>Ga0307436_1000003_pt1 | contig 185745 bp, 234 predicted proteins | sample SalMarWE160440MG_FD_202513 | JGI IMG/M metagenome (GOLD analysis project Ga0307436, IMG submission 202513) | Salt marsh sediment microbial communities from the Plum Island Ecosystem LTER, Massachusetts, United States - WE1604-40 | ecosystem: Environmental > Aquatic > Marine > Intertidal zone >...
AGTATCATAACCAGAACAATTTGAAAGACATCCTAAATCACCTGAATCAAAACCTTGTGTAACACATGTCTCTATTCCAATATCTGTTCCGTCGCAAACTTCTCCTGCTTCCACAATATTATTTCCACAATCAATACAAACTCCACTCTGGCAAGAATCAGGAGCAATACATGATTCATCATTCCCATCGTCAGCAACAGCAACTTCACCGCATCCATTTAAGCAAGTTGGTTCATAACAAGAATTATCTGGACAACTTACAACATCTACAGGGCAATCTTCTCCAACATCACAAGTTCCATCTCCACAAACAGAACCTCCAACACACCCACTTGTATCATAACCAGAACAATTTGAAAGACATCCTAAATCACCTGAATCAAAACCTTGTGTAACACATGTCTCTATTCCAATATCTGTTCCATCACAAATTTCTGTTCCTTCTGTTATATTATTACTACAAAATTGGACAAAAGAAACATATTCATCTGCACCAATATCCCATGTTCCGGTTCTTGTTTCTGAATCTATATCATCTGAAAAACTTAAATCAACATCAGCACTTAAATCAACTCCATAATCTAATGCTCCTTGGTCAGTAGCATCTAAATGAAGATCTCCCCCAATCTCATCAACAAAAGTAAAAACCTGATTTATTCTATTGCCAGTCCCTCCTGCATAATTTGCAGTTGCATCACTTGAAGCACAGTAATCATAAAAATCTCCCGCATCAGTATCAAAAAAATCATCATTTGTATTTCCTGCAGATAAAGTATTTTTAACATGACAAGTCCCCCCACATCTTATCCCAATACCATTATTATAAAGAGTATTAGAATAAATCCAACATTCTGACCCGCAAGAAATTCCATAACTAAAAGCAGGTTCACCTAAATCTGAAATAATATTATTATAAATATAAAATTCTCCATTTGGACCTCCAATATAAATTCCATCAGAATCCAATGTAGCTTCATTATGACCTTTTAAAATATTATGACTAATTTCAATATGAGAATCTACAGCTGTTCCAAAAGCACTTAAATAATATCTATCTGCTGTTTCACCTTGGACAGTTATTTGCAATCCTTCAATATACACATAATTAGTTGCAATAGTAATTGCATTTGTATCAACCACATTAAGCCTATATGCAGTATCATCCCATTTCCCATCATGCCTTGCTCCAGAAACTGTAACAATCTTAACATAATCATCTGCAGTAGTTGTCCAGCCTTGAAGTGTTAAAGGAGATGTATCTTCAAAACCTTCAATAATATTTGCAATACAAGGTCCTGACCCAGTCAAATCACTATTTTCATTCGACTCCCATGAAGATAAAGTAGAATAATCACAACCAACAGGGCAAATTGTAAAAGTTCCAGAAGAACCATGAAGAACCATATCCTCAGGACGATTTTCCCAATTCACAGTAACAATTTTATCCTCAATATCATTAACAATTTTTATTATTGGTTCTCTATAACTATCATCATTATAAGGAATATTTCTTAATTCTTCAAGTTCTGCTTCACTCAAAAAATTCTCAAGAGGTAAACGATATTTCCTCATGGTTTTAATATTTCCTTCTGCATCATACTCTGGCTCTAACCAAGCATCATTCCAATCTAATTTAGGAATCTTTATTATTGCTCCTCTTTTTGGGTCTAATTCTTTTTTCCCCCAACCTTTTCCTTCTTCTTTAACATCCAAAATATATCCTTGTTTCAAATTTCCAGCTCTTTCATCGGCAAAATTTTCCTGTGTCCATTGTTCTCTTGATTTTTTTGAAGGAACTGTATCCGAAGTTGCAACTAAAAGTTCCAAATATTCTTGAGAAACATTTTCAAAAATAGGAACTCCAGCCTCTTGCATAATTAAAAAAGTTTGATTGCTCAGATGCGGAACAACCCATTCTATTTTATCAAACAATCCATTACCATTTTCATCAAATAAATTAAATGAAGTAACAAGTTTTTGAGTATTATTTATTTTCCAATAAATTTTTACATCTCTAACATCAGAAGTTATTTCATTTAAATCAGTATAAGTTAAAATATTTTCATAAGGTAAATCTTCTTCAGAGTAAATAGTAACTTCTTTGTTATAATCAGAAATTTCTTTTTCAGCAATTTTTGGAGCTTCAGTATAATATTCTATTTCAATTTCATCAAAAGATTCCTTCACAATAACATTTAATCCTTCCCCAGTTTCAGAAATATATGCATCCAATCTCTCAGCACCTAATTGTTTGAAAAGAGAGACAAAAGAATTCAAAAAAGCCAGAATAATATTTTTCTCTTCTATACTAAGATATTCTTCTTCAAGATAAACATCTTTAGAATCTTTTTCCTCCACATCTTGTAAAGTATATAATTCCAATTCTTCTTCTAAACTTTTTTTCAATTTTTTTATTTCATCTCGTGTAAGACTTCTTCCCTTCAAAGAATCTACAAATTTCCTTAACCTTACAAAACTACTTTCTTTTGGCAAATCAACTGAAATCTTATTCACAGAATCACTCATCTTAATTTTCTTTATCCATTTGACATCTTTATTAATCTCAGCAGGAGTTTGAATTATTGTTTCCAATCCTTCAGCAGGATTTTCTATATTTTCTATTTTTATTTGTTTAATTTTCTTATTTGCACATTGTCCAAAACATTGTTCTCCAATATCAATTTTACATTCATCTGTATCAAATCCCAAACAATTAGATAAACATCCTAAAGTTCCTGAATCAAAACCTAAATCAATGCAAGAATCCCCTCCTAAATCATATCCATCGCAAAATTCTCCTTTTTCAAGCAAATTATTTCCACAAAATGAAGAAGATATACACTTTCTGGATTCTGTTAAAGGTTTATCATATGTTGTTCCGCAATTATTCGTATCTGTACAAATTTGTTTTTGAATATCATTTACACAAGAAGACCAACTACAAATCCAATTTTCTGTGCAAGTAGCATTACAAGCTCTAGTTTCTAAAGGTCTTGAAATATTTGTTCCGCAATTATTCGTATCTGTACAAACTCTTGCTCTTGCATTATTAATACAACCTGTCCAATTAGTGCATGTCCAAAATTCTTGACAAACAAAAGAACTGCATTTGCTGATATTATATCCTAAACAATTAGATAAACAACTTAAATTTCCAGAACTATAACCTTTAGTAACACATGTTTGACTATTTAAGTCAGTTCCATCGCAAATTTCTCCTTCCTCAACAATATTGTTTCCACAAACAGCTTCAGATGGAGGTTCAGATTCTTCACCAGTATATAAAAGATTTATATCTTCAGAATTTAAAGCAGTATTATAAATTCTTACATCATCAAGCATACCTTTAAAATAAGTTCCTTCATGAAAATTAGCTCCTATAAAAGTTGTCTCAGATTTGATATTAAGCCCAGAAGAAATTGAATCTGAAACTTCTTCATTTCCATTCAAATAAATTTTTCTATCTCCAGAATTATATGTTATAACTATATGACTCCATGAACTAAATGAAATTTTAGAATTTGTTTCCAAAGTAGAAACTCCTGCAGAAGTTCTTGTAGAAGTAATTATTTTTACAAGATTAGGAAAATATTCCAAGTTCCCCCATAAATAAACTCCAAAAGGATAAAAATATTTTCCTCTTGTTATTATCACATCTGAACTATTATAATATTGGGGCTTAATCCAAAAAGAAATAGTAAACTTATCTGTCTCATCCATATCAAAATCATTTGTACCTAAATTAAAATAATCATCAACCCCATCAAATTGATAAGCACCGCTTCCATCATGACCTCCTGTTGAAAGATAAACAGGACAACTCCCCCCAGAACAAGTTCCATCAATATTATTATCTGATGAATCATCAGCAATACTATCACTTAAATCATCATCAAATTTTAACCATAATTGTAAATTAGGATTTTCTGTTCCTACAGCTTTCCCCGTAATCTTACCAAAAAATTCAGAAAAAGAAAAAGCAGAGACAAAAAAAATAGTAATAAATAAGAAAATAAAAACAAATAAAAAAATCATCCTCCTCTTTTCCATCTTAAAATATTACAAACTAAATATATAAATTTATTGATAATTATCTTGTATAATTGAATTAATAATTTAACTTTTTTTAGCTTTAGAAATCCACCTAACTTTTCGTCTTTTCATTAACATATTTTTCTTGCATTTCGCAGAACATAAATGATTAATAGTTCCATCTTTCATAATCAAAGTCAATCCTCTTGGAAATTCATATTGTTTCTTACAATAAACACATTTAGGCATATTTTTTATTCTCCTTCATAGATTTAATATACAAAATATAATTATGTTGGATATTTATTTCTTGAGGATTATCTACACTAATTATTTTATCATCACCAATATCTATAAAATATCTTTGACTTTTAACATATTCTTCAAAATCTTGCAATTTTTTTAAAGAAAAACTTTCTTTTTCTGATTCTCCATTTAATTTTAATGCCCAAATAATTTCGTGATTATTATCATTCATTGAAGGTTCCCAAATACTATCAAATTCACTTAACAAATTTCCTAACCTCCCCATTATGAATAACTCCCTTTAGTAATATTTGATTTAATTTTTCTTGCTTCAATTTCAGTCTCTCTTAACATCAATGTATCTCCAATTCTTACAGGACCTTTAACATTTCGTCTCATACTTCTTCCTTCATCTCTTCCTTTCTGAACCAAACATTTAACCTGAGTAATTTCTCCTCTAAAACCAGTTCTTCCAATAATCTCTTCAACAACAGCAGGCACAACTTCTCCCACAATTTTATCTTTTCCTTTTTTAGATTGCTGTTGTCCTTGCTTAATATTTTGTTGTCTTGCCATTTTTACTTCTCCTCCAAACTCGCAATCTCACTTTTAGCATCTCCAAGTTCAATAACTGCAACAGAAGAAGTAGAAACAGGAATACCCACTGCAATTCCTAATTTTTGTTTGCTATCAACTTCTTTACAAGGAATTTTTTTCTCTTTGCATAAAACAGGAATGTGCTGAACAATTTCTTTTGGCTCAACATCAGTTGCATAAACAACTAACTTTGCAGTTCCTCTCTCAATTGCTTTTGTAACTTCGTTCGTGCCCTTTTCAATTTTCCCTGTCTTTCTTGCTTTTTCAATAATTTGATATGTATCCATTTTATCTTAGTATCGAGAATAAACATCCTCGCATTTAGTTCATCGGATGAAAAATTGAGAAAAAGAAGGTTTATAAATATTTTGTCTTAACTTTTTTCAATTTCTTTATTAAATTTATCTCAACATTTAGGCTAATTTCAAATGTATTGCATCTCCCTTTTTCCAGATTTGAAATTATAAAATTTGATTCTTCATCTAAAAAAATATCTTTAACACAATAAGGACAAAAAACTACCTTTTCTTCTATTAAATTGCAACGTCCTGCCTCTCCAGTTTCTCCATCTTTTTTCAAAAATTGATATTTGCAAAAATAATCTTTATTTGGCATAAAATTCAGAATAAAATAGATTCTTAAATATTATTATAATCAAATTCTCTCTTAAACCAATCAATCGTCTTTGCAATTCCTTCTTCTATTGAAACCTTGGGATTATAACCCAGTTTTTGCATTTCACTAATATCCAGCTCTACATTTTGTGGTTGAGCTATCTCTGCTCTTTCAAAAACTTTTCTTCCTTTTCCAATATTCTTAATAATTAAATCAGCTACATCAACTAACCTAACTGATTTTCCTGTTCCAAAATCATATTCTTTATTATTCTGTTCAATTGCAATTAAAAAACCAGAAATAAAATCATCTACGTATGTAAAATCCAAAGTTTTATTTTCATCTCCATATATTTTTAATTCTTTATCCTGTAAAGCATTCTGAATAAATATTGGAATCACTCTTGGAGTATTTGTATCACGAGGACCATAAACTGTTGAAGGTCGAATAATTACATACTTGATTCCATAACACTGAGAATACGCTTTTACTAATTCCTCTCCAAAAATCTTTGCTGCAGTATAAGGATTCTTCTCTTTCTCAATTATCCTAGAAGACGAAGTATAAACTATCTTAGGAATTTTATTCTCGCGACAAAACTCTAAAACTTTAAACGTTCCTAATGCAATGTTCCTAAAAGCCAATTCAGGATTCTCAATTGTTTTATTTATTTTATTAAAACTCGCCAAATGAATCATAACATCCGCACATTCATCCAATCTTTCATCTTCAATATTAATTATATTTTTCCCATCTTCTTTGTTAATTAACAAAACAGCTTTATCTCCTCTTTCTTTCAATCTCTCAAGCAAGTGACTTCCTATAAGCCCCTTATGCCCAGTCATAATAAAATTCATAATTAAAATTAACAAAATTTCTTTATAAAAATTATTGCGATAAATCATTTCCACCTAACATCAACTTCATCAGTTCTTTGACGAGGTTTTATATCAATCTTATCCAAATTTTTATATGAAATTTTAATTCCTTTTCTAAACATAATCTCTCCTAAAAAAGCAATCATTGCCCCATTATCAACTAATAAACTTTTTTCAGGACAAAAAAATTTTGCTCCTCTTTCTTTACACATAATCTTGCACATTTCTTGTAGTCGCGAATTACAAGCAACACCTCCTCCCAATAACAATTCTTTTTTTCCAGTATGAGCCAAAGCTCTCTCTGCTGTCTCAACTAACATAGCAAAAACAGTTTCCTGAAGAGAATAAGATAAATTTTCAATTGAATATTTTTTGCTTTCAAATTTTTGTTTCAAATTTGTAAGAATTCCCGACAGAGAAACATCCATTCCCTTCACACTATAAGGAAGCTCAATATAATTCTTTCCTTTCTCTGCTAATTTTTGAATAACAGGCCCTCCTGGAAAACCAATTCCCACATATCTTGCAAATGTATCAATAAAATTTCCAACACCCAAATCAAGAGTTTCTCCAAAAATTCTGTATTTTCCCGACGAGTAAGCAATAATTTGAGTATTTGCACCAGAAGTATAAAGCATCACAGGATTTTTCGCACCAGTAATTTTTCCAATTTCTAAATGTGCCACACAGTGATTAACAGGAACAAGTGGCTTCTTCAATTTTTTAGAAATCTCTTTTGCAAATTTCATTCCTTCTAATAAACACGGAGCCAAACCAGGACCTTGAGAAAAAGCAATCACATCAATTTTCTCTTCATTAATCTTTGCTTCTTCTAATGCCTTCTGATAAATCTCATATTTAACCAAACAATGATGTTTAGCAGAATCTGTTGGAATTATCCCCCCTTTTTCAGTTGTATAACCGCTTCTAACATTAGCCAGAACCTTCCCATTCTTCACAATCCCAACACCAAAAGTATGTGCAGTAGATTCTATACCTAAAATAATTGTCATAAAAATAAAAAATAAAAATAATATATAAAATTATTCAACCCAATTAACTTTCTTGAAATCATGCTTGGTAGCAATCAATATTAAATCAATTAACCACCAAATACCAAATCCTCCAAAAGTAATCAACTTCAAAATCCCTGTTCCAATATAGCCCATATAAAACCTATCTATACCCAAACTTCCAAGCAAAATTGAAAGTAACAAAGCAACTATCCATTTCTTAGGTTTTTTTCCTTCCATCATATTTGGAGTTCCTTTCATATTTGTTGATTTCACATTATTTGCCATTTATACCTCCTAATTTAATTATACAAAAAATAAATAAAAATAAAAAAATGATTAATTATCTTTTCTTTCTTTTAGTTGTTTTTTTCTTAGTTGTCTTCTTAGCTACCTTTTTCTTAACTGCTTTCTTCTTCACAGCTTTCTTTTTCTTTCCACCTCTAGACATCTTTGCTTCGCAAACATTTCCGCTTCCATCCACATAATAAAGATATCCATGTTTTCGTGTAACAACATTTTTCTTAACAATTTTTCCCATGTTCCACCTCCTTTTAATTATACAAAATGAATAACAAAATACTATTTAAACTTTTCTAATCCTCGTCGAGAAAATCAATTATCTTTTTATATTTATCATTAAAAGGGATTTCTATAATTTTAGAAAAAGATTTATTTGGAGCAACAGAAAATCTAAATGGTTTAACAATCTTTAAATCAACAATTTCATTTTTATCATCAAGCCAAATAACTAAAAAAGGAAAAAATACAAATATAGAATGAAGTTTTATTTTAGTTAATTTTTTAAAATCAAATAAAAGTGCTTTTGCTTTTTCCCGACGAGAAAACATCAAACCAGTAATTTTTTTAAAAAGATTACAATCCTCAACAACAAGTTTTATTTTCTTATTTTTATATTCAAATCTTATAGGTTTAGTTACCATTTTCCAATTTTCCTTGCATAAAATTTAACTTGTTCAGGGGAAAGATAATCTTTAATTATTTTTTTACTTTGGATTTTTTTAAATGCAAATAACTCCTTAGCATAACCTTTTCGAATAACCAACTTATCAGCTTTTATTTCTTCTTTTTTTCTAAATTTAGGACATAACCAATAATACAATTCAATAAAAATAAAAACAAACCACCCTTGCCTCTGGAAAATCTCAAAATGAGATAATTCATGAGATATCAATCCAACAATTTGTTTATTATTAAAATTTCTTTTAGAAATAAAAATCAATCTTAAAAAAGGAAGAAGCCAAAATGCTCCGCCAGAATAATCTTTAGATTTAAATTTAATAATACAAAACTTTTTATTTTTTAATAGGGGAAAAGATCTATTAATTATTTCTTCAACAATTTTTTTATACTGAAAATTAATTTTCTTTTTCATATTTTTCTTTTTTTATATTCTTTATAAAATTTATTTACATTTCTTTCATTAACAAAATCATGATGCTTAAAACCTCCTCCAAAACATTTTGGAATATGCATTAGTTCATGAATTATAACTTTTAACTTTTCTTCAGCATCAAGTCTATCAAACCTTTCAGACAAAAATTCAAGGACATAAACCGCTTTAATGCCAATTGCCTTTTGCATTATTTTATTCAAAGCATGACATCTTGCAATCGTCCTTCTTGAAGAAGTTCCAAAACTTCTAAAACATTTTACATTATTCAAATCAACATGAGGAAATAACATTTTAGAAATTTCTTCTGCTATCCTCTGAAGATCATCAGCAAATTCATATTTCATATTATTTTATCAATAACATAAGAATATTTATAAATAATGCTTGTCTACTCAATAAAAAGAGTATAAAATGAAAAAAACCATAATAATATCCTTAATTGCTGTAATTTTAATAAGTTCGCTTATATCTGGAGAAATAATAATTAACCAACAGCCAGAGTCACTTTACAACACTGGAGACATAGTTAAAACATCATTTAAAATAATCACTTCTACAGATTTTGACCCAGACACTTTTTTTTTAATTGAACTTCTTTGTAATGGGTTGAATACAAAAGTTATGCAAATTCCCGTGGGAGACATAAAATCTGGAGAAGAAAGACAATTTAATCCTCCCATACCATTATTAACAAACCTTCTTGGTAAAACTACTGGAAATTGTAAAATAAAAGCAGTATTAGAATCTATTTCTGAAAAAGAATATGAATATGTCTTAACAAATGAATTTGAAATCTCAGATTTAATAAATATAAAATTAAAAACAGAAAAATCAGATTTTGCCCCTCAGGAAAATATAATCATTGAAGGAGAAGCAACAAAAGAAAATGGAAAAGCTGTAAAAGGGATAGTAGAATTAACAATAACAAAAGGAAATGAATCCTTAATTGAAAAAACAGATACTATAAAAAACGGATATTTTTATTTAAATTTCTCTCTTCCTAAAGAAAGTGAAGCTAAAAAATATTCTGCAAAAGTAGAAGTTTATGAAATTGATTCCAATGCTCAAAAAACAAATCAAGGTTCTGCAGAAATACCAATTACAATAAAACAAATTCCTACAAGTTTAGAAATAATTTTTGAAAATTCAGAAATTGAACCAGGAAAAACATTAAAAATAAAAGCAGTTCTTCATGACCAAACAGGTGAAAAAATAATATCAAAAGCAAACATAACTATAGAAAACAATGGAGAAATTTTAGAAAAAACAGAGAGAAAAACAGATGAATTTTTTGAATTCTATACAGCTTATAATCAAGCTCCTTCAGAATGGAAAATAACTGCAATATCAAATGAAATAGAAACTGAAGCAAATTGTAAAATAAAAGAAAAAGAAGATTTAAAATTAGAATTAATGAATAAAACAATTATAATTACAAATATTGGAAATGTTCCATATAATAAATCTGTACAAATTAAAATAGGAAATGAATCAAAAGAAATAGATATAAATCTCAAAGTAGATGAAAGTCAAGAATATATTTTAAATGCTCCTAATGGAGAATATGAAATTGAAGTTGCAACTAAAGAAGGAAATGTAATAAATGGAAAAGTAATTCTTACTGGCAAAACAATTGAAGTAAAAGAAGCAGATAGTAGAATTGGAAGCTTAGTAAAACATCCCTTAGTATGGATATTTATAATTGCAATATTAGGTGTAATAGCATTTTTAATATTCAAAAAAGGACACAAAAAAATATTTTTCGGACGTATCCATTTAGGAAAGAAAAAAGAAACAAAAACAACTAACGAAAAACATTCACATGTTAAACAACAATTAATTCCTTCAAAAAACAAAGCTGAACTTTCCTTATCCATTAAAGGAAATAAACAAAATGTAAATATTGTATGTCTTAAATTAAAAAATTTCAAAGAAATAAAATTAAAAAAATCAAATGCAACAGAAACTCTTCAAAAAGTTGTAGAAAGTGCAGAAGACAAAAAAGCATTTGTATATGAAAGTCATGATAATTTATTTTTCATCTTAGCTCCAACAAGAACACGAACATTTAAAAATGAAAAAATAGCAATAAAAATCGCTCAGGGAATTGAAGAAATCTTAAAAGAACATAACAAAATATTCAAGCAAAAAATAGATTTTGGAATATCATTAAACTATGGAACAATAATAGCAAAACATGAAAATGGTATTTTAGAATTCATGAGCATGGGAACATTAATAACTTCAGCCAAAAAAATTGCATCAGAAGCAAACAAAGAAATTTTACTAAGTGAAAAAGTCAAAGACAGATTAGGAGCAGATGTAAAAACAATAAAAGAACACAAAAATAAAATAGAAGTTTACAAAATAAAAGAAATCAAAGATAGAGAACAAAACAAAAAATTTATACAAAAATTCATTAAACGAATGGAAAAAGAAAAATCATCTTAAAATTTTTCTGCTTTTAAGTATACTTCATTTTCAAAAGTATTTTCATAAATATTTTTATTGTAATCATTAATACAAGAGTTTATTCCTGAAGAAAGAATAAAGCCTAATAAAAAACTCGCTATAATAATGGTTCTCAATTTTCGAGATTCATCATATTTTCTTTTCTTAATATATTTATCATTAATTTTAAACATATTCTTTAATTAATAAATTAATTTATAAAATTACCTACAACTTTAAAAAACTATTAACAATTGCTCTCTTAACTTCAGGATGTTTTTTCTCTGTTTCATCAATAAATTTACTAATTTTATCTTTCTCTAGTTTTTCTTTTTTATATTTTAATCCTTTTAACTTAGCATAAAGCAAAATCTCTTTATCCAAAAATAAATACAATGGTTTAATAATTTTATTTACAACAGATTTAATTTCATCCAATTTTTTTAAATCTCCTTTAATTATTTCTTTAATAATCTCCTCTGCCTCTAAATCAATAGTAGATAGAACTGCAATCTTATTTATCTTTCTGCTTGGCAATTTAACAACCTTAACATTTCCTTTTTCAGCAAGCATTTTCAAAACATTCTCCAAAACAACTGATTTAAAATTCTTTGACTTTTTATAACCAACAATATCTCCATTATTAATCATTCCAAATTTTCTGATTGTATAAAGAACTTTTTTTTGAAACCATTTAACAAAACATCTTTTGCAAAGCTTTCTCTTATTAGTAAATTCATAAACTGGATTTGTCTCACATAACTTGCACATTTTATAACCTAAACCTCTCAAACTTTTCTCTCTCTTCCAAAGAACCTTCTTTAGAATATGCTTTTATTAATTTTCCAATTTTCCCAATAATCTGCTTTTTACATTTATCCAAAACAACAGCACTCGGTCCAGGAAATTTCGGAATAAATAAAACATATCTCTTGCCAATTAATTCTATAATTTTATTCTCTGATTCATTTCTTCCTAAAACAATCCAACACTCATCAATAACAAAATGTCTACCAATTCCAATCAATTTAATTTCATCTTTATTTATTCCTCTTCCCAATAAATACTTAAATCTTTTTTTCAAATTTTTCTCACAAAGCAAACAACCCCCAGCAGGATGAGGGTATTTTATTCCAAACTTCCTGGCAAATTCAATTTGCTTATCTCTCCTTCGTCCATTAATATCAAACAATTCTTCCCTAACAACAAATCCTTTCATCTCTGCTTCTGTCTCTGGTAAAAGCTTTGCAGACAAAGGTCTTAACAATCTTCCCTTTAATCCGGATTTCTCTTCAATTAAATCCATTTTATTTTTCATCTGCGACATAGGCCTCTCACCAACAACTTCACCAGTAACAATCAAATCAATCTTATTCCTGTCTGCAAATTGCTTTGCTTTCTTTAACATAAAAATTCTGCAATCAATACAAGGATTAACTCCTGCACCTCTTCCATACGTCGCCTTCTTCACAACTTTCAAATATTCCTGCAAAAGTTTTCCTCTTGTGCAATCAAAAATCTTAAATCTAACACCTTGCAAAAAATTAAGGACATCTTTTTCATCACAACAACTAGTTCCAAAAGGTAATTTAAAAAACAAAGCAATAGCTTCAAAACCTTGCTCCTGCATAATTTTCAAAGCCAACCTAGAATCAAGCCCTCCAGAAAACATAACAACACATTTTTTATTTTTCATAATTCAAATAAAAAAAATTACTATAAAAACTATTTGGATTTCTTTTTCAACTTCTTTATAGATTTCTTCTTTATTTCCTTAACTTTTTTACTTTCCTCTTTCATGGGGTTAACCTCTTTAGAAATTTTATTTGTCTCTTTACATTTCTTAGAAATCTTAGAAAAAAATTCAGATATCTTAAATCCCATATTAAATACCTTAAACAAAACACCTATTAAAATTAAAACAATCCCAGCAACCAAAGACAATAAAAATACAACATAAGATTTATTAAAGAAAACAGATAATAATTCCAAAACAGATTTATTTTGAGTAAAAGATAATGCCCAATCTAATTTAACAAAAGGCAATCCTGCAAAAATTAACAAACTTCCTGCTATAATAAAAGTATTTGACTTCTTTTCTGTTAAAAGAAATATAATTGTAATTAAAACAAGAGAAACTAATAAAGTAAAATAAAATTTGCTATTCCAATAACTTTTAGCTTTTTCGGATATTAAAAAGAAAGGAGATTTAGTCTTCTCAAGACAATCCCAAAACTCGCAATTATAATCTTCATAATAAATTTTTTCTATAAAATCTGTCTTAAGATAACTTAAAATTCCCTGAGAACCTTGGGAAATCACCTCACATGGAAGAATAAAATTAAAATCAAAACTCTTTCCATTAGACGTGCTTGTCTCAAAAACATATTCAGGATTAGATAAACAAAAAGTTTGCATAATCCCAAGTTGTCCATCAAGAGTAGATTCAAGATTCTGTTGCTCAATCATATCATCAAAAAAACCTTCAACTCCTGCTTTAACATTATCATAAGTCAAAGACATTCCCATAGTCAAAAAAACATTTCCAAAGAAAATAACTAAAAAAAGAACAACACATACAAAAACAATCAACACACCTCTAATAACTCCCATTAAATAAAAAATAAAAGCAAGTTTATAAAATTTACATTCTTTCCAACACTTTAATTCTCTTTTCTAAAGAAGGATGAGTTTGTCCTAATTTTTTAAAAGGGTTTGCAAAAAACAAAGGAGCAACTGCTTTGTTTATTTTTTTCTCTGGTTGATTCTCTGTTTGAATTTTCTTTAAAGCTCCTATAAGCCCTCCAGGATATCTGGTAAACTTTACTGCAGAAGCATCTGCTGCAAATTCTCTTTTTCGGGAAATAGCTAACTGCACAAAATAAACAACAATAGGAGCAAAAATTGCCATTAATATACCAATTATAATAAAAACTTCTTTACCCTTATTATTATTTCCTCCTCTAAACCAAAGGCTCCTTAAAAAAATCTGAGAAATAATTGCAATCATCCCAACCATAACAGCTACTAAAGTCATATATCTCATATCATAATTTCCAATATGCGAAAGCTCATGAGCAAGAACACCTTCAAGTTCTCTTTTATCAAGTTTCTTCAAAGCTCCTTCAGTAACACATATAACAGAATGATTATAATCTCGTCCAGAAGCAAAAGCATTTATCTGTTCAGACTGCATAACATAAAGCTTAGGCATAGGCATCCCACTCGCTAAAGTCAAACCCTCTACTAAATCATAATATTGTTTATGCTCACTTCTCGATGCTTTCTTAGCCCCAACACTTGCAACAGCAATCTTGTCTGAATTATAATAACTAATTAAAATATAACTCAAAGAAAAAATAATTGCAAAAATCATTATTATAAAAAAATATCCTGGTTCAAATGCAAGAGAAATTACATAACCTAATGCAACAATTACTACAAAAATAATAATCATCAAAAAAATTGATTTCCATTTGTTTCTTGAAATCTGGTCACGAAAATCTATTCTTGCATATTTTTCCATATAAGATTAAATAAGAAATAGTTTTTAAATTTGAGGTTTGAGGAAATGACTTTGTTAAATAAATTATGCCTACTTTCTTTTTTCCTTTTTTGAATTATGATATGCTACACAAAAAATTATTAATAAATTTATCCCTAAAATTATAGCAAAAGCGAATAGCATATTATTTTGTTGACCATATACTTCAAGAAGAGATTGCACAAAAAGAATTATAAAACCAGCAATAGAACCAGCCCATAACCCAATTAACATATTATTTTGAAAATTTTTTATCATTTTCCCTAAAACTCAACCTTAACATTCTTCTTTTCAGCTTCTGCAATCTGCAAATATTCTCTTGCTTTCTTTCCATAAATCTTAGCAAAAAAAGCCCCAGGAAAAGTCTTGCATAAATTATTATAACTTAAAATACTATCATTATAATATTGTCGAGCATAAGCAACTCTATCCTCTGTCGAACTCAACTCTCTCTGCAATTCTAAAAAATTTGTATTTGCTTTCAAATCAGGATAGTTTTCAGCAATTGCAAAAATTGTTTTCAAAGCAGATTCTAAACCTTTATCTGCCTTAACTTTTGCTTCAACACCTTGAGCACCAACAAGAGCCTTCCTTGCATCAGTAACAGCCTTAATAGCAGCTTTCTCATGTTTAGCAAAACCTTTCACAGTTTCAATTAAATTAGGAATTAAATCAGCTCTTCTCTTTAACTGAACATTAATCTGTGACAAAGAATTATCAATTCTATTTCCTAAAATAGCAAACCGATTAAAATAGTAAAAGAAAATTATTGCAACCAAAACAGCAACTCCGCCCAGTATCCATTCTATCATAAACAAATCAAATAAATTAAATTTATAAACTTAACTAAACATAAATAATAATGGTAAAAGTGGACCAAAAAAAATGCATTGGATGTGGCTTATGCGCAAACTCCTGTTCAGATGTCTTTGAAATGAGAGACGGAAAAGCACATGTAAAAGCACAAAAAGATATTCCATGCGTAAAAGAAGCAATAACAAATTGTCCTGTTGATGCGATAAGTGAATAAAAATATTTATTATAGAAGAATGAATATTTCAAAATTAATAATTAATAAATCAGTTTGGAAATATAATAATTCCAAATTTCATGTTAAAACTCTAGAAAGTGGATTACATTCTGACCTATATATGAATACAGATTATATTATATCAGATGTTCAATTAGTTGAGTCAATTGTTAAAAATATTTATGTTAGAGAACTCAACAAAAGAAAAATAAAACCTGATTGGATAATTTCATATCCTCCATATGGATTAGCTATAGCTTATGCACTAGCAAGACAAGTAGGAGCTAATTTTGGATATGTAGATACAAAAACTGAATCATGCAATTTTAATATTAAGAAAAATGAAAAAGTTATTGTTATAGGTGATGATATTTATTCTGGTGGAAGCATAAAAAAGACAATAGAAATCTTAAATAAATTAGGTGCCAAAGTTGAAGCGCCAATATTCACAATAGGAAATTTTATGGGAACAAAAACAATATTAGGATTAGAAATTGTTTCTGTAATCTCTGAAAAAGGCAATTTGTATGAAGAAAAAAATTGTCCAATGTGCAAATCAGGTTCAAAAGCAATTTCACCAAGATTAGAATGGAACAAACTTATAGAGTAATAATAAAAATACTTGTTCAACATAAATTCTTTTTTCAATTTATGCACAACCAAATTCAAGAAATAAATTCTAACAAAAAATTTAATTTTTGTGCACTGGGATATTAGAAATATTTTTAAAACAAATCTATTATTTTAATCTATGATAGAAGTAATTTGTTTTGACTTTGATGGAGTTATTAGAAAAGGGGAGTTATTTAGCAATCGTTTAAAAGAAAAATATAATATTCCTATTGAAGAAACTGTTTCTATATTAAAAAGCCAGAAATGGAAAGATTGTCAATTAGGTAAAAAATCTATAAAAGACGTCTGGTCAAATTTTCCAAAAAAACATAATCTAAACATGACATACAAAGAACTAATCAACTTTTGGTTTAGCGGAGAACACATTGATAAAAATATTATTAAATTAATAGACAAATTACACAAAAAATCCAAAATAATTCTCTTAACAAATAATCCTAGCGAAAGATTAAAATTTTATGACAAACAAGATAGTCTGTTCAAACATTTTGATAAAATAATTATCTCGAGTGATATTGGTTATTTTAAAACAAGTCCAGAGGCAACCAAATTAATTTGGAAAAATCCTAAAGAAGTATTAGTTATTGATAACAGTGAAAAAGATTTAGAAAGATATAAAGAAAATGGATTTCAAACTATTTTATATAAAGAGGTAAGTCAATTAGAAAAGGACTTAAAAAAATATAACCTTTAATAAAAATATTTATTAACTATTTTTTCTTTCCTCAATCATGAAAGAGGAAATAGATTTTGTAAAATGGTTTTCTGAATTAGATAAAAACTCCGGAAATATTGCAGGAGGAAAAGGTGCAAATCTTGGAGAGATATATAATTTAAAAATTCCTGTTCCCCAAGGATTTGTAGTAACTGCACAAGCATATAATTATTTTATAGAAAAAGCTAAATTAAAAGAAAAAATAAATGAACTTCTTGAAAAAATAAATTACGAAGATACAAACCAATTAAATGAAATCACAAAACAAATACGTGAACTAATTATTAGTGCAAAATTACCAAAAGAAATGGAAGAAGAAATTATTGAAGCATACAATTTATTAGGAACTCCTTCAAACATTCCAGAAGGTCCTGCACTTGAAGTTCTTGAAAATTCAGAAAAAGTATTTGTAGCAATCAGAAGTTCTGCAACAGCAGAAGACCTCGCAGATGCAAGTTTCGCAGGACAGCAAGATACTTATCTAAACATTAAAGGAGAAAAAGATTTACTTGAATCAATCAAAAAATGCTTTGCCTCTCTTTTTACATCAAGAGCAACATATTACAGAAATAAAAAAGGATTCAAACACAGCAAAGTGAGTTTAGCTGTAATTGTCCAAAAAATGGTTGATTCAGATAAATCAGGGGTTATATTCTCAAAAGACCCTTCTTATAAAAATGATAATATAATAATAGAGGCTGTCTTTGGATTAGGAGAAGGAATTGTGTCTGGACAAATAACTCCTGACAAATATGTTATATCTAAAGATTTAGAAATTCTGGATAAAAAAATAGCAAATAAAAAAATAGCAATAACAAAAGGTTCTGATGGAGAGAAAAAAGAAATAAAATTAAAAGAATCAAAATCAAAAGAACAAGTTTTAAAGGACCATGAGATAATAAAACTTTCAGAAATTGCATTAAAATTGGAAAAACATTATAAAAAACCACAAGATATAGAATTTGCAATTGAAAAAGATGAAATAGCAATTGTGCAAACAAGACCCATAACAACAATTGAAAAAAGAATAGAAAAAAATGGAAAAGAAATTAAAGGAGAAGTAATTCTTTCAGGACTTGCTGCTTCACCTGGAATTGGATTTGGAAAAATAAAAATAGTTAGAAATTTAAAAGACCTCGATAAAATCACCAAAGGAGACATTCTTGTAACTAAAATGACAAACCCAGATATGGTGGTCACAATGCAAAAATCTGCAGCAATTGTTACAGACGAAGGAGGATTAACAGCACATGCAGCAATTGTCTCAAGAGAAATGGGAATTCCTTGTATTGTTGGAACACAAGAAGCAACAACAAAACTAAAAGAAGGTGAAATAATCACTGTAGATGGTTCAACAGGAAAAATATATAAAGGAAAAGTATCTGAAACAGTGCAAAAAGAAATTCTTCCAGTAACAGCAAAGACAAAAACAAAAATCAAAGTCATAGTTGATTTGCCAAGTTTTGCTGAGCGTGCATCTAAAACAAAAATAAAACAAGTTGGTTTAACAAGAATTGAAGGGATAATAGCAGAATCAGGAAAACATCCAAATTACTTTTTAGAAAAAAATAAAATAAAAGATTACGAAGAAATAATTTTCAAAGGAATAAAAAATATTGCAAAATACTTTGAAGAATTATGGATTAGAACTTCAGATATAAGAACTGATGAATTTCAAAACTTAGAAGGAGCTCCTAAAGAAAAAGAGGCTAATCCAATGTTAGGAATGCATGGAATAAGATTTGGAATAAAATATCCAGAAATACTTAAAGCAGAACTTAATGCACTAAAAAAAGTTTCAGAAGAAAATAAAAAAATAGGAATACTAATGCCTCAGGTTATCTCAGTAGAAGAACTTCAAAAAGTTAAAGAAATCTTGCAGGAAATAAAATTCGAAAAAGCAAAAGTAGGAATAATGATTGAAACACCTGCAGCAGTCCAGCTAATAAGAGAATTCTGTGAAGAAGGAATAGATTTCATTTCATTTGGAACAAATGATTTAACACAATATATTTTAGCAATAGATAGAGGAAATGAACAAGTTCAAGAACTTTACAATGAAATGCATCCAGCAGTATTATATCAATTAGATTTTGTTATAAGAGTTTGTAAAAGAAATAATGTTGAAACAAGCATTTGCGGGCAAGCAGGAAGCAGAAAAAAAATGGTAAAATTCTTAGTAGAAAAAGGAATTGATAGCATTAGTATAAATGCAGACGTTGCAAAAGAAATCTCAGATTATATAGCAGAATTAGAAAAAGAAAGAGGAGAAGAACCAAGACAATACCAACCTGAAAAAAATATTATTATAGAAAACGGAAGAGAAAAACCAAATCACACAGAAGAACCAATTCAGGAAAAAAAAGAAAAAAACTCAGAAGATTTTGTAAAACCACAAAAAGATTTTGAAGAAAATCCAGAGATAGAAAAAAATGAAGAAATCACTCCGCAAATAAATGGAATTGAAAAATTAAACAAAGAAAATTCAGAAAAAGAATTCTCTGATGAAAATCAACCAGCAAGAGAAAACTCAGAATATGAAAAAAATTCAGAATACGCTGAATCAAAAGAAGAACTTCAAAAAGAAGAAAAAGAATTAAAACAACCAGAAAAAGAGTCGACTCATGAAGAACAATTCGAAGAACAGCCAGAATTTACAAAAGAGAATCTTGAAGAAGAAGAAAAAGATGACCAGTATTACAATGAAATAGTCGAACCTTATAATGAGGATTCTGATGAAGAAGAAATTTTAGATATTTTTTAAAATCCCGAAGAATTTTTAAACAAATAAACCTTTTATAACTCATGCCAAAAAAAGTTATGAAACCTATTATAAAAAAGAAAATTATATCTCAAAAAAAACATGTTGAATCAGATTTTGAAAAAGTATTAGTTTCAAACTTTGTATCACTGCAAAAAGTCATGACTAATTTGTCTTCTAAATTTGATAATCTCACTAAACAATTATCTAAATTATTAGAATTATTTGAAATGTCTGCAAAAACATTAGCTGAAAAAGAATTAGATTTAAAACAAGTTGGAAATAAAAAAGTAATTGAAAAAATTGATAACTTGCTTGAACAAAATAAAATAATTGCAAGAGGATTGACATTAATTCACAGCAAAATTGAAGGAAAAGGGTCCGAGTTTCCTCAGGAACAAAATATCCCCCCAATGCAACAAAGACCTCCACAAATTCCTATGCAAGCAAAACCCAAAGAAATAAAAGGTTATCAAAAATCAATTTCATCTCAACAACCTCCACAATCTCAAGGCATGCAATTTCCAAAAAAATAGAATGCTTCAAGAAAAATTAACATTAAAACAAGAAAAAATAGAATCCTTAAGAAAATTCAAAAAAAATTTCATATTACAATTTACAGAAGAATTAATTAGACATTCTACTTCAGGAGAAGTATTAGAATTAAAAAATATATTAAAAGAAAAAGCAGACGAAGAAAAAAAAGAAATCAAACAAGAAAAAAAAAGAATAAAACAAATAATCTCTAAAAAAGAAATCCCAACATCAATAAAAAAAGAAACTCCTTTACAAAAAATAACAATAAAACCACAGCCAAGACCCATTATGAGAAGACCTCCTATTTTGAGGATTCCTGCACCAAAATTACCTGCACATTTAGAATACTTAAGACCAACACCTACAAAAAATATTGAAATAGATTTAGACAAATTAAATTCACTAATAAAAGACCCTGCAGTAAAAGTAATTGAAGTTAATCCCGATGAAAAAGTAATTGTAAATGGAACAATGGGACGAAAATCAACAAACATAACACTAAACAAAGAAGAAATTAAAAAAATTATAGAAAAATTTTCAGAAGCTGCAAAAATACCACTCCATGAAGGAATCTTCAGAGTTGTAATAGGAAAATTAATTTTATCTGCAATAGTTTCTGAAGTTGTAGGTTCAAAATTTATAATAAGAAAAATGTTTTACTCACCTGCTTTTAGAAGATAAATAATCAAAATTAATTTTATTAATTTATTCTATAAATTTCAATATAAGTATTTTCCTCGCCTGCAAAAATAATTCTATCATTCACCTGTGTATGAAATGCTTCAATCTCTATCCAGTCACCTTCATCAAGGTAATATATTTTTTGAACATCAAGTGTTGGATTAAAATATTCTCCTGCACCTGGAGAAACATATTGAGTTTGTGCAATAGATTGTGAATTATGTTGTATATTAATAACCCAATTCTTTAACTCCCCTAATTCTTGTGCTAATATCTGTGCATGAATACCATAATAACCTGCTTCTTTTGCAACAAATCTTGAACTTGAAAATTCATTATTTGTATCATACTTCTCTGCTTCAAAAATTACTTTTCTATTTATTGCTGTAAATGTCTGGCTACTGCTTTTATAAGCACTTACTTTCGTAAATCCACTTGAACTCACTCCACTAACACAATCCCATTCTCCATCAACAACCTGCAAAGATTCTCCTTCTTCACATGTCTCAAGTTCTCCAATTGAATGCCCTGGATTTGGAACAGAACCTAAAGCCCAAACACCAACACCAACAACTGCCAAAATCCCAATAACAATTAAAGTATAAAATAATTTATTAGAAAGTTTTATTGTAATATCCCTCTTCTTTTTCATATCAAAACCAAGAATAAAAGATTTTTAAATTTATCTCTTGTAATTCTTCAATGCTGTCTTAACATTTTTCAAAAGTTGAGTCATGCTGTCTTCAAGCTGTTGCTTATTTTTTGTTCCAGTGCAAACTAATTTTCCATTGCTAAAAAGCAAGAATGTAGCATTTGGTTCTATTAATTTATATACTAATCCTGGAAACTGCTCTGGTTCATATTCCGTATTCTGCATTTCCAAAGCCAAAAAATTCAAATTCAACTTCAAATCAATCGTCCCAGATGCAACAATATTTTGAACTGTTATCTTAGGCTTTATTGTAATATTAACATTTATTTTCTTTAATTGCTCTATCACTGCCTGAATAACTTTCTTAACCTGAGCAACAGATTTCGTTCCAGTACAAACAAGATTACCAGAAGAAAAAACAAGAACAGCTGACTTTGGTTCCTTAATTCTCAAAACAAGTCCAGGAAAAGTATCTGGATTATATTCAGTATTTGGCTGTGTCCTCGCCAGCTTTGTTAAAGGAACAGGTTTCTCCAAAGACGTCGTTGCAACAATATTCTGAATTTTATAATTGCTTGTTGATGTCATTTTACAAAAATTAATAATCAAATTCATTTATAAAGGTATCGAGAGAAACTTAAACAAATTTATTATACAAACTAAGATAACCCTTTGAAAATAAAACAAATTTATTAGCAACAATCTCAATAGAAGTTTTTCCAGAAGAAACAGATTCAGAAACATACTCATTAACCTCAATCATTTTAAAAATTTCTTCATGAGTAGTTCTTAAAATAATATCTGGATTTTTAATTTCTCCATCTTTTATAAAAATATCTCCCTTTATTATTTCCAAAGAATAAACAGTATCATCAATATTAACTTGAACTTTTGGATTTATATTTGTAAAAGGAACTGAATGTAAATTATAAAGCTTAAGAACAATTGCTCCATAATTAACAATTTCTTTTTCAATATCAGAAATACTAAAATCTTCTAAATCAGATTGAACAACAATTAATTTCTCTCCCTCTTCTGTCTGAACATGAATTACATTTGCACCTTCAGGAATCTCATTTGAATCTTCAGCAAACATAAGAGCAAATTCTTGTATCGGATTTTGTATAATTCCTTCATTTATTTTTTGAGTATATTCAGAAGTATAACTCGGACCATTCAAAGACATATAAACAAAAGACACAATTAAAGCCAAAGTCAAAACTCCAAAAGCAGACAAAATTATTCCCGGCAGATTCAACTCTTTTTTTGTCATTAAAAAATTTATGAAAAGATGTTTATAAAAGTATTGAAATTAATCTTATAAATCTTCTATTAAAGATAAATCTCCGCATTCTGCTTGACTTTCAGAAATAGATAATGCTCCAATTAATTCTTTTTTTCTTTTTTTATCAATCATATTATTTAATTTGGAAAGAATAGTTTTATTTTGCTTTCCTGTTTCTTTAATCCCCAAGTTATATTTTTTCTGAACATATTGATATTGCCTCGCTTTATTAATCATCTTTTCCAATTTCTTTGGAGAATATTTTAATCTAAAGAATTTCAAAATATCTAAAGGCAATTGTTTTAAATCTTCAACAAGAAAACTTGGAAAACTTCCACGAAGAAAATCATCTCCTTTATTTCCTTCAATTATTTTAAAACTAAATAAAGAACTTTCATACAATTTATAAAAATTTTCTAATTCTTCAAAAGTATATTTCTTTTCTATACCCATAAATTTCAAAGAGATAATTAGTTTTTAAATTCAACCATACTTCCAATTTCTTTTTTGATTTTCAAAATCTTTCTCAACTTCTTTTAAAGTTGCAACATCACTTGCATTTCTATCTGGTCTCAAAGCAGTGAATCTAGGAAATCTCAATGCCCAGCCAGAATTATAATTCGGCGACTTTTGAATTTCCTGATAAGTTACAGACACAACAATCTTCGGCTTAATCTCAACTTTCTTTCCCTTCTCTTTTGTAATAAAAGGAATTAATATCTTTGTCAATTCATCAAAAGATGTTCCTTCAATTTCCGACTTTTCTTTGATGCCAGTTCCCATTTTTCCAATCTCCAAATATTCTCCTCTCTTTTTCCCTTTACAAGCTAAAATAAAACTTGACATCCATCCAGAACGTTTTCCAGTTCCATACTCTGCACCAACAATAACCAAATCCAAATCTCTTTCTTCTGGTTTCAATTTCAACATGTGACCAACTCTTTTTCCAGGTTGATAAATTGCATCCAAATTCTTAAACATAATTCCTTCCTGATTATCTTTCAAAGCCCTCTTATAAAATTTCTCAGCAGTTTTTTCGTTGCTCGTTATAATTTGTTTTGAGTGAATTATTCTATAAGGATAATTCTTAACAATTCTTCTAATTAATTCTGTTCTCTTTCTAAAGGGTTCATTCAATAAAGATTTATTTCCATAATAAAGAATATCAAAAACATTGACTTCAACAGGAAGTTGTTCAATAAGTTTATCAATATCATATTTTCTTCTGATTCTTTGACTAATACTCTGAAAAGGTTTGTATTCTTTTGTCTTCCTGTCAAAACCAACTGCTTCAGAATCCAAAATAAAATTTTTTCCTTTTACATATTTCTTAATGTGTTCAACAACATCTGGAAATTGTTTTGTAACATTTTCTAATCTTCTTGTAAATAATTTTATATCATTTCCTTTTTTATGAATCAACATCCTAAAACCATCATACTTGTATTCAATTGCACAAGGTTTTCCAACAGCCTTAAAACCGTCTTTAATCGTCTCTGCTTTCTGTGCAAGCATAACCTTAATCGGTTTTCCAATCTCCATAGAAATCTTATCCAATTCACTCAATTTCTTTCTCTTAACAATCTTAAAAACTTCAGCAATATCATTTGATTTATCAATTGCATTTTGTATCTTCTTTTTAGCATCTTTCTTTCCACTAAAAAAAGCAGAAGACATTGCATCTCTAATCGTGCTTTCCTTGACTCCAATCCTCAAATCTCCAATTAAAGTTCTAACAAGATACAACGCTTCAATAGGAGATGCAGAAGTTAAAAGCTCTGTTATTAAGCTAATTTTTTTACCAACAGTTCCCTTCCCCTCTAACTCAGGAAGTTTTCTCAAATTTTCTAAAACTTTTTTAGTTGTCAAAACATGACTATGTAATGTCGATTGCCTTTTACCTTTAGTTAATTTTTCTGCAACCCTGCCTAAATCCCCAACAGATTTCCATTCCTTAACAACTTCTTTTGAACTTATCCCAGTTGCTTTAGAAATCGCTTTTATTGCTAACTGGTTACTTATCCCAATTCTTTTTTCATTATATTCTGGATAAATATCCCCAAGTAAGAGATATAAAACTTCATCATCCTCTTTACTAAGTTCCTGTAAAAATTTAGAAAGAATTTTTATTTTCTCAAGACGCTTTGTCGTTGCAGATGCTTCTTCATAAAGTTCTGCAAGTTTTTGATATCTCATTTTGTTTTCTTCTTTTTTATACCTAAATTAAATGAACTTTTCTTATTAAAACTATCCCAAATAAGAGCTATTCCTCCTGCCATAAATCCCAAAGAATACATCCACAATGGTTTAAATCCTCCTGTTGAAACATAAGCTGATTCAAATCCAAAAAATACAAACAACCCAACAAGATTCAAAAATTGTATGAATCCAATTAAAAAAACAAATATTCCTATAATAAGTTCAATTATTTTTGAAGGTTTCATTCTCTTTTTATTATTAAGAAATAAATGTTTTTAAGGTTGTGGATTATACAAATATTTTTAAAATAAAATATCATAAAAAATCTATGGAAAAAAAATTAGCCCCAGGAAGAAATGAATTAGATGAGATTATTATGTATGAGGAACATTTAGAGAATTGGTTAATTAAAGGAAGATATCTTCAAACAGATTGTCATGACACAAGCGGAGAAGAAACTTGTCATTGGCACAGAAAAATACTAAAAGATTATAATCCAGATACAGGATTAATTTTATTAAGCGAAGAAGGTTCACTTAATTCAAAACAAAATCTAGAAATACCTGACCACGAATTCACTATAGAGGAATTATATGAAACAAGAATTGCTTATTGGATGCTTAGGGAAAAAAATTGGAAATTATTTTAAAACATTACTGATTCTTCCACAATCCATGAACATTACAAAACATTCTTGCATGTTTAATATCTGCTTTAACTGGAAAAACAACTTCAGGTTTTTCACCAGGTTTCAAAAATTTTTTTGATTCACCTTTTTCTGTAGAAATTTCAATCCATTCAATATAATGATTTTCCTCCATAGGATGTTCAACTGCACCAACTTTCACTTTAACTCCTTCAGAATCTTTTTCAATAACTGGAGAATGTTTGTCTGCATATTCTCCTTCTGATTTTTCTTCCATTAAATTCATTGGCTGTCCACAACAAACTAAATTATTAGAACTTGCATGTAAAACTTCAATAACATTTCCACAAATATTACAAATATAAACCTCTTTTTTTTCTACCATTTTATCTACTCATTTCCTCAACTTCTTTTTTTCCATTACTCAATTCTTCAACCTGCTCTTTATCTAATTCCAAAAGCAATGTTTGAAATTCCCCAACATGAGTCTTCTCTTCCTTTGCAATATCTAAAAGAACTTGCTTAATTTTTTTATTTTCTGTCTTTGATGCAAGTTGCTCATACAAACTAACAGCATCAAGTTCTGCAATCATTCCTAATCTAAGAATTTCTTTATCAATCTCTTTTTTAGGAACTTTATCTAAATCTATTGGTGAACTTGATAACATAATAAGAAAAAGTAGAAAGGGTTTTTATATTTTTAGGATTTAATCATCAATGTCAGAAAGCTTAACTCTATTCTCATAAAGTTCATCATAATTATCTCCAATTAACTCTCCAAGTATTTTAACTTCACTAACATTATCTTTATTTAATTCAGAAACAGGATATAATCCATATAAAGAACTTCTATCATAAAGAATTCTCTCATAAATTCTATCTAATTCATTCATAAATAATTATAAGAAATATAATTTTTATAATTTTGTATTTTCTCAAGGACAAATATTTTTAAATTCCTTTTAAAAAAGATAACCAGCATAAATCTACAAATATTGTTTCTCCATCATCTCGTTTTAATTTGATAATGTGTGAAGAATTTTCAGAAGGTTTTTCAATTCCTTTAAACACATAATACTCACAATATCTATTAAGATAATCTGGACCCCAAAGTTGTCGCAACTCTTCTTCCTTTTAGATTATTAATTCTTTTAAAATCTTCTCTAGTCAATGATTCATAAGTTTTTGTCATAAAAATATCTAGATAAAGTTTAAAAATTTATTACTTACCTCTCCTCTTACCAGCTCTCACAGAAGGTCTTGTTTTACAAGTTGGACTTTTATTTCTCAAACCTCTTGATTTTTTTCCAGCACTTGTCAAACCTCTCATTGCTCTTTTCTTATTTCCAGATTCAGAAATCCATTTCATCTTTTTGTCTTTTTTTATTTCTTGCTTATTTGGGTCAACAAGTATAACTTCATAAAAATAATGCATTCCATCTTTCCCGATTTGATAAGAATTTAATACAACTAAATTAGAATATTTTCTCTCAACTCTTTGTTCTGCAATCCATTTATAATTCATTCCTAAATTCTTTCGAGTATGTAATCTTTTACTTCTACGACCTTTATTTGGTCTTGGTCTTTTATGCCCTCCTCTCTTAATTCTTACTCTAATTATAACAAATCCTTTTTTATCCCTATAACCCAAAGCTCTTGCTTTGTCTAATCTCAAAGGCTTCTCTACTTTTGTAAAAACTCCAGATTTCCTCCATTCAATCATTCTCTCTCTAAGAGTTTTAACATCTGGTTTTTTCCATGCTTTTCTTAAATAATGATATAATCCTTTAACCATACAAAATATTTAGAAAAATTTAGTTTTTAAAGATTGCTTTTTTAACAGATTAAAAAAATTTTTAAAAGAATTTAGATAAGATATTATAAATAATTATTCTGCATATGCACAAATAACATATGTCTCTCCATAAGGTTCATCAAAATCGCATATCCAAGTATCATCATCATAAGGATATGAAAACCAAACTTTAGGTCCTAAACAACCTCCTCCTAATAATTTTTTCCCAGAAGAACAACTAGCTGAAATGTAAAATTGATTGGGACCTCCTACAACTTGTATTTTTTCCCATCCACGAATAGAAACTCCAGAAACACAATCCCATTCTCCATCAACAACCTGCAAAGTTTCTCCTTCTTCACAAGTTTGCAATTCTGAAATTGCATGCCCTGGATTTGGAACAGAACCTAAAGCCCAAACACCAACACCAACAACTGCCAAAATCCCAATAACAATTAAAGTATAAAATAATTTATTAGAAAGTTTTATTGTAATATCCCTCTTCTTTTTCATAATATAATTAAAAAAAAGATATTTTTAAATTTATCTAATTAATCTTAAAAAGATATATTAATTCAATCTATTAATTTCTACATAAGTCATATCCTCATTGGAATAAATAACTCTATTATTTGTTTGCGTATGTAAACAATAAATTTCTATATAGTCTCCTTCCTCAAGATAAATTAAAGTTTTTGCATCAATTGTTGGATTGTTTATGCTTCCTGCACCAGGAGAAATCCATTGAGTTCTTGCAATTTCTCTTTCATTTTTATAAATATAAAGATTCCAACTCTTTAAATCCCCAAGTTCCTGAACTAATGCATGTGCATAAATATCATAATATCCCTCTTCAATACATGTAAATCTTGAATCTGAAAATTCTCCAAGAGTATCAAAATTTTCTGTTTGAAATGTTATTTTTGTTTCTGTAACCCCTGGAATTTGTTGATTATTTGCACTTTTATAAACTCTAATTTTTGTAATATCTATGGTTCCATATGCCCAAACTCCAACACTAACAATCGCCAAAATCCCAATTACAATTAAAGTATAAAAAACCCTATTAGATAAATTAATATTCAACTTAATTCCTTCCTTTTTCTTTTTCATAATATAATTTAAAAAAAGATATTTTTAAATGTTTTGGATGAGGCTGCACAGATTTGAACTGTGGACCCCTGCCTTTCTGATTAAACAACGATTTCTATATCAAGCATGACCCTATTTCAAAGGGAAAGTTTGATAAAGAAAACCAATAGGTTGTCTTTATATCAGAGCAGTGCTCTACCAGACTGAGCTACAGCCTCATAATACTAAATACAATAAATCTTTTTTAAAAGTTTTCTGTTTAACCTTTAACCCCAAATTCAAGAACTAATTTCCCTTTTGAAAGATTATAATTTATTATTGGAAAATTTATTGAAATTGTCTTGAAATAAGCTTTGTCCTTTGCAATGGCCTTAATCTCAATACTACTCTCAAGACGAACAATTGAAATATCCTCTATTAACTGCACGCCTTCCAAATCAATCTCATAAATAACCTTATCAGAAAGTCGTCTAACATTTGTATTTGGCTCTTCCTTTGGCAAACTTGAAAACTTTTTCATATTTTCTTGAGAAAACATTGAAGGCAACTTTATTGTCTTTATTTCTTTTTTCACAGGTTTAAACTTATTTTGATTTTGAATGTTATTTAAATTCACTTCTTTTCCATTTATCATTAATCTAAAATTTGTTCTTGGTTTAAAATTATTATTTTTAATTTCTTTTTGCATTTCTTTTTGTAACATTCTCATTGCCCCTCCCAACATTTTACTTATCATATCATTTCCAAAAACATTAGAATTCCTTGCAAAATCTGCATTATCATCCCTTCCCAAAATTCCCCAATCCTTCTTAAAGTTCTCATTCAAAACATTTCCGCAATAAGGACAAAAATCATAACTATCATTTACTTTCCTTTTGCATTTCCTGCATTCTCTTTTCTTAAACATATTAGAAAAAAACGAAATTACTTTATAAAAGTTACTTCATTCTCAAATATTTTTTAATAGACATAATCTCATGAGCCTCTTCAGCAAAAGAAGATTTAAATTGTTTAAATAAAATATTTTTGAATTTTTTTGAACTTTCAAATTTCTTTGTTTTTTTTATCTCATTCATTTTTGGAATCCACCAAAATACAAATACCATTCTCATTATTCCTCCAAAAATATAAATTAAAAAAAGAGGCTCTATAAAACTCACTGTTAAAAATTTAATAAGAATTGCACTAAGGGTTGCTCCAAAAAAAACTCCAATTCCATTTAATAAATTATAATAAGAAACAGCAAGCCCTCTCTTTTGCGAACTCACATTATCATAAATAAAATTTCCCTCAGCAAGATTAAAACCAGCCCAAGAAACTCCGCTAACTAAAGAAGGAACAAAAATCATATAAATAGGGTTTTGAGAAAGAATCCATAAAATAGGTACAATAGGAATAAAAATAGTTGTTACAACTAAAATTCTATAATTTCCATATTTATCAGCGAGCACTCCCCAAAGGTTCAACACCAATAATGAAAATGCAGAAGCAGAAAATATTATTATCATATAAGTTACATAATTAAAATTTAAATTTCTCAATAAATATATAGCTAATAAAGATGAAGAAATAGAAACAGAAAAACCAAGCAAAGCCCTAAAAATAGTAAATTTCCCAAAATTAGTTTTAGGTGCCTTTTTTAAAAAATCCCAAAAAGAAAAATAATATCCTTTCTTCAGTTTTATCTTAGGCTCATATTGTTTTCTTAAAATTCTCCAAGAAATTAATCTAGTAATAAAAGCAAGAGAAAACAAAATCATAAAACCAAACATAGTCCAGTTTTTGCTTTTAAAATAATTTAATAAAAAAGCAGCAAGAATTGCAAAGATTCCTGCAACAAATCCAAGAATCAAACTCCTCTTAGAAAACCATCTTCCTCTATATTTTTCATCTACAATATCTCCCATCCAGGAAAACCAAGCAGGAGATGCAATATTGCCAAAAATAACATAAAGTGAAAAAGAAAATAAAACCAAGAAAGGTAAGAAATTTACTAAAATATTAAAATAAAATAAAATAGCAATTGCAACAAAAGGAAGCCACATTAAAAACTCAAAAAAAATTGCTTTTAGAATAATTTTCTTTCTTGGATATTTCTCAATCAATCTTGAACTAAGTGTCTGTGCCAAAGGTCCCAACAAACCCGATACTGCAGTCAATAAAGCAACAATAGAATTACTTGAATTAATCGCAATTGCAAAAGGAGAAACATACTTGCCCCCAAACGCGCCCTGAATATGAGCAAAAATACCTTCTTTTATACTATATCTTCTTGATTGATGTTTTAATTCCTTAACACTTAAATTATCTTTTTTCTCTTTTTTCAATTTAAATTCTCTCTAAATTGGAAAGTAAAAATTTTATATTTTCTCTCACCATCTTTTCAAAAATAAGAGAAAAAAGATTAATAAAACTTATGAATGCACCAACTGGGAATCGAACCCAGGTCTCAAGCTTGGGAAGCTCGTATTCTGCCACTAAATTATTGATGCTCTATAAAATTAAAATAGTTAGTTTTTTATATTTATTTTTTCTCACCATTTTATGACAAAAAAATTTTATGTTACAACAGCAATTGATTATGTAAATGCAAGACCTCACATTGGTCATGCTTTTGAAAAAGTTTTAGCTGATGCTATAGTGCGTTGGCATAAATTAAAAGGAGAAAAGACTTTCTTTTTAACAGGAACAGATGAAAATGCTCAAAAAAATGCTTTAGTAGCAAAAGAAAAAGGAATTCCTATCCAAAAATTTGTAGATAAAAATTCAAAAATCTTCATTGAATTATGTAAAAAGTTAAATATTAATTATGATGATTTCATTAGAACAACAGAAGAAAGACATAAAAAAATTGCCAGAGAAATTTTTCAAAAAGTTTATGATAAAGGAGAAATTTACAAAGGAGTTTATGAAGGGCTTTATTGCACAGGTTGCGAGGCATTCTTAACAGAAAAAAATTTGGTTAATGGAAAATGCCCTGAACACAACAAAGAACCAAAAAAACTTTCAGAAGAAGCTTATTTTTTCAAACTTTCAAAATATAAAAATAAAATAATTAAGTTTATTCAAAATTATATTGTTCCTGAATCTAAAAAAAATGAAATTTTATCAAGATTAAAAGACGAAGGTTTGAAAGATTTATGCGTTTCAAGAACAAATTTAGATTGGGGGATTGATTCTCCAATTGATTCCAAATTTAAAATTTATGTTTGGTTTGATGCATTAATAAATTATATTTCTGGTTCAGGAGGAAACTGGCCTGCTGATGTTCATGTAGTAGGAAAAGGAATTAATTGGTTTCATTCTGTAATCTGGCCTGCAATTTTAATGTCTGCAGATTATGAATTACCAAAAAAACTTTTAGTTCATGGTTATCTAAACATTAAGGGGAAGAAAATGAGCAAAAGTTTAGGAAATGTTATTGACCCAATAAAATTAGCAGAAAAATATGGAGCAGATTCTGTAAGATATTCTCTCTTAAGATGTTCTGTTTTCGAAGATACAGATTATTCAGAAGAAATTTTAATTGAAAGACACAACAATGAACTTGCCAATAAATTAGGGAATTTAATTTCAAGAGTTTCTGCATTAATTGAAAAATACGGAATAGAAAAAACGAAAAAGGAAGAAGATGACTCAATAATCTATGCCTCCACAATTCTTGATAAAAAAATTCAAGGAGTTATGAATGATTTTCAGTTAGATAGAGCATTGAGTTTTATATTTGAAGAAATTGATCAATGCAATGAATATATTCAATCAACAAAACCATGGAAAACTAATGATAAAGAAGTTCTTTATGAGGTTGCTAATATGATTAAATCTATTTCTATTTTACTTTGGCCTTTTATACCTGAAACTTCTGAAAAAATAGCAAAACAATTTGGATTTAAAATTAGCTTGAAAGAATTAAAAAAACCATTGAATCCCAATAATAAAATTAAAAAATCAGAGATATTATTCAAGAAAATATAAAATGACACAAGGAATAGTTGAATTTTCAGATTGGGAAAAACTTGATTTACGAGTTGCACAGATAATTGAAGTTGAAGAAATTAAAAGAGCAGATAAACTTTACAAACTAACTTTAGATGTTGGAGAATTAGGCAAAAGAATTATTTGTGCAGGAATGAAACCTTATTATTCAAAAGAAGATTTGAAAGGCAAAAAAATAATTTATTTTCAAAATTTAAAACCAAGAAAAATGAGAGGAATTGAAAGTCAAGGGATGCTTTTAGCTGCCTCAACAAAAAATCATGAAAAAGTCGTTTTAATTTCTCCAGAAAAAGATATTGAAGTTGGAAGTAGAATTAGTTAAAATTTATCTTATAAAGATTAATTATAATTATTAAACATGGCAGATTTTACAATAGATATTCCTGTAAATTCAAATTACAATAAAAAGAAATTCTACAAATTTGTAAATAAAAATAAATATAATAGAGTAATTGGTTCCATTTTTTCTAAAGGAGATATTTGTATAGGATATATTGACAAAGATTTTATTAATGACGACCTTGTTAATAAAGAAGTTCCAACAATTTTAATTTCAGGAAATAATCTTAATTCAAAATTAGTTCAAGAAGTATTAAATGAAATTCTTCAATTAAATTAATATCTTCTTCTAAAAATTCTTTCCCAAAGAGATGGCTTATCCTGATCAGAATCATATTCAATATCAAGAAGTTTTGCAGCAATTTCTTTGTAAGCCCGTGCAACTTTGCTTTTTGGATGAGTATGAACAACTGCATCTTTCAAACTTAAAGATTTTTGAATCAAAATATCCTCAGGAACCATTCCTAAAATAACAGATTCTAACATTTCCTTCACAGAATCCGGCTGCATCTCAAAATCATTTTTTTTAACCCTTGTTACAATCACTCCCGCAACTGGTTTCTTCATTCTCTCTGCAATCTTAATTGTCTTCAAAGCATCTGTAATAGCCGGAACCTCTGGATTTGTAACAATAATTAATTCATCTGCAAAATCCATTACCGAAGTCGCCTCATTTCCAAGACCAGCAGCACTATCAACAATAACATAATCAGCAATCTTCTTAAAATCCTCTTTAAACTCCTTCATTTTTTCTGGCTTTATTTTTTTCAATTCATTTATTGACAAAGAAGAAGGAACAATCTTCATACCAGAATCATGTTCATAAACTGCCTCAAAAGCATCTGCCTTTCCAAGCAAAACATGATTAAGATTTATAGGAACCTCAGGAGAATTCAAATGAATCCCAACATTCGGTGTAGACAAATTCCCATCAATCACCACAACATCTTTCCCAAAATGATTTATAGCAGCACCTAAATTTATCGCAGTTGTAGTTTTTCCAACACCGCCTTTTCCAGATGTAATAACAATAACTCTTTGCATTTTACCAAATATCCGTTTAAGATAAAAGAAATTGTTTAGTAGTGCTTATAAATTTTTCCAGCATCTCAGCATAAATCTTTAATTGCTCCAAATTAATATTTATCTCCTTTCCCCTATAAAAAACTCTTAAAGTAACATTTTTCCTAAACTCTCCAATTCTTTCCTTTCTCAATTCACGAATTTTCTTAAACATCTCATACATATCAATAACTTCCAAAAAATCCTTATTTTTCTTAAATAACTTCCTTACTTGTTCCAATCTTCCAACAGGATTCTCTGAAACAGAAGAAATCTTTTTCTTCTTTTTTGCATGTTTCAAAATTTCATTCATTGCAATCTCAATCATATTCTTCCATCTAAGAAGTAAATTTACCATAACATCACATGTCTTTGTGTATTTCAAACTAACATACAAAAGATGGTCTGCACTTATTTTTTCTTTAATTATCTCTTCCATAATTCACTCCAGAAGCATAATAACAGACGAATTACATCTTTTTATAGTTTTCTTAAATTACAAAACTTCCCTCTTTATAAATAATTTTCTTTTCCCCATTTTTTAAATAGGCTATTACAACTCTATCTTCAGTAGAAACAATATCTGAATGAATTGCAGATTCATTATACCCCATCTCTTTCCATTGCTCCTCAGAAACCTCTGAAACATTTCTATCATAAGAATCTCTATAAGCATTTCCTAAAGCAATATGAAAATTTCCAAAAGCTCCTCCAAAATTTTCATCAAATAAAGTTTCTGCCATGAATCTATTAATCTTAGAAAAACGAATATCTGTCAAAGAGAACTCTCCAATCATATTCGCCCCATCAACATTTATTATTTCCTTCAAAACATTCTCTCCTCTTTCAGCAGTTGCCTTGATTATCTTCCCATCCTTAAACTCTAAATAAATTCCCTTAACTAAATTCCCATGTCTATACAAGGGCTGATTAAATTTGGCATAACCTTCAGTCAATCTACAATCAGGAGAAATAAAAATTTCAAAACTTGGAATGTTTCTTCCAGAACCTCCAATCCAATTCCTATTATCTCCAATTCCAACAAATAAATGAATGTTCTCTGATTTAATCTCAAGTTTCTCAATATCCAAAGAATTTAATTTATCTTTCAAATTTTTAATTTTCAGAGCAGATTCTCTCCATTTTTCAATAGGATTTTCTTCATCTAAATAACAAGCTTTTATTATCTGATTCCAGCATTCTTCCAAAGTCAATCCAGCTTCCTTTGCCATTGCCTCTGTTGCATACATTCCTAAAGTCCATGTCAATTTTCCCTTATTTTCCTTATCTTGTCTCCAATCCATATAAGGTTTCAAACTCTTCGAATGCATCATAATTTTTTTAGGGTCAATTCCTTCCAACTCGTGCTTGTCAGTCTCTGCAATAATTGTAACAAAATGGTCTGCTTGGTCAACACGACCTCTTAAATAAGATTCAGGAAAAAATTGCAACTGGTCTTCATTTGCTAATTCAAAAAATTCCTTTTGCATATTATCTGGAAAATAACGAATCAATGAATGTGCTCCTGCTTTCAAAACTACTTTTCTCAAATGAACCAACATTCTTTTTGCACATTCAGGAACTTGCAAAACAACAATTTCTCCCTTTCTAATTCCTTCTCCAGAATTCAATGCAAAATTAATCAAAACATTTGCATATTTCTCTAAAATTTCTTCAGATGGTTCATACATTTTAACTCAATTCCAAAATCGCCTCTGCCAAATCACCTGTGTTTTTCAAAACTTTTTCAGCTTGTTCTTCAGTACATCCAGTTTTCTCAACAATTGTATTAATATCATCTTCAGAAATTCCAACCTCTTTACTTTCCTCAGAAACATCTCCTGAAATTTGAAATGACTCCTGTCCTTGCATTTTTATTTTTGTTAGAGAAGGGTTTTGAATAATTATCTTATTACCATCCTCTTTCTCAATAACAACTCTTGAACAGGGAATCTCATCCTGCGAAATTCCCATCTGCTTCATAACAGCCTGCATTTTTTTTGGATTTAATCCTGGAAACATAAAAGTTCATAACAATAAAGGTTAAAAAATGTTTTCATTAAATTAATTTATGAAATTATTTGAAATCAAAAGATTTTTTAAGCAAGAAGATAAAAAAACCAATAATTTAGAAGAAGAGTTATATATACTTAAAACAGGAATCAAGATACCAAAAGGAAGATATGAATGTATGGGGGCAAATATGATCCCTTTCAGAAAACTTCATTCTGAAAGAGAACTTAAACAGGAGATCAGATCACATGTTACTTCTAAAAAAGCGAATGCGTATGAAAGAGCAAAAAGTATAATCACAGAAGTCCCAGGCACAATTTTTGGGATTCAAAATTATTTAATTATCTATTATCAAATTGATTCCGATTTATTGCCAAAAAGGAGTTCAAAAAGAAAGAAAACGTTATATGGCCAAAAAGAATTAGATTTATTTGGGAAACCAGGAATCTCCCAACCAATCATCTTACATCCAAACAAAGAAGGAAAAGGAGTTCAAAAAGAGAAAAAGATTTCTTAATTACTTCATAAAAAATTCCAAACCAATTCTAAAAACAACTATTAAAATAACAAACATAATTACATGAATCGGTTTCAAATTAAATTTACTTGCATATTCTTCTTTATAACTCACTAATCCTCCAAAACCAGAAGGAATATTTACATTATTTGCCATGTCTATTTAATATATAGATAGTTTTTAAAAGTTTCTTGAATAAAATTGATTATGGCAAAACAAACATTGGATTTTAAAAAAATAGAAGATAAATGGAAAAAGTTTTGGGAAAAAGAGAAAATTTACAAATTCAATCCTGATTCAAAAAAAGAAACTTTTTCAGTAGATATCCCTCCTCCAACAATTTCAGGAAGTTTGCACATGGGTCATGCATTTGGGGATTCTCAGCAGGATTTCTTTGTAAGATACAAAAGAATGAAAGGATTTGAAGTTTTAGTTCCATTTGGAACAGACGATAACGGATTGCCAACATTAAGATTAATTGAAAAAATAAAAAAAGTTGATTCCAGAAAAATGAAAAGAAAGGACTTCATTAAATTATGTTTAAAAACCGTTAAAGAAGAACTTATACCTCGATTCTTAGAAGATGAAAAAAAATTAGGCATCTCAAATGATTGGGACTTATTTTATTCTACAATTGACAAAAATTCTCAAAAAATTGCTCAATGGAGTTTTCTTGACCTTCATAAAAAAGGACGAGCATACAGAACAAACTCTCCGGCTCTTTGGTGCACAGAATGTAAAACGACAATTGCACAAGTAGAACTCGAAGACAAAAAAACACAAAGCGTATTTTATGACATAGCATTCAAATCAGACAAAAAAGATTTAATTATTTCAACAACACGACCAGAATTCCTGCCAGCAACAGTTGCTCTTTTCTTTAATCCAAAAGATAAAAAATATCAAGAATTAAAAGGAAAAAAAGCAAAAGTCCCTTTATTTAATTACGAAGTTCCTATTCTCACAGACGAAACCTGCGAACCTGAAAAAGGAACCGGATTAATGATGGTTTGCACATTCGGAGACCAGGAAGATGCTGAAAAATACAAAGCACACAAATTGCCTCTAAGAAAATTAATTACTCCAGATGGAAGATTAACCTCAATAGCAGAAAAATACAAAGGAATGAAAATTAAACAAGCACGTGAAGCAATCGTAAAAGATTTAGAAAGACAAGGTTATCTCAGAGGAAAGAAAAAAATAGAACACATTGTAAATGTTCATGAAAGATGCGGAACTGAAATTGAAATTCTTCCCTATAACCAATGGTTCATAAAATATCTTGACTTAAAAAAAGATTTATTAAAATGGGGAAAAGAAATCAAATGGTATCCCGCTTACATGAGACATCGTTATGACAATTGGGTTAAAGGACTAAAATGGGACTGGTGTATATCAAGGCAAATTCCATTTGGAGTTCCATTTCCAATATGGTATTGTGAAAAATGCAGAGAAGTTATTTTAGCAAAAGAAAAAGATTTACCTGTTTATCCTCTTGAAGATAAACCACCAATAAAAGAATGTCCAAAATGTAAATCAAAAAAATTCATTCCAGAAAAAGACATTATGAATACTTGGTTCACATCCTCAATGACTCCAACAATTGTAAAAAATTTACTAAAAGGGACAAAAGTTTATAATAAGATAAAAAACAAACCTCTTAGCATCCGAAGAAACGGACATGACATAATTACATTCTGGGATTTTAATACAATTCTAAAATCTCAATTACATTATGGCTATTCTCCTTGGAAAGAACTCTTCATCAACGGATGGATGCTTGACCCTCATGGGAAAAAAATGTCCAAATCAAAAGGAAACGGAATTGCACCACAAGAAATTATTGAAAAATATGGGGCAGATGCATTAAGATATTTATCAGCAACAACAAAACTTGGAGGCGACTTAAGTTTTCCAGAAAAAGAATTAATTGCAGGAACAAAATTAATTAAAAAATTATTAAATGCTTCAAAATTTGTTTTTATGAATATGAAAAAATTTAATGGAAAAAAACCAAAAAAACTAGAAGAACTTGATAAAATTTTCTTATTTCATCTTAATTTATTAATCAAAAAATGCACAGAACATTTTGAAAAATATGAATACTCAAAAGTAAAAGCAGAAACTGAACAATTTTTCTGGAATGAATTTTGCGATAATTATCTTGAAATTGTTAAAAAAAGAGTTTACCAAGGAGAAGGCAATAAAAAATCATCTGCTCAATACACATTATACAAATCTCTATTAACAATAATAAAAATCTTCGCTCCAATTATCCCTTTTATAACAGAAGAAATTTATCAAGAACATTTCAGAAAAACAGAGAAAGATAAATCAATTCACATCAGCAAATGGCCCGAACATGATTATGAAAAACCAAATATGTTAAGAGTTTTTCCATTATTTACAAATACTCTTAAAAAAATACGGCAAGAAAAATCCAAAGCACAAAAACCAATGAACTCTGAGATAATTTTAACTTTACCTAAAAATACTTCTGAAAGATTAAAAGGAACACTTGAGGATTTACAAAATGTTACAAATGCAAAGGAGATTAAACAAGGAATTTTTAAAGTTGAATTTAATGATTAATTAATTTTATAAATATTATTTTATTATGAAAATAATGAGTGCAATTATATTGAAAGATAAAGAATATTATTATTTATATTTCCAAAATCCAAATAATAAAGATCTTTATGAAGAGTATGCACATTTGTTAATAAAAGATGTTAAAAAAGATGTGCTTTGGTTTTATGAAGGAAATGAATCATTTACCCTAGAAAAATTAAAAGATGCCAAAGAAAGTTTACCTAATTCAGAATTAGAAAAGTTTCTACAATTTATAAAAAAGAAAAAATTTAGTGAGATAAAAATTATGAAAAATCTTGAAACAATTTAATTAACTAATTTTATAAACTCTCTTCTTATTCTTTAAATATGCCAATAACAAAGGATGAACTCGAAGAACTTGTTGAAGAACTTGAAAAATACAGAGGTAAAGCCACAGAATTAATTTCAGTTTATATTCCTTCAGGTTACGATGTGAATTCTGTTCAAAAACAACTTGAAGCAGAAAAATCAACTGCAAAAAATATTAAATCTACATCAACAAGAAAAAATGTAGTTGAGTCGCTTGATAAAATTGTAAGATTTCTTAAGGGATTAAAAAAAACTCCTGAAAAAGGGCTTGCAGTCTTTTGTGGAAATGTCTCTCCATTAGAAGGTCAGCAAGATATTCAAATATGGGACATTGAACCTCCAATGCCAATAAAAATAAGATTATACAGATGTGATAAAGAGTTTGTTCTTGATGCTTTAAGAGAAATGCTTGAAGCAACAGAAATTTTCGGGCTTTTAGTTATGGATAGGAAAGAAGCAACAATTGGTTTATTAGAAGGAAAAAGAATTGAAGTCCTGCAAAAAATGACCTCTGGAATTCCAAGTAAAATTCGTGCAGGAGGCCAATCATCTCAAAGATTTCATAGAATTACAGAAGGACTTACAAAAGATTTTTACAAAAGAATTGCAGAAGAAATGAAAAAAATATTTTTTGAAAGACCAAAATTAAAAGGAATTTTAATTGGAGGACCAATTCCAACAAAAGACGAATTTATTGATGGAGAATATATGACTACAAAACTAAGAGAAAAAATAATAGGAAGAATTGATATTGGAGGAAGCGACGAATCAGGATTAAAAGAACTTGTTCAAAAATCACAGGAAATATTAGCAGACCAAGAAATAATTAAAGAAAAAAAAATTCTAGAAAAATTCTTTGAAACACTTGGAGAAAAACCAGACCTTGCAACACTTCACAAAGAAAAAACAAAAAAAGCACTTGACTATGGAGCAGTTGATATGCTTATTCTATCTAAAAGTCTTGATAAACAAATCGCAAAAGAACTCAAAAAAACAGCATCTGAAATGGGTTCAAAAGTTGAAATAATTTCCACAGAAACAGAAGAAGGAAAACAATTTGAAAACCTAGGAGGAATTGGGGCGATATTGAGATTTAAGATTCAATAACAAAATAGAATATAAATTTTTATAAACCTCACAATTTTATATTTTTTATGGGAGATTATACTCTTCAAACTATAAAGAAAGATGGAATAATAAAAAGTCATTTTTATTATCAAGGCTTACCTGCTAAAGAATTAATTCCTCCATATGATAAAATTAAAGATGTTCATGAATTAATACTTAAAGAATCTAAATTAAAAGAACTAACAATAACTACAAATCTTTAATTTTTCTTTTATAATTCTCAAAGAATATCTTTCTACAAAATCAAAATCTCTCAATAACCCTTTTAAACAATCTTTCTTTTAAATTTTAATGGAACCAACAAGCGAAACAATAAAAGAGATTGACGAAGCAAAAGAATTAGAAGACATGAAAACACTTGAAGCAGTTTTCTTTGTCTCAGGAAGATTTTTATCAATGCAGGAATTAATTTCACTCACTGACTTAAATCCAATAATTCTTAAAGAACTAATAGAAAAACTTCAGGAAAAATATGACAAAAAAGATTCTGCAATTGAAATTATTAAAAAAAACAACTTATGGAAAATGGATGTTCGGCAGGAATATCATGACATAATAAATAAACTTGCAGGAGGACGTTCTGAATTTACAAAAGCAGAACAAGAAACACTCGCAATCATTGCATTCAAACAGCCAATCAAACAATCAGTCATAATAAAAATAAGAGGAAACAAAGCTTATGACCACATTAAAAAGTTCTATGATTTAAACTTAATAAAAAAGAAAAAAGAAGGACACACACATATTCTTACATTATCAGACGACTTCTATGATTACTTCAATGTCAACGATTCTAATTCTGGATTACAAGAATCTTTAAAAGATAATACAACTGAAGAATAACATGAAAGTCCTTCCCATAATTTATCTCATATACATGTTCCTCGCAATGTATTTGCTTCTCATATTTTTACTTTTATATCTAAAAAATAAAAAAGACATCTTTTATTCTCCAGAAACTAAAAAAAAATATACTATCTCATTAATTGTTCCTTGCTGGAATGAAGAAGAAACAATAGCAGAAACAATAGAGCATCTCCTACAAATTGAATACTCTGGATTAAAAAAAATAATTATTGTAGATGATTGCAGTTCAGATAATTCTTATAAAATCGCAAAAAAATACGAAGAAAATTATCCTAAAAAAGTTCAGGTAATTCAAACGCCAAAACAAACAGGAAACGCAGCAGGAGCAAAAATTTACGGCTCTGGATTTGTAGACACAGAACTAATTGGATTTGTAGATGCAGACAGCTATCCTGAAAAAGCTTCAATAAAAAAATTAGTTGGTTTTTTTGACAATCCAAAAACAGGAGCAGTAACATGCACAATTGTTCCAAGAAACAGAAATAAATTGCTGGAAAAAATGCAGGTTATCGAATACAACACAATCGCTTTTACAAGAAAACTTTTAGGATATCTCGACGCAATTTACACAACTCCGGGACCTTTAGCAGTTTACAGAAAATCTGCATTTGATAAAATAGGCGGTTTTGATAAAAACAACTTAACAGAAGACATCGAAATAGCATGGAGTTTAATCAACCAAGGATATGAAATAAAAATGGACCTTTCAACAAGCACAACAACAACTGCACCAGACAAATTCAAAGAATGGTATAAACAAAGAAGAAGATGGGGAATTGGGGGAATTCAGTGCATTGCAAAATATAAAAAAGAATTTATGAAAAAAGGAATTCTTGGAATGTTTATCATTCCATTTTTTATTCTCCAATTCTTTCTAGGAATCTTAGGATTAGGCGTCTTTATTTATCTTGTAACAACAAGAACAATTTCAAATTTATTATTCGTTACATATTCTGTTCCAGTAGGAACTCCTCTCGTAACAATGAATGAACTTTACATAACTCCAAGTTTCCTAAATTATCTGGGAATAGTCCTCTTCATTGTAGGCGGAATCTTCACATTAATAATTTTATCCATCATGAAAAACACTGTATTAAAAAAACAAAACATATTTAATATTTTATTTTATTCAGGACTCTATCTTTCAGTATATCCTGTAATAGCATTAAGTTCACTATACAATTATTTTAAAAGAAACAACTCCTGGAGATAACATGAAGAACCAAAAATATATTTTCCTGTATGCATTAATTCTTACAATTATAGTTTTCAACATTGGAATTTACATGGGATATAAACTTGAATCATCAAGAATAGACAAAATAAATGACATGTATCTTGAAGCAGAAATGGAACTTCTCGACCAGAGAATACAAAAAGATACTCTTGATGTAATAAACTTAGACTGCGACTTATTAGTTCAGGAAAACATTCAATTTGCAGACAGAATTTTTGAAGAAGCACTGCTCATAAAAAAATACGAAGATGCCAATAAAATGAATGATAAAATTAAATTCCAGCACAAAAGATTTGACTTATTAAGAACATTATTTTGGATTAATAGCATGAGAATAAAAGAAAAATGTAATTCAGATTACCATAATCTTGTTTATATTTATGATTACAATAATCCCTCAATAAAACAAAATGCCAGGCAAAAATTCTTTTCAAAAGTTCTCGGAGAATTAAAAGAAAAATTCGGAGACAAAATCATGTTAATTCCAATAGCAGGAGATAACAACATTCCTTCAATAAACTTATTAATGAAAAAATATGAAATAAATGAATTACCAACCATCTTAATAGATGAAAATATAAAAATAACTGAATTAGAAACAATGGAAGATATTGAACAATACTTAAATTAAAATGAAAAAGAGGTTGCATGGAATATTTATAATTATAATTTTAATATTTAGTAGCATATTAATTTCAGGTAAAATGGAAGAAATAAAAGATAATATCGACCTTAATAATTTAACTTTAAAACAAAAAATTGCTCAAATGTTTATTATCCAGGGAAATGAGAAAAATCTGGATTTAACAGAGTTTAATGTTGGAGGAATAATTCTAGGAGAGTTCAAAACAAAAGAAGATTATAAAAAATTAATTTCAGAATATAACAATAAAAGCAAAATAAAATTATTTGTTTCTGCAGATTTAGAAGGATATTGGAATCCCTTTCACAACTTTGCAAAATTCCCAAATGCAGATGAAATTAAAACAAAAGAAGAAGCCTATGAATTAGGAAAAGAACATGGAGAAATATTAAAAGAATTAGGATTTAATTTAAATTTTGCTCCTGTTGCAGAAATTAAAGACAACGTATGGAAACATCGTGCTTTTCTTGGAAATACAAGTGAGATATCAGGCAAAATTAATTATTATGTAAAAGGATTGCAGGAGCAGGGAATTCTGGCAACATTAAAACATTATCCCGGAGGTTCTTTGAATATAAAAGACCCGCATCTGCAAATAGTAAAATCTGAAATTTCCCAAGAACAAATGGAAGTCTTCAATTCAGTCTTAACAAATACTTCTTCAATTATGATAGGTCATGCAATTGATTCAGGAGAAATAAATAGCAACGGGAAATCCAAGTTCTGTCTCAACAGAAGTAATCTCAACCCTAAAAACAAAATTCAATGGATTAATTATATCTAACGATATAAACATGAAAGGACTAAAAAATAAATATTTCCTAAGAAAAAAACAACTTTTAATTGATTTAGTAAATTCCGGAAACAACATAATAATTAACGGAAGTTGGCACATATTCCCAAAATATAACTTAAATAAAAAAATTAACTATATTAAAAGTTCAGTCAAATCAGGAGAAATCAAACAAGAAAAAATAGACAAAAGCGTTCAAAAAATATTAAATGCCAAAGGATACAAGGTAATTAATTAACTATTTTTTCATCATACAAATATTAAAAAAGAGCCATAACAATCCCTTTTTATGGATGAATGCTTTAACTGTGGTATTTCTGAAGAAAAAACAAAATTATTTGATGCTATCTCTGCAGAAGGAATCGCCAAAGTTTGCGAGGAATGCGCAAAAAACGAAAACATACCTCTTATTAAAAAACCATTAGGAAATACCCTTCCAAAAAAGAAAAGAGAATCAGTTTATGCAAGAGTTTCAAGAATGTCTGGTTTTGACTCAAGAATAAAAATACCTAAGAAAACAGAATCACTAAAAAAACAAGATACATCATTAAAAGAAATCATAGACAAAAATTATTACAACCAAATTTCAAATGAACCAAAACCAGATTTTCTGATTGATAATTTTCATTGGATTATAATGCGAGCAAGAAGAAGAAAACATTTAACTCAGGCACAGCTTGCAAAAGAAATAAAAGAACCAGAAACAGCAATCAAAGTAATAGAAAAAGGAATCATTCCAAGAGGAATTTATGACTTAATAAAAAAACTCGAAAAATATTTATCAATAAGAATTGTAAAAAAAGAATTCAAAGAAAAAATGGAAAGTTCTGAAAAAAAAATTAGTTTTGACCCAATAACAACAAAAAGTTTGACAATTGAAGATTTAAGAGAAATGAGAAAGAAAGAGCAAGAAGAAATAGATGAAGAACCTCTTTTTGAAGATGATTGGAATTTTGATGAAAAATAAATTATTAAAATTTTTGAATTTAAAAAATCTTTAGCAAATTCGGTGAAAAAATTAAACAATTAAAATTATAAATAAGAATAAAAAAGAAATAAAATTTAATGGGATAAAGGTTGATTATCTATATTATCATTCTTATTACGGTCTGGATTGTCTCTCAAATATTCTTTACCCCGAACTTTTATTACATAGTATCCTGGAAGTTTTCCTTGCTTGCAATTACTAACTGCTTGTAATCTAGGAACCCATTTGCCACCAATTTTATAATCAGTATTTCCTCCAGTCGCATTCTCTTTCCTTCTGGTAATTCTTGAACTCATTTTCAACCTCCTTTCAATTAATTAATAAAATAAAAAATCAGAATAATATAAACCCTTTACATAATTAACACCGAAGCATTTTTAAATCAAATTAGTAATTCTTTATCATGGAAATTAAAATTCTTAAAAATGAAAAAAATGAAATAAAAGCAGAAATAGGAAATTTGACAATCGCAGAAATTCTTAGAGTTTATTTGAATAAAGATACCTCTGTAACATTTGCTGCATGGAAAAGAGAACATCCAACTAAAAAACCAATTCTTAAAATTCAAACAAAAAGCAAAACAGCTAAAAAAGCAATAAATGATGCTGTTTCTGCAATTACAAAAGATTTAGAAAAATTTGAAAGTGATTTTAAAAAGATGAAATAGCGAGGACACCAAGGTTTCCTTCGCTTAACCTTCTTTTAAATTTGGTTTAAGACTAATGGCAAAAAAAGAATTCGAAAAAAAAGAGGCATTATTTAGAATATTAGTTCTTATAATAACAGGAATAATCCTTATGGTATGGAAATATCTCATTTTCGTTCTAACAATTTTAAATCTATTTATTGTCCTGTTCAGCGGAAAAAGACATAAAGAATTAGCAATGTTCTCTGAATATTGGAATACAGAATGGTATAAATTCATAAGATACATGACATTTGTTTCAAATAAAAGACCTTTCCCTTTTTCAAAAATGGAAAGAATGAGCAGGTTTAAATAACACAATAATTTTTAAAAAAGACATAAACCTTAATTCTTTATGCAATCAAAATTAAATAATAAAAATGTTTATCTAGCAACTCTTTCTGCAGGATTGGCAAGTTTATGTGGTTATAGAATGATTCATGGACCTATAACAAATGAATATAAGATAGCACAAATAGAAAGAGGAAAAAAATATTTTAAATTGGTGGAAGAAGGTCTCAATTATACAAAAAATTGGCAGACTATTGGATTAAGTTTTGACCCAGAAACAATAAAATCTTTAAATGCTTTAGAGGAAATTTTTTTTGTTACAAAAGAAAAAAAGAGTAAACCAATTAAAACATTGCTAAAGGAAATCAAAAATGTATTAGACACATTAGAAAGCCCTAATGAGATTAATACATCAGAAATCAGAGAAGTATCTAATTTCTTTTCTCAATTATCAAACTCTGTGAGATACAATATTAAAAGAAACTCCTGTAGGATGTTAAATTAAATAAGTATAACAATTCTTATTAATTCTTATTTTCTAAATAAATTATGAATAAAAACAAAATTTCTACAGGAAGTTATGATTTAAACAAATGGCTTTATGGAGGTTATGAAGAAGATATTATCACAATGATTGCTGGTTCTCCTGGCTCAGGGAAAACAAATTTTTGCATTTTAACTTCTTGCAGTCAAGCAAAAAAAGGAAACAAAGTTTTATTCATTGATACAGAAGGAGGATTCTCTGTTGATAGAGTAAAACAAGTTGTTGGAGAAGATTATGAAAATTATTTACAAAATATAATTCTTCTTGAACCAGTTAATTTCAAAGAAGAAAAACAAATCTTTGAAAAAATTCTTGATAAAATTAAAAAAGAAAATATTTCATTAATTATAGTTGATAGTATGGCTATGCTTTACAGATTAGAATTAGGAGATGCAATTCAATCTAAAAAAGATGAAAAAATTCAAGAAGTTAATCGTGAAGTTGCAAGGCAAATGAGAATTCTTGCAGAAATTGCACGAAAGAAAAAAATACCTATTATTATTACAAATCAAGTTTATAATGAATTTGTCTCGCAAGAAGATTTCAAAAAAGGATTTGAAAGAAATACAAATATTGTCGGAGGAGATTTAATGAAATATTGGAGCAAGTGCATAATTGAATTAAAAAATGACAGAGGAAAACGAAAAGCAATTCTTTTGAAACACAGAAGTTTACCTGAAAAAGAAATAAGTTTTATTATAAAAGATAAAGGTGTCTTTAAAAAAAGTTGGATATAATTAAAAAAATAAATTTCTCCAAGAATCTCTTTTTTTTAAAAAAGAATCTAAATCATTTATAGTTGCATATATTCTTTCTGCTTGATTATGACTTAATCTGCTTTCTTTAGATATGCCTCCAATCTCACCAGAATCTATCTCTTTATTCATAAAACCCTCTGGAATTGATTTAATTACATAATAGTCTGTATTTGGAACTTTTATTGTTGTTATTCCATATAAAATACCCTCTTCTAAAAAATTCACTTCAAATCTGTCCGGTTCATTTAAACATAAGATATTTAATTCATTCTCAATATTTCCATCAAGAGGATAAATTTTTTTCCATACTAAATTCAAATAATTCTCTAACGAATCTTGTGATAAATCCTTTAAAAAAGGTTCAATTTTGATATGTTTATGTTTAAAATTTTTTGCTGGAAAATAATTTCCAAATATATCCTCCATAATATTTTTATTAAGCAATAAATTCCCTTCCATTTTTTAAGATGAAATTATTATTATTTAAATCTTCCGCTTGTCGTCTTTTTACAATGATACTCTTCTCTTCTGTATAAATTAATTTAAATCCCTCTAACTTTTTTTCTGAATGAACAAAGAACAAATAATTCAAAATTGTAGAATACTGCTTAAAGCATATAAAGAAGGAAAATTAGGATATACTAAAATGCCAGAAGATTCCAATCCTAAATTTTCTGATGAGGACAAGGAAATTCGTTTAACTTATTTTACTCTTCCTATGGCATTAAATTATCAAAGAGATAGTTACAAACTTTGGGAATCTGTATTAAAAACTTTTCGAGATAATGAAACAAAAATTATTTTTAATGTAAAAAATTCTGCAAATCTTGATGAAGAAAAATTAAGAGAACATTTAATGAAATATAAAATTGCACTTCAGCCAAATAAACATATTGCCACATGGCAGAAAATTTCTAAAACAATTTCAGAAAATTGGGGAAGCATTAGTAATTTATTGGAATTTTCAGATTATGATTTTTTAAAATTAAAAGAAATTATTCAAGATAAATTCAAAAAAGGTTTTCCTTATCTTTCAGGTCCAAAAATCTTTAATTATTGGAGTTTTATTCTTCAGGAATATGGAAAAGTTAAATTAAAAAATTCAGAATTTATTGAAATAGCTCCTGATACACATATTACAAAATGTTCAGTAATTCTTGGAGTGATAAATCAGGAAGAATCAGAAAACTTAACAAAAGATAAAATTTCTGAGAGATGGAGAGAGATTCTTAAAGAAACAGAAATTAATCCAATTGATATGCATCCTCCACTCTGGTTTTGGAGCAGAAATGGTTTTCAGTTTAAAATATAACCCTATTTTTAAGAAGAGTTGGATATAATTTACTTAAATAAAGATTCCCAAAAAAACTGTTTCTCTACAAATTGAGAGATATTTGTTATATCTTTATAAATCCTTTTGGTTTGTAAAGGAGTTAATATTTGTTCTTTAAATAGTCCCCCAATATGTCCAAACCGCAGACAATAGTTTTTTGGGTCACGTTTTTCTGCCTCTTGAATATAAAATTTATCATCCGCTTTTCTTATTTTTAATCTATATTCTCTTCCCAAATCTTCTAACTTTGCTATAGAAAGGATATTAACAAGATCACATCTAGATAATTTATCTCTTTCATCTATAACTTCTTGCCACACTAAAGCTATTTCCCCCTCACCTTTTACAGTGGAATCTTTATCTATTTTTTTGTAATCAATAATTCTAGAAATAATATCTGACTTATATATACAAAGATTATTATTAAATTCCTCAAACATATTTTCATAAATAAAATACCCTTATTTAAATCTTCTGCCTGTCGTCTTTTTACAATGATACTCTTTTCTTCTGCACAAATCAATTTAAATCCCTCTAACTTTTTCTCTGGATGAAAAACATAAAATTTGAAATAATAAAAAAGATAAGTGAAACAAGATTCAAAAATAAGGATTTTAAGAATATTTCTAAATTAGATAGCAATTCTCCTCCAACTGTTTTTATTGGAAGCAAGTTAAAATATCCTTTAGTTAATGTAGGAATTTTAAGTCCTCTTGAAAGAGAAGAAAATGCATGGGTTTATGATGATGCAAAATACTGGGCAGAAAATGATTTTCAGATTAGAGATGTTTTAAGATTAAGAGACAATTTACTGAATTCAAGATTTAGGTCAAATGTTCAGGATTCTAGGACAAATAATAAATTCATTCAAATTGCTCAAGAAATTGCAATTGCTTCAAGACCAGTAGATATAGAAATTGAATTAAAAAATAAATTAAGATTCAAAAGAAACAAAGACAAGATAGCAACTCCAAACTCAATGAGTGGAAATCTGAAAAAAGCAAAAATCACAAGCAATACAAAAGTTCATAGAAAAGTTGACAAAGTCATTAATGATGAAATAAAATCTGTTCAGGGAATTGAATATTTGTATAAAAATAATTTTAATGAATATACTTTAAATAAAATTTTGAGTGTTGGAGTTCTGGGATTAAAGAAAAATAAAAAACTTGTTCCAACAAGATGGAGCATCACAGCAACAGATGATACAATTGGAAAACTGCTTTTGAAAAAAATCAGAGATTACAAATGGATTGAAAACTGGGAATTATTTTTCGGAGAATTTATGGGAAACCAATATTTAATTATGTTATTTCCAGATGTTTGGAGTTATGAACTTTTTGAATTATATTTTCCAGGAAGTTCGTGGAATCCCACAGATGAATTAAAAGCATCAACAGATTCAGAAAACTTCTATGGAAGAAAAAAATACGCCTTTGCAACAGCAGGAGGTTATTATGCTTCGCGTCTTCCAATAATAGAATATCTAAATAAAATTAAAAGACAGGCAGGAGTTTTAGTAATTAGAATTGAAACTCCAACTTATTGGGCTGCATTAGGTGTCTGGGTTGTTCGAGAAAGTGTAAGAAAAGCTTTGCAAAAAAACATGAAATTCAACACAAAAGAGGAATTATTAGAAAGCGTAAAAAAGATTGCAAAAATAAAATATAATTTTGATGTTGAACAGATTTTAAAGAGGAGTAAATATTTGAATAAAGTAAGAACACAAACAAGATTAATTAACTGGTTCTAAATTAAAAATTTATAAATCAAGATTTCTTTATCTATTTATGAGTGCAATAATATGGGTGATATTTGGAACTATAATTCTACTTGCTTTAGTCGCAATAGTAATTTTTATATTCACAAAAAAAGGTAAAAAAAGAAAAATAGATTATCATACTTTTTTCATAATGGGAATTATTTGGTTAGGTGCAGGAATTGCTTTAGGCATAGGTTCAGGAAGTTATGCTCTTTTTATTATGGGATTAGTTTTTATGACCTTGGGTTTAATTCACAAAAAAGAATGGAAACAAAATATAGCAGACAGAAAAAAAAGATGGCAAAGAATGAGTAAAAAAGATAAAAAGAGATTAATGATAATAAAGTGGGTTTTAGTTGGATTTGTTTTATTAGGATTGGCTGTTTATTTGGTTATGAATTATGTTGTGTAGGGAAGGGGAGGAGATGTTGAAAAAAAGATCACCACTTAAAGATCATTACTATGTTTTTTAAATAATAATCCCTAATTGATATTATGCTGAATTTAAAAGGCTGTAAAAAAAAGAGGATTTGTTTAATTGATGTTGATAGTTCTATTCCAAATCTTGCTTTAATGAAATTATCTACATACTTTAAGAAAAAAAAATATAAAGTTGATTTGAAGCAACTTAATTATTCTGGGTATGATCATCACAATCATGATGAAGTAATTATCAATGGTTCTGATTATGATAAAGTTTTTGTAAGCATTTTATTTACATTAAATAAAAATGTGGTTGAAGTAAAAAATTGTAAGCAAGTTTATTTCGGAGGAACAGGATATGATTACAGAATAAAAATTCCTGAAGAAATTAAACATCTTTTTCCAGATTATAGTTTATATAAAAATAATGAGTATAGTATTGGATATATTACACGAGGATGTATAAGAAAATGTAAGTTTTGTTTTGTTCATAAAAAAGAAGGAGGACTTCATATTTGTGCTTCTATTAAAGATTTTTATAATCCAAGTTTACCAAAGATTATGTTATTAGATAATAATTTTCTTGCTTTACCTGAAGACCAGTGCATTAAATTTTTGGAAGAATTAAAAAAAACAGGAAAAGAAATTGTATTCAAACAAGGATTAGATTTTAGATTATTAACAGAAAAAAAAATTAAAGCATTAATGAGATTAAAATATGTCGGAGAATATATTTTTGCGTTTGATAATCCTTTAGATAGATCAATTATAAAAAAAAATCTAAAGTTATGGAAAAAATTTGTTAAAGATTGGCAAACAAAATTTTATGTCCTTGTTGGATTTGAATCAACATTACAACAGGATCTAGATAGAGTTTATTTCTTGAAAAAAAATAAATGCCTTCCTTATATTATGAGGCATACAAAATGTTATAAATCAGAAAATAGACCTTTTTACACTGATCTTGCAGCATGGTGTAATCAACCAGGACTTTTCAAAAATATGTCTTTCAAAACATTTATCAAAAAAAGACATGCAACAGAAAAAAGAAAAATGCAGACCATAAATATAATTGAAAATGAAGGATTGAAAATTATTTAACTATCCTACATAATTTTTAGTTCCTTTAAAAGATTGATTTAGTTCTTTTCTGAATAAGCTATGACTTTGGGAAAGATAGTTGTTTGGATCATAAATATAATTAATCATATTTTTTTTATATCTTGTTTGTTTATATTTATGGTAATCTTCAGCTAATTCTTTAAAAATTCTTTTATGGTCATTTTTGTCTCGAACAAATTTGGTTTCTATAACAACATTATGGTCTTTGATTACTAAATCCATTTTATTACTTGTTCCACAAACTTTTTCAGTAGGGTTTTCAAAATCAACAGAAATAAATAAACATCTTAAAACCGAATAAAGAAAATCTTGTAATTTTAGTTCATCATTTATCTCAAAATTACTTCTCTTTTCATATTCTTTAATTGATTCTTTAAGATTTTTAAAAATTAAATCAAAGATATTATTTTTTATCAAACATTTCTCCTTAGAGATCAATCTTGATGCAAAATTCATTTGGGTTATTATAACTTCATCTTCCGTTTGTGGAACATCTTTTTTTGTTTTGATTATTTCTAAGATTCGTTTACCTTCCTTTTTATTATACTCCCTTATTCCATTAATAGTCTGATTAAGATTAGCATTTCCATTCTTAAAGAAATTAACCATAAACTTTTTTACTATATCTTTTTTATTTCCACATTCTTTATTCACAAAAGATTTAAAGTCTCTAAACGATTTTGTTTTTCCTAACTTATCATTTAATAATTTTTCTCCAATTATTTTCCTTATTTTTTCTACACCATATTCTTTATATAAATCTGGGAATTTAGTTTTAATAAATGGTATAAAATTTTTTTCAGATTCTATTAGATAAGTACGCTTAGATTCTTTTTTCTCAATAGATTTAACTACTTTTTCTGAATATCTCAAAATCCTTAATATATCCTTTATTCGTTCCTTGGGCATCTTTGTGAGTTTTTCTACAGAAATTAAAATCTCTTGTTCAGATTTTTTTTCTTTTTTCAATTCAGAAATTATAAGTCTTGTTGATTTAACTCTTACTTTCATATCCCAAGGTTTTTCTAACATATGTAATTGATAAGCAAGAATTCTTTTATCAAAATCTCCTTTAACCAAAATAACAGGGATTTTTTCAAACTTTAATGATTGACATACTCTTAATCTTCTTTCTCCATCAATCAAAACATACTTTTTACCATCAGTTTTTTCCTCTTTCACCCCTATAGGATAAAATAATCCAAATTGTTTAATATGTTCTTTTAATTTCTTAAAATTAGGTTCATTTTCTATCTGCTTCTGGGTTTCATCTCTAGGATTTTCTTTGTCAAAAGCAATTTCAAAAGGATTTAGTTCAATTCGGATTAATTCCATACTTTCTAGATCATTTTTTCTATTAAAAAAACCTTTCGATTGCCTAATTCTTCCCTCTTCTTCAACTCCAAACTTAAAAAACTATTTAATCACTTCGGACTCAGAATTAATTTACCTTTTTCTAAAGTAATTTCAAATGTTTTTGTTTTCTTTAATTGAGGCATTGATTCAATAATTACTTTAGGTAATGTTACAACATAAGTCACATATTTATTTTTACCTTGTCTAGAAATTCTTTCTTGTAATTTCACCTCTACCATAATGTATTAATTAATGCCGTAAAGTTTATATAGGATACTCTACATTAATTAATGTATTAAACATAAAACACCCCAAAAAAATGAACCTCAAAATAACCCTCACAAAAAGAGCAACCTACACAATAATCACACTAACAATTCTAATCATTCTTGCAATTGGAGTTTATGCTGTAACAGGAAAAACACCAAACCCAGGACATTCACTAAGCGAATTACAACCATGTGCAAAAGGAGAAACCTTAGTCTCCAACTCTTTTTTCTGGCAATGCCAATCAAATAACTGGGAACCCTCATCCAAAGGAATGGAATACACCAAAGGTTACGTTGGAATCGGAGAAGGAGTTGGACATTACGACGAAGAAATCAAACTAAGTGTCAAAGGAGCAATACAACTAAACGTCTACACAACTTTGTCATCAGCACCTCCCTGCACAAGCCTCACAAGAGGAACCATAGTTTTTGCATACGACTGGGACACTCCCCCTTATAGCAAAATGTATGCATGTCTTTACAACATAAACGATTATGAATATATTAGAATTTAAATAATATTTTCAATTTCCTCTTCTCAAATTCCCAAACACAACATTTAAAAATAAGATATTCTTACTTTCTTACATTATGAATATAACAAAAATAAGTTCAAAAGGACAAATAGTAATTCCTCAAAAAATAAGAAACGAATTAAAAATCAATAAAGGTTCTGTTCTTGCAATAGAAAAAATAAAAAACCTCGTTGTAATAAAAAAAATAGACAATGATTTAATAAAACAATTTGAAAAAGGATTAAAAGATTTAAAATCAGGAAAACTAAAAAGAGTTGCCTAATCTCTCTGCATATTTTCTGTATTCCTTAAAATAATTTACAATCTTATCAATAGTCTCTTTTTGCGCTTTCTTTCTTCCAATAGCAACCATCAAAACAATTTTCAAATCATCATAAACTAAATAATAAATTCTTTTTTCCTCAATTCTCTTTTCTCTAAAAAATTTATATCTTATCACATCTCCAACATGAGGATTGTCTTTAAGCTGAAGAAAAATCTTCTTTATCTTTGGAATATAACTTTGAGAAAGTTTATTCATTTCTTTCTCAAAAACATCAAGAGTATAAACAGCATAATTCATAACACCATAAAAAGATTTAGTTATAAATAACTATTCTTCCCCCTTCTCAAGCGTCATAAAACAAATTCTTATCCAAACTTTTTATTAAATTTCTTTCTCTATCTGAAGGCAAAGTTATACAACCCGCAGTATTCCTCACATAAAATTCTTCTCCATTAACATTCACCAAAAAATAATTATCTTCACTTATTGCAAAAAACAATTGTTCCCCAATTTTCAAAGCTTCTTCTTCTGTAAATCCTTCTGTATCTAAACCCTCTGATTTTTTCTGAATAGAAAAAGTAGTGTCTCCAGAAACATATTTCCACCACTTAGCCTCTTCCATTAAACATGCATTACTCATTTTATTTTTTATAAAATAAATATCTTTTTAAGAATTATTGTTGTTATAAATCAAGTACCCAATTTTTAGATGAAAAATCATATTGAAAACCCATTCTTTTTGCTAATACATCAAAACGTAATTTTAATCTATTTTTTAAAGAAATCTTTTCTTCAATTGTTTCCGAATCATCATAATCTTCAATTTTACAATAAATATTGTTTTCTGCAGATTGAACAAATATTCTATAAAAACCAGTATCTTTCGCCCAGTCAATAGCTACTTGCAAAAGCATTTTTTCCCATCTTACATTTTTTGTTAATTTTAATAATTTTTCATAAGGAATTTTGTTTTCTTTTGAAGATAAATCTTCGAATTTTTGGCATTGAATTTGCATAATTGTAGGAGGCATATCTTTTTGATTTGGATAATTCACACCAAAATCTAATGATAAGATTGAAAGATGATTTTCTTTTAATAATTCTTTTTTTTCATCTAAGTAAAAAATATTGAATGTCCAATTACAATCTATAAAAAATGCAAGAGGCGATTTATTTGGGTAACTAAATTTATTTGTATCTTTGTTATATTTCCAATTGTGTTTGTTAGAAAAGAAAATACAATATTCTTTAGAATTTATCTTTCCTTCATTTTTAACAAAAGATTTAAAATAATCTTCATGGGGAATTAATCTATTTTCTAAATTCTCATTTATTGAATAAACTTTTTCTGATTTTATTGGCAAATATTCTGGAAAGCAATGAGCAGACTCAAAATCATTCCTTCTATTCATGTTTCCAAATAAAGGGTGGTTTTGAGGATTATCTTTGTATTTAATATTATTATTCATAAAAAATAAAAGAAATATTCTCCTTTTAAAACTATTCCTCTTTCCCCTCCTCCCTCTTCCTCGCCCACTCCTCATTTGTCTTACACTTTGGATTAAAACAAAAAACCCAAGGTCGTCTTCCTTTACTCAATCTCATTAATTTTGGAAAACCACATTCATCACAAATTTTGTCTGTCTTTTTTATCACACCATTTGGAGGCAATGAATAAGTATTCTTACAATCAGGATAAGCATCACAAGCAACAAACTGCCTTCGCGTTTTCCTTGAATAAGTAATTCCCAAATTCCCCTTTTTACACAACGGACAAATATTTAATTTATTTTCCTCTTTTTGTTTTTCCCTCACTTTCAATTCTGCAACAATAAGTTCTTTCCCAATCTTCACCTCATTTTTCTCAAAATCTTTTGCAATACCAGTAATAACTTTTTTAGCATCTTCAATTACTTCTTCCTCTTCTTTACTCTGTTTTTTCTTATCTTTCATCTCAACAATCTGCTCCATTCCTTTTTCAAAATTCCGCGTAAGCTTTTCATCAATAATAATCGGAGAATATTTCTCAAGACTCTCAATCAAAGAAATCCCCAATGAAGTTGCCTCAATACTCTTGCCCTGAACATAACCTCTATTATAAAGTGTCTCAAGTATAGAAGCACGAGTCGCCTTTGTTCCCAAATTCCTTTTCTCAAGCGCAGAAAGAATCGAAGCAGGCGAATATCTCTTAGGTGGTTGCGTCTCTTTATCCTCTGTCCTAACATTAATTATCTTAACCTCACCATTTAAATCAGGAAGCTTATTCTCTTTCATCTTAGAAGGATAAATCTCTAACCACGCCTTTTTCCTTATCTCATAACCACTAACACTAAAAACCAAACCATCAACTTTCGCAGTTATTCTTTTATTATCCTTAATAGCATTCTCACAAAACAAACTCAAAAATCTCCTCACAATCAATTCATAAATTTTCTTATCATCTCCAGATAAATTAGGAACAACACCAGTAGGATAAATAGAAGGATGCGCAGGGTCAGATTTTTTTCCTTCAATCGGTTTTTTCTTAACAATTAATTTCTCAACATCAAATTCAAGTGCAAGTTTTTTCAAAATCTTTTCATATCCAATTGAAGCAGGAAGTTTTTGCGAAGAAGTTCTAGGATAAGAAATTATTCCAGATAAATAAAGAGACTGAGCAATCTGCAAAGTCCGAGAAGGAGTAATTCCATAAAACTTGTAAGCCTCTGTCTGCAAAGTTGTCAAATTAAACGGCGGATTAGGTGGTAAAAATTCTTCTTTTTTTGTAGTATCTGCAACAACTTTCCTTCCAACTAAATCTTCAAACTTCTTCAAATCTTTTTTATTAAAAATATCCTTAACATATTTCAACTCTAAAACATGAGAATTTTTCACATTAATAAAAACCTGCCAATATTTTTCTGACTTAAAATTCTTAATCTTTTTCTCACGCTGAACAATCAAATTCAAAGCAGGACCCTGAACTCTTCCAATAGACATTATCTTAAATTTCCCAGTTGTCTTAATTGCATTCATCAAAGCTCTTGACAAATTAATTCCATAAAACCAATCCAAATAATGCCGAGTCTCTCCTGCAATTGCCTGCCCCCAATCTATACTTTTACTCTTTTTCTCATAAGCATCATTTAACTCTTCTTTTGTCAAAGTAGAAAACTTCATTCTGCTCGCATCTTTTTGCCCACAAATAAACCTAACAACATTCCAACCAATAACTTCTCCTTCAATATCATAGTCTGTTGCAACAATTAAACTTCCTGCACCTTTCGCAAGCTTTAACAAAGTATCATAATATCTTTTTGTAAAATCTTTTTTCCTTGCCAAATAATTCGGAATCCAGCTTATATCAAAAATAGGAATATAACTTCCAGAAATATTCTGTTTCAAAGTAAATAAATGCCCAACAGCACAAGCAACAATTATTTTCTTTCCTTTTCTATCAACTTCATAATAAGGAACTCTATTAAAATTTCTCTGGATAGCCTTTCCCAATGCATTCGCAATTTTCAAAGCAGCTTGAGGTTTTTCAGTAATAACAAGTTCATAACCTCCTTTACTTAATTCAACTTTAGGAGCCACATATTTTTTTTGAGATTTCTTTGTTTTCCTTTTTGTCTTTTTCTTTCTTCTCTTTTTTTCAGGAACCATTTCAGAAAGTGAAACAGGTTTCTTATATTCCTTCTCAACAGCAAGTTTCACATCATTCTCATCAACAGGAAAATAATTCTCTGCAAGCTTCTGTTCTTTTGATTTTTTTGTTTTTCTGGGCATTACTATCCACAAGAAAAAGAGTTTTTATAATTTTTGAGAATTATCTGCCTGTAAATACTTTTCCAAAGGACCTCTCAAATTAGCTAAATCATTTATTTCAGGATCTTCCCAATCTGCAGGAGAAAAAGTATTTCCATGTGATTTATAAAAATCAATTGCTCTTTCTGCAAAAGAAGCCAAAATAATCTTCCTGTATTCTTCATAAGGTTTAGGCAAATTTTCAAAATAACCATCTGTTCCATTTAATCCTGTAACTTTTTCTATATATTTATGGGTATGGTCATTAATAAAAAATTCTATACAATTAGGGTAACTTCTCCATACTCCCTTAACAAGAAATAACCCTTTTTTTAATAAATAATGTCCAGTATGATTTCTATCTCCTTCATAAGCTCCTCTTTCAATAATACCTTCTAAAAATTCTTCAGAAGAGAGACTACAAATTTTATTAGGTGATTCTTCATAAGATTTCAATAAAACTTCTGCATCAAATTTAGGCAAATCAAAATTATCCATAAATTTCCAAGAAATTCTCCCTTTAAATAAATTTGTATTTAATCAAATCTCAAAAATTTTCGCTTTCCTCGCAACATTAATAACTCTTGTCTTTCCAATCTTTTCTTCCATACCCCCTGCCTCATGAATATGCGCATTTATTAAAATATCTGGATTAAATTCCTTTATCGCCTTTCTAACTGCATCACTTCCCGGCCATCCTGAAAACTCTGATTTGCTTCCTTTAGGATGCATATGTGTAACCATAATTTTATGCTTAGAATCCTTAACTCCTTCATGAGCTTGTTTTAACAAAGAAAAAATTTCTTTATCAGGCGTTCGGATAATAACATCTCCTCCACCTGCTCCAAAAATTCCCAAATTATCTTTCTTAAAAGAATAACCATGAATATTTTTTGCATTTGGATACATCTCAGCTAAAAAATCAACTGTTGCAATCGACTCATGATTTCCAGGAATTATCAAAACCTGTTTCTTCATTTTTAAAAAAGGACCAATAAGATTTTTAGTAGAATGCTCTGCAAAAGTCAAATCCCCAGCCAAAATAACCAAATCAATATTCTCGTCCTTTGCTTTCTTAGCCAATCTTTTAACTAAACCAGTATCTCCATGAATATCTCCTATAGCCAAAATTTTTGATTTCCTTAAATTTTTCTTTTCTTCTTTTCCTATGCTTTTGATAATTTTCCTCTCTTGCCCTGATTTTCTAGAAGATTTTTTCTTATTATTCATAAAACTTAACAGAATTAATTATTAATAAATATTACCAATTTTTTTAATGTATATAATCTATATATCTATAATTCAAAAGATTTATAAGCAATATCATGTCTGGAATATATACGTTAAATAAGACATTTTAAGATGAAAGACAATTTTGATATCTTTTTTAGAAGAAAGCCAGCTTTAATGTTGGTCTCTTTGAAAAAGAATACACGAATGAGGTATGGTAGTCTATTGGCTAAAGAAGTGGATTGCACTTACAGCCACGCAGTAAAAATTCTGCAAACATTAGAAGTTTTGAAGTTAGTTGTTTTTGAAAAAAAGGGGCGAATAAAAATTATACAACTAACAAAAAAAGGAAGAGAAGTTGCAGATGCTATTGAAAATATCCAAAAACTAATTAAGTAATTCTGGATTATCTGCCCCTGAATAAAAGATATTTTTATTAATTGGAATTATGAAAAAGTTTAAAAATAATTATTAATTAAATATTATATAAAAGGAGGGAAAATGAAACAAAAAAAAGAAAATCCTAATGATATTTTCATTGCAATCCCAGCAGCTCTCGCTGGAATCTTTTTAGTAATAGTAATCATGTTTTTAATTTTTGCAAAAGACCAGCTAAATTATTTAGAATCCATTGCATGGGCATTTGCTGCTATGGCAATATTTGCAGTAATTTTTGTGTATAACGCACAAAAAAATAAAAGAAAATGAAAAACAATTCAAAAGAAGTAATATTCAAATTTAATCTTCCAGAATTTAATAAAAAAGATATAAATGTAAAATTATTAAAAAATTTCCTAAACATAAAAGCACAAAAGAAAAAAGAAAACAAAGTGCAAAAAAAAGATTTCTTTCATCAAGAAAAGATTCAAAAATTATTTAATTATTCAACAAGTTTGCCAACAATAAATCCAAAAAAAGCAAAAATAAAATTTGAAAAAGGAATTCTAAAAATAATTGCTCCTAAAAAATAAATTGGTTCTTCAATACAAATTAAAAACAGAAACACGGTGGAAAAAATATCCAGGCAAATCAAAATTAAAAGTTCCTGTATCCAAATGCGATTTCAGATTATTAAATGAAGCACAAACAAAAGTGCTTGTTCCAAAAGGAAGTTACGAAAAAGTCATGAAAAGATTTCGTGCTATTGAATTCTTCAAACATAAAGGTTAATTTTTTCAACCAATTTCTCTAAACAATCTGTCTAAACTTTTTCAATTCTATTCAAGGAATTATATTTTCAGAATAAATCTTTTCATTTAAAATCTCCCTTAAATATTTTGCAATATTCTTTAGTAACTTTTTTTGTATTTATCAAAAAATAATTTCCTACCTTATTTGATTAAACACATTTAAAATTTTAGCAATTTTTCAAATCTTTTTTTTCAATCTGTTTTAAATTTTTTTCCATGCAGAAGCAACAGATTTCATTCGCCTGTTAAGTCTTCCCAAAATAGACCTTCGTATATCTACTGTCTTTACAAGCTTCCTTTTCTTAATAAGGTCAATCACGGAATTCCCCACATCATTAACTAACTCTCTTGTTTTTGCTGGAGAAATCCTTGCCTTTACAGCAGCTTTCTTTATGGAAGTCTTTATTTTCTCAGGCATAAACTTCTGTCTCTTCCCGCCTCTCTTTATTATCTGCACCATAGTTAAATATAGATTTTTAAATTTATAAATTTAATGATTCAATATATATTTTACAAAATACAGATTTACAACAAACATAATTTAAAAGATTAAAAAATTTCTATAAATATGCTCAAGAAATATATTGTAATTACAGGAGGTGTTTTGAGCGGCTTGGGAAAAGGAGTTGCTCTTGCAAGTATTGGTCACTTGCTTTCTTCAATGTATAAAATAGTTCCAATAAAATGCGATGGTTATCTCAATGTAGACCCCGGCACAATGAACCCAATTGAACATGGAGAAGTTTTTGTTCTTGACGACGGAACAGAAGTCGATATGGACTTCGGTCACTATGAAAGATTCCTTGAAATAAATTGTAAAAGCAAATGGAATCTCACAATGGGAAAGGTCTTTGATGAAATTAGACAAAAAGAAAGAAGAGGAGACTATTTAGGTAAAACTGTTCAAATGATTCCTCATGTTTCAGATTATATTACCCAACATTACTTAGACATAGCAGAAGAAACAGAAGCAGATATTATCTTAATTGAAATTGGAGGAACAGTCGGGGATATGGAAAATGAATTATACATAGAAGCAGTAAGAAATCTTACAAGAAAAGTAGGAAAAGAAAATCTAATCTTTATTCATTTAACTTATGTTCCAATACCTCCTGGAGTTAATGAACAAAAATCAAAACCAACTCAGCAAAGTATTCAATTATTAAGACAAAGAGGAATTCAACCAGATTTAATAATAGCACGTTGCAGTGAAATGCTTACAGAAAATATCAAAAGAAAAATAGCTTCAAGTTGTAATCTTTCTTCAGACGAAGTTATTACAGGATTAGATGTAAAAGATATTTACAAAATTCCAGTAATTTTTGAACAACAGGGAATTGCAAAAATAATTTCAAAAAAATTAAATCTAATTGTAAATCCAAACATACAAAAATTAAAAAATTTAATTGAAAATCTTGAAAACCCAAAAAAAGAGATTAATATTGCAATTGCAGGAAAATACACTGCTCTCGAAGATGCTTATGCAAGTATAATTGAATCCCTAAATCATTGCTCTGCACATTTCTCTACAAAAATAAATTTAAAATGGATTGAAACAAGCAATGGAAACTTAGACCTTTCAAACATTCATGGAGTGATTGTTCCAGGAGGTTTTGGAAGCAGAGGAACAGAAGGAAAAATCCAGATAATAAAATATTGCCGTGAAAACAAAATCCCCTTCTTAGGAATATGTTACGGACTTCAAATGGCAGTAATAGAATTCGCAAGAAATATTTGCGGACTTTCTGCAAACAGCACAGAAATTGACATCAACTGCAAAGACCCTGTCATAGACATCTTAGAAGAACAAAAAAATATAGAAAACAAAGGAGGGACAATGCGACTGGGAAGTTATCCTTCTATCCTAAAAGAAAATTCACTAATTCATCAATTATACAAAACATTAGAAGTTAATGAAAGACACAGACATCGTTATGAAGTTAATCCAAAATATCACCAAATTCTTGAACAAAAAGGATTAATACTTTCAGGAAAATCACCAGACAAAACATTAGTAGAATTTATTGAATTGCCCAAGGAAATCCATCCTTATTTCGTCGGAACACAAGCACATCCTGAATTAAAAAGCAATATAAATAATCCTGCTCCTTTATTTATGGGATTAGTTGAATCTGCAATAAAATATTCTGAGGAAAATAAAAATTTTATTAATTAAATTAATAATCAGGATTTCTAACGTCTTTATATAAAATAGGATTTAATTCTGCACTATTTCTCTCAATCCTAGATAATCCTTTAATAGGTTTTTCTTTAAAAAATTCTGCCATTTCATTTGGTTCAGAAGTAATCACAATATATTTTCCAGGATTCAGATAATCTTTTTCAGAGATTGGTATTTCTCCCATATTATTTTTTGTTTTCAGACCTTAATAAATTTATTGAAATGGCCCTGGAGGGATTTGAACCCCCGACACCCAGATACCTCCTAAGAGATTTACTAAGAGTCTGGTGCTCTAACCAAACTGAGCTACAGAGCCATGATGAATTTAATTTATTTAAGTTTAAAAGTTTAATTAATGCATAAAATTCAAAAAAATTTTATTAACAAATCACCTATACTCTCTCCAAGTATGCTCACACTTTGTGCATTTGAAAAATTTTGTTTCTGCCTCATCACCTGCACGTGTTTGCACGGTCCAGAAATATGCTCCTTCATTTCCGCATTTTTTGCACTTTTCCTCAACAATCGGCAAAACCTGCATCTCTTTATCAGAAACAACTGCAACTTCTTCCTTTCCTTTAATCTTCTCAGAAGCAGTCAATTTCACCCTTCCTTTCGAAGAATAATTGCATCTCGGACAACCTTCATTCTTCCTTTTCTGAACAAGAACCGCACCACACTTTGGACAAAATTCCATCTTAACTATTTTTTATTTTAATCTTTTATTTTAAACATTTAAAAAACTTTCTTAATTCTGTTTACAAAAACCTTTTTCAGATTCAGATCTGCTTCCTTCAAAAAATACCAACTTTCCCCAACCCAAATAAGGTGCAACTTTAAAAATCGCTTTTCCCATTAATTGCTCCTCAAATATCTCCTTCTCAATACTCAACTGCCCATTATTATTATCTCCAATAGTAGAAAAAACATATTTTCCATTTTCATACCTTATATCAATTATTCTATGAATAACAGGATTCTTTTGTCCTGCATCAAAAATTATCACATCACCAATCTCCAACTTCTCTGGCTTCGCCCTTATTATAAAAAGAATGTCCCCTTTATTAAAACCATCCTCAAAAACAAAATCCTTAAACTGCTCTTTTGTAAATTCATAAACAGAATATTTCGCTTCATGCTGTTCCCACCATTCATTAAAATTATGAAAAAAAATTCCTTCATGATACATACTGCACGACTCAACAATCGCCAAAGGTAAACTCGTTCCAGTTACAAAACTCAATAAAGGAAAAAAAACAAATTTAATAAAAACAAATAAAAATATAATCGAAACTATCCATCCCTTTAAACTATCATCCTTCCACAAAATAAACCACAGTTTATCAAAAAATTTCTTTACATTAAATTTCATAAAAATAACTATGAAAGAACATTTTTAAAATATATGAAAACTCAATCACCGAAATATTTAAATATACATTATTCTGTATATACACAGATGTGTACACAATATACCTCATTTCAACCCGCCGCGTCTAAGATGCGGCTATATTCAAATGCAAATAAAATATCACAATACAAATTATTCATTAAAAATAAATTATGAGATTAATTACAAAAAAATCATTAAAGAAATTCCTCAACACTCTCATATAGGAAATTATGGAGGAGAATATCAATTAAAAGCTCAAAAAAATAATTACAAAATTTAAAATGACAGACATATTTGACAACCCAATCTTATGTAAAAAGTGCAACATTAAAATGCAAAAAGCAAAACTAATAAAAAACGGATTTCTATTCAGAACATTAATCTGTCCTAAATGCAAATCAAAAATAATACATCCATTAGACGAACAAGAATACAACAAATTCATAAACTTAAAAAACAAAGAATTCAAAGTAAAAATGAGATTAGTCGGAAACAGTTACGCTGTCTCAATTCCAAAAGAAATCGTCTCATTCATGAAAGAACAGGAAAAAATAATGAACGACATGGTAAGATTATGTTTTGAAGACATGGGAAAATTAAGTTTAAATTTTTTAAATAAAAATAAATTAAATAAAAAATTAGAAAAATGAAACTTTTACTAACTTCATCAGGTTTTGATAACCCCTCTATATTTAATAAATTTATAGATTTAGTTGGAAAACCTGCAAATAAAATTAAAATAATTTATATTCCTACTGCCGCTAATGGTGAAGATGACTCTTCATGGATTGCAGATGCAAAAAAAGAAATTATTAAGCAGGGAATTCTCAAACAAAATTTGATGGATTTTGATTTAGATAAAAATCCTAATTATGATTTATTAAATAAAGCGGATTCTATTTTTGTTGAAGGAGGCAACACTTTTTATCTTGCTAAAAGATTCAGAGAAGAAGAATTTATTCCAAAAATAAAAAGATTACTGAATAAAGGAGTTGTTTATGTTGGAGTAAGTGCTGGAAGTGTTTTAGCTGGAAAATATATTGATATTGCTTCACCTTTTGATGAAAATAAAGTTGGATTAAATAATTTTAATGGAATGAACTTCACAGATAAAATAATTAGCCCTCATTTTAATACAAAGGAAAAATCTATAATTGAGGATTACGAAAAAAGAAGGAGTAACAAAGTCTTAAGATTAAATGATGGACAAGCACTTTTAAATTTAAATGGAAAGGAAAAAATAATAAAATGACAAAACAAGAAATTCAATTAAAAGTTGTTGAAGCAATGCAGGACGATACTTACAAAGGTATTGTTAGAATAGACTCAGAAATAATGAAACAACTTGACATAAGAAGAGGAGATGTAATAACAATCAAAGGAAACAGAGAAACAGTTGCAATTGTAGACAGAGCATATCCTGCAGACATAGGAGAAGGAATTATAAGAATGGACGGAATCTTCAGAAAAAATGCACGAACAAGTGTTGGAGACATTGTTAAAATAAGCAAAGCAAATATCAAAGATGCAAAAAAAATTATCATTGCTCCTGCACAAAAAGGAATCAGAGTTCAGGCAGACGCTGAAAGCTTAAGAAGAGGATTACTCGGAAGAGTCATGCTAAAAGGAGACATTGTTGTTCTTGGAGGAGTTCAAAGAAGAAGAGATTTATTTTCAGAAATGGGTTTTGGAGGCGACTTAGGAGATGTATTTGGAGAAGAATTTGGAAACTTCTTTGGAAACTTAGGAGGAGGAATCACTCAAATAAAATTCATATTAGTAAACACTAACCCAAATCAGCCAGTCATAATAAGAGAAAACACAGAAGTTATTCTTTCTCCAAAAGCAGTTGAATTAAGTGACGAAAAAATTCCCGAAATAACTTATGAAGATATTGGAGGACTTTCAGAGGAAATTAAAAAAGTAAGAGAAATGGTAGAAATTCCATTGAAACATCCAGAAATTTTCCAGAGATTAGGAATAGAACCTCCAAAAGGAGTGTTGCTTCACGGACCTCCTGGAACAGGAAAAACACTCTTAGCAAAAGCAGTTGCAAATGAATCAGAAGCAAATTTTATCCTACTTAATGGCCCTGAAATAATGTCTAAATTTTACGGAGAAAGTGAAAAAAAAATAAGAACTATTTTTGAAGAAGCTGAAAAAACAGCCCCTGCAATTATTTTTATAGATGAAATAGATGCTATTGCTCCAAAAAGAGAAGATGTCGGAGGAGAAGTTGAAAGAAGAGTTGTCAGCCAATTATTAACAATGATGGACGGACTTAAATCAAGAGGAAAAGTAATTGTAATAGGAGCAACCAACAGAGTAAATGCGATTGACCCTGCATTAAGAAGACCAGGAAGATTTGACAGAGAAATTTTAATAAATGTTCCAAATAAAACAGGAAGACTTGAAATCTTAAAAATCCATACACGAGGAATGCCCCTTGCAAAAAATATAAATCTTGATGAACTTGCAGGATTAACTCACGGATTTGTAGGAGCTGATTTAGAATCTCTATCAAAAGAAGCTGCAATGAATGTTCTAAGAAAACATCTTGATAAAATAAAACTAGACGAAGAAGCAATTCCTCAAGAAATTCTGGAAAAATTAATTGTAAAACAAGAAGATTTCATGGACGCTCTAAAAGTAGTAAGACCTTCTGCAATGAGAGAAATTTTAGTTGAAACTCCAAATATTGGGTGGGAAGACATTGGAGGATTAAATAAAATACAAGAAGAATTAAAAGAATCTGTTGAATGGCCATTAAAACATCCTGAATCATTTACAAGAATGGGAATCCGTGCCTCAAGAGGAATTTTATTATATGGTCCTCCTGGAACAGGAAAAACACTTCTGGCAAAAGCAGTTGCAAAAGAATCAGAAGCAAACTTCATTTCAATAAAAGGACCGTCACTATTAAGCAAATGGGTAAACGAATCTCACAAAGGAGTTCAAAGAATTTTTGACAAAGCAAGACAAGTAAGTCCTTGTATAATTTTCATAGATGAAATAGAATCACTTGCAAGCAGAAGAGGAGGACATGACAATGCATCAAGTCAGGAAGGAACAAAAGTTTTGAACCAATTACTCGCAGAAATGGACGGCTTAGAAGAAATGAACGAAGTTTTAGTTTTAGGTGCAACAAACAGACCAGATATGCTCGACCCTGCAGTATTAAGACCAGGAAGATTTGACAAAATACTTTTAATAAACCCTCCAGACGAAAAAGGAAGAAAACAAATCTTTGAAGTTCATACAAGAAAAATGCCAATTGGAACAGGCAAAAAATTACTAACAAACTCTGAAAAATCAAAACTATTAGAAGAACTTGCAAAAAAAACAGATGGTTATACAGGTGCAGATATAGAAGCAGTAACTCGTGAAGCAGGACTAATAGCATTAAGAGAATCAATTGAATCAAAACAAGTAACCAAAAAACATTTTGAAGACGCTTTGAAAAAAATAAAACCAAGCATAACAAAATCAACAATTGATGCTTACAAAAGAATAGAAGACAGTTTCATAAAATCTGCAAAAACAGCAGTTCCTCAGGAAAATAGTTATTTAGGATAATTTTATTTATCAAAAAGTAGTAACATTAGAAAGATTTATAAATTTAAATTAATAAGAAAAAATATGACAGAAAATTTAGAAGCAATAACAAAAAACGGACTTTTACCAATATGTTCTACATGCAGAGCAGTAAGAATAGGAGAAGGAGAGTCAGAAGAATGGTTATATTCAGATGCAACTGGAGACAAAGGTAAATTGTATGCCCAATTAATAACAAAATATGGAAAACAAGAGATAGAAAATGGAAAAAAAGGAACAAAATTCACTTATACTTATTGTCCAACATGTGCTAACAAAATTGAAGAAGAAGTAGAAAAACAACATTATCAAGAATCAGCACTTTCGTGGTAAACTAAAAATTTATAAAACTTACTTCTAAAAAAATTTATGGAAAATAATAACCATAAATTATACATAATGTGTTCTGATTGTTATGCAATTTTATCAGAAGAAAATATTTGGATAAAAAAAGACAACAAAGAATTATATGAAACCTTAAAAGAAAAATACAAAGGAAAAATTACATCAAGATATTGTCCTTCATGTGAAGAAAAAATAAGAAATGAAATTAAAAAAATGAAAAGATTTTTTTCTAAACTTTAACTCGTTGTAACAATAACTTCTTCGTCAATTAAAATTGTATTCTCTGCTTGACTAACTTTACTTCCAGAAATTTCTACAAGTTGTGCAAACTGATGTAAATTTCCATTATTTTCTAATTGTCTTAGAGCAAACAAAGCTTTTGTTCCAAACTTTTTAACAAGCCACCTAGAACAAAAAGGAAGAGTTTTGTATTCTTCAATAATATAATTTAAAACTTTTCTTGCTTCAGGATTTCTTACATTTCTCTCATCAATTAAAACATAAATCCCAGAATCTTTTCCATCTCGAACTTTTCCACTTCCATTTGTTGCAAATGGTTCAATAGCATACAAACCTTTTTTCAATTTCTCTATTTTTTTATTATCAAAATTTGGAATTGTCAAACCTGCATGAAGTTCATACTCTTTCATTTCATGACCAGATAAATTAATCACAGGAGAAAAATCATAAGATTCAATTGTTTCTTGAATTGTTTTTCCAATTTCACTTATCAAAACATCTTCCTTAGCAGTTTTAATTGCATTCTCTAAAGCTTTTTTCGAAGCTTCAATTAATTTTTTATTTTCACTTGAATTTTCTAAATCCAAAGAAAAAGCAGTATCAGAAGTCCAACCATCAACACAAACTCCAAAATCAACTTTTAATAAGCCATGTGCTAAAGTCTCATCATTATACAAAGGAGTATAATGTGCTGCAATTTCATTTATACTCAAATTAGTCGGAAATGCAGGTTTTCCTCCTAACTCTGCAATTTTATTTTCAATTTTTTCAGCAATTTCTAAAAGAGGAACTCCTTTCTTAATCTGTGGTCTAATCCATTTCTTAATTTCAGATGCAATCTTTCCTGCTTGTATTATTTTTTCTTTATTCATAAAATTATCAAAAGAATTTAATTTAAATAACTTCTCTACTTTTATCTACAAGATTATTAATTTTAAAAAATTCGATTCCTTTATCTGTCCATTTTACTGGATTTTGTGGGTCTTGATATCCTTCAAAAGAAAGAAAATGATAAGGTTTTCCTGCAACAACAATTTTTTTGCCATCAGGATTTTGGTCATAAACTCCAAGACCTTCTGCATTTTCACAACCAGAATACAAAACACAATCTGGAATTTGATTCTCTAAAGAGTTTTTTCTTAAACATAATCCAGTTCCTCTAATTAATCCAAGAGCATAACCCCCTTTAACTAATTTAGATTTTTTACCAGGTTTCCATAAGTTGTTATTACATGCTACTAAAACATCAAAATTTTGTGCTACTTTTTCTTTACTCATAAACGCTTTATTTCCTTCAAAAAGACATCTTTCCCCTCCATGTGCATAAATTACATCATACAACTCTTTATTTACACCAGTTTTTCTAAGTTCTTCATCAAGTTTAATAACAAAAGGAAGAAACTTTCCTGCATCATTTAGAATATCTGAATCTTCAGTAGTCACTACCTTTGCCTTAAATGAGTGTTCATTATATTCAATATTTGAAATATATTCATGCATAAAATGATTAGAAATTAAGAATTTATAAATCTTTCTACTTGTTACTATTGTACAAGAGTAACCTTACCTTAAAACAAAGTCCTCTGTTTCCCATCTCCAATCATTTCTTTGACATCAACTCCAAAAACCTGAAAGATATTTTCCACAGCAGGAAGAATTTGTTTCTCAAGATAATATTCAATTTCATATTTTCCTTCTTCTTCTGGAAGTTTCACTTTATCCCGAACAAGTTTCTTTTTTCCTTCTGTCTCTGCAAGATAATATGAAACAATATTTCCCTGACTTATTGGAATCTCCTGCTCTTGCATTTTTCTCGCAGCAACAACATGAGGAGAAACAGATTTATATTCATCTAAAGGTTTTTTCAATTGAGTTCTAATAATCAAATCTTCTCTACTTACTTCCCGCTTTTTTAATTTCTTAACAACATCTTTCAAATACTCAAGTGCATCTTTTTCATTTCCCTCTTTTAATATTTGTCTTAATATTTTATTCTGAACTTTTCTAGCAAGATTACACCAATCTCTTCGCACAGTTTCAAAACCTCTAATCTTCAATTTTCCTTCATCGTCAATTAAAGCATACTTCTTCTTCGCACCAATACCTCCTGTTCTTTTTGTCACCCAAATCCCTCTCTTGTAAAAATCCTCTAACTCAAGCTCCATAATTCCAGGAAGTTCTGAATTAATCTTCTTCAATAATTCTTTAATCTCTGTCTTTGTTTTTCCATTCATTAAAAATGCAATAGAATCTGTATCCCCATAAATAATATTATAACCCTTTTTCCTAATTTTCTCAATTGTATCTTGATTAAACTTTCTCACAAAAGCCAAGATTGACGACGAAGATTCCCATGAATAATATCTTGCACCAAAAAACCCAATATATCCATGAACAGACGCAGACAATAACTTAAACGCATTGCTTCTTGCCTTTGTAATTTTATTTGGTTCTTTTTTATATTCTTGTTTAAACTTTTTTCTCTTTTCAAAAATATCTTCTAATAATTCAGGGAAAAAACCTTTTTCCTTAGAAAAATAAAATTTATTTCCATCTTCCAATTCAGGAGATTCATAACAACCTTTTACTTTCTTATCAAGTAAAGTCCCTTTTGAAATATTAAATGAAATAATAATACTTGTATGCATAGAAGTAAAATCAAAAAAAGCAATATCCTCATAAAGACCTGGCGTTGGTTCAAATACAAAAGCCCCTTTAACTTTTCCTCTGTGCTTTCTGTCTCTTATCTCATCATAAGTCGGTCTCTTTTCAGGAATCTCATTAAATCTTTCCAAATTATGAATTACATAAGATTCAACATATTTTGACAAACCAGCTCTTGAAACATCAAAAACAGGTTCTTGAATTGTCCTCGTGAATTCTAATAAATCAGGCCAAAATTTATGAAATAAATCATAAGCTAAAACAGAATCATGCAAATTATATTCAAAATAATTTTTCCAATCTTTAATTTTTGAAGAATGCTGAAACTTAAAATCTTTTTTTCTATTTCCTAAAAACTCCTCGGCAACTTCATTTAAAGAAAGCGTTTCAGATTGCATATATTGTGCATAAGCTGTTTGAATAAATTTAATCAAATCAATATGAACAATTCCATTTATTTTTCCTGTCAAAATTCTCCCTCTATAAAATTTCGGTTGACTATTATCTAATCCTAAAGGAAGCTTAACTTTATGCTTTTCTGCTCTTGCTTTAATATAAGGCAAATCAAACCCGTCTGAAAAATAACCTACAAGAAAATCAGGAGAAAATTCTTTAACAGCTTCAACAAACTTTTCAAGAAGTTCTGCTTCATCCTTCACATACTCCACATAATTTGGTTTATGTTTTCCTAAACTTTGACCTTTCCAAGTTATCACTTTCTTAAAATTCTCACCAACTAAAGATATCATTAAAATTTCCCCCTCTCCTATTTTAATTGCATCAGTTTCTATATCATAAGCAAGAACTTTTGGTAAAAATTTTCCTTCATTAATCTCATGAGCTTCTTCAAGTCTTATGCAAATATCAACATCAAGTTTCATATCAATTCCTCCAAATTCCAAAGAATTATTTAACATCTCTCCTGAAATCTCATACCAACACAAAGGATTAATTTTCTTCTCAATAATATAATGTGTCACAAAACCCAAATCATAACCTCTTCTTTTTTCTATCTCTGGCAATCCAAGTTTGTCTGCTATGTCATGCAAATCCTTATAATTTGTTGCAAAAATTTTTACAGCTTTAACCTTTTTTCCCAAAAAATTCTTTTCATGCAATTCTACTTTTTCTACTTTTGTCTGTCTTCCTTTCAAATCAAGTTTTATTTTTCCTATTTTTTTAAGCAATCCATCTATTTTCTTTTGATTTAAATTATCCTTTAAAATAGCCCAAAAATAAATATCGCAAGAATCAATTACACAAATTCTTTCTCCCTTTCTACCTCTACCAACTATCTTCATATAATTTCTTCCTTCAAAATCAAAATAATCATAATCTACAGGGATAAAATCTATTTTCATAGATTACATAAAGAGATTGATTATTTAAAATTTGCATTTTAGAAAAAGTTAAATATCTCTATTAAATAACTTATTTATGGGAGGACTTCAAGATATACAAGAAAGACTTTTGCGCCTAGGAGACGAAGCTGACAGAGAAGAGAGAATAAGAGAATCAAAAAATGCTTTATCAAAATTAATAGGAATTATTAAGAAGCATGTTCAAATAAAAGGAGAAGCCACTATTAAAATTAATTTAAAAGAGGTTGAATTAATTCAAGGGATTGGTAGAGAAATATGCAGAGAATATATCTGCGGGGATTATTCTACAGAAGAGCTTGTTATATATGAAGGAAAACCAAAAGATTTTCAAGAAGCTTTGCAAGATGGAATAGATAATATTAAAAACTATTTTAAAGGATATAATTTTAATATTAAAGATAATAAAATAAAAATAACAGAAATTAGTTAATTATTTATATTTCTAAATTCTCAAATAAAAATGGGATTAAATATTAAAGATATCATTCCACGAAAAGAAATTCAAATCTCAGATTTAAAGGGAAAAATTGTCTGTGTTGATGCATTTAATACTTTATACCAATTCTTATCAACAATAAGACAAGTAGATGGAACTCCTTTAATGGATAACAAAAAAAGAATTACAAGCCATCTTTCAGGAATTTTTTATAGAAATATTGCTTTACTTGAACAAGAAATAAAATTAGTTTATGTTTTTGATGGAGAAGCTCCTCAACTTAAAGCAAGAACTCATAAAAAAAGAGAAAAAGGAAGAGAAATTGCAAAAGGAAGGTATGAAGAAGCCAGACAAAAAGAAGACTTAATTTCAATGAAAAGATATAGTAGTCAATTTATACGTTTAAATGATGAAATGATAAAAGAAAGCAAAAACCTTTTACAGGCAATGGGTATTGCAGTTGTTCAGGCACCAAGCGAAGGAGAAGCAGAAGCTGCCTATCTCTGCAAAGTAAAAAAAAATGTTTATGCAAGTGTAAGTCAAGATTATGATAGTCTTCTTTTTGGAGCTCCAAAATTAATTAGGAATTTAACTTTAGCGCGAAAAAGAAAAACCTTCTCTGGATGGAAAGAAGTAAAACCAGAATTAATTGAATTAGACAATGTCTTAAATTCTTTAGAAATAAATTTAGACCAATTAATTTGCTTAGGAATTCTCGTGGGAACAGATTATAATCCAAAAGGAATTCCTGGAATTGGACAAAAAAAAGCACTCCAAATTGTTCAAAAATATAAACAGCCAGTTTTAATTTTCAAAGAAATTCAAGAACAAATAGAAAAACTTCCAGAAGAAGACCAATTTGACTGGAAAGAAATTTTTGAATTATTTCATAAACATAAAGTAAAAGACGTTGAATTCAAATTTAAAAAAATAAATGAAAATAAAATAAAAGAAATTTTAATCAATGAACATAACTTCTCTGAAAATAGAGTTGAAAAACAATTAGAACGTCTTCAAAAAATAAAAGAAGCTCAAAGACAAAAAGGTTTGGATAAGTGGTTTTAATAAAAAAAAACATTTATAAATATCTTATTCTATAAACTCTTATGAATAAAAGAGTAGTGAGTGGAATTTTGTTGATTTTAGTTTTAGCAAGTTTATTAGCTAATATGGGTTTTGTGAGTGCTGATGATGAATTTAATTTTCCATCCTCTGAAATAGGAAAAGGACTGGAAGAAACAGGAAAAGAATTTGGAGGAACTCTTGGACCAATTTTAGTTTTCCTATTTAATATACAAGAAAAAACACATCCCGGAGATATTGCTCAAACTTTAATTTCATTCATACTTGCATTTATTATAGTTTTTGTATTTGTTCTTATTGCTTTCAAAAACTTGCCTTTCTTTGACGAAAACAGAGGATTATCTTACTTTATTGTTATCGTCGCTACACTACTCGGAATTAGAGGAATAGCTCAAATAAGTCCACATATTATGAATGATATCTTTATGCCTTATAGTGCATTAGCATTAACAATAATAAATGGCACAGCAGTAGTTGCATGGTTTATGTTAGTAAATATCGGAATGAAAAAGAGTGATTTTAATTTTATAAGAAGATTCTTATGGATTTTATTTGCAGTAACTTTTATAGGAATATGGGGAATGAGAACATTCTTTTCTCCAGATGGAGCAGAAAAAGTTACAACACTAACCCAATGGATTTATGGGGTTACAATTATCCTTTCATTTATCATGGCATTTATAGATGGTTCAATACAAGGATTTTTTGCAAAAATAGAAGCAGATAAATTGAATCATGAAAACAAAGTTAAAAGAAGGGCCGAACTTAAAACTCAACTTAAATCTTATGAGGATATGGTGAATGATGGAACATTAGACAAAGATGATTTTGATATTCTAAAGAAAAGAATTCAAACAAATGCAAAAGTTCTTGGATTAAAGGGACATCTGTAATTCATTGAGTTTAATCTCTAAAAAAATTCCTAAACCTTAAATTTATAAATATTATATCCTATAAATATTCATGAAAAAAAGAGGAACAATAATTTTATCTATCTTAGTTTTAACATGTTTATTGATTAATTTAAATTTTATTTCTGCTGCTTTAAGTTTATACGAAGGAATGCAACAAGTTTCAAATAACATTGGATTAATTTTAAATCCAATATTTCAATTTTTCCTCGGAGATATTAGCGGAGCATTGTTGCTTAATAAAATTCTTATTTTAATTATTGTAACAACTCTCGTATGGATTGGAATAGGAAAAATAAGTCTCTTCGACGATAAAAAAACAATAATAAAAGTAGTTCTTACATTCGCTGTCTCTATCTTAGCAATGAAAGGAATTGGTTCTTCTGAAACAATAAATATGATTCTGGTTCCATACACTGCAACAGGTGTGGCACTATCTGCAGGATTTCCTTTTGTAATTTACTTCTTTCTAATAAATAAAGGAATAGGAAAACAATCTTCTACTCTAAGAAGAACAGCATGGATTTTTTTTGCAGTAATTTTCCTTGGATTACTTGTTTCGAGAATCGGAGGAATCGGAAACCTTTTCAATCCTTCAACATGGGGAGTTTATTGGATTTACTTTCTTGCATGTTTTCTTGCAATAGGGATGGCAATCCTCGACGGGACAATTAAAAAGTTCTTTTTGAAAATAGAAGCACAAAAATTAAAAAATATCAAAAAGGCAAAAATTTTATCGAGACTCCTTGCCCAAAAAAAAGGATATGATGATGTAAAAGATGAATTAGAACCAGAAACTTATAAAATACTAATGAACAATATAAATAGAGAATTAAAATCTCATGGAATAAAAAGAAGAATTTAATTCAGAAATATTTATAAATATAAAATCATTAAATAATTTGAAAATGAAAAAGAGGAAGACAGCAAAAAGAAAATCCAATTCTTCAAAAAAATGCAAGATGTCACTGAAACAAAAAGAGTTTATGGCTTTGACTATCTTTGCATTTTTTATTTTTGCGTTTTTATTGGCTGTTACAAATAATTCTCAACAAAATAATTCAAGTATTACTGGACATCCAATAGATATAGGAGAATATACAATCGAAACAGAAAAAATAGGAACTTTTTTTTCAGATATAATTGATCCAGCTAAAGCAAATGAAACAGTAATGAAATGGATTTTATTTTTCTCTTTATCTGTTGGATTGATTGGACTATTATCTATTCCTAAAAATGAAAAGACTGGAAGGAGTAAAATTCCTACTATTTTAAAATTAATTGCTTTTCCTATTGCATACGGAGCAACTTACCTTATAACCAAAACAGAAATTTTTGGAGTATTATTACAATTAAAGGCAATAACGATGGCTATTTTAGTTGGAGGACCTTTAATTGCTATGATTCTTCTTTCAATTTATTTTCTTTCAAATTCTATTAGTCCACTAAAAGTAGGGGCGACATTAGTTGGATGGTATTTTTATTTAGGATTTATGATTTATTATTTTTTATTTATTGCTTTCTTGAGCCCATCAACTTATGATATTGGAACTACTCTAATTAGTTTAGGAGGAATGATTGTAGCAATTTTAGTGATTGTATTTAATAAGAAATTAAGAAAATGGATTAAAAAATTAGGTATAGAAACTAAAAGACATAATATAACTATGAGAGAAGAATCTAGACTTGCAGAAGAGAAATATCAAAGAAAAAGAAGTAGAAATGCACAAAGAGCAGCAGAAGGAAAATATGGGGGTTATGATTATTAATTTTTAACAACCTCTAAAAACTCCTTCTTCCATTTAATTGTTTATGAAATAATATTTTTCAAAAGTTTTTTAAACATATTGATATATAATACAATTGTATGAAAAAAGAACACAATAAAAAAACTTCAGATTTTCTTATTCTAAAAGCATTAAGATTATTTATAGAAAATCCTTATGAAGAAATTTATTTAAGAGAATTTGCAAGAAAGACAGAAATAAGTCTGAATAGCGCGCAAAGATTTCTCAAAATATTTCTCAAAGAAAATTTAATTAAAGATTCAAGAAAAGCAAATCTTAGATTCTTTAAAGCAAATTTAGATTCTGTTGTTTTCAAGCAGATTAAAATTGCATTTTCATTGAAAAAAATAGAAGACACAGGATTAATAAAAAAATTAAAAGAGGTTTCTTCTCATCTCATTTTATTTGGAAGCGTTGCAGAAGGGCTTAATGATTCCAAAAGTGATATTGATTTGGTCTGCATTGGAATAAATTCAAAGAAAATAAAAGAAATAATTTCAGAATTTCAGGAAAAAATAAATCAGGAAGTTAATTGTCATATTTTCTCATGGGAAAAATGGAAAGAACAAACAAAATTAAATAAAGCTTTTTATCTTGATGTAATCAGCAAAGGAATTTCATTAATAGGAGACAAACCAATCGCAGAATAAAATGAATACTGACGAACTTTTTAAAAAAAAATTATTAAAGAAAATTTCTATTGATTTGAATAAAGTAAGAAATTCAATAAAAATTGCAGAAAATAAACTGGAAAGAGCAAAAGAATTATTTAGCTCAGATTTTTTTCAGGAAGCATTTGTCAGTGCATATACTTCAATTTTTCATTCATCAAGAGCATTATTATATAAACAAGGTATTCAGGAAAAAAGCCATTTTGCAGTTTATTCATATATAAAAAATAAATTCTCCAGTTTAATTCCTAAAAAATTAATTGAAGCCTTTTCAAATTATCAGCTCGAAAGACACAATATCTTTTATGGATTTGAATCAGAAATCTCAAAAAATAAAGCAGAAAACATTATTCTTGATGCAGAAGAATTTTTAGAAAAAATCCAGGAGATTTTAAACAAATGAAACACCGTTCCTTTAATGTTCTTGGAAATATTGCAATTGTAAATTTTCCAAAAGATTTTACTTCTAAAGAAAAAAAGAAATTTGCTGAAAAAATTTTAAAACAAAATAAAGCAGTAAAAACAGTTCTTGAAAAATCAGGAAAATTCAAAGGTCGTCTAAGAAAAATGCAGACAAAATATATTGCAGGTGAAAAAACCAAAGAAGTTCTGTATAAAGAAAATGGATGCACATTTAGATTTAATATTGACACAAGTTATTTTTCTCCTAGATTAAGCAATGAAAGAAAAGAAATTGCATCTCAAATAAAAAAAGATGATGAAGTTTTAGTAATGTTTGCAGGAGTCGGACCCCTTCCAATTGTAATTGCAAAAAACTCAAAACCTAAATTAATTATCTCAAATGAAATAAACCGTGAAGCAAATAAATATGCAAAATTAAATATTGAATTAAATAAATTAAAAGACAAAATTAAATTAGCCCCAGGAGATATAAAAAAAGTCGCACCAAAATTAAAAAAGAAATTTAATGTAATAGTAATGCCTCGTCCTCAACTAAAAGATACTTTTTTAGAACAAGCCTTTAAACTTTCAAAAAAAGGAACCAAAATATTTTATTATGATTTTTGCGATGTTGATAAAATAAATTTAATTGTTGAAAAAATCCAACAACAAGCAAAACAATTTAAAAAGAAAATTAAAATTCTAAAAATAAAAAAAGCAGGAGAAATTGCTCCTTATAAAATTAGATGTAGAATTGATTTTAAGATTTTGAATTAACTTTCTGCTTTGCAATATCATCTGCACTAATCTCTGGATGGTGATACCTTCCATTTTTCTCTGTAAATGATTTCAAATACCATTTTGACTCTACCTGAACAGCCTTAACAGGACAATAATTTATACAAGCAAAACATCCATAACACTTCACATCTTTCTGCCACACTGGTTTATCATCAATCATTTTCACCTTTCCCGACGGACAAACCTTTGCGCATGTCCCGCATTGAATGCACTTTGAATCAGGATAGAAAACAACATTCTGATACATATAATCATGTGCCTTATAATTAAAAGACTTTGAACCCAACAAAAAAACCGAACTGCTCCAAGGCAATTTATAATTAACCTCTGAATCTCCTCCACTATATTTCTCTTTAGCCAAAATACTTTTACTAAACAAATCCAATTTATCCTTAATTTCTTTTTCATAAAATTTCACTTTGTCTTCAGAAACACCAATAAGATTCTCCTTTCCAATTGGAAGATTCCAGCACATATTCAAATAAATCCCAGAATAAACTTCCTTTCCTTGCTTCTTCAAAAACTCATTCATATAATCAAACGCATTAGATACAGAACCTCCTCGTGTGCAAATACAATAAATATATTTAGAACTAATCTTAACTTTCTTCAAAAATTCATACAAAGGAATCGGGATAGTTAAACAAAAATTAGGAAAAACAAACACAATTGTCTCTGCATTAATTCCAATAACATCTTCATCTAACAAACTAACAATTGGAATAAGTTTTGATTCAGGCAATCGTCTTTGCAATTCCTTTGCAACATGCAACGAATTCCCAGTTCCAGAAAAATAATATATTTCTATCATCACAACCTCTTCTCCTTCTTTACAGCCGTCGGTGCCTCACCACCATGCCATGTAAATCTAGGTCTCATTCTCATTGGATAAATCCTTTCTGAATTATCATCAAGAATAATCGCAGAACCTTTCAACGACGGCAAATCATCCATATGCTTCTTAATTCCCTCCAAAAGATAACTCTGCATAATATAATTCAATGCTTCCAAATCTGCCTGAGAAGTAACCCTGTGCGAAATAACAATATCTGACTGAGTCATTACATCAGTATGAATTTTTCCTGGCTGTTGCGTCGCCAAAACAACTGAAATCCCTGGCTGTCTTCCTTCTCTCAACAATTGAATCAAAGCATCCGTAGCAATCGTCTTTCCCTCCCGAGGAAGAAACTCATGCCCTTCATCAATAAACATCCAAACCAAAGGTGTCTCCCTTTTTTCCATTGTAGATAAAAAATCAAAACCCTTTGCAATCGACTTTATCTCTTCCTTCTTCCTTGCATCCATTCTCTGATTAAAAATTTTCCTCGAAACCAAACTAATAACCAAAGCACGAACATTAAAAGCACCAATCGAACTATAAACACTCAAATCCAAAACAGAAGTCGTTCCAGCAGAAATCAAATCTTTAATCTGAGTCGCCTTCTCTGTCTTCTTTGCAAATATACCCCATGTATTCGCTGCTTCAAATAATCCAATAGCAGCATTTTTAATTTCTCTCGACGTCTTCTCGTCTTTATCAAGATTCTCAATTATTTCATCTATATCAAAAAATTCCTTCTCTTTCAAATGTGTAATCGTCCTCTCAATCAAAACAGAAATAGGATCAGTTATACTCAATCCAAAAGTAATAATCCAATCCTCAGAATTAAGTTCAGTGATATCCAAAGCAAACTTTTCATCAGCAGGAATTCCTCTCTCAAGATACCTATCATAATGTCCAAAAGGAACAAAAATTTTAACAGGCAAACTCTTTGCTGTCAGATTCCATTCCCTCAACAACTCCTTATCTTTTTCATTTGGAAATTTCATTGTCCAGTAAATTCCCATTGTATCAAAAATCAAAGATGCAATATTCTGGCTCACTTCTTTAGGAAGGCTTGAAAGCTCTTCAGTTATAACACCAAGAGTATATGATTTACCCGAACCTCTCTTACCAGCAACCAAAACAACATGACTTCTCGCAATATCCATAAAAATCCTATTACTCAAAGAAGTATACTGCCCCATCTTAACATAACCTTTCCCAATTAAAATAAGTCCCTTATTTCCAAAAGCTTTCTTATCTGACGCATCCCTTCCAACTATAATATCATATGGCATAATAAAAAACAGGCAAAGATATTTTTAATTGTTTGGTTAATCATCAAAACATTTTTAAAAGACTTTTTCATTACTTTAAAATGGAAGAAGAAAAAACAGAGGATAAAAAAGAATCATCACATATTCCTGATAAAGAAGAATCAAAAAATAATTTACCTAAAGAAATAAAAGACATTTCAAAAAAAGCTGATTTCACAAAAAAAATAAGAACAAACCCTTGGATTATTTCTACATTCATTTTAGGAATCATAGTATTAATTCTTCTAATAGGAAATAGTTTTGGAGGAATAACAGGAAATGTTATCTCATCAACAGTAGCAGGAGAAAAACTACTCAGCTATTATACTGAAAATGGAGCAAGCGATTTAGAAATTGATTCAATTAAAGAAATAAGCGGATTATATCAAATTAATTTTAAATATCAGGAAACTATCATTCCAGTATATATTACTAAAGATGGAAAATACGCTGGAAGCTTAAGCACTCTTCCAGAACAAACATCAACTTCTACCTCAACATCCTCTACAGAAATTCCTACTTCTGATAAACCAAAAACAGAATTATTTATATGGTCTTACTGCCCTTATGGAGTTCAGGCATTAGCTCCTTTTGCAGAAGTAGTTAAATTATTAGAAAATAAAGCAGATTTTGAAGTAATTCTATATTACGATGGACATGGAGATTATGAAACTCAACAAAACAAAATTCAGGCATGTATACAAGAAAAAGCAAAAAATAAATATTGGGATTATGCTATAAAATTTGCAGAAGAAATATATCCTAAATGTGGGGTTTCAAGAGACATAGAATGTGATAAAACAGAATCAATCAACTTAATGAATTCATTAGGAATTGATTCATCTGCAGTAATGTCTTGTGTAGAATCTCAAGGAAATGCTCTTCTCTCAGAACATTCTGCAAAAGCAAAAGAAGTTGGAGTAACAGGTTCACCTTCTTTAGTAATCAATGATGTCAAAGCAAATCCTTCAAGCAGAACAGCAGAAGCATTCAAAGATTCAATTTGCTCAGCATTTAATGATATTCCTCAGGAATGTTCAACTGAATTAGATTCTGCAACTGCAACAGCATCTGGAAATTGTTAAAATTTAATTATTAATTAAATAAGCTCTCAATATTCTTTCTTTTTAATTCTTTAGTCTCTTTATCTCTTAATGATTCAAAATTATAACAAATAATGCTCGCTTTTGAGGTCATAATCCCAATATCCATATGTCCTCCTGTATATTTATCTTTCTTAGAAGCTTTTTGAAGAACATTAAAACAAAAAGAAATAACTTCTTTTAATGGACAAACAATTATTCTTTCACGATTCATCCATCTAGAAAATTCCAATATCTCATCCATAGATTTTTGAATGAACTTCTTTCCACTTCCATTACATAAATATTCAGCTTCAACCAAACGATTTTCAAATAAAGTAAAAAAAGAAACTATTCCATTTTGGTTCTGGGCACAAATATAAGTATTATCATTAAAATTTTGTTTATTTATATTTGAGAATGTTTTAATTAACTTTTCTGAATTAATAACTTCCTTTGATTTCAAAATAGATTTATATTCAAATATAAAATTATTTGTTGTCCCAGCAGAAGCAAACATAAAATTTTTTCCTTTATTTAAATAAATCTTTTTTTGATTATACGCAGATCTTTCTAAACCTTCATCTTTCCAAGTTCCCTGTGAATCTGCAACTAATAAAACATAATTCTCTTTATAATTTGGATCAAAAGCTTTAACTCCAATATTAGTTGTCATATTAAAACGCTTAAAAAAATCTATTTAAATCTTTCTATTATTATCACTTAAAGGTAATAACTAAAAACTTGACTAACTCACTTCTCTAAATATCCAATCTCTTCATCTGAAAGTTTAAGTTCTTTTCTAATATCAGGATTTGTCAAAATCTGTTGTATAACTGGAAATTCCCTCATTGCTCTCTTTTTTCCAACATGAACATATTGCGCATACTTCTCTGCAATTGATTTTTTCCTTATTGTTCTCTGATTATTCATCCACATCTTCAAAATTCTCGTCGGTTTCCTATAACTCGTAAAACCTGTCTTAACATTTTTTTTTGAAGCAGAAATTCCATAACTCAAAAAAATATTCTCATAAACCAAAAATCTCCAATACTGCTGTCTATAAATTCTTCTTCTAAAAATATCAACCCTACTCAACAAATCACATGCCCTTGCCAATTCCTCTCCCTTATACTCACTAACCATATTCTCCTCTATCCACAAAATAATTTCATCAATATGCATATTCACAGAATCAAAAACCCTCAATGTCTCATTTGTCGGCTTATTTTTAAAAACAATTCTCAATGAATTAAAAATATCTGTCTGCTTATTTCTCTCATCAAAAGTAATCAAAGAAGAATCCTGCATTCTCGCAGAACTCTGCAAATCATTTATAGCAGCACGAATATCTCCCTTTGCCCTAACCGCAATTGTAGTCAAAACATTCGGATTCATAAAAAGGTTCTCCTTCCTCAAAATATCAACAAGAATCTCTTTCACAACCTTATAATTAATCTCCTTCAATTGCACAATCTCTGACTTCCTTCTCAAAGCACTAAATTTCTTATTCCAAATATTATTCGCAGTTATAATAATCGGATAATACGTAGAATCAATTAATTTCAACAACTCTGCAATTCCCCCTCTATCATAATAACCGCTGATTCCATCAACTTCATCCACCAAAATCACTTTACTCTTTTTCATCAAAGACCTTTGCTCGATAGCAGGTTTAAGAATTGCCTGCAACTTTTCCTTATTCCTAAAATCAGAAGCATTCAGCTCAAAAACCTCTGCATCCATCTCATTAGCAATAACATAAGCCAAAGTCGTCTTTCCTGTTCCAGGAGGTCCGTGCAAAATTATCGCCTTCTTTTTCGGAAAAACATTTACAAAATTCTTAATCTTAAAAACAGATTCCTCCTGTCCCTTAACATTCTCAAACTTCTTTGGCCTGTATTTTTCAATCCATGTCATTTTCAAATCTTAGCAAATCCATTAAAATAGATTTCTCCTTTTTCAATTTTTTTAATTACTTTATAAGCACTTTAGTCCACAATTCCCCATCTCCTATAAAATGAGTTGATTCCAAAATAACTATACTTGCAATAGGTCTTGATAATCTTCCTCCGCCTTCTGTTATCATTAAACGAATCTCTCCAAAATCCCAAATAGGATCATCAGAAATATAATAATTCCTTTGTCCTCTCTTTAAAAAATTACAAATAATTCCTTTTTCTAATTTTTCAGGAACACACTCTTCTTTTTCTCTCTCTTCTGTTCCAAATTTTCTCAATGCCAAATCAGGATTAAACTCCACTTTAATTCCCATTTATCAACTCCCTCCAATGTTCTTTATAATAATTATACTTATTCATAAATTCCTCCTTAGAAGTTAAAGGAATATTCAGTTCATTAAATTTTTGTTTTAATTCTTCTAAAATTCTTTTCTTATTTTTTTCAGAACCAATTTTCTCAAGTTCAATAATATAACCATAACCTCTCGTATCATCTAAACAAACCTTCACACCATTCCAATCAAACTGATTTCTATTCCTCAACCATTTAATTTTTACTTTATGTCCAAGTTTATTAAGAAATCTCTCAAGATTTTCAAAATCATCTCTCTTCACAGGAATCTCAATTTCCTCCATAAACTCATCATGAACATTTCCTGACTTATGCCAAAGTTTCGCTCCATCGCTGTTTCTTTGAATTCTCAAATTTGAATTCTCGTCAAAATAAAAAGTTTCCTGAAAATCATCTTTAACAAATTTAGCATTCTGCTTAAAAAAATTCATAAGAGCTTCATATTGTTCCTTTGTTATAAAACTTTGAATTTCTATTTCAATCTTCTTTGGAATTAATTTAGATAAATCTCTATCAATCACAACAGGATCAATTCCTTTCAATTCATCTGTAAAAATACATTCAGGAATAGGATTGTAAAAAAATATCTTTTTATTTAACTCCCAAGCTTTAACAATCTCCATAAAAGTCGCACCTCCAATATAATTTGGCTTTCCATTCTTTTCAAAATTCAAAACCAACACAGCATCGTTTTCCTTAACTTTTGGCTCATGCAATCTCATCATCTCACTCTTAAATTTTCTATGTTCTTCTTCATTCATTAATTTTAATCTTTCTTCTTTAAACGGCTCTTCAAAACAATTAAGTAAAGTAATTTCATGTCCTTGATTCTCTAATAATTTTTTTATTTCTGGAACTTTGTCATAGAAATGTTTACTGCAAATAATAAAAACTTTCATCTCAATCCTTCCCTAATCCTGCTAAAACAAAACTTGCCAAAAGAGCCTGAAGCTGAATAAAAGGATCAGAACCCTCCACAATTCTAAATTCTGCTTCACCTGTCTTCTCAGTTAATTTCACTTTTATTGTTGGCTCTACAGGAAGATTCCAAATCTCTTTCTGAATTGCCTTAACAACATCCTGTCCTGAAATACTTTCCTTAAGCATAATATCTAAAAGTTTTTCTCTTGCAATCTGAAAATCTCCAGACAAAGCATAATCTAACACAACCTTAATATCTTTAGGTTTTGCATTAGAAATTATTGTTGAAATAAGTTCAGAAGTTATCAAAGGAGAAATCGAAGCAGTTGATTGAAGAATATTAATAGACCTTCTACAATCTCCTTCACTACCCTCGTAAAGTACTTCTATTGCTTCAGAATTAATTGTTAATCCCTCTCTCTCTGCAATCCTTTGCATAACTTTCTCAATATCCTTTTTCTCCAAAAGTTTGAATCTAAAAATTGCACATCTTGACTGAATAGGGTCTATAACCTTACTTGAATAATTACAAGATAAAATAAACCTACATGTCGCAGAATAATTCTCCATAGTTCTTCTTAATGCCTGTTGTGCTTCAGGTGTCAAAGCATCTGCTTCATCCAAAAAAATAACTTTAAATGCAACATTCCCCAGAGATTTTGTTCTTGCAAAATTCTTAACCTTTTCTCTCACAACATTAATTCCTCTTTCATCAGAAGCATTCAACTCAAGATAATTATCCTTCCATTTTTCCTTAAACAATTCCTTTACAATTATCAAAGCCAAAGTGGATTTACCTGTTCCTGCAGGTCCTGCAAATAATAAATGTGGAATATTCAAAGAATTTGTTAAAGATTCTATTCTCTTTACAATATCATCCTGACCAACAAGTTCAGAAAATTGAGCCGGCCTGTATTTCTCTGTCCATATACTACTCACCATAATTAATTTATCAAAAATCAATTAATAAAGATTATTATGATGCAGAAAACTTATTGATATTTTGTAAAATTAATCACAGCTGGAATAACTTTTTCAATCAAATATTCTACTCCTTCATCAGGATTCATTTTAACAATTGAGTTCTTTTTTCTAAAATCTCCAAATTGACTTAAAAAATTTAAAACAGGGTTATATCCTGAATGAGTAGTTTCGTGACAATTATAATCTCCTTTTTTTCTCATTAAAGATTGCCCAAAATGATTAAGACCTTCTGGAAATTCAATCAATATCTTACTTTCCTTAAGATAATTCTCTATCATACTATCTCCTTTTTTTAACATCATCCATGTTGTTCTTGTTTCACTTGCCCCAAAATTTTCATAAGGATTATCAAAAACCCACTCTCTCTTATTTTTAACCCATCTCAATGAAACATAAACTTCTTCTGATAAACAATTCCCTTTTCCACTTAATTGTCCTTCTGGCATCCCCCCAACAAGAAGAAAGTCTCTAAACCCATAAGCACCAATGTGTATTCTCTCTAATTGGGAAAGGCTTACCCCTTTTTCAGGAGGGTCTCCACGAATTCCCCAAGAAATTCTTGCAACAACTCCTCTATCTTTTCCAAAAACATACTTTCTCCATTTTTCAGTATCTATATATTCTCTCTTTTCCAATAAGTCTTCTTTTTTCAAATTCATTAAATAACAAATCGCTCCAAGACCTCCATGACCTTGTTTTGATATCCACATAAGTGGAGGCAGGAAACTCTCTAATTTCTTTTTCCCTTTATTTAAAGCAGTTTCAACAAGAGAAGGTAATCCAGAAATATCTAAATTCATAAAACTCCAAAAACGAATAAAACTATCAGGAGTTGTTTGTGCAATTTCAGAAGGAGTAGGTGCATGAATAAAATCTATTCCTTTACTCTTCTCTTTATTTGATATATAATGAGATTCTATAGGGCGCATAGCTACTTTCATAAATTAAAATTAAAATAAAGTATTTAAGAATTATTATGTTCCAGAACTATTTAGCTCTTGCTCTTCTCTGCTTTCTCTTTCGCTTCTCTTTTCTAAGACGTTTTCTCTGCCATTTCCATCTCATCTGGCCTTTCTTTTTCCATCGTCTTGAACTTCTTTTCATTCAAATTTACCTCTAGTAATCTGGATTAATAAAAATTTTATATTTACTTTCATAAGAGTTTGAGATTAATTTCATTTTTAAAGATTTTGATTCTTAATTTAAAATAAACATTAAGTTTTTAAAACAAGATTTTCTAAGAAAAATATGGAACACCTTGATAATTTGCTTGTAGCAATCATACAAAATAATGTTAGAGAGAAAGAAATTCACAAACAGACTAATCTAAAAAATGATTTGGGATGGGAAAATCAAAATATTATTAATTTACTAATGTATTTAGAAGAAAATTTAGAAACAAATTTTTCTGAAAAATATTATAAATTAATCCCAAAAGATCCGACAATAGAAAATTTAGCTAAAAAAATAGAACCTTACTTAAAAGGAATGAAAATAACTCCTGTATATAACCCCATTTCAATATTCCCTCAAAAAAAGTTTTCTGATTATTTTAATTTTAATAAGTAATAATCATCTCCATCTCTCAACACCAACTCTATTACAATATTTATTCACAGGACACTGAGAACAAAAAGGAGAAATCGGTTTGCAAATTGTCTGCCCAAACTGAACAAAAATCGCATTAAATTCATTCCAATATTTTAAAGACAAAATTCTTTCAAGTTCTTTTTCTGTCTGCTCAGGAGTTTTTGTTTTAATCCATCCAAGACGATTAGGAATTCTATGACAATGAGTATCGATTGGCAAAACATCCTTACCAAAAGCAAAAGCCAAAACAATATTTGCTGTCTTTGGACCTATTCCTTTTATGCTCATTAATTCCTCTTTACTATTTGGAACCTTTCCTTTAAATTTCTCCAAAATAATTTTAGAAACATGTTTCAAAACTCTTGCCTTCTTCTTATAATGTCCAGAAGAAAAAATTAACTTTTCTAATTTTTTAATAGGTAATTTTAAAATATCTCTAGGAGTATCTGCCACTTCAAACAACTGCCTCGATGCTTTCTCTGTATTCTTATCCTGTGTTCTCAAAGACAATAAACAAGAAATTAAAATTTTAAAAGCATCGGGCTTTTTTCTCATTCTATTCAAAGTTGTCTTTTCATTTGAAGAATAAACTTTAGAAAGAATTTCCATTGTTTTCCTTATCTTATCTTTCTTTTTCATTTTATCTTTTCAGAAATTTTATAAATTACAAAAGGAATCAAAGCCATTAAAGGATAACCAATCAACTGAAACACAATAAAAAAACTCCCAACCTTAAAATTAGAAAAAGGCATACTTAAAACTATCCAAGAATCTGAAAACAAATTAATATATTCGGTAAATAATCCTAAAGGAATTACAAAAATAATTAAAGACAAAATAAGAGAAAACCAAAAAGAAAATTTTTTTTCAAAAATTTTTACCCCAATCATCAAAGCAATCATAAAATAAATATGAGGAATTGCCCATTCAAAAAGATACTTCAAAATTTCATCAAACAAAGTAGAATAATTATAAGTCCAGTATTCTAAATAAATTCCTATCTTATCAATAACAATACAAGAAATAACAAGAACTACAAAAAAGAAAATATATCTTTTAATTGTCCAATTATCAAATAAATTCTTTTTTGAAATAAAATTAAAAATCACAAAAAATACAAAAACCATTCCAATTGAAAAAGGAGTATAAAAATGAGGTTCTTTCTTAAAAATAGACAAATAAATTCCAAATAAAATTAAAACAATCCCAATTACAAAAAATAGAAATTCTTTTTTAAATTTATTTTTTAGCTTCATTTCCAGTTTTAGAAACAATTAAAATTCCAAGAACACAAAATATTGTAACAATTATTGCACTTAACAAACTGTTTTTGATTGGACTAAGAGATAAAATTTCTTCAACCCACAAATTAATAACATCTTTCCAAGAAAAAGCAATGATCAAACCAAATGCAGCAATTAATGCTGTAGCAATAGATTTTCTAAATTCTTTTCTGAATTTCAAACTTGCATTTTTTGCTTTTAATTTCAATTGTTGTGTCCTTGATAATCTTTTTTTCATTTTATCAGTTCTCCAAATGTTTTTCCAAAAATTCCCCCAGCATTTCCCTCGTCAGTATCAAGATGAAGAAACAACTTATAATTTTCAGAAACCCTTGCAACAATTTCTCCAAAAATAATTTCTCTGCTTCCAAAAACTTTCACAGAAATCTTCTGATTATTTTTTATCTTTAATTTTTTTGCCTCTTCAACAGAACAATGAAGATGTCGCTTTGCAATTATGCATGGAATTTTCACTGAATCTTTCGGACCCTTGACCAAAATTTTTATTGCATTCACAAGATCTCCTGAAATTCTTATTTTTGGCAAAGGTTTTAACTTTAAATTATAAGCATCAGTCAAAGAAATCTCTACTTGCGAATTCTCCCTAAAAGGTCCTAAAACTCTAACATTATCTATTTCTTTCTTAAAACCAATAATAGAGACAATTTCATGAGAAGCAAACTCTCCTGGCTGAGACAAATTTCTTAACAATGTAAGAGATTTATTTTTTCCAAATAATTTTACAAAATCCTTTTCTGACAAATGAACATGCCTCGCTGAAATCTCTACTGGAATTTTCATATTATATCTAAACTTTTACATTTTATAAAATTTTCAATACTTTTTCTAAAATCATTTTTGCCTCATCTGTTTTCCTAACATAAACTTTCACACCAGAATTCTTAGATGAAATAAATTCAGCATTAAGTTTATTTTTCTCCTTATCTAACTTAATATTCAAAAATTTAAAACAATCGCAGACATCTTTTCTTAATTTAGAAACATTTTCTCCTATAGCACCTGTAAAAACTAAATTATCCAAACCATTTAAACAAGCCAAATAAGAACCAATAATTTTAACAATACTATAAACAAAAATTCCATAAGCAAGTTTGCAATCCTTATTATTCAATTTTTTCAAAATATCTCTAAAATCATTATACCCGCAAAGCCCTTTCAAACCAGATTTCCTTGACAAAATTTCCTCAACATCAAATCCTTTTTTCTCAAGAAAGATAATAATTCCAGGGTCAATAGTTCCAGAACGAGTTCCCATCACCAATCCTTCCAAAGGTGTCAAACCCATACTAATATCTATTGCCTTTCCATTCAAGATAGCTGAAACACTTGCACCAGAACCTAAATGACAAACAATAATTTTCCCCTTTAATCCCCTCGAAACAAACTCATGAGATAAACCATGAAATCCGTATCTTCTTATATTATATTTTTTAGTTATCTCCTTAGGAATCGCATAAATTTTTGCCGCTTCAGGAATTCCAGAAAAAAACATTGTATCAAAAACAGCATATTGAGGAATGCGATATTTCTCACAAAACTCAATAACCATTAACTCTTTAGGATTATGCAAAGGAGCAAACTCTGAAAAATCATTTATTTTTTTCTTTACCTTTTTTGTTATTCTTACAGATTTATTCAAATCACCTCCATGAACCACCCGATGTGCGATTAAATCCACATTCTTTTTATCAATCTTTTTGAAAATTTTTTTTACAACATCACTATAATCTTCTCTTCTCTTTAATCTCTCAAAATACCCTGAATCTATCAAAGCTCCATTCTTAAACAAACTATATTTTACACTCGAACTTCCCACATTAAAAACAAGAACTTTTTTCACCATTTTAACTTTAAGAAAAGATTGTTTTTAATTCTTATTAAACTTAACCAGAAATTTTAAATATTAACAAAACAGAATGATTACATAAACGAGCCTGTAGCTCAGTCTGGTTAGAGCACTGCTCTTATATGAGTTTAATTCGCGAGAATTAATTTCTTTTGGATTCGTCTAAGAGAGGCAGGGGTCCTCGGTTCAAATCCGAGCAGGCTCATTAAGGAATTAAAAATTCCTTTGAATTAATCTGATTTGAACATTCAAATCCCGAGTTTATTGGAAAGCGAGAAAGATAAAAATCAATAACGACTTTTCAATGAAGGAGTTAACAGGCTCATGTATTGCAAATTGCATACTTTAGTGTATTGTTACCTTGTCGGGACTTTTAGATAGGTTTTAAAATTCTTTTTCATTATTGAATTTATGAGGATTGAGTGGAAAGAGTTTAATATCAATGGAAATAAAATTATGGCGAAAGTTTCTATTGATGAAAAAGGTGATAGAGAACTTATCAAAAAATTATATTCTGATTGGAAAAAATTAAATGACAGATTAAAGCAAATAGGAACAAGAGGAATTAATCTTCCTGAAACAATATCCGAGAATGCTTTTGCTCTTTTCTTTCCTGATTGTGTGAGAGTTGTTAAACTGAAAAAAGGAAAATGTTCTTTTGATTGCATTAATACAAAAACAGGCTCACGAATACAAATTAAAGCAACTTCTGTTGCTTCTGATTTAACATCTTTCGGGCCGCGTTCAGAATGGGACGAATTATTCTTTTTAGATTTTTCAAAAGGTAATGGCTCTTTTAGAGTTTTCAAAATTGAGCCTGATTGGATTTATAATCATCAAGTAAATAAATTACAAACATTCAAGCAACAGCAAGAAGAAAAGAGGCGTCCGAGATTTAGTATAATTAAAGAAATAATCTTCAAAAGAGGACTTAAGCCTGTTAAAATCTGTAAATTGTAAAAAATTATAGAAAATTATTTAAAGATTAGACAATTCAATTTTGCATAACAAAATTGCTTTTGAAAAAAGTAATTTAACTTGAACCAATTTTCTTTTTTAGTAAGGTTTAAAAATAAAAGGGGGTTAAAATGAACATGGCAAAAAAATTTACAAAAGTAGAATATATGAAGAAGAAAGAAATAAATTTTAATGATAGCAATACATCAGAAAAAGCTAGAGAAGTTATAGCTAATGCTGGAGCTGAGGATAAATTAATACTTAAGGTTAGTATTAACTCTCCTGTATTTATAGAAGATGCTGCTCCACTAACTCCAGAAGGTATGCTTTCTATTTGTAAAGAGGAATAAAATGAGCTATGATGTCATAGTCATAGATTCTATTATGTGTGATTCTTATCTTGAGGTTATGTATGATGGAGAAAATCCAATTAGAGATTCTCTTCTTGGATTACAAATAAAATCAGCAGAGTTAGTTGCAGATAAACAAGAAGGTTTATTATGTATAACTTCTGAAACAAAGGAGTTAATGGAAACTAAATATTGTAATGGAGATTTTCCTATGTCTTTAAGTTGTTTATTAAGTTCTTGTGAAGAAATAAATATATTATGCAAAGATGAATCGGATTCTATAATAAAAGCTTCAAGTCTTTTATCTTGGAAAAAAATAAATTTTTGTGTTTTAACTGGAAATTCATTATTAAAAAAGAGATTAGAATCTCTTGGTATAAAAGTTTTTGATTTATCTCAATCGGATGAATTATTTAATTCTTTATAATTATTATTTCTTCTTTTTTCTCGGTTTATTCCAATAAGGACTTTTACATTTAGGACAAACAGACGGCTCCTCTTTTTTATTTCTCGGCACCCACTCATGACTACACCTTTCACATTTAAATCCTGTCAGGGTGATTTTTACTTTTGCCATAATTAATATATTATTAGTTAGTATATAAATATATCGTATATTATCTACTACCGAAATGTTTATAAATACTATATTACTAAATAATATATTACTAATAAAGTATATAATAAATAAGTGAGGGCATAAAGCCCTCGTGAATTTCACCCGACGCTTAAATCAAATGAAACTCAAAAATAATAAACAACAAGAGTATAAAAAAGTATTGTGTCCTTTTTGCAATTCGGAGAAAGTTATTAAGAGAGGGAAAAGAAAAACACAAAACAGAGGATTAATTCAAAGATACGGCTGTCAAAATTGCGGAAAGAGATTTGTAGTTGATGATGGATTTTGGAAAATGAAAAACTCTCCTAAAAAAGTTACTTTATGTTTAGATTTATTTTATAGAGGGATTTCTACAAGAAAAGTTCAAGAACATTTACAGACTTTTTATCCTCATAATTCGTCGCATAAAACTATTTACAAATGGATTATTAAATATTCTAAAATGATTTCTTCTTTTACAGATAATCTTAAACTAAAAGTTGGAAAAGAATTACAAGTTGATGAAATGGAATACAAAGTCAAAAAACAAAAATCTTGGTTTATTGATTCTATTGACACAGAAACAAGATTTATGGTTTCATCAGAATTTACAAAAACAAGAGAACAAAAACAACTAAAGAAAGTTATTCTAAAGGCTAAGAAAAAAACAGAAAATCAAATTTCAATTTGCACAACTGACGGCTACACTGCATATTTCAAAGTTATAAAATCTGTATTTGGATATTATAATTTAAAGAAAGGTTTAGTAAAGCATAATAGAGTAACCCAACTAAAGAACGAGGGATTTAATCACAAAGTTGAAAGAATGCACAGCAACATACGAGCAAGAACAAAAACATTTAGAAGCTTTCACGGAACAACTGAAACAGCAAACGCAATTATGAAAGGACTTGAAACTTATTATAATTTCATAAGAAAACACGAAGCTATAAAATGCTGTCCTTATGAATTAGCTTGTCCTGAATTAAAAGGAAAATTAGGATTAAATAAATGGTTGGGATTAATACAACTTTCAAAAACAAATAATTAAAAAATGGCGAAGCGTAAAACTAATATGAAAGAGGATTTTAGAACATTAGATTTATTTGCTGGTGTTGGAGGAATTAGATTAGGTTTTGAGAGAGCAGGATTTAAAACAATTTTTGCAAATGATTTTGATAAAACTTGTAAGGAAACTTATGATTTAAATTTTTCAGAGCCTAAACTTACAATAAAAGATATTTGGAAATTAGACTTAAACAAAATTCCTAAATTTGATATTTTGCTCGGGGGTTTTCCATGTCAGGCTTTTTCTATTGCAGGATATAGAAAAGGGTTTAAAGATGAAAAAAGAGGAAATCTATTTTTTAGAATTGTAGAGATTTTAGAGGAAAGAAAGCCAGAAGCTTTTTTATTAGAGAATGTAAAAAATCTTAAGGGACATGACAAAGGAAAGACTTTCAAGATAATAAAAGAAACTTTAGAAAAATTAGGTTATCATATTAAATCAAAAGTTCTTAATGGATTAACTTATGGGAATATTCCACAAAACAGAGAGAGAATCTTTATTGTAGGATTTTTAGATGAAAAAAAAGCAGAAGTTTTTGAATTTCCAAAAGAAATACCTTTGATAAAATCATTTAAAGAATTTGTTTCAAATGAAGCAGATGATAAATATTACTATAATGATAAACCTCTTTATGATAGGATAAAAGACGATATTAATTCTGAAAATACAATTTATCAATGGAGAAGAAAATATGTTAGAGCAAATAAAAAAGGAGTATGTCCAACATTAACTGCAAACATGGGGACAGGGGGGCATAATGTTCCTATAATTAAAAATCATAAAGGAATAAGAAAACTAACTCCAAAAGAATGTTTTTTATTGCAGGGTTTTCCTCAAAACTTCAAATTGCCTAAAAATCTTGCAGATAGTAAATTATATCATCAAGCAGGAAATAGCGTTGTAGTTCCAGTAATTCAACGAATAGCTGAGAATATGAGGATAGTTCTTAATAAAGATTTTACTTAATAAAATAACTCGCCTCATAAATTTCTTCAATTATTTTTTTATGCTCCTCTAATTGTTTCTTTGAACTTTCTACCATTTCTCTTAATTCTTTATCTATATCTATATATCCTTCAGGGACAACAATTGGTTCTTTTATTCCTCTTTCTTTTGCTAATTTTTTTCTATCCTCTAATTGTTTTTCAGCTCTCTTTAAATTTCCTTCAATCAAAGATTTCTGCCATTTGATAAATTTAAGATATTTAGCTAACCAATGTTCTTTTTCTGTCATAAAACTATTTAAATTTCTTTAATATAAAAAGATTGTTATCTCACAAAAGTCCCGACAAGGTAACAATACAATACTTTAGTTATCTTTAAAAACTAAATTTATTTCTGATATCTATCAGGCTTGACCCAAATCAACCTTGAGTCTAACTTAAAGGAAGATTAAGGAAGGAAACCTTGGTGTCCTCGCAAAGGAAAGTTTGATACGGAAAATTTAAGTTTTCCATATGCCCCGATAGTTCAGAGGCCAAGAATGCTGCCCTTTCAAGGCAGTGACCCGAGTTCGAATCTCGGTCGGGGCGTAAAACTATTTCTTTTTTAAGAAATAGTTGAACTCAGCTAAATCTTGTAAATTTTTCTTGCATCAAAGATGCAACGAGATTCGGACGAGCAGAGTGAGAAGCGAGGTGGGGGCGTTTATACAATTGAATGAAATGAAATTGTATTAATTCTGAATTTAGAACGAGGGTTCCCGATTTCGAATCCGAGCGATTTCACAAAGGACAAAATAAAATTATTAATGCCGAGTGAAATTGGGAGTTAGGTGGGGGCGTTTTAATCTCCCAGTAAATTCTCATAATTTTCACAATGTTTTTGCATCGCATAATTAACATTATACTTTTTTATGACACTCTTTCTAGAATTCTTTTCTAAAGTTTTTCTAAGGGAATTATTTTTAAAGAATTCATTTGTTTTTGTAGCAATATCCTCTGGGTCCAAAGGATTGACAAGCAAGCCATTTAATCCTTCAATAACCACTTCACTCATAGGAGCATAATTTGTTGTAATTGTAGGAGTTCCACAAGCAAGAGACTCCACAGAAACTCTTCCCAATCCTTCATAAATACTAGGAAAAAGATGAATATCTGCCCAAGAATAATAAAAAGGAAGCTCCTCTTTAGGCTTCCCCCCCAAAAAGTAAGAAACTCCTTTCAATCCCAAAGAATCTCTTAGATTAACTATCTGCCTCATACTAACTTCATCTCCAACACCCAAATGAATATGAACTACATCACCCAAAAAAGATTTTATATAATAAATAGATTTTAATAAATTCTCTAAATTTTTTTGAGGGGCAATTCGTCCAACACTAAGCAATTTGTACTCTCTATTAAATTTAGGATTAATTATCTCTTTAATTTTATTCCAATCTTTTTTATAAAACAAATTCATATCTATCCCATCTGGAATTAAAACAATTTTATTTGGATCTGAATTATATTCTTGAATACACTTATCTCTTAAACATTCTGAGATGCAAACAATAGAATCTGCATAATTAATAGCAGAGGTAATTCTAGGCATATTATGCACAGAAATTACCAAAGGAAGATTTAATTTTTCCTTCATCAAAATTCCTAATTCAGCTGCATGGTTTGCATTAAATGCTCTTATTATAGAAGCATTTGCCTCTCTAGCATGTAAAGTAATATTATCTAAATCTTCCTTAAAAAAATCTGTAAAAAGAGGATAAGAAAAATTTTTTTTATGTTTGCCCAGATCTTTTACGAGTTTCAAAGCTTCCTTTTTTTTAGAAAGAACACTAATAGATTTAATTCCACAATATTCTTCATCTTTTTCATCTTTCCAATTTAAAAAGTAAACTTGATTAAAAAATCTCTGTCCATCTAAACTTTTTGGATTAAATTCACTTAAAAAATCATCTTCCGGATTTCTATAATATGCTGAAGTCGCATCATTAGGTATTGCTAATAAATTCATATTATTAAATTTGATTAACCTCCCAATTATAATAATTATACTTATCTGGAGTTATATGACTCCAAAAAACATCCCCATTTATTTTCTCTTTTCTCTTAAGAGAATTCTTTATTGCTAAACAAGCATTTTCTTGCATTCTTTTTACATTCTTCATATTATTATTAAGATGAATTCTATAACTATAGAGATATTCAGGGTTTTGTTTTATCTGATCTTCTTCTAAAAACTCACTTGCTCTTAAAACATAATCATAATCCTCGGAATATTTAGAAAAATTTGGATTAAAACCGTTTATTCCAAAATGTAATTTTCTTGATACACACTTTAAATGGCCAATAAAATTAAAATGTAAAAGCTTATCCCGAGAATAAGGATGTCCGGGTCTATTACAAATAAAATTGCCTTCTTCATTTACTCTTTTATGTTTAGAATAAGAAAACTCAACTCCATAGTTTGATTTCATAAAAGATAGCGTAGATTGCAGAGCATCTTTCTCTAATAAATCATCCATATCAAAAAAAACCAAATATTCTCCTTTTGAAAATTTTATCGCTTCTTCTCTTGTATGAGATGTCCCTAAATTTTTTTTTCTAGAAAAACAAAGAATATTTTTTAATCCTTTAATTCTTCTATTTATATTATCTAAAGTATTATCCGTAGAACCATCATCAAAAATTATCCATTCATAATATTTTTCATTAAGGGTCTGGTCTACAATTGTCTGAATTCCATCATAAATAAATTTTTCTTGATTATAAACAGGAGTAATTATACTTATTAAAGGTTTCATTTTTTTCTAACCGAGTTATAAACTTTAAGATATTTATTAATAATTTTTTCTACAGAATATTCTTTCCTTATTTTTTCTAAACCTTTTCTCCCAACATCTAAACAATATTCTCTATCATTTTTTAATTTAGAAATTATTTTTTCTAACTCTGAAATATTCCCAGATTCAAATAAAAATCCCCCTCCTCCTTCAATAGTTTCCCTAATTCCTCCTACATCTGTCCCTATAATTGCTTTAGAACAAGCCATAGCCTCCAAAATACTCAAAGGATTTCCCTCATGTTTCGAAGGCAAAAGCAAAACATCCATTGAATTATATGCTTCCAAGAGATCTTTATAGTCTAATCTTCCTAGAAATCTAAAATTATTTTCTGCCTCAATTTTTCCTATCCTCTCCTCAAGTTGTGCACGATCTCTGCCATCCCCCACCATTAAAAAATAAGTATTATCCAAAATTCCAGCAACTTTCAAATTCTCTGCCAAATAAGAAAAATGATAAACTTGCTTAACTGGAGCAAAATTAGAAACATGCCCAATTACAAAAGATTTTTCAGGAATATTTAATTTTTCTCTTAAACCTGTTTTCTTTTCGTAAAACTTTTTCGTATCTACAAAATTTGATATATGAATTCCATGTTTTTCAATTCCCAAAGAATCCTGAGCTATATTCTTTAAATCTTTTGATACAAAAGTCAAAGCATCTGCACTATTAAGACATAGTTGCAAAATAGGATTAACTTGATCTTTTGAACCATTAGTATGAATATCACTCCCATGACCTGTAACTACATAAGGAAGATATTTTCCTCCAAGTTTTAATTTTTCTCTAGCAAGAAAAGCAGAAGCTGCATGAGGAAGAGCATAATTTGCATGGATTAAATCTAAATCCACATCTTCACATAATTCACAAATTTTTGACGCGAGACTCCAAATGTAAGGTTCGTTTTTTAAACAAGGATAATCTATCTTTCTTACATTATGTAATTTAACGCCAAGATTTTTCATTTCTTCAGGATTTGTATCAGTATCATACCCAATAAAATGCACATCATGACCTCTTTTAGCTAAATAAGAAGCAATTCTTGTAGCAACAATTCCACTCCCTCCCAAATGAGGATAATAAAAAGAAAGTATTCCTATCTTTAATTTTTCTCCTTGAATTTTTCCCATATTTGCGTTCTCCTAATATTTCATCCATTTTTCACCCCAAATTTCTACAATTTTGTAGAAAAATTAAAATGTAATAAAATAAGAATACAATATCTATATAAACTTTTCGTCACTTTTTTCAAATTAAAACGCAATCTTATATATTTTTATTACTTCATAGAAAATCTTACAAAAATTTTGAACTATTTTATCTCTTTAACAAATTCATTGACAAAATTCATATCAGAATCATTTGTAATCACAACATCAAAATTTTCTTTATATTTTTCTAAATTTTTCTCAACATCATAATTCAGAAAACCAACTTTCAATAGATTATTATAATCAAAACCTTCAATCATTCCTAAATCTCCTAAAGAATCCCCCAAAAGCAAAACATTTTTTCTATTTTGAATATCTCTATAGATTTTAGGCAAGTCTTTCAAAACAGTTTCATCTTTATTAAAAACATGAATAATAGGTTCATTTATTCCAATTGCTTTTCCACTTTTATCCCACTTATACAAATTTGTAATTATCTTAACATTATCATATAATCTCCCATATTTATCTAAAAGTAATGGAATAACATCTCCTATACCTGAAGAAGATATAATTATTAAAGGAATATGAATTTTGTGCAATAAATCAATAAATTCTAAAGCTCCTTTCCTAAACTTAACTTTTTCTTCATCAACAATTCGTTCTAAATGTTTTTTATTTAATCCAGATTTAATCAGTAGGTTACAATGTTTCTTCCACCATTCCTGCATATATTTTTTCTTCTCTTTTATAGGAATATTAAGATTAAACTCTATAGGATGATAATAGTCAGCAAGAGCATGAGCTTTTTGTGAATATTCCTCAGATAAATAATTCTCATTTCTAAGAATAGCAATTGCAGAAGAAACTTTTTTTCCACCAACAAAAGCAGTTGTTAAAGTCCTATCAAAATCAGCAAGAACATGAAATTTCTTTGCTCCATCTGAGATTATCTTTTGCTTTATTTCCTCAAAATTCTCTGGATTAGAAATAATTACATTTTCCATAAAAATAATTAAAAACTCTTCTATAAAAATTTAACCATATAAGTTCCCTCTAACTTATAACCCAATTTCTTATAATATTCTCGAACACCAATTCCAGAAATCACACTTACTTTTTTTATTTTATTTTTTCTGACAATCTCTTCTGCTTTTTTCATTAACTCTTTTCCTAATCCTCTATGCTGAGAAACTTTCCCTTTCTCCCCCAATTTCAAACTCTTTCCATAAACATGAATCTCTCGGATAATTGCCTTTCTTCTTTCAAAATCCCCTCTTAACAAATTTTTTCCTCGGGAGGGGGGGTGGGAAATCTTTAAAGAAATATCAAAGATTCTCAATCTCAACAAACCAAACAAAATATCATCTGAATTCACAATTTCTAAAAAATATTCCTCACCTTTAGAAGCTTTATACTTTGTTACTTTTAATTTTAAATCTTCATTAACCTTCTTTCCATCACGCAAGGCAAAACCAATTTCCCGATAACGAATCTCTTTAATTCTAAAATTTTTCTTCCTCAATTCCTTTTCAACATCCCTTCTCAAATCAATTTTAATTGTTCCGGCAACAAGATAATCAGGGGGGATTTCCCTCATAACTCTCATCACTCGGCAATATCTTGGAACCGCCTTCAGCATTTTTACAATAACTTTTTCAATTTCATTTTTAGAATAAGGTTTATATTTTCCTTTCCAATACAACTTCTCAAGTTCAGAACCAGGCATAACCTGACAAGGATAAATCTTCAATTGGTCTGGCTTAAATCTCTCATCAGAAAAAATTTTCTCAAACAATTTCAAATCTTTTTTCAAATTACTTCCAGGCAAACCAGGCATAATATGATAACCAATCTTAAAACCTGCATCCTTCAAACATTTTGTAGCTTTAACAACATCTTCAACTTTATGTCCTCTCTTAACTTTTTCATAAATCTCATCATCAATAATCTGAACTCCCAACTCAACTCTTGTGCATCCAAATTCCCTTAACCTGTCAATAAATTTACAACAAACATCAGGTCTTGTCTCAATGCAAAGTGCAACACATCTATGTTTTGTTTTCTCATTCGCATTCTGCGCTTCCTTCAAATTCTTAGAAACCATGCCATTCAAACCATCATAAATTCCTTTAATAAAATCATATTGAAAATTCTTAGGATATTCTAAAAAAGTCCCTCCCATAATAATAATTTCAACTTTCTCTGTCGGATGATTCATAACTTCAAATGCTTTCAATCTTCCTACAATTTGCTTATAAGAATCATAATTCACCATAGAAGCCCTCATTACAACAGGACTTTTTGGAGTATAACTCTGAGGAACTTTCAACGAAGGACAATACAAACAATTTCCATGTTCACACTTACGAGGAGGCAACATCACAGCTACAGGAGTAATTCCTGAAATCGTCTTTGTCGGCTTCCTAACTTCATTCGCTTTTGGTTTTAACATATCTCTTCAATCGCAAAAATCCTTATAAAATCTTTTATCAATTTAAAATTATGAAAATAGGTCTAATTGGAGGTTCTGGTTTAGAAGACCCAAATTTAATAGAAAATTATTCTCAAAAAGAAATTGAAACACCTTTTGGAAAACCCTCTTCTCCATTAATTACAGGAAAAATAAATGGAATAGATATAGTAATAATTTCAAGACACGGATTAAAACATGAAATTCCTCCAACACAGGTAAACAATCGTGCAAATATTTTCGCATTAAAAAATGAAGGATGTAAATATATTTTAGCCACAACAGCAGTCGGTTCTCTCAAAGAAGAAATAAAAAGAGGAGATTTTGTAATCCTCGACCAATTTATAGATTTTACCAAACAAAGAAAAACTTCATTTTTTGAAAAATTTGAATTTGGGCCAATTCATACGCCAATGGCGAATCCATTCTCTAAAATATTAAGAAAAAAATTAATTGAGAGTTGCGAAAAATTAAATTTTAAACATCATAAAAAAGGAACAGTAATCACAATTGAAGGCCCTAGATTTTCAACAAAAGCAGAAAGCAAAATGTTCAAACAATTCGGAGCAGATATAATAAATATGTCAACTGCACCAGAATGCATCTTAGCAAATGAATCAGAAATTCCTTATGGAGTTATTGCAATGTCTACAGATTATGACTGCTGGAAAGAAAACGAAGAACCAGTTTCTTGGGAAATAATAAAACAAATCATGAAAGATAATTCAGAGAGAGTAAAAAAAGTTTTATTAAAAACAATTGAATCTTTTTCAAAAGAACAAGAAATTTCAAAAATTAAAGAAAAAATTAGAACAATTCCAAATTTTCCAAAACAAGGAGTAATGTTCAGAGATGTAACAACTTTATTAAAAGACAGAGAAGGTTTGAAAAAATTAACAAAGATTCTCCATGATAGATACAAAGATTCAGAAATAGATGTTATTGCGGGAATCGAGTCAAGAGGTTTTATTCTTGCAGGAATTCTTGCTGAAAAATTAAACAAAGGTTTAGTTTTAATTCGTAAATCAGGAAAACTTCCAGCAGACACAATTTCAGAAGAATACTCTTTAGAATATGGGACAGACAAAATTGAAATTCATAAAGACGCAATCCTTCCAGGACAAAAAGTTCTTTTAATCGACGACTTAATCGCAACAGGAGGAACTGCATTGGCTTCATGTAAGTTAATTCACGCACTCGGAGGAGAAATAGTTGAATGTTGTTTTCCAATTGAACTTCCAGAATTAAAAGGACGAGAAAAATTATCTCAATATCCTGTTTATTCTATGATTCAGTTTGAAGGGGAATAAAACCTATTGGAAAATTAAAAATTAAAATTTAAGGGATTTTGAGATTTAGAATTCATTGATACAATTTTATTATCAGATTTATTAATTAATTTAATTCTAAATTGATTTAATCCCAAATCTCCAAATTTATTTAGTTTTTTTTGTAATTTATTTCTTAAATCATTTTCAACATATTTGTTGGTATTTCCAACTAAAACTACTATTACTCCTTCTTGATAATCATCTTCATAATCATCTATTTGACCCTGAAGTCTATTAATTTGAGACTTTGATTTCAAGTCTTTTTTTAATTCAATACCAACTCTTCTGTTTCCAACTGCAATATCACAAAGTCCTCTTCCATCTTCTTTTTTTACTAACACATTTCTATTCCCAGAAAACATATCCTTAAAATTATTTAGTCTTTCTTGAAGAAAATCCATTAAATCGTCTCTGTAGTTTAATTCCTTTGAATACTTTTGTTTAGGTTGCCATTTATTAATTAAATCTATACATTCATCAAATAAATTCATCCCAAACATGAGGATATAATTTATTCTTATTATTTAACTTTTTCCATCCTCTTGGATTTAGCGGGCGGGACAAAAGTTTTATACCTTTTTTTCTTTAAATAATCATGAAAACTCCAAACCAACAAAAAATCTGGAATGCAATTGCACCAGAATGGTATGAATTTAAAAAAAACCCCTCTGAATTCAGCAAAAAATTTCTAAATAAGTGTTCTGGAAAAGTTCTTGATTTAGGTTCTGGTTCAGGAAGACACTTAACAAAAATAAAAAAAGGGAAAATGTATCTTGTAGATTTCTCAAAAAAAATGCTAAAGCTCGCTGAACAAAAATCCAAAAAGAAAAAAATCCCAGCAGAATTTATCCAAGCTGATTTAACAAAACTTCCATTCAAAAACAATTTCTTTAATTATGCAATTTCAATTTCTGCGATTCATTGCCTTAAACCAAAAGACCACAAAAAAGCAATTTCAGAACTATATCGTGTAATGAAACCAAAATCAAAATCACTAATTGGAGTTTGGAATTTCCACTCAAAAAGATTTAATCAAAAACAAGGAAAAGAAAAATTAATTGCATGGCAGGAAAAAGGAAAAAGATATTATTATTTATTTGATGAAAAAGAAATTCATGATTTATTCAAACAAACAGGATTCAAAATTATTTCAACACACAATAGCGAAATGATGATAAATTTTGTTGTTGAAAAGTGAATCATAATTTTGTTTCATAAGTATATATCTTATTCTTTATTTCTTCTAGCCTCTTTTCTGAAATTCCCAACATATTTGCATATTCTCCAATTAAATTTAATTGTTGTAATAAAATATCATCCAAACCAACAAAATAAGATTGCAGTGTTTTAAAGTTCCCACTATCAAAAAAACTATCCATAATTCCAGAAGCTCTTGAGAAAACTCCAGAAAGAGATTTATTAAGAACAATGCTTTTAGCTATTAATTCCTCTTCTTTATTAAGAGTTTCAATAAATTCTTGCAAATCTTTCATATTCAAAAACTAAAATTAACCTTTTTAAAATTTCTGTATATATAAACACAATAATACTTAAAAAACATAAGTTGATTCTCTTTTATGAAAAAATTAGAACAAATTAAAGAGCATATTCAAAATGGAAAAAAACTTTCTAAAATTCCAGGAATTACTCCTCTTACAAAAATAGAAGAGATTGCATTACGAAATCCATTAATTTGGATAAAAAAATTAAAAAATGATTCAAAAAATGGTTCTCTTGCAAAAGCAAATATAATTATTCCAGAAAGTATAAATAATTTAAGTAATTATGTGGATATTGAAGGAATTTTTTATACTCCACTATATGATTTTGAAGAAGCTAAGTTTCAATTTATAGGGAAAAAAGGAAGTGCAAGCATAAATAAAGAAAATATTAATATCAACAATGATTATATGAAACAAGAATGGTATTATATGAAATAATCACTTCTTAATAATCTTCAACATATCAAAAAAACTTTTCTTTTCAAATTCAATAATTTCATTTTTTTCTAAATCTAATTTAATTTTTAACAAACCTAATCCAGAAACAAAAACTGTTCCAATCAAAAAATTCTTCTTATCTTTATTTTGCAAGGATAATAAAATCTTCTGAATTGTATTTTTAATTTTATTTTTTTCCATTTCTTCCAAAACCATTTTCTTAATTTTATCAAAATCAAAAGTCACATCTTGGATTGGTGTAGGAATAAAATCTTTCCCAAAATTTTCAATAGGAGTTAAATTAATATTCTCTCCCAACTGAAAACTAAACATCTTATTTACAGAAGGAATAAAAAAGTCTAAATGTTGCTGATTTTTCTCTTTTCCAGTTTCATCAATAGAAAAAAAACCAGAACAAAAAAAAGCATCCTGATTCTCTTTAATAAATTTTTTATATTCTTCAGAATTTTGTAATTTCTCTAAATAAAATTGAAGATTCATTTTCTAACAATATTAATTTCTTTTTCTTGGTTCTCATATTTTTTAAATGCTTTCTTTCTTGTTATCTCAAATGCTTTTTCTAAATCTATTCCAAATTGATTAGCAAGCCTAATTGTTCCAAAGAACAAATCACCAATCTCTCCTTCAAATAATTCTTTATTCTGATTAACAAACTCTTGAATTTCTTCAGGAGATTTATATCTTATATGTTGAGAAATTTCAACTAACTCTTCGTGCAAATGGTCAATCTTATCAATATTTGGAAAATCTTTCCAAGAATTCCTCTCTGCAAATTCTTTAACTATTTTCTGAAATTCTTTAATTGTTTTAGAATTTTGTTCCATATTTTAACATAAAGGACATCTTTTATAAGTTTATTTAATGAGTAAGACTACTAAATAATGATAACAATAAAAAGATTTATAAATATCATTTTAATAATTATATCATGACAAACAAATTACAAGTAGGATTATTTGCAGCCTTAACTTTACTTGGAGCAAAGAACATTCAAGCTCAAGAACAAAATGCTCTTCCTCAAAAATTAGAAAAACTTTGTGAAATTGCTGAAAAAGAAGGAAAGAAACAAATTCTAAACAATTCTCTTCACAACATATGGGAATCTCCTGATAAAAAATATGCTCTACAAATTATTTACTATATTGACGAGAATGGAAATATAAGTGAATCCCCCTCTCAAATCAATTCTACTCAGATAACAATAAACTACACAAATAGTGGAAATTTTGAACTTAAAAGAACAATGGTTTTAGATGGCGGACCTAATGATAAACCTGATGGTAAATTCAATGGACAAGATAGAATATATGAAGAGAAAGCCCCTTATAATCCCAATATAAATAAACCTCTTAATGAATTCTTTGGACCTCGAATTGTAGAAACAAAATTTGGAGAAAAAGCACCAAATAAAGGAAAAATTATTTCATCATTACTAGGAAATAGAATAATGATAGAAAGAAACTACCCTGGATATAAAAAGACACTACAAGATTTCCCAAATAGAACAGAATACAATGAAAAATACTCAAATTTAATTGATAATATTCTTGAACAAGCAAATCCTAAAGATTATAAAAAAGTTAGTGACATGCCTGAAGTGATTAAAAACTAAATTTTTTTCTAAACAAACTTAACTCTCTTACTAACTAATTTAGGTAAAGGTAGAGGTCTCCACGGCATGTTTTCCTGCAATTTCTTAAACTTTTCAATTAATGCTTTCTTCGACTTCTTCTCCAGTCCTTTCCTTCCCTTTGTCCTCAAAGCAAAAGTTTTATTTTTAATTTCCTTCTCACCAAGGACAATTACATAAGGCACCCATTCTTTCTCTGATTCAGAAACTTTCTTTGGAACACTCTCTGACCTATCATCAATATCAACTCTAACATTATGAAAATTCAATTCATCTGCTAATTTTTCTGCATACTTCAAAAACTTGTCTGAAACAGGAACAATTCTAATCTGAACAGGAGAAAGCCAATAAGCAAACATTAGAGCATTTCCTTTTTTCTCATCAATCGCCATATTCTCCAAAATACTGCACAAAGTTCTTTCTATACTTCCAAAACTTGACGCATGCAAAATCACAGGACACGGATGCTTTTTGCTATCCTTTCCAATATAACCAATATCAAACCGAGGCCCATCCTTAACATCCCACTGAACAGTTGAAACCTGAATATTGGAATTATCCTCTGTAATTGTCTGATACTCATTCTTAATCGCATAATAATGATTCATTTCCTTGCTCAATTTAAAAAAAGAAGGCACTTTCATTTTCTTTGAAATACTAATCAACCATTTCTTATTCTTAGCATAAAACTCCTCTGTTCCTTCCCATCCAAGAACCCATCTTCCCTGAGCAATTATATCATTCATCAAATCACCAAACTTAAAACAAAGATTTTCAAATTCTTTCTTCGCCTCTTTCTCATCAGAACACGCAGCATGCATATCAGTCATTAAAAAATTTCTAACTCTCTTCAAACCAGAAACCTCTCCCTCCTGCTCATTTCTAAAACAAGAAGCCTCCTCATAAACTTTCAAAGGCGCCTGCTTATATGTAAATCTAACCTTCTGCATAAAAGGAAAACCCAAAGGATCAGAAGCATATCTCAAATATCCAATACCTCTTCCCCCATCAACTTTATAATCTCTTTCATGAAACTCTCCCATCAATTGCCCAACAACATTATTATCCCCTCTAATCAAAAGTGGATTAATCATCTCCATAGCACCCCATTCACTTGCCAAATTCCTTGCATAATCTAACAACAATCTCCTAATCAAAACTCCCTTAGGATACCACTTATAATGCCCTGCCTCAGAAACATCACAATAATCCACCAATTCCTGACCTCGCATATATTTAATATGCATCGGCACTTTCCCAGAATTAGACTTCCCCTTGCCAAATTCATTTGTAACAAACTGCTTCAATCTCTTATATGCTTCATCTTTATTTTTCCAAATATCTGATTTTTCAAAATTATTAGGAGTAACAACATATTCTTTTCCTTTAATATCAACTAAAACGAACTTAGAAAATTCACTTCCCTCTTTCCTTTTCTTTGGTTCCTTCTTTTCTTCTCCAACTTTAATTTCTCTACTCAATTCACTCAAAGGATGTCCCTTAACTTTTGTTTCAAATTCCTTATAATATCCAAAAGGTGCTTTTGTTACTTCAAAATTCTTTTTCAAATTCTGTTCTGCCTTATTCAAAACATTCATAGCAAGATTCGGACTTGCAAGATTTCCTGAAAGATGGGCATAAGGATAAAGAACAACCCTCTTTGCATTCACCTGTCCTGCAACATCCTTAACATTCTCTATAAGTTTCTTAACAATCTCTTCAACATTCTCATCACTTTTTTCAACAGCAGTCAAAACTACTAAAGCATCCTCAATTGCCTTCTCTCGCTTCTCTTCATCAGAAAGTTCTCCAATACTTCTCAAAGCTTTCTTCAATGGCTTAAACTTAATATAATCTGTATGCAACAACAAAATTTTCATAAATTAATCAAAGACAAGAACTTTATAAAATTAGTTATAAAGCAGATAATATGAAAAAAATAATATTCATAGCAGGACTATGGCTAACTTTATTAGGAAATGCGCAAGAAATCCCATTTCAAAAATATGAACCAGAAAATAGATTAGAAAAAACACTAGAACAAAAAGAACTTGAAAATCAAACAGGAAAAATTCTTGAAGAAAAAATAAAACATCTTAATAAAGATGAAATATACAGATTAACAAATTCATGTTATAATAATCTTAAAGAAAAAGGATTAAAAATTCCTAATTACATAACTCCACAACTCATGAGGGTAATAGCAAGAATTGAATCAGGAGATAATCCAAGAGATATTAGTAGTGCAGGAGCAAGAGGATTATGGCAAATTATGCCCTGCACATGGGCAGAAGTCGAAAATATTTCCAAATACAAAATAGAAGTATTCATTCCTGAAAAAAATTGTGAAGTTGCAATAAAATATTGGGTTTGGTTAGACAAAGCCTGCAGAATTTTACATTCAAACAAACAAGGAATAAAAAATTGGGATAATTTGCCAGTAAAAAAGAAAATTGAAAGAATGGCACAAGCTTATAATTGGGGAATTGGAAATACTTCAAAAACAAAATGGGATTTCTCAAAAATGCCAAAAGAAACTCAAAAATATACAGAAAAATTAATGAGTTTTTATGAAAAAATATTTCCTGTTGCATATAAAAATAACTTTGCAACAGATTATGAAAATTGTCTTCAAAATATAAGAAAAGAACTTGGACAATGAAAATCACTTAAATAAAAATTTATCAACTTGTTTCTTAGCAAGAATTCTTCTTTTCTGATGTTCTTTCAAAAAAGCATTTATCTTTTCAATCAAAATTTCCTTTAATTCAGAAGTAAGCATTTTGCCGGATTTATAATCATCATAAATTTTTTTGAGCTTTTCATCATCTGGTTCAAAAAACATTCTAAGATACTGAAAACTAACATCAATATCCGGATTTCCCCCTTTTTTTCTGTGCTCTTCAATACTTTTTCTTCCACCTGAAAAAGCATATTTCTTAATTTTCTTCTCAACTTCTTTTGGAGAATCTGTTGTCAAAATCGCCTTAGAAGAATCTGAAGAAGACATCTTTCCTTGAATACCAGTTAAAGGAGGAAGAAAAACATTATGAATTAAGGCAGGTTTATCATAACCTAATTTTGGAATCACATCTCTTGAAACTCTAAAATGAGTATCTTGGTCTATTCCTAAAGGAATCAAACAAGGTATTTTTTTTCCTTTAAGAACACAAGGCAAAAAAGCTGGGACAGCCTGCATCGACGTATAAAAAATACTCCCAATATTAGAACTATCATTAAGACCAAAACTCGCTTTAACAGTTGAAAAAGTTATCTTCTTCGCAACTCTACATGCCTGCTTATACATCAAATCAGCATTAACTGTATTAACCAAAAAATGCGTCTTCTTCGAATTAAAACCAAGAGCAATAACATCCAACATATTTTCATGCAAATATTTTTGTACATCTTCAAATTTTAAATTTTGTTTAAACAAAAACTTCTCTTCATCTGGAAACTGAAACCACATCTCCGCACCAAATTTATCTTGTAACCATTTACACAAAATCCAAGGTAAAAGATGCCCAATATGAACACTTCCTGATGGAGAACGTCCTGTATAAAGAAAAAATTTGTTTCCCTTTTCATATTCATCAAGAAGCCAGCTCAAATCACGATGTGCAAAAAAAACTCCCCTCTTCAAAAAAAGATGCAATTCTCCTGTATGTTTCTTTATTCTCTCAAGAAGTCTGTCATTCAACTTTGAGACTCCAAATTCTTTAATCAGCCTGTCATAATCAACATTTCCTAAAACATCCCAAGGAGTAACATTAAACTCTTTCATACAAATATAAGACCAAACTTCTTTATAAATTTTTATTGAAAACATTTAAAAGTTAGATTAATATATAATTTTATACAGATTCATAGAATTTGTCAAATAAATTTAAGGAGGAAAAATGGTTGAAGGATATTGTGTAAAATGCAAAGCAAAGGGTGTTAAAATTAAAGATCCTGTAATATCAAAAACTTCAAGAGGAGGTTTTATTGCAAAAGGAACTTGTTCTAAATGTAATAAAACTAAAGTTTGTGCTATGATGTCTAAAGATAATGCAGAAAAAGCAATAGCATCAGGTGAAGCAAAAAAAGGATTCTAAAAATTTTTAAACTATTTCTTTTTATTTTTATTATGATTATTAATATTATCAAAGGATACAGGAATATTGTTGCAATTTGTGATTCTGATTTAATTGGGAAAAAATTTGAACAAGGAAAATATCAATTAGATTTAACAGGAAGTTTTTTCAAAGGAAAAAAAATGTCTGAAAAACAAACAATCCAGATTATGAAAAACATGTCAAACGAAGATGCAACATTTAATATTGTTGGACAAAAATCAATAAACACTGCAGTCAAAGCAAAAATTATTTCAGAAAAAGGAATTAAAAAAATTCAGGGGGTTCCTTTTGCGCTTGTATTGTTGTGATTATCTTTAAATAAAAAATTAGCCAAATGCTTTTCTCTAAAAAATGAATTACATATTTTCACAATTCAATAATGAAAACAAAAAAGTTTGATACTGAACAAAATTTGAAACTTTTAACGCTTAATCTCTTTAAATTTAGCAAAGTTCGTTAAAAGTCTGTTATACGCAATTCAAAAAATATTTTTCTAACGGAGGTAAAGAATGAAAGGCTTTCTAAAAAGAATAAATTTGATTTTTTTATTTATAGAGGGGGATAATATAGTGTTCTCTTACACTCCGCTACAGAAAACGATTTATTTATAAACTTTTAATTTTTAACAATAATATTATGGAGAAAACAATGAAAAAAGCATTAGTAGTAATAGATATTCAAAATGATACGCCAAAGAATTACAAAGAAGTAATTAACAATATAAATAAAGCTATTAATTGGGCAGTTAAGAATAAAATTCACATTATTTACATAAGACATGAAGATTTATCTGCCAAAGCGAGGCTTTTTAAGCCCAATACACAAGGGTCTGAATTAGCAACAGATTTGAAAATATCATCAAAAAATATTTTTACTAAACACAAAGGAAACGCATTAACCTGTGAAGAATTTGTAAACTTCATTAATAAAAATAAAATAGATGAATTCTACATAGCTGGGGGAGACGCTACTATTTGTGTCAAATCAACTTGTTTTAATTTATGTAAATCTGATTATAAAGTTACTGTTTTATCAGATTGCATTACCAGCTGGAGTATGAAGAAAATTCCTGAAATGATAGAATACTATAAAAGTAAAGGATGCAAGATTATTCGTTTGAGTGACCTATAAATGAATATAGAAAAAACACTCTATGTGACAAGTAGGAAAGACTGGCGAAAATGGCTAGAGAAGAATTTTGATAAAGAAAATGAGATTTGGTTGGTGTATCCGAAAAAATCGTCTGGTAAAAATAGAATCTTGTATAACGATGCGGTAGAAGAAGCATTATGTTTTAACTGGATTGACAGCACGATTAAATCTCTTGATGAAGATAATAGCATCCAACGTTTCTCTCCAAGAAAATCAAGAAGCACTTACTCTCAACAAAACAAGGAAAGAATAAAATGGCTTGTAGAACATAACTTGATTCATCCCTCAATATTGGAAAAGATGACGCAAATTGCCTCGGAAAAGTATACTTTTCCAAAAGATATTATTGAAGCTATAAAGAAGAATAAAATCGCATGGAAAAATTACACTAAATTTTCTGATTCATATAAAAGAATTCGTGTTGCTTATATAGATTCAGCAAGAAAGCGTCCTGAAGAATTTCATAGAAGATTATCAAATTTTATTAGAAAAACAGAAGATAATAAACTAATCAAAGGATTTGGGGGCATAGAAAAGTATTATTAATTTTTGAAAAATGAAATTCACCCCTTACCCCTCTTTCATTTTTCAAAATGGAAAAATCAAATTTATAAGAATTGAGGAAAGCCTATTATAATAAGTAAGAACGAAAAATATTTTTTGAACTCAAGCCACGCTGCGCTCTCCTCCTTTCAGTCGTCGGGGCGTATAACAGCGGATATGAGGTTCGCCCCTCGGCTCGGGGCTCACCCAAATTGCTCCCTACGGTCGCAACTTCTCATATCCGCAAACGTTATATTCAATCAATAATTTATACCCTAAAAGAGAAAATATTTATAAGAAAGAATTAATTTACTATACTATGGCAAAAATAATCGTCATCCATGGCCCAATGGGTAGTGGAAAAAGTACAATTGTATCTAAACTAACAAATAAACTTCCAAATTATATCTTAGTAGATCGAGCATACATCAAAGATACAATGTTGGAAAGAGTAAAAGAAAAATATCCTAATCTTGCGAAAAAACTAAGTGCAGATGCTATGTTCTTAATTGCTAGAAGATTATTAAAAAAAGGGTTTAATATCATACTTCAAGAAATACGATTACCTGCAGTTAAAAAAAAATTAGGTAATGAACACAAGATAATATCTTTTTATTTACATTGTAATGTAGATGAGGCCAAAAAAAGGGATGCGATTAGACAAAGTAAACATATACGCCCAAAAGTTATTGAAGAAATGCACTTAAAGTATGCATATTCGGATAAGGGCGATATTGATATTGATACTAAAAAGAACTCAATTACAAAAACAGTAAATCTAATTCTTAATGCTATTGGTAGGGTATAAATTATTGACTCTTCAAAATTTTTTGACTTCGTCAAAAACCGTCTTGCAGACTATTCCTCGTACTTCGTAGAATATAACAACGATTAAATAAAATAATAAACTTCATTTAACATAATCCAACAATTTTATAAACAACACTTCTAAATAATTACATGGCAAAATTTCATAAAAATAAAAATCAAGAAGAACAAAAAATAGTAACTCGAGCTCCATTGCCAAAACAAAATGAAATAATTGGAATTATTGAATCAAGATTAGGCGGGAACAGAATGATGGTAAATTGCCTAGACGGAAAAAACAGAAATTGCAGAGTGCCTGGAAGATTAAGAAGAAGATTATGGCTTCGCCCAAATGATGTTGTAATTGTCCAGCCATGGGAATTAGATGATACAAAAGGGGACATATTGTTAAAATATAAACCAAATCAAATTGAATGGCTAAAAAGAAAAGGATACCTCAAAACAGAGAAGAGTGAATTTTAATTTGATTTCTTTTTCACATTTAAATATTTACAATTCCAGCAAGTAGATACAGAACTATGAACATTCTTCTTTTTAAAATTCCAACATCTTTCACTCCAAAGAGCATAAACATCATCAGACAATTCTGTTTTTTTAAAATTTTCACAATTTTCTTTATAATATTCAAAATTTGAATTAAAATCTCTTTCCATTGTAATTGTCATAATCTTTCCTAAGAAAAGATATTTAAAAATATTTAGATAATCAAAACCCTTAAAACTTATTATTTCTTATAATAAATATGGGAAAAAATTTAGAAAATAAAACAGGGTTTTTAACTAGAATAAAAAAAGTAGTAAGTTATACTTATAGATTACTTTCATTAGAAATACCTGCATATATTGTCGCAGGAACTTCCATTCCAAAAAAGGCAGAGATTAATAATATAAGTACCAAAAATAGAGTAGTTTATTCGTCTCCATTTGGAGTTTCTCCAAGCAGATAAATCAATCAAAACCCTTAAAACTTCTTGTTTCTTATAAAAAACATGAAAACAATTTTCTCTGAAAAACTTCCAAGAATACTAAAAAATAAAAAAAGATTAGAAAAACTACTAAATGTAAAAATAACAAATAAAGGAAAAGATGTTTCTATAAATGGGAAAGCAGAAGATGAATACATTGCAGAAAAAGTTATTGACGCTTTGAATTTTGGGTTTCCATTTTCAATTGTAATACTAATTAAAAAAGAAGATTACTTATTTGAAATAATAAATATAAAAGATTACACAAAAAGAAAGGATTTATCAAGAATTAAAGCAAGAATAATTGGGACAAAAGGTAAAACATTAAACACTCTTAATCAATTAACAGATTGTTTCTTTGAAATAAATGAAAATCAAATTGGAATAATTGGCCTTCCAGAAGATATAAAAAATGGACAAGAATCAATTATCTCAATAATAAGAGGTGCCAAGCAAGGAAATGTTTATAGCTTTGTAAAAAAAGTAAGAAAAGTACCAAAAAAGATGAAAGAATAAATTTATATATAAAAAATTTCTTGCTAAATTAAGTCCCCGTAGCTCAGTGGTAGAGCGCATGGCTGTTAACCATGGTGTCGAAGGTTCGAGTCCTTCCGGGGACGTTCAAAATATAAAAAGAATTAATATTATTTTTCTAAAAGACTCCCCTTAGAAGTATTCTTTCCGCCAGTTTTACAATAATCATCTATAACTCCTGCAGCATTATTATATCCACTTACATTAAAAAAACCATAATCTCTCACAATTTCTTTAGATAATTCAAATGTATCAACTACTCCCTCTTTCAATAATTTTTCAGTAATCACAACTTTATATAATGAATCAATATAAGTAGGATCCACCTGACTTAAAAGTTCTGGATGCATACAAGGTTCTTTTTCTATAGATTTATTCAACCTTCTCTTATACTCTTCTAATTTTTTCTCTAAAGCTCCTTTTATTGATTCATCTTCAGGTAGAATAATTTTTGGGCTCTCTTTCATATTTTAAGTTAATCTTAGTTATATTTAAACATTATTATATTATAACAAATATTTTATAAAGTTCATTTCTTTTTCTTAAACATGGAACTTGACAAAGCAATTAAATCAAGACATAGTTCAAAAGAATTCAAACAAAAAAAACCCGACTGGAGAAAAATTATTGAATGCATTGACTATGCAAGATATGCTCCAATGGCAGGAAATCTATTCACATTAAGATTTATCTTAGTAGACAATAAAGAAAAAATAAAAAAAATATCAGAAGCATGCCAGCAACAATTTATATCCAAAGCAAATTATGTTGTAGTAGCTTGTTCAAACTATTCAAAAACTTCAAATGCTTATGGTGGAAAAGCAGAAATTTATTCCAGACAACAAGCAGGAGCAGGAATTCAAAATTTCTTATTAAGAATTCAAGAAGCAGGGCTTTCAACTTGCTGGATTGGAGCTTTTGTAGAAGAACAAATACAAAGAGAATTAAAAATTCCAGAAGGAATAAATGTAGAAGCAGTTTTTCCAATTGGATATGAAATTAAAAAACCAAAACAAAAGAAAAAAATAAACTTAGACCAAATATTATACTTCAACTCTTACGGAACTACAAAGATGAAACCAATTAAAAAAATTAATGTTTAATCAACATCAGTATAAATATTATCTAAAGGAGATATAATTCCTGAAGGATTTTCATTATCTTCCAAATATTTCTCAAATTGTTCTTGAGTATATTTTTTTGATTTATAAGAAATAATTATTTGGTTATTGACACCTCGAAAAAGATCCATTTTCTTTTTATGCTTAACATAAAAATCAAGAATGGGAATATTCAACTCCTTGATTAAATCATCCTCTAATTTTCTCTTAAACATAAGAAAACCAATAACTCAATCTTTATAAAAACAAAAAAAGAGGGATTTCTCCCTCAATAAAATCATTCAAAATTATCTCAAAACCTCTATACCTAAATCAGACATCTCTTTAGAAATAGGAAGTGATTGCTCTTCGTATCTTCCTAAAACATATGGAGATTTAACTCCAGTCATAATTGTTATTACCCGAACCTTTCCAGCAAATTCCTTATTGATTCTTGCACCAATAATTACTTGTGCATCAGGACTTAAGTTTTCAGATACAATTCTTCCTATAAGGTCAAACTCTTCTAATTTTAAGTCAGGACCACATGTAATGTGTATCAAAGCTCCGCTAGCACCTTGGTAATCCACGTCAAGTAGAGGATGTGTAAGGGCTTGCTTAACTGCCTGATTAACACGCTCTGAAGAATCATCTTCACCAATACCTATAACTGCTACTCCTCCGCCTTTCATAATTGTAGAAACATCTGCATAATCCAAATTAATCAAACTTGGCAAAGTAATAGTTTCAACAATACCTTTGCACATTGTGCTCACTAACTCATTTGCAACTGCAAAAGCTTGTTCAATAGGCAACTGCCCTGCAATATCAACAAGTCTATTATTATCAAGAACAATACAAGTATCTGTTGACTCCTTTAATTCCTGCAAACCAAATTCAGCTTTATCAACTCTTGCTTTCTCTGATTCAAAAGGCATAGTCACAACACCTATTACAACTGCTCCGCTTTCCTTTGCTAATTGAGCCACTACTGGTGCTGCACCTGTTCCTGTTCCGCCACCCATTCCAGCTAAAACAAAAACCATATCTGAACCAGAAACAGCTTTCTTCAAATCACTCAAAGATTCTTTTGCAGATTCCCTTCCTTTATCAGGCTTTCCCCCACAACCAAGACCTCTTGTAAGTTCCTTTCCAATCAAAATCTTTTCATCTGCTTTAGTAACGCTCAAATGAAGTGCATCAGTATTTGCAGCAAAAACAGTTGCTCCACTAATTCCCTTATTATACAACCATGTAACCATATTGCAACCGCATCCACCGCATCCAACTACTTTAATACTCGCTTTTCCAGCTCTAAGTTCATCAAAATTAATACTATGCGTTTCTGTGTTTGCTATTGCTTCTTTTGCAAAATCTAATACCATCTTTTTTGTCCTCCTTTGCAATTATATAAATCCCCGCAAAACAGGGATACCCTATTAAGAAACATGCAGTATTTTAACGAAATGTTTAAATATTCTGCACATTTCCATTTATTATTAAAGAAAGAGTGCCTCGCAAACGAATGTTAATTTAATCTATTTGATGTTTGAATTAATATTAAAGAAACGAGGCATTTTTTATTTAAATATATTTTTATTCTCTAGAAGATAGTTATTTTAAAAAATTATAATTTAAGAATCATTCTTAACATCTTTTTCTAACTTTGATTTCTCAAAAGAATTCTCAGTTGTCAATTTACCAGTTTGATAACCAATACATAAAACACCTACAAATGCAGACCAATTTGCTAAATCTGGAATCTTAAAAATACTTCCTATAACTACTCCAGCTCCACTTCCAACCATTCCAATCCTACTTGCATAATCTAAAACTTTAATATAATTCATTGAATTTTTTTTATATAAATTTTCATTTTCCATTATATTCATTAATTTCATTTCTTTTTAAAAATTGTTGTAATATTATTCTAACATCTCTTCAAACTTTTCAATCCTCTCCCATCCTCGTTTCAATTTCTTATTCGCTTCATCAACAATAACTTTCAAAAATTCATCATCAACTAAAAGTTTTTTATCTCTAATAATTGGAAATTCCAATTTATCTGTATTTGTTAATTCCACTATAAATCTTGAACCAGAAGAAATTATTCCTGACTTTTTCCATCCTGCTAATTTTGCTTTATTATATAACTCTTGAGCATCTTCAAAAGTCCTGCAAGCAACATGCAAAGCACAAGATTCCAATTTAAATTTAATCGGCTTTTTTTCATCTTTAATAATCTCATTCAAATCTTCTTTCAATTCCTTAAAAGAAATCAACTCATGATAAACTTTCTTAAATAAATTTCTTCCTTTCTTTTCTTGATCAATCATTAAAACAACTCTCCCAGAACAAGAAGAAGTAGTATAATAATTTTCTAAAGAATTAAGTTTATCACATAATTTCTTAATATGTTTATCCCAAAAACCTTTGTAAGATTTATCTTGCTTAGATAAAATATCTATTTTTCTTTTAAGAAACATATCTATCACTTTAATTCCTCTAACAATCTTCTCTTAAACTCATTTAAATATTTCTTTGGAAAACTCCCTCCAGATGCCTTAGGATGTCCTCCTGCAACAGCATCATTAAAACCTTCAATACATTTCTTTAACAAAACTCCCAAATCTATCTTCCCTGTTTGATTTCTTGCACTTAATTTAACAAAACCTTCCTTATCAAGAATATCTGAAGCAAAAATCAATGTATCATTAGGAAAATAATTCTTAGACAAAATAGAAGAAATCTTTGAACTAATCCTATATTTTGGATTTGCATAATAAAAATACAAATTAACATCTGGAAAATAATCAGCTTCTTCTTTAAATTTCTTAATCCATTTAATTTTCTCTTCTTCAATAACTTTTTTTGCATTCTCCAAAGATATCCAATCTTTTTTCAAAACTAAATCATAGACTTTAGCATAATCAGGATAATAATAAATCAATGCATCTGCAATTAATTTTCCAATTTCCCCTGATTCTGATCTCCAAATATTTCTCAAATTTACATTAGGATAAAATCTTTTAATAAAATTCATATTATCCAATTTATCCCAAGTATAATCAAGAATAATTGCTGAACAAACCAACCATGCCCATTCATTAGTATCAAAATATTTTTCTCCTAATTCAAAAACACAACGAGCAGAACAAAATCCAGAATCAGTTTTTAAAAAATTCTTTTTATCTTTCAAATCTTCATTTATTGTATGATGGTCAATAATAAATACATTTCCTTTCTTTCTTAACTCACCCAAATACTCTAAATAAAAATCAACATTCCAGTCTGTAAAGAACAAAATATCAAATTCCTTTTTTAAAATACCTTTCAAAGTATCTGCACCATGGTCCAGAAATTCAATAAAATCAATATTTAACTTTTTGGATTCAAGAATTTTCTGTAAAAAAACAGCAGAGGCAATTCCATCCAAATCAGTATGAGTTACTATTCCAATTTTATCTTCCTTAGAAATTGAATTAACAAAATTATGAAAATCTTCTTCAGAACCTAAAAGATATTTATTCATTAAAAAATAGAAGTAAAAACCTTTAAATAATTTTATCCCCATATAAATTAATGTTAAGAATAAGTTTAATTGGACCAGGAGATATTGATTTTCATTATTCTGAAATATTAAAAATTCCTTCAAATAAATTAAAAAGTGAAATAAAAGAAATAGCAAAAGTTCTGGCTGAATCAAAAGTAGAAATCGAAATAACTCCAGATAAAGGAATTGCTTTAGAAATAGCAAAAGAGTATAAAAAACAGAATGGAAAAAAAGTTATTGCTTCTGTTCCAAAAAATGACAAGGCTTATGGAATAAAACATTTAGAACCTTACCTCAAAACAAAAATAAGCAATAACAAATTGTTTGATAAAGAAATTAATACAGGAGATTGGAGACAACAAAATAGATTAAAAGCTCTTCTAGGAAATATTGTATTAATTCTAGGAATAAGTTCAGGAGCAAATATAGAAATTGATTATGGAATTTATTTATACAGATTAATAAGTAAAATGAAAAAAGGAATAAAAAATGCAAAATACCTTCATAAAGAAATAAGAGCTGGAAAAAATATCCCTTACACTTTTCTCATTTACACTCCTTTTCTAAAAAACAAAAAACTCTCTCCTGAAACAGAAGCATATATTAAAAAATATGGAATTAAATTAATTTATATTAAATCGCCAAAAGAACTAAAAAAGATATTAGAGAAATTAAAATAAAATGAAAAAAATTTATTTTGTTACTGGAAATTTCAATAAATTAAAAGAAGCAAGAAAAATCTTGGGCATTGAAATTGAATCAATTTGTTTAAATATCCCTGAGATACAAGCAATAAAGGTAACAGATGTTGTTAAAGAAAAGGCTAAATATGCTTATAAAAAAATAAAACAAAAAATTTTGATAGAGGATACTGGAGTTTATTTTGAAGGAATGAATCGTTTTCCAGGAGCATTGATTAAATGGTTGATAAATTCTGTAGGAAATGAAGGGATTGTTAAATTACTTTCAAAGTTTAAGAATAAGAATGCATATGCAGAAACAATATTATGTCTTTATGATGGAAAAAAATTTGAGATATTTTCTGGAAGAATAAAAGGAAAAATAGTTGGAATAAGAGGAAATAATGGGTTTGGGTGGGATCCTATTTTTGAGGTAGAGAAAATGAAAAAAACTTTTGCTGAAATGACTGATGAAGAAAAAAATAATTGCTCTATGAGAAAAAATGCTTTTGAAAAAATGAAAAAATTTCTAAATCTAAATAAAGATAATCTTTAATCACTCTTTCTCCAAAATTTTTACATTTATGTTCTCTTCTTCACAAAGTTCCTTAAACTCTTTAGCATCTTCTTCTGTTCCTACAATACTTCCATAATGCATTGGAATAGTCAAAAAAGGTTTAATGATTTTTGCTGCTTCTACTGCCTCTTCTGCAGTCATTGTAAATCTTCCACCAATAGGGAGCAATGCTATCAATTTTTTATTATATCCAGTAAGTTTTTTCATTTCAGAAATAACATCAGTATCTCCTGCATGATAAATAAGTAAATTATTCATCTTAATCAAATACCCCACCCAAAATTCATCTTTAGAATGAAATGGTTTATCATTATTATATGCAGGCAAAGTAGAAATCCTAATTCCGTTATAAACTAATTCCTGTTCAGGTTCCACAACTTGCATTTCAATAGGAATTTTAAATCTCGTTATCTTGCTCTGACAATCTGCAGTAATAATAATTTTTGTTCCTTCCTTAATAATTTTATTCAAATCAACAACACTACAATGGTCATAATGACTATGAGTTATTAAAACTAAATCCGCCTTTTCACAATTATCTTTAATATTATAAGGGTCAATATAAATTACCTTAGAACTCTTAATCAAAAATCCAGAATGACCTAACCATTTAATCTTAATCCCATTAATTTTCATAAATAAAGAAATTAGAATCAATTTTTAAAGATTGTGTTAAAATTAATTAACTTTCAAATTATTATCTGATTTATGAAGAAACTTATTAGCCAATTTATTAAATCTCGATTTAATTTCTACAAAATTTATCTTTTTTTCAATTTGTTTCCAAAAAACTTTCAATGCAATTATTCCTCCAATTAAAATTATAAATACTGTTAAAAGAACAAAACTTCTTGTTTTATTTTCTAAGAAAAATTCTTTACTTGATTCAATTGGACCATTTATAACTCCACCAACAATTGTAAATACACTGCATTGTTTTTCACAAACTCCACCACAATCAATACCTTGCTCATCTTGGTTCTTCATTCCATCAAAACAATTCTCTTTAATTACACAAGATTGAGAAATATCCGGCATTCCTTCTTCAGAATCACAATTTTTAGTATCTGTGCAAGTTCTTTCTTGTTTTCCATCAAGACATTTACTCCATTCTGTACAAGTCCATTCAGGAACACATTTATTGACAGGATTTTTAGAAATTACAGTTGTAGAATGAATTTCTTTATCTTCTTCTTTTTCACATTTTCCAGAGTTACAATCATATCCATCTTGACAATTTCCACATTCTAAAGTAGTTCCGCATCCATCATCAACACTACCACAATCATAACTTAATTCAGAACATGTAGAAGGCTCACATTCCTCCACACAAGTTCCGCTATTACATTCATATCCAGAATCACAATGACCATCAGTTAAACATTCATCCTCATTACAAGTAGAAGTTCCATCATCATTAGCATCATACCAATAACCAAGCCCATCACAAGTAGTTTCGTTACACAATTCTAAATGTGATAAGCTACAATCACCAGTACATCCCCATTTTTCAACACAATCTTCACAAACATCTTGACAACCTTCAACACATAAATTTTCTTCTGGAACACAATCAACTTCACAAACATTTATTTCTTCACTATCAATTACACAAGATTCTTCACAATCAGTATCTTCTTCTGTGCAAGTTGGAACATAATCCTCTGCACAAATATCTTCTTGATTAACACAACCTTCAACACATAAATTTTCTTCTGGAACACAATCAACTTCACAAATATTATTTTCTCCACCTGGAACGCAATTTTCTGGACAAGAACTAATACATTCAGTATTTTCAGAACAAGCTGTTTCACAATCAACTATGCAAGCATCTTCTGTAATACAACCTTCTTCACAAATATTTACACAATCAACTTCACAAACAACACATTCATCACATTCAGTTAAATTTGTCCATTCATAACCCTTAGCTGTGCAATTTGATTGATTATATTCTGTTAAAGCAACATTACCTGTAAACTTCAAATTAGAATTCATAAAAATAAATCCCATAGTCACAACTAACACCAAAATTATAACTAAATTATGCGCAACCTCTCTTTTCATATTATCTAAAATAAAAAAAGGTTTAAATATTTTTCTCTTTGAAAAAAATTAAATAAAAATAAAAATTTATAAGACAATTGTCTTTATTCGTAATCTTCATCGTCGTAATCTTCGTCTGAAGAACAACTATCAGAAGCGCCATCAGACTCTTCCTCATAATCGTCACTTTCGTATTCGTCTTCCATTATCATAAAAACATTTTATTTAAAATAAAAGCTAAGCTTTTATCAAAACCTCATAACTAGATTCCTTTTAAAGATTTCTATACACTAAAAAATGAAAAGAAAAATACAAATCAAACTTTGCTCCATTCTTGATTCTCTCCTGTTTTCAACTTCTTATCAAGAATTTCAAGCTCTTCGTAAATCCCTTCGATTAAATCATAATTTTTAGCTTCCTCAAGAGTCACCCATTTATAATCAGTCATACATTTATCCAAAACAACTCTCGCATTTTCATCTTCTTTCTCTGCCCATAAACTAATAACCAAAACAGGAATATTATCATCTCGAACATAAACCAAACTTGTCACATATCCTATATTTTTTATCTTTAATCCAACTTCCTCCTCAACTTCTCTTTTTGACAAATTCTCCAAAATATTATACCACTGATATTTAGAATCTTTTTCTCTTAAAACATAATCTAAAACTTCAAGCTTGCCTCCAGGAACAGTCCATCGCCCAGGAAAAGCTTTTTCCCAATCAGCTCTTTTTGCAATCAAAAACTTTCCTTCTTTATTTACAACAATTACAGTAGCACTAACATAATGAACAAAATTTTTATTATATTTCATAAAATCAAAAACAAAAAATTAATTTTAAATATTATTATACTCAAATATAGAAATAGAATTATTTCTATATAAAAATTTTATGTTAAGGCTTCACTCTCCCCATAGTTCTTGGAAAAGGAATTGCATCTTTTATCGTCGTCAAACCACAAATCCAAGAAATAACTCTTTCTACACCCATTCCAAATCCTCCATGAGGAACACTCCCATATTTACGTGTGTCTAAATAAAAAGAATATTGTGAAACATCTTCGCCTTCTTCTTTTAATCTTTGTTTAATCTTTTCAGGGTCTGCTTCTCTTTCACTTCCACCAATAATTTCCCCATAACCTTCTGGAGCAATAAAATCACATCCATTAACAACTTCAGGTTTTCCTTCTGTTTCTTTCATATAAAATGCCTTTACCTCCTTCGGATACTCAGTTACAATAATTGGAGTATCATATAATTTTGAAAGTTTATCTTCTTCAATAGTTCTCAAATCCTTTCCCCAAGGAATTTTCATTTTATATTTATCTTTCAAAATTTTCAAAGCATCTGTATAAGTCATACGAGGAAATTTCTTTTTCATAGTTGCTTCCAAAGTTTTCAAATCTCTTTTCAAAATTTCCAATTCAGATTTATTTTTTTCAAGAACTTTTCTAACAATATATTTTAACAATTCCTCACCATAATCTTGAATATCTTTAAAATTTGCCCAAGCAACTTCCATTTCATTCATCCAAAATTCAGTTAAATGCCTAGAAGTCTTGGATTCTTCTGCTCTAAAACAAGGAGAAATAGTATAAATTTTTTCCAAAGAAAAAATTGCTGGCTCTGCATATAATTGCCAAGTTTGTGCAAGGAAAACTCCTTTTTTCTTAAAATAATCTACTTTAAATAAAGTTGAACCTCCTTCACACTGGACAGATTGAAAAATAGGAGAATGATATTCATAGAAACCTTTACTTCTAAAATATTCATCAATTGCTCCAAAAACCGTAGAACGAATTTTCAAAATTGAAGTCATTTTTCTACTTCTTAACCATAAATGTCTTCTATCTCCTAAAAGTTCTTCATTCAAACTTTTGTTAATTGGAAAATCTTCTGCAATTTGAATAATATTTATTTTATTAACAGAAATTTCAAAACCTGTCGGAGCTCTTTCATCTTTCTTAATTATTCCTTCAATCTCAACAGAACTTTCAACTAACAAACTATCAATTTCTTTCCATTGGTCTTCAAAATCTTCATGCTTTAAAACACACTGAATAATATTTGTCGAATCCCTAAGCACAATAAACTTAATTTTATTTGAACCTCTTTCCTGATAAACCCAACCTCTCACAGCTACCTTACCAGAACCTTTCTTCATAGCATTTTGAATTGAAATAAACTTTGTCATATTATTAATTATCTTCATAGTTATTTAAACATTTTTAAAAAAATCAACTTTCTTAATTCTGTCTCCAAATTTATAATCCAAAACATTGTAAATATCTTCATAAGGAATATGCAAAGAAACCTTATGCGCATCTTTTCCATAACCTCCAATAGAAATATCAACTAATTCATTATTTAACTTAGGAATATCATGAATAAATATTTTTTCCAAAGGAAGAGTAAATCCATCATCTTCAAAAAGGTTTTCTGAAACAAAAGGTGTGCAAGTTCCATGTTCCATACCATCAGGACAAAAAGAATTATAAAAATTTTTCATTTGTTTTTTAGTTCTTCCAAGAATTTTTCCCAAATGAATTTTTTTGAAATAAAGTGGTTTCTCTCTTGTTCCCAATTCAGGACAAACTAATCCATATAAATTTCCCTCTCCTCCAAAAAAAATTGCTTTAACAACTCTATTAGATTCCCATCCAAGCAAATCAGCTTTTTCAAAACAAGTATTTGTAGCAATGTTATGTTTTACTACCTTAACATCTAATCCTAATTCTTCACTAAGCTCAGCTACATAAATCTGCCCAGCTTGTAAAATATCTCTTAAATTTATCTTCATAGAAAAATCCAAGAAAGAATGAACTTTCTTAGTTATTATTTAAATTATTTGCACAATTAGAATTATTCAAAACATTCAAAATTTTATTTCTTGTGCATATCATAAAAATCTTTAGAAGAAGGGGTTTATAAAAATTTCGGGTCTAAGACTTTTTTTTGTGAGCAATTACTATATAAAAAGTTAAAAATAACTAAATCATAAAAAGATATGACAATTTGTATTTCAGCTATTGGAACAGATAAAAATGGAGATGGTTGTGATGAAGAGTTTATAGTTTTTGCAACAGACCATATGATTACTTTTGGAAATGGGAACATTGACAATGAATTTGAACACAACATTCAAAAGTATAAGGAGTTAGGTTCAACAAAAAATGTTATTGCTATGTTATCTGGAGATACTCTGTTGTTTGAAGAATTAATAAAAGGAACTGAAACATTAAATGATTTTGATGATATAAGAAACAAGATTCATAATAACTTCAAGGAAAAAAGAAAATCAAACATAAAAATACAAGTTCTTGAACCATTATCAATGGACGAGAATGAATTAAAAAATTTATTAACCCTACCAACAATTAATCAAGTAGCCAAAGATATTTTAAATGAAATTCTAAAATATAGGTTAAAAACAAGCATACTCCTAATAGGTTTTAGAAATAAAAAAGCACAGATATACGAGATTGACGAAGTAAGAAATATTAGTGCAAGGGATTTGCATTTTAATTCTATTGGTTCTGGTAGCACAAATGCAAGTCATAGTTTATTTATTCAAAAACATTGTAAAAAAAATAATCTTAAAGAGACTATTTATAATGTATACAAATCAAAAAGAAATGCAGAAGTTTCTATAGGTGTTGGAAAGGAAACAGAAATTTTAATTTTTTCTAATAATAAAATTATAACAATCGGAGAGGATGATTTAGTTGAATTAAATAAAATATATGAAGATGAACTAAATTTTGGGAAAAACGAGATTAATGGTAAAACCTTAAATAGTTTGAATTTATTGAATAATTGCGAGGTGAAAACAGATGTTAAATAAAGAAGATTCTAATAATAAGAGTTTAAGAGATAAAATAATAGAAAAGATGGAAGAAGATAAATTTTTTATTGAAGAAGAAAAAAGAGAAGAATGTAACAAAAAATTACAACTTATTTTTGCTTAACTACCAAAACCTCGACCTCTCCCTAACATCAATCTATTGTATTGTAGAAGGCTTATGGAGTAAGTCTTTCCCTATCCCTCGGAAACAAAACAACTTCTCTTATATTTTCAATTCCTAAAATCAACATTGTTAATCTTTCTAAACCTATTCCCCAACCAGCATGAGGAGGTGCACCAAATCTAAAACTATCAATATAAGTTTTGAAATCTTTAGGATTTAGTTTTTTATCTCTAAGTTGTTTTTCTAAAATTGCAGGAACATGAACCCTCTGACCTCCAGAAGTAATTTCCATTCCATTATAAATTGCATCAAAACCATGTGATAAATTCTCACCTTTTGGTAAAATATAAAATGGTTTTCCTTCAATTGGCCAATCATGAACAAAAACAATTGTATCTAGAAAAATCTCTCCAAGTTTTTTCTCTCCTTCTCCAGTCAAATCTTTTTTCTCTGTTTTTATTTTATTTTTCTTAAGTAATTCATTCGCTTTTTCAAAAGTCAAATATTTTACTTTAGGAATTTTCAAATCAACATTTAATAACTCCAATTCTTCTTTATTTTTCTCAAGAACTTTTTTAATAATATATTGAACACATTTTGCCATAATTTCCATAACAACAAATTCATCTGCAAAAGCCATTTCAAAATCTAATTGCCTTGCTTCATTCAAATGCCTCAAAGTATTATGTTTCTCTGCACGCCAAACAGTAAAGATTGTAAAAACTTTTTCAATAGCACAAGCCAACATTTGTTTATACAACTGACAACTCTGACTCAAAAAAGCCTTTTTCTCAAAATATTTTAAAGAATATAACTCAGTTCCTCCCTCAGAACTTGCAGAAATTATCGAAGGAAAAACAACTTCCATTGCTCCTTCCTTAATCATAAATTCCCTATAAGCTTGCATAATTGTAGACTGAATTTTAAAAATCGCATGGACCTTTGGTTTTCGAATATCTAAAAATCTATAATCTAATCTCTTAGATAAAGCAGTAGTAGTAGTTTTTTCATTAATATGGATTGGAAGTTTTTCAGCTCGATTAATAATTTCAAAATCAACAATTTCAACCTCAACATCTTTTCTCGCAAACTCTGCTTTAACATTTGCTTTCTTAACCTTCCCAGAAATTTCAATAACAGATTCCAAACTCAACCCAGAAACTTTTTTCAAAATTTCTTTATCTTTAATAATGCATTGAACAATTCCAGAAGAATCCCTCAATAAAACAAAAGCCATCTTTGAAAGAACTCTTAACTCATAAATCCAACCTTTTAGCAAAATATCTTTTCCTATTTTCAAATCTTTAATTAAAGTTCTTTCCATATTTCAAACAAAGAAAAAGGATTTATTAAATTATTTGTTCAATTCAATAATTTTATGTCCTGCAACCCCAAGATTATAAACTTCTATCTTTTTCTTTATCACTTAGATACTATTATTAAGTAGTGATAGTGAAAAGATTTATAAATTAAAATAACATAACATCTCTATGAGAAACCATGAAAAAACAGCAATTATATTTGACTTAGATGGAACTTTAATAGATTCCACTCAAAAATTAGCAAATGACACATTTAAAGCATTTAAGAATCTTGGTTATCAAATTTCCAAAAAAGAATCATACGCCAATTGGAAAACATTACTCCAAAGATATAATATTTCTTGGGAGAAATTTAGTAAAGAATTAAATTATAGAAAATCTTGGGAAGATTCATTAAAAGATGGGGAAGTAATGCTTTTCCCTGAAACAATAAAAATTTTGAAAGATTTATATAATAAAAATATAAGCCTTAGAATATTATCATTATCTACTCCAAAATATACTAAAACAAAATTAAATCATTTTGATTTACTAAAATATTTTACACAAATTGAAACAATTAATCCTTCTAAAGATGAAAATAAAAAACAAGGAGCAATTAATATAATTAATAGATTAAACTCAGATAATTTAAAAAAAATTTATTTTATTGGGGATAAACCCCAAGATGTAAAATGTGAAAAAGCCGTAAAAAAAGTATTCCCTCACTTAACAACATGCGGAATCTATATAAATCGAAATGAAACTAATTGTTTAGAAGGATATAAAAATATTCAAAGTTTAGAAGAAATATTAGATATTATTTAAAATGGAAGATAAAATAATAAAGATAATAAAAAAAGAGTTTGATGCAAAAATTATAGAAATTAAAAAAATCACTGAAGGTTATTCTCATTACATGTATGATGTGAAAATTAATAAATCCCCCTTTCAAATAATTATAAGATTTTTGAATAACAAAGAAAAAGGTGTTAATTTGGGAAAAGAAAAATATGTTAGTGATTTAATGAGAAGTAAAAATATACCTGTTCCAAAAATATATTCTTTTAATGAAAAAGAAGATTACATGGTTTTAGAAAAGTTATCTGGAATACAATTAGATACAATTTGGGATTCATTATCACAAAAAGAAAAAATTCAGATTACAAAAGAAATTGGGAAAATGCTTTCTAAAATTCATTCAATTAAACTTGAAGCTTTTGGATATATACAAGATAAAGGAAAGATTGATTCTGATATAGCATTCAAATTTAAAACAATAAAAGAACCATTAAAATACAGTCCTCGTTTAAGAGGATTATTAAAAGGTTACTTAATTGATTTAAACAGATTAATTTCTTATAAATATCTCCCAAAAGAATTTTTCTCGCATTATATAAAATTCATCTGTAATAATTTAGATATATTAGATTATAATAAAAAACCAGTATTAGCTCATGGAGATTATATGACTGGACATTTATTTGTTCAAAAACAAAATATAAAATATAAAATTGTAGGATTAATTGATTTTGAATTATCAACCGCCTCTGCTCCTGTAGATGATTTCATAAAACTTCATAGACAAGGCTTTTTTAATAATCCCAATATTAAAAAAGCCCTAAAAGAAGGTTATGGAGAGATAAATGAAAAGGCGGTTGAGATATTGAGAATAATGAGAGACATCTCTTTTGCACAAGTTAATTTTGAATCAGGAAATAAAGAGTTGGGTGATAAAATCATAAGAGAGTCCTGGGAAAAAATAAAAAAAGATTTGATGTTGAAAATAAACAAATAATAGATTGGTATCCCTATTTCCCAAACTTCCCAATTATCTCCATCGCTTCCTTTCCAGAAATTTTCCCTCGAAATTCCTTCATTACCAAACCCATATAAGCATTTGCAGAAAGTCCTGGCTTTTCCCTAATTATTTTCAAAATCTTTTCCTCAACCTCTCCAGTATCAACTTTTTCTTTTTTAATGATATCATTAAATTTCTCTCCTTCAATAATTTTTTTTAAAATGATTTTAATATCTGATTCAGAAATTTTCTTTTTCTTTAATGCAATCAAAACATCTCCATAATAATCTCCCAAAACATTATCAACTTCTTCTAAATCTTTTTCTAATTTTTTAGATATTTCTTTTGGATACAATAAAATCATTTTTGCAATTAATTTAGCTTTTCTAGAAATATTTAACAAATTCTTAAAATCTTCAATTTTATTTCTCTTAAACAATAATTTTATCATTTCTTCACTCAACCCTTTTTTCTTAAAATCCTCCTCAATCTCACTCTTAAGTTTAGGCAAGTCTTTTTTACATTCATTAACAAAATCTCTAGAAATTTTTAACAAAGGCAAATCAGTTTCAGGATACATTCTATCTGCTCCAGGCATAGGTCTCAAAAATTCTGTCTCTCCATCAGGCAAAGCATTTCTAACTTCAGGTTTTGTAGGTTTTCCAGAATCACTCAATTTATCCTGTCTTAAAATTTCATTTTCAATAGTCTTCAAAAAAATTTTCATATCTTGAACACCTTTTAATTCAACTCTATTTTCATCTTTTATAGAAATATTAACATCTTGTCTTATTGTTCCTAAACCTCTTTTAACTTTACAACTTCTCAAAACATTTCCCAAAAACAATGCAACTTCTTTTGCTTGCTCTGGACTTTTAATATCTGGAGCAGTTGCAATTTCAACTAAAGGAATCCCCAACCTATCCAATCTAAAAATAATTTTATTATTATTTTTTCCAACTCTTCTAGCTGCATCTTCTTCTAAACAAATTGTATCAATTCCAACTTTCCCAAAAGAAGTTTCAACATAACCATCTCTAGCAATTAAAACAGTCCTCTGAAAACCAGAAGTATTTGAACCATCAATAACTGTCTTTCTCATAATTTGTGTTATAGGAATTATTTTACAATTCAAAAGCAAAGCAACTTGCAAAGCAATCTTCAACGCCTTTTCATTAATCTCATGAGGAGGTTCTTCATCTAATTCAATTAAACAAGTAGTATCATAACCTTGATAAACAAATTCTTTCTCTTTTTTCGCCTCGTGCTTAACTGCAATATCAACTTCCCCAGACTCTCCTGCAACAGCGTGCAATTTTCTCTCAACAAAAAAATCCGGCTCATCTTTTCTAAGCAAAGAAGGACAATCACAAAACAATTTCTTAGTATCCAACTGCTGATGAATTTCAAGACCACACTTTAAACCTAATTTTTCATAATCCAATTCTTCCATAAAAAAACTAATTTTAAGAATTATTTAAAGATGTCGGGAAAAGAATTCATAAATCCATTTACAATAAAGAATCTGTTTTATTGCCCTGGTAAATGCAATTTTCTCCAACATAAAAATGATAATTATCTAAAAAAGATATATTTTTAGTTTTCTCCTTATCCTTTTTTATTGTTGCAACTCTTATTTCTTTTGGATAATTTTGTTCCAATTGCAATAGAATACCTCTTAAAGTATTTCCAGTAGTTACCCAATCTTCTGTAATCAAAAAATTCTTTCCTTCTAAATTATTACTAAGAAACTCCGAATCATATTCTGTCCAAGGAGATCTATGTTTTCTTGTTTTTATAGAATATAATAAAGGATATGTTACAGAGGAATGACCATTATCTTCCAAAACATTAGAAATCTTTATACCTAACTCAGTTCCACCATGAGCAATAGGAACAACTACATCTGGTTCAAAACTATTAATATCTTTAACAATGTTTTCTTTTAATTTATTCATATAATAATCTTTTTTATATATCTTCTTACCATCAGTAGGGACTAATTCAAAAGATCGCAATAAATTCTCAGAAGAATGCTCTAAAACTTTTTCCAAATTTTTCAATGCAATTTTAGTTTCATTAGAAAAACCTTTCTCTTTATATAAATCATAAACTCTAAGTCCTTCTTTTGCAATATTAATTGAATTACATTTTGATTCATAAGCTACTTTAGATTCAATATATCCATCTGCAACACCATTAACAATTGCATGAACATATGCAAGTCCTAAAAAATGAATATCATTAAAAACTTTATTTGACATTTCATTTTTCTCTTTAAAAAAAGGACACATTAAATCTTTAGCTATTTTTTGAGCTAAAGATAAAGATTCGAAAGCTTCATTCTCTAAAGCTACTTCTCTTATAGCTCCAGAAATTTTTATCTTTCTTCTATGAGACATAAACTTAGAATAATCTAAAAGATTGTTAATCATATTTTTACCAAAATCTGAAGAAGGATACCTATTAGGCACAAATCCTCCTAAAAACATGTGATATGCTTTTATCATTGAATGATTGAAATTAGTTGATATTTTTTGTTCTGATAGATTTTCAAATGTATCAAGTATTTCTAAATAAGCTTTTTTATTCCTTTGTTGATTTGACATATCCTCTCAACAAATTTCTAATTTAAAAAACTTTCTATCTGTAACTCCTACAGAATAACATCAAAGCAAAAGATAAACTTCTCTCAAAAGATTTAAAAGAATAAAGATATCTAAATTAAAATGGTATTAAAAGATAAAAAATCTTATTGTGGAAGACAAGAAAATACAATAGAAAAAACAATCGGAGATTATGAGATAATTGTTAAAAGGTGGTCTAATGCAGATTTTATAGAATTTATAGAACATCCAAAATATGATTTTGGAATAATTCTTGCAGATACGCCAGGACATTCAAAAAAAATAGGAAAACAAATAAATAAAACACTAATGACAAACCAATGGTATCTTGAAGAAGATGCTTTCACTTCACTCAATATTCTTTCAAAAAAATTAGATAAAAAAAGAAAACAGAAAAGAAGCAAACAAGCCAGAGAAAAATTTGGAAGAAAAAAAGCAGGAAAAACAAATGCATTAGAATCATTAAGTATTTCCTATTCTCTTTTTCATGCTAAAGAAAATGAAGATTATATTAATTATATAAGATCCGGATTGCCTCCTGAAATGATATTAACAAATGAAGAAGTTAAATCATTTGAAAAAGGAGGAATCCCTCCAATTGCTTTTATACAAGATTCACATAAAGAATTAGAAGAAAATTTTAAACTCCAAAAAGGAGATCAAATATTTTTATACACAGATGGGCTTATAGAAAATCCTTATTTCTTGGAGTTAATTTCAATAGAAACAAAAAATATTCCCCACAGAGAAGAAGGAGAAGTATATTACAAAACTACAAAAGAATTAATGAAAAAAAGATTAAAAGAAATTCTTTTGGAAAACAAAGAAAAATCCCCAAAAGCAACAATGAATCAAATTATTGAAAAATTAGGTAAATACTTTATTCCCACTAAAGAAGAGCCACATGACGATGTAACAATAGCAATCATCAAAAAAATTTCTTAATCCATAAATTTATAATATATATCTTCTAAATAAAATCATGAATAAAAAAGAGGAAAAAGCAAAAATAAAAAAAGAAATTATTGAAAAATTAGATGGTTCTCATATAAAATACAAAAGAACCTTGGGACAAAAAGCAGCAGACTGGGTAACAACTTGGGCAGGTAGTTGGTATTTCATCATAGGATTTTTCATTTTCATTATTCTTTGGATGTCTACAAATGTAATGATGTGGATTAATCAATGGGACCCTTATCCATTTATTTTACTAAACTTAGTTCTATCATGTCTTGCAGCAGTTCAAGCACCAATTATTCTTATGTCTCAAAATAGAGCAGCTCAAAGAGATAGATTACGAGCAGAGTTTGATTTTAGAGTAAACAAAAAAGCAGAAAAAGAAATTCAGGAAATAAAAAGAATACTCAAGAAACATTTAATTGGAGATAAAAAGAAATAATTTATAAACACAAATTCTAAAGTTTTTTATGAATAAAGAGACTTTTTATCCTGATAAAGTTGATTTTTCTTCGTTAAACAAAATAGAAAAAAAATAACAGAAGAAATAAAAGGATTAGATTCTGAATTAATTTACCAAAATCAATTTTCGCCTGCATCGTTATTTGTAGGAAAAGTAAAGAAAGATCAAGAAAGTTATACAATAAAAATAGCTTTTTATACTGATACTGAAAATAATAGCTGGAGAATAAAACATCTCCAAAGAGAAAGAATTATTTTAGAACAAATACAAGATATAAACGGAATAATTAAAATAGAACAAATTTATGAATCAGACCAATACTTAGCTTTATTAAAAAAATATATTCGAGGAGAACATCCTCCACAAAAAGAACTAGATAAAAAAAATTATTTATTAACAAAAGAACAAAAAAATAATTTGATAACTTTAGTAAATAAATTACATAAAAAAAAGATATCTGGATTTGAGTTAGACAAAAATGTAAATTTATTGATACCTAATGAAGATAAAAAAAATATATTTATTTGATTTTGGAAAAACAACTTCAAAGGAGTTAGATGGTAGAAAAAAATTTGAAGATTATAAAAAAGAAGATTTAAATGACATAAAAAATTTTATTATTGAATATTTATAATTCCAACCTATTATTAAATTCACCTACAATATTTTCTAACATTTTTTCTTTCACAATATTTTTATTCTTTGCCCAATCTGTATGACCTAAAACCCAACCAAGTTTTACAAAAGCAGTTTCAGCCAAAATGTCTTTTAAATAAATTACTCCTGTCGCTAAAATTTCTCTTCCATTTGAATAAACCAAAGGATCAACTCTTCCAAAAATACATTGAGAAACCGCACAAACAATCAAGCCCTTGCCAATAACTTCTTTTATTTTCCTAACCCAATTATTTCTTGAACGAGAAGTTGGAACATGTCCAAGACCGCTCATCTCCAAAACAATTCCTTTATATTTATTCTTAACATAATAATCCAAAATATTAGGACTTTGTCCAGGAAAAACTTTAACCAATGCAACCTTTTCTTCAAACTTTACATCTAATTTAACTTTGCTTTTATTTCTAACTTTATAATCTGAAATCTTTTCAATTTTGTCAGGGAAAATTTTTGCAAAAGGTTTGTCATTCACAACCTTAAATGCATCTCTTTTTGAAGTGTGTAGTTTTCTGACTTTTGTCCCAGGCATTACATAACAATAATCATCATTTGAAGAAGCATGTCCAACCAAACAAACTTCAGCAATATCAGAAATCGCAGTCAAAGCAGAACACTGCAAATTCAAATTAGCATCAGATGAAGCCCTGTCAATACTTCTCTGGGAATAAGTTAAAACAACTGGTTTATTCAAATTCTTTAACATAAAGCTCAATGCAGCAGAAGTATAATGCAAAAAATCAGTTCCATGAGTAATAATAACCCCCTTAATATTTGAATCATTCAAAAGTTTTTCACAAGTTCTAGCAATTTTTTGCCAATCTTTAAAATCCATATCTTCAGATGCTTTCATAAAAGGAATCTCCACTTTCAAAATATTAACTTTTTCAAAAAGTTCAGGATAAAATTTAAACAAACTTTCAGGAGTATCTAAAGGATGAACTCCTCCTGTTTTTGGATTAAGCCTCGATGCAATTGTACCTCCAGTAATAATCATTGCAATATTTGGTTTCTTAGAATCTTTTTTAATTTCTAATTTTTCCTCAACTTCTCTCGCTTTCTTCAAAACCTTAATCTCCAAAACTTCCTTCTTACTAAAACCAATATTATATCCATTATCTAATTTCAAAAGAACAATTCCTTTTTCAGTTTCAGGACTCTCTAATAAAATTCCTTCATAAATCAACTTCATTAAATGAATTTCTACATAATCCCCGGGTTGTGCTGTAGTTTTTTCCATAAAAGTCTAAAAGAAAAAAGATTTATAGATTTTGTGCAAGTTAAAAGAGAACTTCTCAAGGAAAAAGATTAAAACGTTTAATAACTTTATCATCTTCCATAAAACTTTTTGACTCTTTAATTAAAGTATTCAAAATAAATTTTTTGCTTTTATCCCAATCAGAAATAGAATTATGAATATACTCCCACCAAATTATAAGTTTAGCAACACCATTGAAACTTAAAGCCGCCTCAAAGATTCCTAACTCTTCACTCCCTCTATGAGAACTTTTATTACGATAATTAATAGCAATATAAATAGATTCATAAAGATCTTTCGGAAAAAAGAGATATCTAGAAGATTTCAATTTAAAAGAATTATTAATTGTTTGTAATTCAGAATTAATTTTGTCGAGATATTGCAAAATATTATTTTGTAAATCTTTCTCTTTATTCTTCTTAAAAAAGTTTATTTTTTGGAATTCAGAATTAATATTATTTAATAGTTCTGTCAAACTATCATTTTGTACTCTTTTTCTGAAACAGATACAATATATCTCGGTCAATAATTCTTCTAAAGCCAACCCTAGAGAACGGATAGATTCAGGAATTTTCTGTAAAGAAAATTCATCTAAAGCTATTTTAAGATAAGAAGCGCATCTTCTATTTGAAATTAATTGAAAAATATCTTGGTTATAAAAAAGAATAGGATAATCCATAAAAATCTCTTCTTCTGGATAATAAATTTTGTTTAAACTTGAACTAATATTTGAAGAGATTCTCATAAAAAAATTCTTTAAAATATTTAAGACATCTTTATCATAACTTGAAATTTTAATTATCCCATCATATATAAAATCAAAATCAATTTTAAAGAATTTATTTTTTTTAATAGACATAAAAATCCATTTCCTAGAAAATTCAGGAATATTTAAACATATAAAATCATTCAAAGGTTTTAAAATAATAAGATGCTTCTTATAAAAATCCAAGTTAAAATCATCCTCTTTAAAAAAATGCATAACCCTATTATAGTAGAAATCTTTTTTAGTATCTGTAGTAAGTAAAGAAATTTCTTTAAAATATTCTTTAAAAGAATTATAATCCTTATTACTTTTGCTATTTTCTTCTAAAATTTTCAAAAAAAGAGCCATAATGTAGCTTGAAGTAACAAAATCATCTTTATGGAGAAATTTCTTGAATTCAGAATCTTCTTTAGAAAAAGACACAGACAATTTCCAAATTCCTCTTTCAAGAGGATTATATAAACATTTAATTAATTCTAAATTATTCATTAATTCATAAAAGAAAAATTTCTTTTTAACAATTATTGCATTAAAGAAGAGATATAAAATGGGCCCAAAGGGAGTCGAACCCCTATTACTTGGTCCGAAGCCAAGCGTCCTATCCATTAGACTATGAGCCCATAAAAAAATAAATAAAGTTAGGTTTTTATATGTTAATATCTTAAACTTATAATGAAAAGACACCACAAAATAATTATTGGAAGTTTCAGTTCAGTAATAATTATCTTTATGATACTTAGTAGTGTTTTTATTTATCTTTTATTTGTAAAACAGGACTTCCAATATAACCAATTAAGTCAGCAAATAGAAAATCTACAAACAGATACTCAAATAAAATTAAATGAATTAAGTGCAACACTTATACAAACAGAAGAAGAACTAACATCATTAGGCTCCCAAATTGGTTCTATAGACAAAGAAATTAATTATCTAAAAGCTTCAGCAGGAGAAGATTTTTCAGGAATAATAGAAGACGTCGTCAAATCAGTTGTAACTATTAAAACAGATATAAGTCAGGGGACAGGATTTATTGTAGATGAAGAAGGATACATTGTAACAAATTACCATGTAATGGAAAATGCAAAATCTGCAGGAATTTTTACATACGATGGTGAAACTCATCAAGTAAAACTCATAGGATATAATTTAGATTTAGATATTGCATTATTAAAAATATCAGGAAATTTTAATGCACTTGAACTTGCAGATTCAGAAGATATTCAACTTGGAGAAAAAGTTATTGCAATAGGAAATCCTCTTGGATTACAATTCTCTGTATCAGAAGGAATCATTTCAAATATTAATCAAGAAGGTCCATCAAGAATAAAAGCATATATCCAAACAGATGCTGCATTAAACCCTGGAAATTCCGGAGGACCTTTAATTAACAAACAAGGTAAAGTTGTAGGGATTAACAATTTCAAAATAAGTGGATCAGAAGGAATAGGATTTGCATTAGAATCAAATTATATAAAAAACATTGTAAATGAAATTTCTTTAGAAGCAATAGAAGAAGAATTAATTTAATTTATTAAAGAATAATTTTAAATATATTCTCTTATTAAAATTATTATGACAAAATCAAAACAAAGAATAACTGCAAAGAAAAAAGAAAACTTTAGTAAATGGTTTAGCCAAGTAATTCAACAAACAAAACTTGCTGATTTAAGAAGTAACATAAAAGGTTTCCTTGTATTCCAGCCATGGTCTGTTCTTGCAATGGAAAAAATGTATAAAATTATAGAAGAAATATTGCAAAAAAAAGGACATAAACCTTACTGGTTTCCTTCATTAATTCCAGAAAAAAATCTAAAAAAAGAAAGTGAACATATTGGAGGATTTACTCCTGAAGTATTCTGGGTTACTCAAGGAGGAAATAAAAAACTTGAAAAAAAATATGCATTAAGGCCAACTTCTGAAACATTAATATATCAAATGTTCGGAATATGGATAAGAAGTTATAATGATTTGCCATTCAAAATGTATCAAAGAGCAAATGTATTCAGATACGAAACAAAAGCAACTCGCCCATTTTTAAGAAGTAGAGAATTTTATTGGATTGAAAGACATTCTGCACATACAACAGAAAAAAATGCTTTCAAACAAGTTAAAGAAGATATGGTTACAACAAAAAAATTTCTTCATGATACTTTAGGAATTCCATTTATATTTTTTGAAAGACCATCTTGGGACAAATTTCCAGGAGCATATAGAACTTTCGCAGCAGATGCATTAAATCCAGATGGAAAAGTGATTCAGCAACCATCAACCCATATTATCTCACAAAAATTTTCAAAAGCATTTGATGTAAAATTTAAAGATAAAGACGGAAAAGAAAAATTAGCTTGGATAACTTGTTATGGTCCAGCAATTTCAAGAATATTTGCAAGTGTTATAATAACACATGGAGATGACAAAGGATTAAAATTTCCTTGGGAAATCGCACCAATTAATATAGTAATAGTTCCAATAAGCAAAAATGAAAAGATTACAAAAAAAGCAGAACAATTAAAAAAGCAAATACAAGAATTTGCATCAGTAGAAATAGATTATAGTGATAAAAGACCTGGAGAAAAATTCAATTATTGGGAAATGAAAGGAATCCCTATTAGAATAGACTTAGGTCTTAAAGATTTACAAAAAAAGAAAATAACTTTATTTAGAAGAGATTTAGATAAAAAAATAATTATTCCTGAAAAAGATTTAGAAAAAGAAATTGCAAAAATTTCAAAAGAATTTACTAAAAATTTAATAAAAAAAGCAGATAAAGTTTTTGAAGGAAGAATTAAAGAAGCAAAAAACTTGAAAGAAATAAAGAGCATAATAAAAGAGGGAGGAATTGTTCAATGTAATTTTTGTTCTATAGATAAAGATGGAGAAAAATGTGCTGAAAAAATTGAAAAAGAAATTGGTGCAGAAGTTCGTGGAACAAAATTAGATGAAAAGCAAAAACCTTCAGGAAAATGTGCAATCTGTGGAGAGAAAGCAAATTATATAGTCTATATTGCTAAAGCATATTAACAAATAATAAAAGAAAAATAAAAAAACTACTCTTCATTGTTTGTAGTAAGATAGTTCAATTCATGCTCCCATTCAAGTGTGGAAGCCATCAACAAACTAAGTTCCTTTTCAACAACTTCTTTTTCATTCATCATATTTTGGTATTTCATTTTTTACATTAATCTCAATTTAATCTAAGTTGTTAGAAAAATTCAATCCAACTCAGACAATCTCTGAATTAAATTGATAGTGGTTTAATCAAAGCACAGACTAAGCCACATTCAATAAAATTCCAAGACCCATAGTTTAGTCCTCTTTGCATAAAAAACAAAATAAATTTCTCTTTTTATACTTTTCTGTGCAATCCTACATAGTTGAACTCAACTTACAAAACCCTTATACTATTTTATAATAATAAAATTTAAAAATAAAAAACTATCATAAAAACAATGACAAATATAAGTATAGTGTGTTATGAACCTACAAATCAAAATAAAACATTGGATAATTGTATATTAAAATTTCCTAATCCAAGGGGAAGAAAAAAAATAACGCCTTATATTTATTTTTCAAAAAATATTGATTTTAAAGAATACAAAAGTAAAACAAGAGGAATGATAAGAGGAATAGTAGAAGCGAAAAAAGGAGGAGTAATATTCATTCCATTATATTCATTTGATGAATTTAACAAAGTTATTAATTCTCTTTTAGACAAATACCTAATTCAAAGAAATTATCCAAATAAAATAAAAAATTCACAAAATAAAAGCAATAGACTTTTTAATACAAACCTAATAGTAAAAAAACAAATATCAATTAATTTCAAAGAAAATATATTCAATCAAAAGATGCCATATTCTCTTTAAAAATCTCTATATCTTTTACTCTAATTCTAGCTCCAACAGCATCTTCATGACCTCCACCAGTAGCTTCTTCCAAATTCTTAATCGCACTCAAAACTCTCTCACGCACTTTCTTTCCACGAACAGAAACATTCGCCTTAATTCCAGAAATATAAATTACAACAATTATTTTCCTCGGAAACAAATAACTCAACTCATTCGACAACTCGCTGCTCATGCTAATATTTCCTGCATACTGAAAAAACAAAATCTTTTTTGAATTCTCGCCAATTACCCTTGCCTTATCTAATAATTTTCTGTATGTTTTATCAATCTGATTAAATCTATAATGCATAGAATAATTTTTCCCTGTCTCTTCCAAGACTTCATAAGGAGTCCTTACTTTCATCAAAAACTTCAGCATACTTATAACATTAGTAATTCTATCTTTCAATGCAAAACCAAAAATTCTTGCAATCTTTCCTATTTGTGAATTATACAAAATATCAAATGCATTTTTAGAATCAAAAGACAAATCAGGATATTTCTTTTTGAACTCAGAATAAAAATCAGGAATAAACTTATCAGAAATACATCCCACAACAGCAATCCATAAATCATTTTCATCAACTATCTGGTAACAAAGAGCAGTAACCGGCTCATTAGTTTTATCCTTATTAAAAAGAGGATTATAATAATTTACAAAATCAGGAATATTTTTCTTATTGATTTCATGATGGTCAATCCAGACAACAGGAATATTAATTTTTCTTATCTCTTCCCAAAATTCCTTAGAAACAAGTGGCTTATCCAAAATAAAAAGATAATCTGCATTCAATTCATTTATTCGTCGAATATAATCTGTTATTAATTCAGGAAAAGATTTTATAGGAATTCCCTTGCCTCTTCCAATAAATCTCTGCAACAAAAGAAAACTGCAAAGTCCATCAGGGTCATTATCAAAAAGAAACAAAGGATTCTGTGCATTATTAAGATGCTTCTTAATTTCCTTAATTTGCTTACTGGTTAACATAAAAAAGAAACACTGCACTTCTTTAAAAATCTTCCACAATTTTTGTTTTCAATTTTTTATAACCAAAAAAATCAGTTGTATAATTATAAGCTCCTGCATTCAAAAAAATAATTTTATCTCCAACTTTTGGTTTTTTTAATTTAACTTTATATCTAAAAATATCATCTCTCGTAGGGCTATTTCCCTTCAACAAAAAAAATTCTCCTTCCTCATCTTTTTCTAACTCTCCCTCAACTAACATTTTATGCTGTCCAATGACAGTATCCAAAGCGCAATTATAAATCGTTGTATTAAGAACAATTTTATTATCATAAACTTGAATTATTTCAGTAACCAATCTTACTGAGGGGGCAGCAACAAATCTTCCTGGTTCAATATAAACTTCAATATTTTTTTCTTTTAGCCAATCAGATGTCTCTTTTATTTTTTTAAATATATAAGGTAAAATTTTAGATGTATAACTTATATATTCAACAGGCAATCCTCCTCCAAAATTCAAAAAATCAATTCTATCCAAAATCTTTTTATCCAAAGAATCCTCTAATTCATTTTTAATTTCCCATTCACTTGCATTCTGGCTTTTCCTGTGAATATGAATTCCAAGTTTATCAATAAACTTATTATCCCGCAATTTCAAAATTAATTCATTCACTTTTGAACAAGGCATACCATAAACAAAATATCTTCCAGTTCCAATTCTATGTTCTCTAAATTTCATTCTCAAAGACAAATTAATCTCGATCCCAATTTCTTTTATAACATTCAAAATCATTTTCAAATCAACCTCATTATCAATTACAAAATTTCTAATTCCCTTATTCAAAATTTCTTTCAATTCCTCTTCAGATTCTGCTTGAGTAAAAAACCAAATCTTAGATTTATCTTGAATCATCTCAATCTCTTCCCTTGCATGAATAGAAAAATCAATCTCAGGACAAATCTCCTGTAAAACATTTCCAACTTCACGATTTGTCTTATAAGAATAAGAAACTTTCAACCCAAGATTAATTAACTTCTCAATCTGTTCTCTTACAACTTTCTTAGAAAGAATAAAATATGATTCAGTCATTTTTCTAATAATCCTTCCTTCTTCAACTTATCCAAAACACTGCACATCATAATTGGAAAATTAATTGTAACATCTCCAATAACTGTTGCTGCCTCTGCATCATCTTTAATCTTCCCCCATGACTTTGCTTCATTTGTCGTCGCACCTGCAAAACTTCCTGAATAAGGATGAGAAGAAGTCATATAAACTGCGTAATCAAAACCTCCTGAAAGCAATGCAGAAAAAATAGCATAATGTTTTGAAATACTTCCTCCAAGAGCAATCAAACCTTTTTTCTCATCAAAACTTAAATCAGTAATTGCCTTATTCATATCCTCCAAAGTATCAACAACAAAATCCTTGTGCTTTTGCTGAAACATAAAAAGTTGAAACCCAAAAGATGAATCTGCAATTCCGGGGCAAAAAATCGGAACATTCTTTTTTGCTGCCTGATACAAAATAGAATTTTCATCATTCAATCTCAAACCAACTTCTTTCAAAAGTTCCCATGAAGAAATTCTTTTGTTTTTTTGATAAATTTTTTGCAAGATATTATTTATCCAATCCTCGAATTTCATATAACTTTCATTCCTAATCAAAAGATTTCCAATTCTATTCTCTCCCCTCTCATGCATCTGCACATCATCAGCTAAAAAATTCGAAATCTCAAAATCTTCTCCCAATGACTTCATAATATCCTCTTCAATAGAACCAGAAGTTGTAACCAAAACATGCACCAAACCTAATTTAACTAACTGTGCAAAAAAACCTCGTAAACCAGAAGTAACCATATTGGAAGTAAAAGTCAAAAAAACTTTCGACTTAGAAGCCTTCATTTTCAAAACAACATTTCTTGCCTCTGCCAATTCAATCGCCTGATATCCCAAAGAGTCAAAACTATCTACACAATCCTCAACAGACATGCCGGGTTTCCAAAAAAAATCTTTAACTTTCATTTTAGAAAAATACAAGTAGAACTATAAAATAGGAATTGCCAAAATTTCAAAATATCTGCTTAAGTTCATAAATTTCATATAAAAAAAGCATATTTAAATTTTTGGTTATACATATTTCATCACAAAAATCTTTTTAAATAAAAAAGTAAAAGAAATAATATGAATAAATGGGCTGAAATATTGATTGGAATAATTCTGCTTAATGGAGTAATCTTATTAGCATGGTTTTCAGGACAATGGGGAGGAGATTTCTGGAACTTCAAACATGCAGCATGGGAATTCTTCAAAGGCGGATTAGTATGGATGTTTATTATGATTGGGATGATATTCATCATACTAGGAATAAGTGATTTAAAAGAATAATTTTTATTTTTAATTTTTATTTTTTAATCTATCAAAAACATTAAACTGCCTTCTATAATCGCAGCTATAATCAAAAGAGGAATTACAATAAGTAAAAAGATTCTTAATGAATTACGTATATTATTTTTAAAATTATAAAAAAGATTTTTCATATATTTATTAAATTGTTTGTTATAAACTAAGGTTAATAACAAAGTAGGGATATAAAAAAGAATAAAAGATACTGAGATTAATTTATTCTTACCCCAGTAAAATTTAATAGGTTCTACGATTAACCATAATCCTAATTTTAATCCCAACCCAAGTGAAATAAAAACAGCAGGAAATTCAAAAATACCATGAGGCAATAATCTCCATAAAATACTTATACCATCAGCTTGCACACTCATAAAAGCAACAAAACCCAAAAAATATCCATTAAGAATAGTCGCAATTAAAGGAAAAATTCCAACTAAAACTCCAAAGACCAATCCATAAAAACTACTCTGCACATTATTTAAAAAGATAAATCCAATCAATTCAAATTGAGACATTCCTTCTGTCTTTGCAAGTATTTCCATTATAAAATTCAAAAGTTGTTCTGTAACAGATTCTGGTACAGGAATAAAATAACCAATTAATGCAAACACAAAAAAAATTATCACAATTCCATAAATAAATCCCTTTGAACTTTTCAGATAATCCAACGTTTTCTTATATTCGTCCTTTAAATCAAATTGCTTATCCAAATTTTTCTTTTTTTTCATTTTGAAAAATATTTATTTAACATAGAAGTTTTTTTAGGATATTTATTCTTCAAATACAAACCATAAAATATACCGCATAAAAAACCTCCAAGATGAGCAGTATTGCCAATTAAAAAACCTGTTGAAGATGAGATAAGCCATGTTCCAAACAAGACAAGAGGAATCATTATATAAGCAGGCAATGAAAAAAATGGCAGAAAAATAATCATAAATTTAAGTTTAGGTGTTAAAATCATAAATAATCCTGCAATTGCAAAAATCGCTCCTGAAGCTCCAACAGCAGAAATTAAAGGGTCTCCAAAAATCCTTGCCCCTATATCTGTATTTCCAAAAAAATAAGAAAGAAAAACAAAAAGTAGACCTGCAATTAATCCTGAGATCAAATAAAAAAATAAAAATCTTTTTCTTCCAATAATCTTTTCCATCACTGCTCCTAAATTAAAAAGAATAAACATATTAACCAACAAATGAAAAGAAATAATGGCAGGAGCATGCATAAACATGCTTGTCAAAAAAGTCCATATATATTTTCCCTGAAAAATATTCAAAGGATTTAATGCAATATAATCAAAAAAATTAGGAATAAATTGAAGCAAAACCATCACAACAATAAAAAAAGCAACATTAATATAAATCAGCAACTTAGTCGCGCTAATATTTCTTAAAAAATTATTTTGCCTTTTCTGAGGAATCTTATAAATTCTCATATTATTTTTTCTTTGCTTTAGATTTACTTTTTTTAGAAGCCTTCTTTTTTACAATATTTTTTTTAGAAACTTTTTTTGTCTTGACTCTTTTTTTCTTCACAACTTTTTTTGCAGAAACTTTCTTAGAAATTTTCTTTGCAGTCTTCCTTGCAAGTTTTTTCTCCTCTTTTTTCTTTGCTTTAGCTTTCTCTTCCTTTTTTAATTCCCTAATTTTTTGTTTTTCTATTTTTTGCTCTTCAACATCAATCTCCGCATTAACCCCATTCAATTCTCTATTCAATCTATCTAAAGTTTTATTTAATTCCCTTAAGAATTTTGTGTTATCCTTCATAACAAAAATATCACCGCATTCATTGCAGGTAAAATTATGGAGCAAAGCATTCTCCTCGCTAAATTCAATACTGCATCTCTCGCAAATATAAAATCTTTTTGTCTCTCTGCTTTTAATTTGATATTCCAATTGGTGTATTCTATTTAACAAAATATTTTTCAAAAATTCCAATGACTTAAGAACTTCTATCTTCCAAAAATAAGTATACCATCCTTTCTTCTTATCTTTTTTTCTAATAAAAGAAACTAATCCTTGGTCAGATATTTTATATAAAAGATTTCTTGTCTGATTAATTGTGAGGTCCATTTTCTTTGCAATAATAAATTCATTAACATGTTTTTTGTTATTAAGTAAAAAAGCTAATTGCTCTGCCTGTTTGCCTGCAACAATTACTATAACTTTCTCTAAAATTTCTTGTAGCATTTAAATAATAAAAGTAATTCAAATAAATACCTTTCGGTTAAAGAAAATTAAAATTAAAATTATTTCAAAAAAATAAAAGTTTTTAAACTTGTTTTGTATTTTATATATTAAAATATAATCATTGGAAATATAATAAAATGGGGTGGTTTAAAAAAAGAAAAGAAAAGAAAAAAGAAGACGAAATTCCTTCACTGCCAGAGCTTCCAAAATTACCTGAACTTCCACAAAGCAAAACAAAAAATACAGAATCACTTCATCAATTACCAAGTTTTCCTATCGATTCTCTCGGAGAAAAGTTTTCTCACAATACAATAAAGGAAGCAATATCTGGGAAAAAAGAGGATAAAGGTGCCCCTGAGATAAAAGATACAAAAGAAGATCAAATGTTTCAGGGACACTATAAAAAAATATCTCATGAAATTCCTTTTAAAAAAACAATTCCTCCTGAATTTAAAGAAGCTGCAAAAAGAGTCAGAGAAGCTGAACCTATTTTTATAAGAATTGATAAATTTGAAGATGGACTAAAAGTATTTGAAAAAATAAAAAAACAAATATCAGAAATAGAAAACATGCTTAAAGAAATAAAAGAAATAAAAGAAAAAGAAGAAACTGAATTAGAAACTTGGGAAAATGAAATAAAAACAGCAAAAGAAGAAATTGAAAAAATAGATAATAATCTTTTTTCTAAAATAGAATGAAAAATGAAAATTTAATTCATGTAAAACTTGAATACGAAGAAGCAGTTGAATCCAAAAAAAATGTTCTTTCTTCAGAAATGAATTTAATAAGAATAATGAAAATAATAAAACAATATCATTTTCTTAGATTAGAAGAATTAAAAACAAAAGCAAAATTATATAGGAAACTAAAAGAAATAAAAAAAGACATTAAAAATTTACAAATTATTCTTCCAACATTAGAAATTCCTAAAATATTAAAAAAAGAAGATGAAACTAAAAAACCAGAAACAATAATTCCAAAAGAAAAAACATACGATACTAGTTTAGAATCCGAATTAAAAGAAATTCAGGAAAAACTCAAAGCTCTTCAGAGATAATAGCAATAATTTTTAAAATCTTTTTTCTTACCTAACTTTATGATAACAAGAAAACAACTTATAAAAAAATACTTAGATTTTTTCAAATCAAAGGAACACAAAGAAATCCCAAATGCAAGTTTAATTCCTGAAAATGACCCCACTGTATTATTTACAACAGCAGGAATGCATCCTCTTGTCCCATATCTTTTAGGACAAAAACATCCTCTCGGAAAAAGATTATGCAACATTCAAAGGTGTATAAGAACAGGAGACATAGATGAAGTAGGAGATGAAACTCATCATACTTTTTTTGAAATGCTAGGAAATTGGAGCTTAGGAGATTATTTTAAAAAAGATGCTATAAAATTCTCTTTTGAATTCTTAACAAAAATTCTGAAAATCCCAAAAGAAAAACTTTCAGTAACTTGCTTTAAAGGAAACAAAGATGCACCCAAAGACACAGAAACAGAAAAAATTTGGGAATCTCTAGGAATAAAAAAAATAAAATTTTTAGGAAAAGAAGATAATTGGTGGGAACCTGCAGGAAACACAGGACCCTGCGGACCAGATACAGAAATGTTTGTAAACAATGTTGAAATCTGGAATGATGTTTTTATGCAATATAAAAAAGATTCAAAAGGAAATTACAAACCAGCAAAACAAAAAAATATCGACACTGGAATGGGAGTTGAACGAGCTCTTGCATTACTACAAAATACCAAAGATAATTATTTAACAGAAATTTGGAAACCTTTAATTAAACAAATTGAAAAGCTCTCAGGAAAAAAATATGGAAAAAATGAAAAAGACACTCGAGCAATGAGAATAATTACAGACCATATTAAAGCATCTGTTTTTATCTTAGCAGAAGGAATTACACCGTCAAATACAGAGCAGGGTTATGTTTTAAGAAGATTAATTAGACGAGCAATAATGTATGGAAAAAAATTAGGAATTGCAAAAGAAAAAGACATAACAACGCCTTTAACAAAAGAAATAATAAAAATTTACAATGATTATCAAGCATTAAAGAAAAATGAGAAGTTCATTATTGACGAATTAAATAAAGAAGAAGACAAATTTGAAAAAACATTAGAAAAAGGATTGAATAAATTTAATAAAATTATAAATAATAAAAAAAAGATTGATTGCAAAGATGCTTTTTTGCTTTATCAAAGTTATGGTTTCCCAATAGAAATGATAAAAGAAATGACAAAAGAGAAAAACATCAAAATTAATGAAAAAAAATTCAAGCAAGAATGCGAAGCTCATCAAGAACTTTCACGAACAGCATCAGCAGGAAAATTCAAATCAGGATTAGCAGACCAATCAGAAAAGACAACTAAACTTCATACAGCCACTCATTTATTATTGTCTACATTAAGAAACGTATTAAATAATAAAAACATAATTCAAAAAGGTTCTAATATAACTCCAGAAAGATTAAGATTTGATTTTAACTTCCCAAGGAAACTTACAGAAAAAGAACTTAAAAAAATTGAAGATTTAGTAAATGCACAAATTCAAAAATCCTGCGAAGTCAAAAGACAAGAAATGTCTCCTAAACAAGCAAAGAAAAAAGGAGCAATGGGAATTTTTGATAAAAAATATGGAGAAAAGGTTTCAGTTTACACAATTGGAGATTTTTCAAAAGAAATTTGCGCAGGTCCTCATGTAAAAAATACTTGTGAATTAGGAAAATTTAAAATCATAAAAGAAGAATCATCAAGTTCTGGTGTTAGAAGGATTAAGGCGGTTTTGGAGTAAATCCTTTTTCTTATTTTTCATATAAATCATTGCATCAACACATCCTTTCCAAAAAGAAGGGCCAAGTTGAGAAATATAAATTTGTTCAGCTTCTTCAATAGAGACATTTTTTTCTTTCATGATAGAATTTAATTCTTTATTAAAATTTTTTTGTTTGGCAACATAATCTTCACATCCCTCACCTTTACAATAAAAAGGACAATAAATCCATGCAAAACCAGTTGCCCAATTACGCATATGTTTTTTAACATAATCTAATTTAGCTTCTTCTAATTCAACTTCGATATTATTCTTCTCAGAAATAAACCCTTGATGTTGAATATATTCTTGATTCAAAAAAGGTTCTTCAGCATTAAATAATTCTTTTAAATGATCACAACCTGCCATCCCTTTGTAAGGGTAACACACTTTATAAATTTATCTTATACTGCAGACCATACTTTTCCCTAAGAGATTTCAGTTTATAATGTCTAAAAATATTAAGCTCCCCCTTTTTCTCAACCAAATCACTCAATTTAATAAAATCCTTAACATCCTTATATTCATACAAATCATTTCCTAAAGAATCACCTTCTGAAATAAAAATTACTTCTGGTTCAGAGGATAATTTTCCTAACCCAAGATAATATTCCTCACTATTTGAAAGTATAGAAGGACCGGTTGTTTCAATAAAACAATATTCTGAATCATTCAAACTAAACTCCATAGGACACTTTATTCCAACTGCCTCATGGTCTTCTATAGGATAATAAAATAAACCAACACCATAACCTAATTCCCTTAACAAAAACGCAAGCAATTCAGACCTTCCTTCACAAGCTCCCTGCATCTCATAAAGAAGTTCATAAACAGACCTTGAATAATTAATTCTTTCAAATCCCACGACTATTGTCTTTTCAGATTCTTTATAAGGAATTCTTTGAACCAAACTAACTGCAATTCTCACCTGATTAGTTTTATCCTTAGCAGCATTTTGAATCCCCACAACCAAAGGCATAAGCAATTCTCTTTGCTCCTCTTCATTAATCTTCTTAAGTTTAAAATTCTGCCTAAAAGATTCATTTCCATTAAAATAATAAAAAGAACTCGGAATATTTAACATATAATTATACATTCCCTCATAAACAACAAAATTTATTTCACCTCTTTCTCCACGCAAAATATATTCTAAACTTATATTTTTAGGATTACTTTGATATTTTGAAAGACACAAATTTCCATTTCGACTTAAAAGTTCAGGACATCCACAAACAGATGCTCTCTCAACAAGAGTTCCATTCAAACAAAAATAAGGTTTTAAATCAGAACACTTTCCACCCAAAGTTCCATCTCCACAAAAAGAAATTTCACTCTTTGATTTTGAAAAATAAAACAAAGAAAAAACTAAAATAAAAAAAATAAAAATCAAAACAAATAAAACTACTCTTGTAAAATCTTTTTTCTTACTAATCTTAACAAATTTCTTCACTCTCTTTCTCATCATAAAAACAGACAAACAATAATTAAAAAACTAACTATTCAGTAAAGAAGAAATTGCTTGAAAAAAAACCCAAATTAAGATTACTGCAAGACCTATTTTGACTATATCCATTAAATTAATTTCACCTTTACTATTCATATTATTTTTGCCTCTAATTTATTTAACCTATCATAAATATTTAAAGATTCCTCTATTTTTCTAATTTTATTTAATAAAAAATCTATTTTATTTTTGTTTTCAATAACATAATAACTTAAAGAAATAACTATCAATAAAGCAGACCCAATACTCCAAAACAAGAACTTATATTTATCTATAAAAAAACCAGAGAGGATTGCTAAGATAGATAATGCTCCAAGAAACACATTCAGAAAATTATTTTCAAATCTATTCATAATTTTTTATAGTAAAATCATTTATAACAATTTATATTCTCAAAAACTATTCTAAATAAATCCCTGGTCGTCCCGGCTTAACCTTTTTACTTTTCTTTTCAGGGTCATATTTATCTTTATCATTCACTGCAAAAATCTGAACTTTTAATCCTGTCTTTTTCTCAATCAAATTTTTATCATAAATTTCTTTTTCTTTAGGAAGAACATAAACAAAAACTTTACTTACTTTCTTTTTAACCAAATCCTTAACATGATTTATATCTCCAATTAATTTATCAACTAATTGCTCTTGCTCTTCAAGTTTCTCATTAATTTTCTTTTCATCTGCAACAGGCCATTTTTCCAAACTTATAAAATTTTTATTTCCTAATTTTTCCCATAAGTCTTCTGTAATATGTGGACAAAAAGGATGAAGCAATTTCACAAAAGTTTCAAAAACTTTTTTATTTACTTTTCCATTAAAAGAACCAAATAATTCTCTTATCTTAATTATAGCAAGATTATATTTAAAATTTGAAATATCTTCTGTAATCCCTTTAATTGATTTATTCAACTTGCTCTCAAGCAAAGCATCTGATTTAACATTTCCAACTTCTGAAAACTTATCATAAACTTTTGCTAAAAACTTTCCACTTCCAAGTAAAACTTTTTTATCCCAATTAGTATCAGAATCAGGAGAAGCAAAACTCATAAGTGTCAAACGCAAAGCATCTGTTCCTTCTTTCTCTATAGTTGTTATTGGATTAATCACATTTCCTAAAGATTTGCTCATCTTTCTTCCATCTGAAGCTCTTAACATTCCTTGATTAAACAATCGAAGAAAAGGCTCATCAAATTTCACAAAACCCAAATCTCTCAATGCCTTTGTAAAAAATCTTGCATAAATTAAATGCATACAAGCATGTTCAGCACCCCCAATATACTGGTCAACAGGCATCCAATAATTTACCTTCTTTTTATCAAAAGGAACTTTTTTATTCTTATTATCACAATATCTCAAATAATACCAACTTGAATCAAAAAAAGTATCCATTGTATCTGTTTCTCTTTTTGCTTTTCCTTTACATTTTGGACATTTTACATTAACAAATTTTTCATTTGTCAATAAAGGATTTCCTTTTCCAAATTTAACTTTATCAGGAAGCAAAACAGGTAAATCTTTTTCAGGAACAGGAACAATCCCGCATTTATCACAATAAACAATTGGAATCGGCGTCCCCCAATATCTTTGACGAGAAACAAGCCAATCTTTTAATTTATATTGAATAGTTTTTCTTGCAAGTTTCTCTCCTTCTAAATAAGTAGTAATATGCCATTTTGCCTCATTATTATCCAAACCATTAAACCTTCCTGAATTAATTAATTTCCCTTCACCAAAATAACAATCTTCTCCATTAAGTATCTTTTTTCTTTTTTCTTTCCAAAATTCTTTCTGTTTATTATTAAAATAAATTACTTTATTTTTTTTATCTAAAATTTCATTTCTTTCTTTTTTAGATAATTTCATCAAATCTAAATTAGATATCCCTTCAATAGGTTCAATAACACATTTTATCTCAATTCCATATTTCTTAGCAAATTCAAAATCTCTCTGGTCATGTGCAGGAACAGCCATTATCATTCCAGAACCATAATCAGCAATAACAAAATTCCCAGCCCAAATAGGAACTTTATCTTTTGTCAAAGGATTAATTGCATAACTTCCAGTAAAAACTCCTTCCTTATCTAATTTATCAATATCTTCTTGTTTAGTAGATTTAATCTTCTTCAAAAAAGCTTTAACTTCTTTTTCTTGCTCATCTGTAACTAATTCCATTAATCTAGGATGCTGTGCAGAAATAACCATAAATGTAACTCCATAAATTGTATCAGGACGAGTTGTAAAAATAGGGAATTTTTGTTTTGAAATAATTTCTTCTAGGATCTCTGGAATCTCAAAAGTATAATCTTTTCCAAAATGCTTTTTATTATCATAAATTTTAAATTTAGCATTCAAAAATTCTGCATTATACTTTCCAATAGAAAAAGGAACTATCGGATCATCCCTAGAATGAATAATCACGAAATCATCACAATGGTTTTTAATTTTCTCAAAATTATATTCAATTCCATAAAAACCATTACCTTCTCCTGTCCTTCCTTTTCTATCAGGTTTTCCAGAATTTAAACTTACCAATATAACTTTTTTTATTTTTTTGTTTTCAGGTAATCTTTCAAGCCATCTCATAATTGCAACACCTCCTCTTGAATGCCCAACTAAAATAGTATTTTCATCAGGTTTTGTTTTCTCCAATTCCTTCAACCATTCATCTAAAAGAGGATTTTCTGTATTGGGAAAATCCGGAGAAAAACATTCAATATTTTTGTCTTTAATTTTTTTAACAAACCAAGGATACCAACCATCCCTAGAAGTATTGTGTTTTCCATGCACCAGAACTACTTTACTAATTTTTTCTTTTTCAACCTCAAAATCAATTTCAGTTCCTTCACTCTTCCCAATCCAATTCTTTTGCATAACTTTAATTCTATTCGGCCATTCTAATTTATCAATATCTTCTAAAAGTTCATCTGCATAAGCAGTAGTTTTAATAAACCACTGTTCAAGATTTTTTGTCTCAACATCAGTATCTTCATGTCTCCAGCACTTTCCATTATGAACCTGCTCATTTGCTAAAACAGTATCACATTTAGGACACCAATTAACAGGTGCTTTCTTTCTATAAACAAGTCCTTTCTCTAAAAACTTCAAAAAGAAAAACTGATTCCATTTGTAATAATTCGAATCATGACTAAAAAGTTTTCTACTCCAATCATAACTCAAACCTAATCTCTTTTGTTGATTCACAAAATTCTTAATTGCATTCTCAGTATAATTCTTTGGATGTTCTCCAACCTTTATAGCCGCATTCTCAGCAGGAAGACCAAAACTATCATAACCCATAGGATAAAGAACATTAAAACCAAGCATTCTTCTAAATCTCGCTTGAATATCTCCAATTGTATAATTCAAAGCATGCCCCATATGTAAACCTGCCCCAGAAGGATACGGATACATCTCAAGAACATAAAACTTTTTCTTTTTAGAATTCCATTTAACATGAAAAATTTTTTTCTCCTGCCATTTCTTCTGCCATTTTCTTTCAATAGTTTTAAAATTATACTTCATATTATTAAATTAAACTCCTTGTTTAAATTATTTTTGATTTAAAATTCTAATTAATGGTTCAAGCTTTTCTCTTGCTTTTTTATCAAAAGTTAAAGAGTTACGAAAATAAATATCTGCCAAATCTTTAAGAGTCATTGTCTTTCCATGTTTAGTAACATTTCTTCCTCTATAAATAAAAAAGGTATCTCCGATGTATTTTATATTCATTTCATTTTCTCTCCAAATTTAGTTCATAGAATTCTCTTAGTTAAACAATAATTCAATATCTCAACAAAATAGTAGAGATAATTATAAGACTAAAACTAAAAGAATTCCAACTACCAAAGTCAAGTTCAGTAACTGATTAACTTCAGCAGTTTTCATAATCTAATTCAGAAAAGCATATTTTTAAATATTACTGCATCTAAAAATAATTATGGAAAAAATTCAGGCACATATCATTGGAGAAATTATTTCAAGCAATGCAGAAGAAGCATATTCGCTTTACAAAAAAAGTTCTTTTGGAGAGCCAGTCGGAGAAAAAATTCAATATACCTTATCAGAAGCACTATTTCTAGTTGAAAAAGGCAAAATGGAAATATTCTCAAGAAATAAAAAAATACATAAAAAAGAACTCATAAATAAATTTAGAAGAATTGACAAAAAAATCCAAATTAAATATTTAGTATTCAAAGATTTAAGAGAAAGAGGATATATTGTAAAGACAGCATTAAAATTCGGGGCAGAATTTAGAGTTTATGACAAAGGTTCAAAACCTGGAAAAAAACATGCCAAATGGATTGTATTCACAGACCATGAATCTAAAAGATTAACATGGCACGAATTTTCTGCAAAAAACAGAATAGCACACTCAACAAAAAAAAATCTGCTTTTAGCAATTGTAGATGAAGAAGGGGACATAAGTTATTATGAAGTAAAATGGGTTAAACCTTAGAAAGATCATACTGGCGAATAAATTCTCTAGAAAATTCGATATTTCGAATATGATCAGGGATGTGTTCAACTAATTTTCTCATTTCTTCAATATCAAATTTAAAATATTTCTTTCCAAGATGATTCTTCCCATATTCATTTAATATGTCAATCTCCTCATTATCGTATAAAAAAAAATCAATTGGATTGGGGTCATTCCAAGGATCAATAATTTTATATAATTCTTTTTCTCCAGTTAAAAATAATTTCAAAATAGAAGAAACATTATTTTTTAGTCTTGAATTATCCATTAATTTTGTAAATGAACTTCCTTTTTAAAACTTTCTTTGCATTAATTTTAAAGTAATAACAAATAATTTAGTTGACTAAAAAACAACAAAAATCTTTATAATCTTTTTATTTCTCTTTGAAATATGCCTGCTCAAGATACTTCACAAATAAAAGAAAAAATAATTTTTATAATAAAGAGAAAAGGTCCTAGCTTACCAGTTCATATTGCCAAAGAAATAGGACTAAGTATGCTTTTCACATCTGCATTCCTTTCTGAATTATTTTCTGAAAAAAAAATAAAAATAAGCAATATGAAAGTTGGAAGTTCTCCTATATATTTTTTATCAGGACAAGAACCAATGTTAGAAAATTTTTCTCAGTATCTCAAAAGCAAAGAAAAAGATGCCTTCACATTACTAAAAGAAAAAAAATTTATAAAAGATAAAAATCAGGACCCTGCAATCAGAGTAGCACTAAGAGCAATTAAAGATTTTGCCATTCCTTTCAAAAAAAATGAGGAAATCTTTTGGAGATATTTTACAATTCCTGAAAATGAATTACAAGACAAAAAAGAAATTATTCCAATAGAAAAAGAAAAAAAAGTTTTAAATTTACAAGAAAAAGAAACTCAAGAAATTAAAATAGAAAAATCAAATCAAGAAAAAGAATCTCTCAACATCTTTGATAAAAAAGAGAAAAAACAAGATATAAAACAAATAATTAAAAAAAGAAAAAAACCAACAAAAAAATCTTCCAAAAAACAAAATGAAAAACTATTCAATAAAGTAAAGGACTTTCTTTCCAAAGAAAATATAGAAATAATAGATTTTCAAATATTTAACAAAAATGAAATAGTATTGAAAATAAAAGAAAAAGAAGAAATAAAATTATTAATAGCCTACAATAAAAAGAGAATAACAGAATTAGATTTAATAAAAACATACAAAAAAATAAATAACAATCTGCCTTACATCCTCTTAAGCTTTAGAGACCCTCCAAAAAAACTTATTAACTTAATTAAAACAATAAAAAATTTGGATAAAATAGAAAAAATAGAAAACAAAGATAATATCTAAAACTTTTTAAATAAACATTTTTTTAAAGATAGAATGGGAAAAATAAAATCAAAGGCAATAAAGAATTCTGCAAAAACTCTTGTAGAAAAAGGAATTGAATTTACTGGCAAGTTTGAAGAAAACAAAAAAATTCTGGGAAATATCATGCCAAGTAAAAAAATAAGAAACCAAGTGGCAGGATTTCTGGCAAGAATAAAAAAACAAAATCAATCTAAAATTTTAGCCAAAGAATAATGCTAATTCTGCAACCTTAAAATTTTTAAATGAAATCTGTTTGGTATTTTTGTCTCTGTAGCTCAGGGTTTAGAGCGCTGCTCTCATGAGGCAGAGGTCGAGAGTTAAAATCTCTCCAGAGACATTTCTCGAAACCGTAAGAGGTCGAGAACATATTCCTAAATGCAATAATTCTTTTAAATATAAAAAATATTTTTGATTATGATTAAATGGTTTGAAAAAAATAAAATCCCTTCCTTAATAATAACACTTTTAATAATAATAGAAATTTTTCATTTCTCATCTCTTTCATTTGAAGGTGAAGGAGGAGGGAGTTCATGGATGCCATTAATATATCATTTTGTAATCTTTTTCTTACTTGGCTTTTTTATATTAATTACCATAAAAGGAAATAAAAAAATAAAAACGAAATTCATTATAATAACTATACTAATATCAATTTCTTATGCAATCTTGGATGAACTTCATCAATTATTTGTTCCCTTTAGAAGTTCAAGTATACAAGATATTATTACAGATACATTAGGAATCATTTCGTCAATGATAATTTATTTAATATATGATAAAAGAATACAAAAAGAAAAACAATTGGAGAATTAAAATAAAATTAAAAAATAAAAAGAAAATTAATTATCTCTTTTTTCTTTTTGTAGCTTTTTTCTTTGTAGTCTTTTTCTTCTTAGTAGCTTTTTTCACTTTTGCTTTCTTAAGAGACTTTTCAGCAGTTACTATTTGACTCTTAAGGAAACTTATATGTTTTCTAAGCTGTGCTGGTGTTTTAGCTCTTGCCATTTTTGTCACCTCTTTTTTAATTAAATAAATTAAGAAAACAATATTTAAAAAACCTTCGGTAAAAAATTAAAATAAAAAATTCTCGACGACAAATTCAAAAAAAATTATTTTTTTATTTTTTCAAATTCAATTTCTCCGTCAATTAATTCCCTTAAAATATTTTTCAATTGGGAAATCTTAATTCTAATTTGATGAGTAGTATCCCTTCTTCTAATTGTAACGTCTTTATTTTTCAAAGATTTCTCGTCGACAGTTATACAAAATGGAGTTCCGATTTCATCATTTCTTGCATATCGTCTTCCAATACTTCCCGACTTATCATACAAAACATTCCATTCATTTTTCAAATCATCAAAAATATTTTTTGCAATTTTTTCAAATTCTTTTTTCTTAATAATCGGAAAAATAGATGCTTTTATTGGTGCAAGTTTAGGATGCAACCTCAAAACAATTTCTCCTTTTTCATTTTCAGAATAAGAATCAAACAAAAAAACTAACAAAGCCCGTTCAACACCCTGACTAGGTTCGCAAATAACATGAGGGACAATTTTCTTTTTACTATCTTCATCAAAAATACTCAAATCTTTTTTTGAATATTTCATATGTTGTTTCAAATCAAAATCTCCTCGATTCGCCATTCCTTGCAATTCTTTCCATCCAAAAGGAAAATTATATTCCAAGTCCCATGTATCAACAGCATAATGAGATTTCTCATCGGAAACATGTTGTCTCAACCTAAACTTTTCAGCATTAGCTCCAAGATTAACAAACCATAAAAACTCCTGCTCAAGCCAATAAGCATGCCAATCTGTTTTAATAATTCCTTTCTCAAAAGCATCTTTAATTTTCATTTTCTTTGAATTCTTATTTTCACTTTGCATCTTCTCAGAATAAATCAAAACTTCTGTATTCCCAATTTTATAAGGACATTTCTTTTCAGGATTAACAAAATATTCAATTTCCATTTGTTCAAACTCTCTTAACCTAAACAAAAAATTCCTCGGAGCAATTTCATTTCTAAAAGATTTTCCAATTTGTGCAATACCAAAAGGAAGTTTCATTCTTGCATTTTCTTGAACAGATTTAAAATTAACAAAAATTAATTGAGCTGTCTCAGGACGCAAATACGCATATCCATCAATTCCAACATTCAACTTAAACATCTGCTCAACAGCTTTAGCTTTATTCCAGTCAATATCACCACCACAAAATTCGCACTTCACTTTTTTAATTTCAAACCTATCTACTTTACTTTCTTTCTTGCATTTCATGCACTTAACTAAAATATCATTAACATTAAAACCTTCAACATGTCCTGACGCTTCCCAAACTTTTGGATTTGTTATAACACTTCCATCAATTCCAACAACATCTTCTCTTTGTCGGACATGAAAATTCCACCAATCCTTTTTCAAATTATTTTTCAACTCAACACCTAAATAACCATAATCAAAAAAACCAGCAAACCCTCCATAAATTTCCGCAGAAGGATAAATAAAACCTTTTCTCTTACAAAAACCAGCCAAATCATTTATAGAAATATCCTTGCTCTTCAATTTCCTAATTTCTTTTTTATCTCCTGAATTCATTTTCTTAATTATCTCCTTTGCTTTTTTCTCAGCCTGTTTTTTATTTTTGCCAAGATATGCAAGCGTTTTTGTTTTCACCTTACCATCTACTCGCTTATTTTCATTAAGATAATAATATTCATTTCCATTAATATTCTTTTTGACAATAAAAGCCATAAATAAATTAGGCACTACAAGTTTTTAAATATTTTGATAATTATTTTACAAACTCCAAAATTTCGGGAATCTCTTGAATATTATTAAAATGTTCTTGTTTATGTTTAACAACTATCTTTGCTCCAAGATTTTCCCTAAACTTTTTAATTTCATCTTCATGCACATAAGGATCATTATCAGAAAACAAAGCAAGAAAATTATTACAATGGTCTAAGACTCTTTCAAAATGAATTTCAGAATTTATCCAAGGATGAGCAATTTCCATTTCTTCTGGTTCAAGATTAATTAAATCAAACCATCCAGCAACAAAAACACATCCTGCAATTTTTTTATGTTTATGTAATTTTTCCAAAAATCTCATAATCGTCTGACATCCAATACTATGTCCAACAAAATAAGTTTCTTCATCAATTTCTTCTAAATTAATTTTCTCTTCAAGAAGTCCAACCCAATCTTCTATCTTAGGTTCCCATGTATTTGGCATATCAAAACTTTCTACTTCAAATCCTCTTTTTGGAAGCTCTTGCTTTAACCAATCAAACCATCCTCCTTCAGAACTTCCTCCCCATCCATGAATTAAAAAAACTTTTTTGCTCATTTTAATTTATATCCTTTTATCTTTAAACATTCTTTTTCTAAAAAATGCCCAAAAATCTGTATTTTATTCTTGGAAGTTTTAAGAATTCTTTCGGGAGAAATATTCAACTTTTCCCATGTTTTTCTTCCATCCCAACCCCAAACAATCCCTTTTGCTTCTGCCCAAACAATTGCAGAAACACACATTGGACAAGGAATCTGGGTTGAATAAACCCAGCAATTTTTTAAATGATAATTTTTTTGTTTTCTACAGATTTTACTTATTGCATTAATTTCTCCATGAGCAGTAGGATCTTTATCCTTACCAACAGTAGAAATCGCTTTTGAAATTATTTTATTTCCTTTCACAATAAAACAACCCGTAGCTTGATTTCTTCCTTTTGAATTCTTAATAGAATAATCAATAAGTTCCCTCATTATCTTTTTATTTGGATGTTTCATATTATCAATCTCATTTTTAAAAAAGCGGAGGACGGGACTCGAACCCGTGAAAATCTGCTCTGCAGGCAGACGCAGTAGCCGCTGTGCCACCTCCGCATAAATTTCTTAAGAAATATTCATTTAAAATTGTTTAGTTCATCAAGGCATTTGTAGGCAGATGCTTATAGCCGCCGAGCAATTACAACATTGACAAAAATTTTAATTAATTAACAGATGTTGTGATTGGGAGTTGTTGCCACCTCCGCATAATATTTAAGAAAGAAATCTATATTTAAAACTTTTTATTAGAAAATTATAAATCTGATTCAAGAATTAAAGTATAATCTTTAAAATTATTATTTCTATAAAATTTAATTGCCAATTCATTTTGTGCAAAAACTCCAACTCTTATTTTTTCAACATTTTGCATTTTACACCATTCCATGAATTTAGAATATAATTGCTTGCCAATTCCTTTAGATCTAAATTCATCTAAAACAAAAGTATTTTCTAATTCAGCAACAATTAATAAATTGCGACATGATTCTACTTTTTTTTGCTTCAATCCTCCACATAAATAACCAACAATTTTATCATCAACAATAGCAATTAAAACACAACCCCTCTCTTTAGAAATCATATCTTGAAAATATTTAGTTCCAACTTTTCCAAAAGTCCAATCCAAATTTAAAGAAGAGTCATATTCTTTATGTTCTTTTTCAAATAATTTAAAATTTAAATTTTGAATATCTTTCAAATCTTTCATCATTGCTTTTCTAATAATTATATTCATAAAAATAACAAAAATAAATTATATATAAAATTAATTATTCCTTTAAACTCAAAGCATCTTGCGGACAAATCTCCATACAACAAAAACATCTTATACATTTCTTTTTATCTATTTCAGGATAAGGATTTAATTTTATTGCATTAGCAGGACATTTTCTTGCACATAAACCACACTTAATACATTTATCTTTATCAACTACAATCGGCTTTTGTTTAATTTTTTTAACAAGACCCATCCTGTATTCTTTTGACAGAATCGGTTTCTCAAAATGCAAATTTGGCAATTTATTCATTCCAATCAAATCAAAATTAAAACTCCCTAATTTTCTTTTCACTGCTTCTTTCAAAAATAAAATTTTCTTAGGATTATATCCTATCAATTTACTTGAAACAACATCTAAACTCACTGAATTCTTTGAAGCCAAAATATATCCTGCTCTTCTAGAATTTCCTGATGTAGGTCCTTTTCCTTCCATTCCAATTACTCCATCCATAATATTAATTTCAGGTTTTATATTCTGATAAATATCAATCAATAATTTAGAAAAGCTATTTTCATTCTGGGCTTTTTTATGAAATTTCTGTTTCATCCCGCCGGGAATACAACCATAAAGATTTTTTATAGCTCCTGTAAATTTTGTGAGCTGGTGCGTCTTTAATTTAGGAATATTAATAACAAAATCAATATTTCTCAAAGTTCTTGCAATATAAAAACTTTTCAAAATTTTCGCTTTGCTATCTCTAACTTTCACCAATTTATCTTGTTCAAAAATAATCATCTTCCCATATTTTTTTGCAATTTTTTCAATTCCTGATTTCCTAAAAGCAGCATAAGTATCCATAAAAGAAGATTCTCCAATATAAATCTCACATTTATTCTTTTTCAATAATTTGCAGACAGCTTCAACAATAGAAGAATTAGTAAGAACCGCTTCAGGTTTCTTCGCATTGCATGTAATTATATTTGGTTTAATCAAAACTTTTTTTCTCTTAGGCAATTCTATCTCTGCTAATTCCAAAACCTTTGCAATTGCCTTATCAACTTCAAATTGTTTATAACTTCTACATTTAACAATAGAAACTTTTGCTACACCCTTTTTCATAAAAATAATTAGAATGTAAAACTTTTAAAGGTTATTAAATAAATAATATTAGCCCCTGTAACTCAGTCTGGATAGAGTGTCAGCCTTCTAAGCTGAAAGTCGCAGGTTCGAATCCTGTCGGGGGCATTTCAGTATATAAATCTTTAAATAAATAAAAAATATCAAAAAATATGATTAAACAAAAAGTAAAGAAAAAAAATGAAGACCCTTACCAAATTTGTCAAAATATTTATTTTGAAATATTAGAAGAATCTGGAAGAATCTTTGATCCAGAAGAAGTTAATAAAAAAGTTATAACAATGGGTGGAGAACTTAGACTTAATATAAATCACCCTCCAAAACTATTAATTAACAATTTATATAAAAAAGGATATCTAACAAAAATTTATGGGCAATATGAAAATGGCATTACTAAAATTCTTTATCAAGTTATCAAACCTTGGCATGATTAAACCTCAACAACATCCAAATCTTTAACCAAATGAGTATTCTTGAAAATTTTCTTTGCTTCATTCAAAATTTTCTTTTTATTTTTTTCATATCTTTGACTTAAATGAGTTAAAATTAGTTTTTTTGATTTTGATTTCTTTGCAATACCTCCTGCCTGTTTTGATGTTAAATGTAAATGCTCTTTAGCTTTTTGTTGTAAATCAGAACTAAAACTAGACTCACAAATTAATAAATCAGAATTTTTAACAAAAGGAACAATACTTTTATTATCAAGTGTATCCAAAACAAAAGATATTTTTTTATCTCCCTCACTAAAAGTCAAATTCTTTGCTAAATATTTCTTTCCTTTGTAAGTAATATTTTTTCCTTGTTTTAATTTTTGTAATAAAGGTCCATGAGGTAATTTGGATTTTTTCAATTTAACCTTATCAATTTTTATCATTCCTTTTTTAACAAAACTATAAGCATTACACGGAATCCCATGACTCATTTTTTTAGCTTCAAGATAAAAATCCTTTGTCTCAAAAAACTTGCCTTCAACATCTTCAACTATTATTTTATATTTTCTTTGAAACCCAAAAATTTTTAATAAATCTCTAATAAAGATTTTAGTTCCTTTTGGACCATAAATAAAAAATGTTTTTCTATAACCGCTTAAAGCCAAAGTAGATAATAAACCAGGAATCCCTAAGACATGATCATTATGCCAATGAGTAATTAAAAGACGTGTTGTTTTACAAGGATTTAATTTTGCTTTTCTAAATTGTCTTTGAGTTCCTTCCCCACAATCAACTAAAATATTCTCCCCATCATATTTTAATAAAATAGCTGAATGATTTCTTTCAGCACTTGGAATCTGGTCTGAAGTTCCTAAGAAAATTATTTTTATCATTAAAATAAAAAGTTAAAACTATTTATAATAGTTTCTTAAATATTTAATTAGAAAAATTTATTCACTCTTTTTTCAAAACAGTAGAAGCTGGAGAAATAAAAATAATAACATCTCCTCTCAAAAAAGTCAATCCAATACTTCGTTTTATTTCTCCGTTCTCCATCTCTTTAGTATTATCCAAAACCAAATTAGGATGAATATCAAAAGCCAACAAAGTTCCTACAAATTGCCTTCCGCCTTTTAGATGAACCAAAACTTCCTTGCCCTTAGAATTATTCAACAAATCTAAAGGTCTTTCAATTCCATTAACCATAATGTATTTTTGTGTAATCTATTTATAAATATTTCGTAATTGCAAAGATAGAAAGTTATTTAAAGAAAAAACCAACTTAAATAATAATTGCCGAGGTTAAAATGAACAAAGGACGGAAAAAAACAGGAGGAAAATACATCAAGAGCAGAAAGAAAAAATTCCATGAATTAGTTGGGCAAAAAATAATTTCAAAAATAGGTAAAACAAAAAAAGGACGAAAAAGAATTTTAGGCGGAAAGGAAAAAAAATTTATATTAAAAGGAAACTTTGTAAATGTGCAGACAAATAACAACATAAAAAAAACAGAAATAAAAAATGTCCTAGAAACCCCTTCAAACAGATTCCTCGCAAGACAAAATATTCTAACAAAAGGAACAATACTCGAAACAGAACTAGGAAAAGTTAAAATAACAAATCGTCCAACTCAGGAAGGAATTATTAATGGAATTCTAATTGAATAATTCTAATAAAAAAATAATTTGAAGATTATTTCACAACATTTATAATTAAAAAACCTATAATTATTATTTTTAAACAAATATTAAAGAAATCTGATTAATCTCAAATAGGATTTTTATCTACTCCGCTAACTTTATTCTTAAAATATCTTCCAATTCTTCACCCTCCATAAATCTTCCGCATCTTTACTATTATAAAATAAAAAAACATTATAATAGAAGCAACTCCCCTTTCAAAATTATGTCTAATTAAATTTTTTTACTATTTCTGCATAACTATAAAAAAGAAAACATTTATATATACAAAAGCTTTTTAAATCTTACGTTAAATCTTTCAATATAAAATGAGTTTTAAGAAATGTCCAGAATGCGAAAGCATAAACTTAACATATGATTCTCATCTTGGAGAAATAATTTGCAATGATTGCGGTCTTGTCGTAGAAGAAAAAATGGCAGACACAGGAGTAGATTTACAGGGAAAATTCGACAAAAGCAAGAAAAAAGGAAGAGGCGGTTCTCCAATAAGTATGCAGAAATTTGACAAAGGACTAACAACAAATGTAGGAGAAATCTCAGACATTTACAAATTAGAGCCAGGTCAAACAAGAAAATTCTTGCGATTAAAAAAATGGCAAGAAAGAGTTTCCACAAGTATTGAAAGAAACCTTAGATTAGCAATGGCAGAATTAAGAGTTATTTCTTCTTATCTTAGTTTGCCAAACGTAGTAAGAGATGAGGCCTCAAGAATTTACAATTATGTTTTACAAAGAGGATTAGTAAGAGGAAGAAGCATGGAATCAGTAATTGCAGCTTGCCTATACGCAGCATGTAGGTCATACAATATTCCAAGAACCCTCGACGAAATGGCAACTGCATCAGACGTTGAAAGAAAAGAAATAGGAAGAACATATAGATTCATAATAAGAAAACTTGGAATAAAAGTAACCCAAAGTTCTCCAAAAGATTACATTTCAAGATTCTCGTCAGTTCTAAAACTATCACCAAAAACTCAAAACGATGCACTCAGTGTATTAAAACAAGCAGAAAAAGTTGAACTAACTTCTGGAAGAGGTCCAGCAGGAATTGCAGCAGCAGCTTTATATGTCGCAGCACTAATGAACGACGAGAAAAAAACCCAAAGAGAAGTTGCAGATATAGCAGGAATAACTGAAGTAACAATAAGAAACAGATACAAAGAATTAATCGAGCGTCTAAAACTCGAAGACAAAATAAAACAAAAAGAAGCCGAATCAAAAAAGAAATAAGAATTCTAAACCTTTTTATATCAATAATTAATTATAATTCTATCAAGCATGACTCAAATTTAAAGGAAAGTTTGATAAAGAAAACCTTTGGTTGTCTTTATGCGGATGTGCCGGAGTGGTCAAACGGGTCAGGTTTAGGTCCTGATGGCTTAGTGCCTACTTAGGTTCGAATCCTAACGTCCGCATTAATGCGCTGTTCCTCTTTTCAAAGTCAAAATATCCTTCAATTCTCTCAATGTCCCAACAGCATTAAGAAAACCACCTTTCATATCATTATACTCTTTCTCAGTAAGAATATTATTCAATCTCAAATCCCAAATAAATTGCTTAAGCTCATTATTAAAATCAAGATTTACCTCACCATATTCTTTTAAAAAATTATTAATCTCAACCAATGCAGAACTTGCATCATACACCTTTGATGGCTCATCAGTTTGCTCCCATTTAACTAAAGTGCATTCTCCTACCCCAGCAGTAGTTCCATATTTAAAAAAACAATTATTTCCTGACTGAACTCCAATTGACTCGCACAACTCATTATTACATCCTTCATTCTTCCACTTATTACAATCCTCACATTTTTCAGAATACTCAAGAATTCTTACCTGCTTCTCATCAAAAATACCAATATTTATTCCTGATTTAATTTCTGGTCTAATTTCCCCGTCAATAGTTTCTCCTTCGATATTTGAAGCAGTAGAATAATAAATATCAAAAATCTCAGCAACACCATTTTCAAAACTAGCTGCCTTCAAATCATTAATCAAATCAATAGTTTCCTCAAAAAGAATTTCCTTTCCTCTTTCCTTTCCATTCCATTGCCATGTAGCTTGATGACTTGTACTATCATAACTGACCTCAGAAGGAGCATACCAGACATCCTGTAAAATTCCTCTATCAAAACTCATTAACCATTTTCCTGACTCATACTTAAACCAAACTTCTTCCTTCTTTAGAGGAAGATTTTTTACAATATCAAAACCTTCATCTGAAAAATCAGCAAACCAATTAACACCTCCTGCACTTAACTCAGGAACATACCATCCTTCCTTGTAAGCTTTACCCAATTCATCAAACAAACTTTTAAGTCCCTGCACATAACTTTTTCCTTTCAAAGATTGTACAATCTCCTTATGTCTGTCAGACAACTCTTTTACATCACTATCAAAAACAGAATCCAAATCAACCCAATTATCCAAAGAAAAACTCCAATACCACTTAGAATTAAAATATCTATAATTAACATCCTTAATCCCAGGAAGATTCAACTTAAGTGTAAAACTAGGTGAAACATAATCAGACGAAAATTCTCTTGAAACAGATTCAGTTGAAGTTGTCGCTTTAGACACTCCTATAGAAACAGGAATATTTCCTCTCTCTTTCTCTTCAATTGAAATCCTAATTTCCATAGCCAAAAATCCATAAGAAAGCCCTCTCAAATAATACAAATCAGCCTTCTCACTATTAAAAAAAACCTTGTTCAAATTCTCACTAACCTTTTCTATTGCCCCCTCAAATTTCAAATCATCTATAAGAGCATTAATATCCTCTGTTAAACCTTCAAACTCATCAGACGAAATATATCCATCCCTATTTCTCAATACATCAAGCTGACTTTGTGAAGCTTCCTCAAGAACCTCTCCCTCAATATTTGTATTCTCAATAACATTCTCAACACTCTGAGTATCAAGCCAGCATTTTACATTTTCATCATCACAATAACCTACCTCAACCCATCTTGAATCCTCACTTCCTGCATAAGCATCTGTTCCTCTTCCAGGATTATCAGTTGCACACACCCTTATAATTCCTCTATTATAAATTTCAGGATTAATAACTTCCTCTGCACCTTCCTGAACATTTGGAGTAATCAAATTATAAACACTTGCACTTCCTGAAATGCATTCTGACTCCGACTTAATATCTATCCTGCTCGCCTGTTCAGCCACATAAGTCTCTGCAACATAATTCACTGAAAAATCTGTTGTAACCTGTTTAAAACCGCATTCCTCCTGGTCATTAACTATTATACATAACTGCTTATATCCTGAAGGAGCAGTAAAGTCCTTTGTCTCAGATGCATAATCCCCTGCAGAAATATATCCTGATGCAACAATTCTCGAAGAAGAAATATCCTGATAAAATGAAGTTTCTGTGCCTCCCTTCAAATAAACTTTATAATATGCACCAGAATCCTTTCCAGCATAAATATGGTAAAAAACTTTATACTGCGACGTTGGAGGAACGGTTGTAGTCGTAAAAGGAATTTCATCAAACCTTCCAAGAAACTGAGGGGGAGAATCTGGTTCTGTCAAAGAATCAAGTAAATTCGCACCATCAGCAAAAACACCTGAAGTATAAACCTTGCAAATCTCACTTCCAACTTCTTCTTTTGTTCTTGCATTAAATGCATCAAAAGAATTCTTTCCATAATATTGAGTAAAATAATTTACAGATTGCTGAGCATTATCCCATGCACTCTGAGCCCCCAAATATTCCCCTCCACCATGAGCACCAGTTTGTCCTGCCAATGCCCCCAGCACTTTTGGAATTGCAATATCTGCCAAAGGTAATGCCTGTTTCCATAAAAACTCACACATATAAATACTATAAATTTCATCACAAACTCCTACCATTTGTCCTGTATCCAAACTTTCCTGAAGACAATCTCTATAAGAAGTAAAAACAGAAACCAAACCTTCAATTCCAGCATGAAGTCCAGATAAACAAATAGGAACATAAATTCCTTCTGCAATATTCGGCAAACACAAAGTCAAACTTCCAATTATTCCTGATTGAATAACATCCTGAACAGGATACGCTCCTCCCAAATCACATCTGCTCGAAGGACAAATAACAGGGTCACAAACATTAAATAATAATTGACAATCTTTTGGAGACATAAAATCCTGGCATTGCATATCAGGAATATCTACTGCTGGACTTCCAACCTTCAAATTAATATTTCCATAACCAACATTAATATTAACTGTGCTTACCCCGGAACGATATTGCTTTGCAGCCTGTTCAAGTGCTTTAACACCTGCTTCGACTCTCTTGCTTGCTTCACTTTCTGTAAGGCCTGCAAACTGATTATAAGGCTGTCCAGTTCCAGTATTTATCATTTGGCAAATATCGTCTCCAACACTTCTAAACTGCTCAATACCATTAGGTCCAACATTACACAACCAAAAACTTGTAACCCTTCCTGATTCATCATAAGCTTTAATATTTCCTAAAACAGGTAAAGTTTGTTTTGTTGCAGCATACCAGCCATCAGTTAAATCAAAAGGAACAACTGCAGGAAGCCCCTTGTAAGGTTCTGTTTCATAATATCTTATAACATAAGTATTTTCCCCAGCAGAAGATTTAAAATTATTTCTATACGAAGAAGAATCATATTTTTTAAAATAAAGATTTGTCATTTGAGAAGAAGGAACTCTAACAAGATTTCCAGATGAATCATAAATTGCCAAGGTAGTAATATATTCTACTTTCTCCCCAAGATATGTTTCAATATATTCCACATCAAGTTCTTTAATGAATAATTGTGAAGTTCCTGAAGAATCGTCTAAAACATAAATATATTTTTTACCATCAGATGTTTGGATTAATGCTACTGGAGATTCATCAGAAATCCCAGGAATTTTTATTGAAAGATCTTTGTTCTTTAACCCTTTATACTCTAAAGTTTTCACACTCTTATCAATTTCTAAAAAATCTATTTTGTTTGGGTTTACTTTAAGTTCACCTGCCCAAGTAGTTTTTCTTGTATATTCCTGAGAAATAGACTTAACCTCTGCACTTGATTCATAAAGTCCCTTTTGTGCAATTTCATTATTAGGATCTTCCTTCAATGCTTTTGCATAAAGTTCAATATCTCTTATTTGTTCAACACTATACCCTCCATTCTTCCAATTATCATAAGTCAAAATGCTCGCAATCTCGCTAACCTGAATAGAAGCTCCTTTTCCATCAGGGTCATCAATAGTATCACCAAGATTATCACCAAGATATTCTTGAACCTGAGGAGAATATTTTTCTATAAATTTATCAGTATCAACTACATCCTCTGACAAAAACTTTTTCTCAACAAGTCCTGATTGCAAATCTTTAATATCCGCATTTTGTTCTTTTATCACATCATATAACAAATCCACATCATTATCAATTTCATCTCCATTTTCATACAAACATTGTTCAATAGAATTATAATCTTTTACAGAAACTAATTCAGTACATTTCTCATACCACCCTCCAGGACCTCTCATAACATTTTGTCTTGCAATCGACTTTCCACCTGCATTAACAACAAAAAGATTCTTAGCAGTAAGAACAACCCCTGTTCCCAAACAAGCTGTCTTAAAACCTTCAACAGTTTCTCCAAGAGTTTCCTGAATTTCAGTCCATTCCTCAATTGTCTCATCCAACTCCTTAATTAATTTCTTAACCTTTTCAGGAGAAAGTTCAACAGCTCTCTTTTCAATTCCAATCTTAAAACTAAAATTAACCTCTGTTCCAGCAGCATTAATATTTGGCTTTAAAGAAACCCGGGCCACTTTTTTCAAATTAATTTCATCAACCCTAATCTCATAATTATTTTTCCCCACAACTTCATAATCATTCAAATTAATTTCCAAATTACTAGGAGAATAAGTCAACTGCTTTCCAGTAGTTTGTTCTACTGAACGAACATCAAATACAGCAAAATCCTTTGTAAGCTCTTTCAAATAAATAAATTCAGAATCAGAAACATAAAATCTCTCGTCCTTTTGCAAATATCCAGACCAGGTATGTTCATCATCTATGCCTCTAATAAAAACATTTGCACTAAACTCATCCAAACTAGGTTCATAAATTCCTTCAAAAGAAATAGTTCTAGGCTTTCCATTAATAACAACAGATTCACTTGCATCAGCAGAACTTGAAAGCTTATATCCATTGTCACAATAATCTTTTAACTCCAATGAGATTGCAGAATACTTATCCTCAAAATCCTTGCACAATTCAATAATTGTTTCCTTTTGCTCCATATCCCAAGCCAGTTTAATTTTTTCAGTCAAAACCTTTTGTCCATAAGTTACATCTCCAGAATATTTCTCAGCAGAAAACTTTTCCAAAATAGTATCATAATCACTTATTGCATTTTGATAATAACTCTGAAGTTCTGAACTCAATTTCTTATCTGCAGATTTTGCAAAACCAACAAATTCTATATCGGGAATCTTTAATTTAATATCAACAACCTGGCTAAAAATAGTTGCAAAATTAAAAATAATATCTCCCTCTGATGCTCTTGCATAGATATTAAGAGGATAAGAATCAGTAGCAATAGCACTTGTTACAATTGATGAAGAGCCAAACACTCCTGCCCCAATGTTCTTTGCAACATCCAATACACCTATTCCTGTTTTAAAAAGAACCGACTTTACAAAAGCAGGAAGAAGATTATAAACCGCTGAATTCAAAAAAGCTTCCTTGCTATGCTCCTTGCTTACAACAGGAATAATAAACTCTTTCCCATTTGCAGTCTCTCCATAATAACCTAAAAAAATTCTTTTATCAGAACCATCTTCAAATTCATAAATAATATCCCCAACTTCATAAACCCCTGTTTTATCTCCAACCTTTATTTGAATCTTAGGTTTTATTTCCAAAACAAAAGAATCTGTTCCATCATCACTAGTGCATTTAACAGAAACTTTTTCTCCTTCCACTTTATTCAAACTTGTAACCTCACATCTATTCTCCAAAAACTTTTGTTCCTTAGAAACCTCTATAACATCTCCTTCAATTCTTAACTTTATTAGTGTATCTGGATTCTTTACATCATCCACTTTTAATTTCAATCCAGCCAGACAATCAAAACCAGGAATAAAAATATTTTCAGATTGCTCTCCTTTTTTCAAAGCAACAGAAGTTACCTTATCTAAGGAAGAATCATAAACTGAGATTATCGCACCTTCCTTATCAACACTCTCAGCTCTTGCATAGCCTCTATCTCCCCAAAATCCATACTGATTATATTTATTCTCCCAATCATCCTCAGTTAATTCCGGCAAATAAAAACTAACATCACCAATGCCAAAAGCATTCTTCACATCATAATTTAATTTAGCTGTTAATTGGCCCTCAACATAATCTGGCATAGCAGAGGCATTTGTCTGTTCCCTCAAAACTATCACAACATAACCAATATTATTCAAAACAGGCGAATTAATATCCCCCTTAACACCTAACGCTGCTTTAGCAGGATGAAAACCAACACCTGAAATTGCATCAGGATACTCCCCAGAAAAAGAAATACTCTCAATCGCTTTAACATCAATTAAAGGATTAATTTTAGTTGCACCCAACTGACAATAAACAGGAACATTTTTCTCCTCAAGCAAATCACTTCTCACAACAGCTGGCTCACATCCAAAAGGAACAATTTGAATAAGAAAGTCCTGCCCTGTCACACACATTGATTCATCAAAAACATCTAAACTCTTTTCAGAACCAAACTGAAACAACTGAACATTTGAACGACTATACTCTGCACAAACAAAAGAAATTAACAAAATTCCAATTATTAAAAACACACCTGCATTTATTTTATTTTTCATTTTTTATTTAAACAAAATGTCCAACTCCTTATCCTCAAACAACAAATAATTACTCTGCAAATCCTCTATTGAATCAGGAGTTGGCAAACTCTCTGCATTTATCTCTATTGTATTTAAACCACTTAATTCAGATTCCAAGATATAATAATTTTCTTTTCCACCCCCTGCCAAAGCATTTGAAATAATTTGTGAAGGAATATCCACATCAAAACATTTTTCCTTTGTAAATCCAAAAACACCTCCAATTCCTGATTGAGGAATTTCCATGCATTGTTCATAAGTTGTTGCATCTAATCTCAAAGAAGAATCCTTGTAAATATAAACCTGAATTTCATATTGGCCTTCAATTAATTCGACAGATTTCTGTTGAGGATAAGCAATTGTCTTTGAACCCCCTTCGGAAATAAAATTAATCAAAGCATTCCCTAAATAATCACTTCCATCTAAATTCAATTCTATATTCATTTTATACAATCTATTAAGAATAATTTCTGCACTTGTAGAAGTTATTGTAGAATACATTTTCTTGCCCTCTTCAAATCCATCAGCCCTTGCTACAATATACCCATTTACACATTGAGGAAATTCTTCTTCTAATCTTCCTCCAATAGTTTTGCCTATAGGACACACCTCTCCAAAACATTCATAAGAAATGTCTGAATCAATAGGATTCAAACTTGAATCATATGTTCTCACATTAACAAAAATATTTTTATACTCACATAATTGAGGAGATTCAATAATATTTGCAGTAGCATCCAAACTTTTCCGAGGTTGATTACTCTGAACAATTACTGCAACAGGAAATTGAAAAATTTCATCGCCACTAAACAATTGAATTAAAACAGGATAATTAACATTATATACAAAGTGATAAGGCACATAACAAAAACCAAGAATTCCCAATCCCGGCTGATTTCCAACAGGAGTTGAAATTAAAACATTTCCTTCAGAAGGAGCTACCTCAAAACTATTAGCCCAATTTTTTGAATTAAGAAATCTAACATCCTCATCTATTGAAATATCTACAACAAAATATTTATTTTCCTCACTCCTTAAAGAATAATCTCCTCCTTTTGTCTTTAAAGACAAAGTATTCATCTCAATAGCTTCTTGCAATTCATCAAAAACATCTTCAGCATTCCACACCATCGGAGAACAAGTAAGTTCAACACCATCAACAGGAGCATAAAGTCGCAAAGTATCTATTGCATAATTCTCTAAAAACAAACTCTTTTGTTCATAATCATAAATCTTCTTAGCAGAATTATAAAGTTTTCCTAAATTAGATTTAACAACTACCTTATGATTTCGTATTAAAAAATTATCCTCCTCTTTACTTATATCCAAATTCATATTCAAATTAACTTCTACCTCATTGTCACGAATAACAATATTAGAATCAGGAACATCTTGAATAATCACAAATCCCTGTTCATAATATTCGTTCAAAACACATTCAGAAATCTTGTTGTCTATAAAATCTGCAAGTTCATTTTGCATATCTTTCTTAGAAGGTACTTGCTCATTTGGAATATTATTTCCAGAAACATAATACCAATAAGGAATAGGATTTCCTAAAAAATTAAGTTGAGATGAAAAAGGCATATAAGACGAACCAAGTTCAAAATCAGGCAAAGAAATATATCCTCCCTGACTTTCAAGAACACTTATTCCAGTCAAAGCATTATCTTCTAAACAAGATAAAAAACTTACATAAACAGGTTCTATACTTGCAGGTATTGCCTTAGTAACAAGTCCTTCTCTAAAAATAAAAAACACCACAATCCCAACAACTAAAACTATTGCAATTATAATAAAAATAGTCACCTGACCTCTTTTTTCTAACATACAAAAATAATACAATCCACGTATATAAATCTTATGAGAAATTTTTAATTTCAAATAAAAAAATTTATAAAGTTATTCTTATGCCGAGAAATATGAAATTACAAAGAATAGAAGATATTGGAGTTTCCCGTTCAGGAAAAAGTTCTTGGTTTGAATATCAAGCTTTTATCTCTAACTTACATAATGAATCAAAAAATAAAAAGACTAAATTAGAAAATGTTCTTTACGAAAATCTTGAATTAATAAAAAAAACACAATCTTTGTTTGGGAAGGATAGATAAATGGAGAATATTTCCAACCAAATCTTATTAAAATTGCAGAAAAAGTAGAAAAAGAATTTATAAAAAGAGATTTATTAGAAAAAGGAGGAATCATCCAATATAATTTACCCGAGGGTAAAAAAATTAGTTTAATAAAAATGCCAGAAGGTCCTTCTGGAATAAGAGAATTAACAAAAGCAATATTAACTAACTGGTATTCTCGTAGAGGAAATTATTCCAAAGAAGAAATAAATAAAAAAATTAAAGAAAAACTTTCTAAAGAAAATTTCATAAGAACTAGAATAAAATATGAATTACAAAAGCAAAAATTAAACGCTCTTCCTGTTGCTGATGCCATATTTGTTTTAGATGCCTGCCAAAGAAAAGATATAACCCAATTAAAAAGATTAATTTCTCCTTGTCCAGGCAATTTTGATTTCAGTTATATATAACAAAAGGTTTTAAAATCAAGTTTTTCTTAAATTTTACATGAAAATACCTAAAACAACAAAAAGATATTGTCCATACTGTAAAAAGAAAACAGAACAAAAAATAAAAATAGTCGGAACAGGAAATAAAAGAGGAACACTCACAAGAGGTTCAAAATCAAGAGCGAAACTAAGAGGACAAAGCAGAGGAATCGGAAACAAAGGAAAATATTCTAAACCTGCTGTATCAAAGTTCAAAAGAAAAACAAAAACAACTAAAAAGACAAATATAATGTATACATGTAAAGAATGTGGAAAATCAAAATACAAACAAGGAAGAAGAAATAAACGAGTAGGAAAACTTTTACAAGAATAAAATGATATCAATTGAAAAGATTACAAAAGAAAATGTAGAGAATTTGAAAGAAAAAGAATTAATTAACATAAAAGGAAAAAAAGAAATGATAATTTCTAAACCAAAAAAACAAGGACATATTGTTATAGAGACAATAAGAAAACAAAGAGAATGTATGGAAAAATGTACCTATGTATTTTATGATAAAAAAGGGCTTACTCTCTTTAGATATGGGGGATATAGCCAAGAAGTATGTGAATACAATGGATTGAAAGAAAAAATATTAAATAATTCGAATAAAATTCCTTGGGAACAATTATAAAATGGCAATAGCAAAGAGAAAAAAAAGATTTTTTGAAGTAGAGATGCCTCTAATAAATAAGACAACTCAGCTTCAGGCATTTGAACTTAAAGAATTAGGTGGAAGATTCATAAAATATGATATGACAAGATTGCTTAGAGGAAAAAGTATAATCCTTCAATTAAAAGTAAAAATAGAAAATGACAAAGCAGTAGCTCATCCAATAAACATAAAATTAATGCCATACTTTTTAAGAAGAGCAGTGAGAAAAGGAACAAACTATATAGAAGATTCATTTTCAACTAAATGTGCAAATGCTCAAATAAGAATAAAACCATTTTTAATCTCAAGAAGAAAAGTTTCAAGAGCAGTAAGAAAAACATTAAGAGAAAAAGCAAGAGAAGAATTAATTAAATATTCAAAAGATAAAAAAGCAGAAGAATTATTTGAAGAAATCCTAAGAAATCATCTTCAAAAAACCTTAAGTTTAAAACTAAAAAAAATTTATCCTCTTGCACTTTGTGAAATTAGAGTTCTTAAAGTAGAGAAAGATTTAGAACCTAAAAAGATTAAAAAAGAAGAAAGCAAAGAAATAATCAAATCTGAAGAAATAAAAGAAGAAAAACAATTGAAAACCCAAAACAAAACAAAGAATAATATTTGAAATAAAATAGATATTTGAAGTTAATAATCCTTTTAAAGATAATTCAATTAATAAAAATATGAAAGAAAAAGAATTATATTCTTTAAGAGATAAATCTCTTCCCTTTCATGATTTTGAAAAATTCAAAAAGAAAATAGAAAACTCTTTTTATAAAAATCTTAATTTTCCTGTAGTTGTAGGATACAAGGAATTCCCCTTGATGAAAAATTTATCTCCACTAAAAAACTCAGATAAGTTGACTGTTCAAAATTTCTTTGGAGGATTAGAAGAAATCTCAGAAGAAAATAAAAATAGAATGTTTCATATTCCCATTCAATTTAAAGGGAATCTTCTTTATATAAGATTAGAAACTCTTCATTATAGCAATTGGAATAACACAATTTTTCTAGCAAGTATGAGTTTCGCAAACTCTAAAGATTATTCATTAACCTTAACATTTTTAGAAGATGGTAATAATAAAAAAGGATATCATGCAACATCTGGAAGTTTTGAAACAACTTATGATAAAATAATGGAAAACTATCTAGGTCCAAACAAAGAATAATTCAATATAAAAAATCTTTTAAACTAATTAATTCTAAATAAACTATCTGGCTTGGCTCCTAATTTAAAGGAAAGTTTGATAAAGAAAACCTTTGGTTGTCTTTATGCCTGCATAGCTCAGTGTTAGAGCAACTGCCTTGTAAGTGAAATCTTCGGATTTCTCATTCCGAGTTTCCTCGGAAACCCAGAAAGCAGTAGGTCGGGGGTTAGAATCCCTCTGCAGGCTTTTTATGTTATTGAACAAAGTGAAATAACATTTAGAATTCTAAGTCAGGTAAATCCGGCAAATTTATATCAGGGGTCGAGTGATTTCGCGAGATAATATCTGCGAAGCTAAATTAAAAAAAATCGAGCGAGGTTAGGAGATAAAAGAATCCCTCTGCAGGCTTATTTCAATTTAACAGCAGTTCCATAAGCCAACATTTCAGCAGCACCTTGCATTATCATTGAAGTCATAAATCTCATTCCAATAATTGCATCTGCTCCTAAATCAATTGCTGCATTAACCATTCTATTATAAGCTTCATCTCTCGAATGAGCAATCATTTCTGTATAAGTTTTAATCTCTCCCCCAATCAAATTCTTGAAACCCGCTCCAATATCCCTTCCAATATTTCTTGCTCTTACAGTATTCCCTTTAACAAGTCCCAAAATTTCCACAACTTTCTTTTCAGGAATTTCATTGCCTGTTGTAACAATCATTTTTTCCTCCTTTCAGCTGATTTTTTCTCAATTTTAATTTCTTCAATCTTGTCTTCCTTTTTATTAAAGAAAATAATTATTCCCATAATAAAAATTGGTATTCCATAAATTAAAAAAACAAAAGAAACAAAAAAAGAAAGCACAATAAGAAATAATCCCAAAACAATCATAGAAATTCCTGTTATAGTTCTGCTAATTACATTCATAAAAAAATAAATATATTTAAGTTAATAAATTTATTCCTCAACAACCAACTCTGCCTTATCTCCATCAATTAAAATCTTAGCAATTTCCTTTGGAATATTTGCAATTTGCCCTTTATCATAAGGCCCCATTTCCTTTTCATCAAGTCCAACAAATTTCTCTATATCTTCCTTAAACAAAATCAATTCATTTTTTTTTATCTCTTCCTTTCCATTTAAGGATTCATTAAGTTTCTTATCAGAAGAATCAACACATTTCATCAAATTATCAAAAAGTTTTTTTTCAAAGTCAAGCATATTATCAAAATCTTGTTTTGAAATCCCAGTCTCAGCAGCAATCAAAACCAAATTCAAAATTTTCTTTCTTCTCCGAATAATAAACTCCTTAAAAAGCGTCTGTGCATTCTCAACCTGTTTCTTTGCCTTATTAATAACATCAGAAAAAGAATCATCCTCCTTTGATGCCATCTCTTTCTTCTCTTTCAAATAATTAGCAAAATCTCCAATAAATAACTTGGGAATCTTCTGCAATTGTTCTGAATATCTTTCTTTTCGCGATGCTTCATAAATATCATTATAAGTTATCATTTTTCAAATAATTTGGAATAGGAAATTTAAAATATTCTGGAAAAAGATTTTTTCCATAAACTAATCTCCAAAAACATTCCCCTTCTAATTTACAATCCTCTAAAGCATTATGTATATTTCTATTGTCTTCCATCCCGCAAAATTCTAAAATTTTACTCAAACCCAATTCTAATCTATTTTTTTCATTATCTATCAAAAAAGATTCATTAATCTCAAAATATTTCATTTGAGCAATACTATGCAAATCTAAAGCTCTATAATGAAAAGGTACATCCAAACCATATTTCTGGGCTTTAATCAAAATAAAAGATAAATCAAATTGAGGATTTTGACAAATTAAATTATTAATTTTCACTTTCTTTGCCCATTCAAAAAATTTTACAAGCATTTCCTTCTGAGATTGCTTATTTTTATCTCTTAATTCTTCTTCTGTCTTTCCAATCACTTCTAAAACAGGTTTCCCAAATTTAGGATTTATAATTTGGTCTTCATCATCTATACATGATTCTTCTAAAAAAACATTTTCTGGATTATTTAAATCAACTGCTCCAATTTGCCAAATACCACATTTTTCAAAATCAACTCCACTAGCTTCTATATCCACAATTATCATGTAAATAAAAGATTAGAATTACTTTTAATAATTGTTATAATCCATTATCAAACTTATTTCAAAAACTTAACTTTCTTCAATAATTCTTTTCCTAAAATCTTTCCCAAAATTCCCTTTTTACATTCCTTTTCAGAAAATTTTTTCTCCTTTGGAATAGAATCATCATAAAATAAAACAGGAACAGGGTCTGCAGAATGGTGCTTGAGTTTGCATGGAGTTGAATGGTCTGCTGTAACAACAACTTTGATTTTATTTGGAGGAGCAAATTTCCTCAAAAAATTAAACAAAGTTCTGTCAATATATTCTATCATAGCTTTCTTCTCAAAAGGTTTATTATCATGCCCAGGAAAATCTGTTTCCTTAAGATGAATATAAGCATAATCCACTTTCTTATAATTCTTCTTCAATGTTTTAATTGAAAACTTGCATGCTTTCTTAAGTGCATTCCATAAATTTCCATAAGAATCCAATTGTTTCAACTTAGGATACTCAAAAGAAAAAACCTGCATTCCTGAATGAATTGAAAAACCAATCTCCAAAGGCATATAAGCCACAGATAACCATTTCTTGTATTTCTTTAACTTAGGAATCTCAATACCTGCCCCTCTAACAAGAAGAAAATTAGCAGGCATCAAACCTCTTCTTTCTCTCTGCTTATTTATAGAATGATTATTAAGAACATCATATGCTTTTTCTAAAAATTCATTTATAACATTTGCAGTATATTGAGAATTCTCATCATCATCTAATGGCTTACAAAACTGAACTTTATAAATTATCTGACTTTTTCCTTGAATATAAGTTAAATCATTTCCAGAAATATTATCTGAAAAACCACCTCTAAACACTAATGCCGCTCTATGTTGAACAGTCGGTTTAAAAACAAATTCACAAGGTAATTTTAATTTATTTAATGCCTTAGCTAAAACTGATGCCTCCATAGTTGTCAAAGTCCTTCCCGCTCTTCTATCTAAAATATTTCGTTTCTTCAAAGAATCAATTGTAGCAAAATTAACTCTCAATGCTAAATCTCCTCTTGTTAATTTAATATCTGTTCCTCTTGTTTCTAATTGACCTCTTGTGCTTGAAATTAAATCATTTCCAAAAATAGAAACAATTGCTTCATCTGATTCAGGAACAAAACCAGGCTTAACAGGGTGCATATAACCCAATTTACCTCTTGTTGCCAAAAAATTCATATTCGGCGTCTTCGCAGCTTCCAAAGGCGTCTTTCCACCAAGTTGCTTATTTGGCAAATCCCCCATACCATCTAAAATCACTAATATTCCCTTCATTCAAAATAAGAAGAAGGTATTCTTTATAAAAATTTATATCTTCATAAAATATAAAATCACAAACACATAAATACCTCTTAAAAAATGTTATTTAATGAAAAAAATTTTATTAATTTACCCAAAATGTCCAGATACTTTTTGGAGTTTCAAAAATGTGTTAAATTTCATTTCAAAAAAAGCAGCATTTCCTCCTTTAGGATTACTTACAATTGCACCCATGCTACCAAAAGAATGGAATAAAAAATTAATTGATTTAAACATTAAAAAATTAGAGGATAAAGAAATAATTTGGGCAGATATTGTTTTTATAAGTGCTATGCTTGTTCAAGAAAAAAGTGCAAAAGAAATAATTGAAAGATGTAAATCCTTAGGAAAGAAAATTGTTGCCGGAGGACCTGCATTTACTACTGGATATAAAAAATTCTCAAATATAGACCATTTTGTTTTAAATGAAGCAGAAATAACTCTTCCGCGTTTCTTAGAAGATTTAAAAAAAGGAAAAGCAAAAAAAATATACACTTCTAAAAAAAGACCAGACATAACAAAAACACCTGTTCCAGATTGGTCGCTGATAAATTTTAAAGACTATGTTACAATGCTTGTTCAATATTCAAGAGGTTGTCCTTATAATTGCGAATTCTGTGATATAATAATTATGAATGGAAGAATTCCAAGAACTAAAACACCAGAACAAATAATAAATGAAATTCAATCTCTTTATGATAAAGGATGGAAAGGTTCAATATTTATTGTAGATGATAATTTTATTGGAAACAAAAGCAAAGTAAAAAAAATGCTTCCAAAATTAATTGAATGGCAGAAAAAAAACAAGTATCCTTTTAAATTTTTAACAGAAGCCTCTTTAGATTTAGCAGAAGATGATGAATTAATGCAAATGATGAGCAAGGCAAACTTCAGTAAAGTTTTCTTAGGAATAGAAACTCCTTCATTAGATAGTCTGAAAGAATGTGGAAAATATCAGAATACAAAAATGGACCTTGCAGAATCTGTAAAAAGAATTCATAAAAACGGAATACAGGTAATGGGGGGATTTATAGTCGGTTTTGACAATGATACTTCAAAAATTTTTGACGCACAAATAAAATTTATACAGAAAGTAGGAATTGGAACTGCTATGATGGGAATTCTTACAGCTCTTCCAAAAACAAGATTATGGCATAGATTAAAAAAAGAAAAAAGATTACTAAAAGAAACAAGTGGAGAAAACACCGACGGAGATATAAATTTTCTTCCAAAAATGGGATTAAGAACATTATCAGAAGGTTATCAAAAAGTAATCTCAACAATTTACTCTCCTAAAAATTATTTTAAAAGATTAAACACTTTTTTCAAGGATTACAAACCAAAAGTAAAAAATAAAGTAAATCTTTCAAGGGAAATGATTTCTGCATTTTTCAAAAGTATTTGGAGAATTGGAATTATTTCAAAAGCAAGAAAATATTATTGGAAATTACTGCTAAAAGTTGGATTTACAAAAACAAAAGCTCTTCCATTAGCAATAGAACAAGCAATTTACTGGAAACACTTTTCTGAAATAGCTGAAAAAATTGCTGAAAAAAATCAGATGCAAAAACTTAATAACTAATACTTTACTTCTAAAAATATGTTTGGAAAACTCAAAGAAAAACTCAAAAATTGGACAAAGAATTTCACAAAAAAAGTAGAAGAAACAGAAGAACCAATTGAAATTCCAGAAGAAATAAAAGAAAAAACTTCTAAAAAAAAGAAAATAATAAAAGTTCCCTTAAAAGTAGATTATCCTGCAATAGTTCCAGATACAGAATATTTAGAAAGAGAAATAGAAAAAATAAAAGAAGAATCTCAAGAAATAAAAGTTCCTATGAAATTTAATGCAGGAGCGAAAAAATATGAACATGATTTAGAAAAATTAGAAGAAGAAATTAAAGAAAAAGAAGAACCAGGAACAAAATCTTTTTTTCAAAAAATAAAATCAAAAATAAATAAAATAAAAATTTCTGAAAAAGAATTTAATGTCTATTCTGAAGAACTTGAAATGCTACTTTTAGAAAATAATGTTGCTTTAGAAGTTGCTGAGAAAATAATTGAAAAATTAAAAGAAGACATAATTGGAAAAGAATTATTAAAAAAAGAGATTGAAGAAGAAATTAAAGAATCTTTTAAGAAAATAATTAGAGAAATTTTAATTGAACCTTTTGATGTAATTGACAAAGTAAAAGAAAAAATTACAGACCAATCAAAAGAACCTTATGTGATTTTGTTTTGTGGGATAAATGGCAGTGGAAAAACAACTAGTCTTGCAAAAGTTACAGATTTTTTAAAAAATAAAAAAATCTCTTGTGTAATGGCTGCAGGAGATACTTTTAGAGCAGCTTCAATAGAACAATTAAAAGAACACGGAGAGAAAATAGGTGTAAAAGTTATATCTCATGAATATGGTTCTGACCCTGCTTCTGTTGGTTTTGATGCAATAAAATATGCAAAAAAGAATTTTATTGATTGTGTACTAATTGACACAGCAGGAAGAATTCATACTTCAAAGAATCTCTTAAAAGAAATAGAAAAAATATCTAAAGTTTGTAAACCTGATTTGAAAATATTTGTAGGAGAAAGCATAACAGGGAATGATGCAGTAGAACAGGCAAAAAGTTTTAACTGGGCAATTGGAATTGATGGAATAATTTTAACAAAAGCAGATATTGATGAAAAAGGTGGAACAGCTTTATCAGTAGGTTATGTAACAAAAAAACCAATTTTATATCTTGGAACAGGACAAGCTTATGATAAAATTGAACCATTTGATAAAGAGAAATTTATTGAAAGATTGGGTTTGTGAAAGTTAATCATTTATTGGAATTTCTATTGATTTTGTAAATGTTTTTTTATCTCCATCTTCTGCGTAATTAATAGTAAATGTAATTTGATAAGGAAAAGAACTTCCATAAAAACAATTTTGACATCCCTCTAAAACTACAGAAGCTTCATATTTTTTATTGCAATTTTCGTGATGCCATGAATAAGAAGGGCATTGGAAGAGAAAATCATAATAACAATCAGGATGAGAAGAGTCGGAAATGCAAAATCTTTCAGAAAATGCAGTTTGAGAATTTTTATTCAACCTATCAACTATTATATTATTTCTGCTTAATTCAAAAGAAGTTATATTGAGATTAAAATTAGGGATTATTGTAATTGTAAAGAGCAATTTCTTATCAAATTTTTCGTATTGTCCTTCATTAATCGAAGATGGAGAAATTGAAATTTGAAAGGGGTCTTTTTGGATAATTGAATTTCCATTGGGTTTAATATCTGCCCAATTAAGAACAGCAATAATTGCAAGCACGAGGCTTGCCATTATTCCCAAAATCCAAAGAATATTTTTTGTATTTTTCTTCATCATATTTATAGTGAATTATTATTTAAATAAATTTATATCTGAAAAAGAGATGATAACAAATTTTCCATCGGGGTGGCGGTTGGGCGGGCGGGAATACCCAAAAACTTAATAATCTTTAATATACTTCTTAAATCATGTTAGAAAAACTTGGAGAAGTATTAAGAAAAGCAACAAACAAATTAGCAAATGCAATTTTCTTAGATAAAAATCTCGTGGATTCTATAATTCGTGATTTGCAGAGAGCACTTATTGAAGCAGATGTAAATGTTCTTTTAGTTAAAGAATTAAGCAATAAAATAAGACAGGCTGCTCTGGATGAAAGAATTAAAGAAATAGATAAAAAAGAACATATCATAAAATTGTTGCATGATGAACTTTTGAAAATTCTTGGAGAATCTAAAAAATTAAAACTACAAAAAGAACAAAACAGAATTATGCTTCTTGGATTATATGGGGCAGGGAAAACAACTACAATAGCAAAACTTGGAAATTATTTTGCTAAAAGAGGCAACAAAGTTGGTTTAATTGGATTAGATGTCCATAGACCTGCAGCACCAGAACAATTAAAACAACTTGGTGAGAAAAATAAATTAAATGTTTTCATAGAACCAAATGAGAAAAATGCTCTGAAGATTTGGAAAAAATATGAAAAAGAATTAAAAGATTATGACTTGATTTTAGTTGATACAGCTGGAAGACACACTTTAGATAAAGAATTAATTAAAGAAATAAAAGAGTTGGATAAAAAAATAAATCCAACAGAAATAATTCTTGTAATGCCTGCAGATATTGGACAAGCTGCAAAACAACAAGCTCAGGAATTCAAAGATGCTGTAAATATTACAGGAGTTATAATTACAAGAATGGATTCAACTGCAAAAGGAGGAGGCGCCTTAACAGCTTGTGCAGAAACAAATGCTCCAGTTTATTTTATTGGAACAGGTGAAAAAGTAAATGATATAGAAGAATTTGACCCAGAAAGATTTTTATCACGACTTTTAGGAATGGGAGATTTACAATCTTTAATTGAAAAAATAAAATCTGTAACAGATGAAAGCAAACAACAAAAAATTCAAAAAAAATTAGAAGAAGGCAAGTTAAATTTAGAAGATGTTGTTGAGCAAGTTAAATCAATGGGTTCTCTTGGAGGTTTTGATAAAATTAAATCAATGATTCCTGGTTTAGGCAAAGCAAAAATTCCAGAAAATATGCTAAGCACTCAGCAGGAAAAAATTGCAAAATGGGAACATATAATTAAATCCATGACTCCAGAAGAAAAAGAAAATCCAGAACTTCTTGAAAAACAAACATCAAGAATTGCACGAATTGCAAAAGGCGCAGGAGTTCACACAAGTGATATTCGCTCATTGCTTAAACAATATAAAATGCTCAATGAAATGATGAAAGGTGGAATGGGAAATATGGACATGTCTGGAGGTATGAGTCAAAAACAATTAATGAAACTTGCAAAGAAATTTGGAAAAAGAAAGATTCGGAGGTTTTAGGAATGAGGGTTTTAAAAAAAACTATTATAGAGATATGGAAATGGTTTAGTTTTTTAATATTTTATTATTTCTTCTTTGTTTTAATAGAAAAAAAAGAATATATCTGGCTTATATCTTTAACACTATTACTTTTCTTATTTATTTTGATATTTAATTGTCTTGAGGAGAAGATAAAATGACCCCCACTAAAATCATCGCACAAGGTGCAGAAGCAAAAATAATTTTAGTGAATGAAAAGTCGAATTCCTTTATTATAAAAGACAGAATAAAAAAATCATATCGTATTCCAGAACTTGATAAAAAAATAAGAAAAAGAAGAACAAAATCAGAAGCAAAACTTCTTGAAAAAGCTTCTAAAATAATTAATTCTCCAAAACCTCTTTTTCAACCAACAAAAGGTTTTTCTCAAATCAAAATGCCTTATATTAAAGGTAAAAGACTTTCAGAACATTTAGATAATTTCCCCTTAAAAAAACAAAAAGAAATTTGTAAAACAATTGGACAAGAAATTGCAAAACTTCACGATGCTGATATAATTCATGGAGATTTAACAACTTCAAACATGATTTTAGTCGGAGAAAAAGTTTTCCTAATAGACTTCGGACTTGGTTATATCTCAAGAAAATTTGAAGACAAAGCAGTTGATTTGCATTTATTAAAACAAGCATTAGAAGCAAAACATTTCAAAAATTGGAAAGAATTAATTAAAGAAGTTTTTAATGGATACAAAAAATCAAAAGATTCTAAAAAAGTCTTTGAAAGATTAAAAGCAGTTGAAAAAAGAGGAAGATATAAACATTAATTATTTATTAAAAGAAAAAACTTCATTCTTTTCAAGCTCATGATTGTTATTCAAATCCAAATAATATCTAACTAATTGGGTTTTCATTATATTATATTCAGCAGTATTACTTACACTATAAGCAAATCTTGCATCTTCAACACCATCCAAATCATTATCATAACCCAATAAAAGAATTCTTTGGCTTCCCTCTGTTCCAAAAATAATATTAGATAATTTAGTAGAATCTACTTGTAATTTAGCATTAGTAGAATCCCCTGAAGAAACAGAATTAAAGAAATCCGTGTAAACCGCCATTGGATATGGACTTTCTTTTACATGATAAATAAATTTAGAATCATCACCTTCAGTACCATTTTCATACAAAAAAGTAATCATCCGTGTATTTGATCCATATCTATCAAATTTCATAAACCTCATTTTACTAGGGTCCACATAAAAGCTCTTTTGAGAAATATCTTGTGATTCTATAATATTTGACGAAAGCCCAAAAAATATTGCAAAAAGCAATGCTAATAATTTTTTCATAATCAAAAAAAGAAGATTTACTATTTAATTATATTTGTAATAAATTAATTAGATTTAAAAGAATATAATTATTAATTTTATTAAAAATTATCTCAATCAATTAACTAGGAGAAATTAAAATCAAAACACATGAAAAAAAAGTTGAAGATTTTTACTCGACAGGATTAAGCGAAAATAACTTTAAAGAATTCCAAAAAAATCGCAAAAGATTTCTTTCCTTTGGCTATTGGGAAAATAACACAAAAACATATAATCAGGCAGCTAAAAATTTATTAAAATTCTTTATTGAAAACAGTGAAATTAAAA
>Ga0307436_1000004_pt1 | contig 181040 bp, 151 predicted proteins | sample SalMarWE160440MG_FD_202513 | JGI IMG/M metagenome (GOLD analysis project Ga0307436, IMG submission 202513) | Salt marsh sediment microbial communities from the Plum Island Ecosystem LTER, Massachusetts, United States - WE1604-40 | ecosystem: Environmental > Aquatic > Marine > Intertidal zone >...
GTGCCGGTTGCCATTCGAAAATTCCGTTGGCCGTGTAGACGAGCGTATCTCCGTCGTTCGGCGGTCCGGCGGCGATAGGTACGTCCCGTATTTGAGTGTACTTTATATCGCCGGTCTTGTCGGTTTGGTTGAGTGAAAAAATCCTACTCGTCATTTTTTTAATCTCACAACGCTTCCAATTCTTCGCAAACGTACTTGAGACCGACGAGAGCGATACCGTCCAGATCGTCCGATTCTATAGTTTTATCGTTCGCGTGCGGTAACGAATCGCCGAAACATCGGCGCCAATCTTGAGCCGTCACTCCCCATTCTTTCGGCGCGCCGATATGTTGATCGCGCCAACGATAAGAGTAGATCGGTAGATCGTACGCGAGTTTACGCGCGATTCTCGCCTTTCGCTCGGCGCTCAACTCTCGCACATTCTCTTTTTCGTTGACGTCGCAAAGAGCCGACCAAGAATTATCGCCCGGAAGAATTCGCAGTCCGGTAGTTTGAGCGGCGTTCGTAAACACCCTGAAACCGTTCGTCAAATATACGCGCATCGCCTGCCGGTTATCGCTATTGAACGACGACGACGCGTCGATGACGCTGAAATAAGAATTATGACTTACGGTTTGACTACCTAAACCCATCGCCGTACTAACGAACGTATTACCGTTTACGGTTATTCTAGAGCCGGATACGAAATCGTAATTTCCTTTGGTTATAGAACATCCGGTCGCCGATACGCAGGACGATATCGAGCAATCGCTAATGTCGGTCGCCTCGCATCCGATTATCGATACGCGACTACTACCGGTAATATCGGAAGAGTCGGACGCTATCGTAGCGTTGGCCGAACCGTTTGTCATTTGACAGAGTTGAGACGCTACGACGCAACAATCCGTCGACGTAGAGTTGACGGTACATTGATGACCGGCTACGATACCGTTTCGCTCGCCGTTCATCGAGTGCACGTCGCCGTTCATGATTAACGAACTGTTGGCCGCGGATTGCATCGCGTTACTGAGACCGCCGACGAGAACCGAATCTCTACTACCGCTCGCCATCGTACTCAATTCTCCGCCGATAATGACGTTACCGTCACCGGCTATAGAGCGGTTGACGTTCGACACGATCACGGTACGATCTCCGGTACCGGCGTCGTTAACGTCCCCGGTCAGTATAACCTGAGACGCGCCGCGGCACTTGTTCGTTCGACCGCCGACTACGACGCACGTCGACGATTCGCACGCGTTAAACGCTCCGGCGCAGACGGCGCAATTATTCGACGTCGACGAATTGGTATCGCCGGCGATTACGACGTTCGCGACGCCGCCGACGGTGTGATCTTTACCGATCGTCAGACTACCGGCCGCCGCCGTTCCCGTCATATACGTACGAAAAGCGTGCGCCGAAGATGAAGGACCGATTATCGTGTTGGTAGTATCCGGCGTCGGGAATTGAGGGTTATAGCAGATGTTCGTCTCGCCGCTTACCGCATCGACGATCCGATGCCACGGCGACAAACCCGCGGGTCCGGCGGCTCCCGTAGGTCCGACCGCTCCGACCGCTCCGTTCGGACCCTGATTTCCGGCTATACCTTGCGGACCCTGATCGCCGACGGGTCCGGCGGGCCCGGCTGGTCCGGCTGCTCCGGTATTACCGACGGGACCCTGATCGCCCTGATCGCCTACGGGTCCTTGCGCGCCTTGCGTTCCTTGAGGTCCGGTCGCGCCGATCGGTCCGACGGCGCCTTGGAAACCCTGAGGTCCCTGATCGCCGACCGGACCTTGATCGCCTTGAACGCCTTGAGCGCCTTGCGCGCCTTGAGGTCCTTGAGGTCCCTGACTTCCTTGAGGGCCTTGAACTCCTTGAGGGCCTTGAGGTCCGGGTGCTCCGGTCGGTCCGGTGATACCCGTAGGTCCGGTCGGTCCCGTGCCCGTAAGGATTCCGAAGACGAACTGACCGACGGTCGGATCGAAATATAGAGCGTCTCCGACGCTCGGTTCGTCGCCGGAAATCTGAACGCCGTTTACGGCGTCGATGTTCTTGGGCGTCGCGTTACTTTGAACTATTCTCAAGTCGAAATCCGATCTAGTAGACATTTTTTTTCTTCTTCAACGCGTCGAATCGTTTCAACAGATTCTTTATCGCCGCCAACTTTACGACGTCCAAATCTAACGCGCCGATCAGTAGTTTGCCTCCGAATTCCGGAAAGAGTTCGTTCCAGTGTTGAGCGATAGGTCCGACGAATCTCTTTCGACTCGTCGTCGCCAGATTATAGTGGAATACGGGTAATCGCCGAAGACGGCGCATAACGTCGTCGTCGTCTAAACTGACGATATCGCGTTTCAATCGCCTATCGCTCAACGATTGCCACGTACTGGAACCGGAAGACATTTGTACGCGCGGAGCCGGTCCATTCGACGCCGAAAACTTGAGACCGCCGGAAAATTTCTGAATAAACTGATTCGACGCCGTCGTCGTCGCGTTCGGCGTCGTACCGTCCGACATGACGAACGAGTTGGCGTGCGCGATCGTAACGTTCTTACCTAAACCGACGCTGCGATCTGAATTCGTCGCGCGAACGGCGACGCCGGCGACGAACGTATCCGACGAATTATCTACGACGTTATCGCGTCCGCCGAATATCGTCTGAGCCGTACCGTTCGTAATTCTATTCGACGAACCGCCGACGATCGTAGAGATGGTCGTCGTCGTACCCGTTATCGTATTAGATTCGCCGCCGAGAATCGCGCAATACGAGGCGGACGCCGACGTCGGTACAGAATTGGAAGTACCGCCAGAGATTAGCGATCGAGTTTCGGCGCCGACGGCCGACGGGCGGTTATCGTTCGATACGCCGCCCAACACTACCGCCTCTAAACCTTTACATCTATTCGAAGTACCGGCGCCGATAAAGGCGCGCGATTCGCACTGATTACTCGAACCGCCGCAGACGACGCAATTCTCGCCGCTAGCGCTATTCGAATGACCGGCGATGACGGCGGCGTACGGAGAGGCGGCGGCGATCGAATTACTCTGACCGGCGCCGATAAGCGCGTTCGACGAGTTGATCGAATTACTCTGACCGCCTAAAATAACGGAATCGGAGACGTTCATCGCGATCGAATTCGTCGTACCGCCGCCGACGCAACAATTCGTCCCCGTTCCGCTATTTATCGAATTGGCGAGACCGGCGAGAGCGCAAGAGTTACGCGCGGCCGATTTATTATTACGACCGAACGCTACGCTGTCGATTCCGCGATTCGCCTGAGACCATTGCGTCGATTCGGCGACGCCGGCTCTCAACGACGACTTTTTAGAGGCGGCCGCGATGAAAAACATGCGCGGGTCGACGGACGGCTGTTCGGTCGTCTGCGGTCCGATCACCAGATTATCGTTGACGGTCGTCGGGTAAGAAGGATTGAAAATCATTTCAGTACCGCTCAGTTGCCACGGCGAAATTACCTCGCCCGTCGGGCCGATCGGACCCGTAGCGCCGGTCGGACCCGTATTTCCCCGATCGCCGGTATCGCCCATTTCGCCTTTAGGTCCGATCGGTCCCGTAGGACCCTGAACGCCGTGAATCCCTTGCGGTCCAACGTCTCCCTGATCGCCTTGCGCCCCTTGCGGACCGGTAGGACCCGTAGGACCCATTAAACCTTGAATACCTTCGAATCCGTCGTTTCCGATCGGACCGACGATTCCTTTAGCGCCCGTAACGCCAGTCGGACCTTTATCGCCTACGGGACCTACGGCTCCCGTATCGCCCGTCGGCCCCGTAGGACCCGTATGACCCGGATCGCCGATAGGACCCGTAGGTCCGGTCGTAGGTCCTACCGGTCCGTACGGACCCGTCGGACCCGTCGGACCGCCCTGTAGTCGCGTCAAACCGTACTCGCCTACGTTCGAGTAGTAGGCGATAACCTGACCGCTAGTCGACGCGAGCGTTTTACCGATCTGAACGTCGTTTATAAAGTACGTACTATTTATATTATCGTTCGTCGATTCTTCTAGACGTATACTACTCATCGTCGTCGTATTTTTCTAAATTGTACTTTCCAATTCGATCAGTTTAGCGTCTAACGATTTTATGACGGCTAAAGATATGCAATCTGTATCCATCAGATTGATATGCCACGGATCGGCGTCCCATTCGAATCGTCGATTCCATTCGCGTACCATCGGTCCGATAATTTTCCGTTTCGATCCGTTCGCGTAGTTGTACGAGCAGAGCGGTAGGGATTTAAATTTATCGAGAGTTTTATCGTAGTCGATTTCGCTCAGATTGCGTTTCACGGACGAGTCGCAGACGCTCATCCATTGATTTCCGCCGGGTAGTATTTCGACGCCGACGCCGGCGCCGCTGTAGTACTTGACGCCGCCTCGCGCTCGGGCGTAAAACGCGTTGTTCGTATTGTCGCTCGTGCCTAGACCGTTGGCGTCGAAAGACATTATAACGTTATTCGATCCTCTCGTCCTAATGTTACGACCGATCAGAACGCACTCGCTAGCTGACCCCATCGTCGAATTGTCGATTCCCATCAACGTCGCGTCGGACGCCGGCGCCGTCGAATTACCCGATCCGTGCGTGATGACCGAGTTTTCGCTGTTTGAGCCGATAGAATTGCCGGAACCGCACGCGATCGCCGAACGATCCGACAGAGCGGAATTTGACGAACCGACGAGTACGACGGAATTATTTCCCTGCGCCGAATTACTAGAACCGCCGCAAACGCTTGAGCCGGACCCGCTAGCCGTATTCGACGTACCGCTCAGTACGACGCTATCGCTACCGCTTGCGGAATTGCCGATACCGCAGCCGATAAACGCTCGAGCGCCGGCGGCGACGTTGTTCGACTGACCGCCGCAGACGATAGAATCTACTCCGCTAGCCGTATTATCCCTTACCGACGAGTCGACGCCGCCGCCGCATACGGCGCTACGCGTTCCCGTCGCGCGATTATGTCCGCCGCCGAAAACGACGCTGTCGATTCCCGTCGCCCGATTATTAATCCCGCCGCTACCGTTCGTACCGCCGCCGACTACGACGGCGTTCGCGGCCGTACCCGCCAGATTAGAAACGCCGCCGAAAATTACGCACCGCGCTCCGCCGGCTGTACCGCCGCTACCGCACGCCGCCGACTCGTCGCCGCTCGCCGTATTATTCCGACCGCCGGCGAAAGAGTTGAGTCCGCGATTAGCCATCGACCATTGACCGCCGCTAACCGTTCCGCATCTAAACGAACCCGGTTTCATACCGACGCTTACGGTATCGTTGACGAAAAAGCAGGCGGTCATCGCGGCGCTTTCGGTCGTCTCCGAACCGACTATAAAATTATCCGTACTGACGGTCGGCGCCGCCGGATTGTACGCGACGTTCTGATCGGTAAGGATCGGATCGGCGATTCTATACCAGACGGGCGTAACGCTCATTCCGCTCGGTCCCGTAGGACCCGTAGGACCGATAATTCCGTCTATACCCATATCACCTTTTTCGCCTTTAGGACCGGTAGGTCCCGTCGGACCCGTCGGACCCGTGAGACCTTGCGGACCTTGAACGCCGATCGGACCTTTAGCGCCTTGATGTCCGATCATACCAGTAGGACCTTGCGGTCCTTGCGGACCTTGCGGACCTTGCGGACCTTGCGGACCTTGAGGACCTTGCGGTCCTTGCGGACCTTGAGGACCTTGAGCGCCTTGATTACCTTGCGGACCTTGATTACCGTCAACTCCGCCGGCTCCTTGGATTCCTTGCGGTCCGGTCGCGCCGTGAGCTCCCGAAGGACCGGTCGGTCCGCCGGCTAATCCCATCGGTCCCGTAGGACCGGTAGATCCCGTCGGACCGTTACCGATCGGCGGTTGAATCCAAACGAAATTCTGACCAGAGTCGAACGATAGAGTATATCCTTCGCCGGGTACGGTTTTAGAAATCGAAAAACGATCTATCGCGTTAAAGTTGAGTTTACCGGTTTCTGCGGATTTTACGGAAAATGACATTTTTTTTGTTCGTGAGTATTACTATACGATCTACGCAGGATAGTATAGTAATTTTTTTTCTTCTTTCACGCCAACTCTTTCGCCAAATATAGTAGAGCGGATAGCGCGACGCCGTCCAGATCGTTCGACGCCAACGTCGTATCACCATCGCCGCCGATATCCGGCAGTACGTCTCGAAACGTCTCGACCCATTCTTGAGCCATAGGTCCGAAATACCTTCGTCCGTCGCGATGAGCGTCCGTCACTAGCGAGTAAGAGTAGAGGGGTAATCGATCGCGTAATTTCGCCGCCACTTTGGCGTGAAAATCGTCCGTCAATTCGACGATATTCTCTTTCAAACGTTCGTCGCAAAGCGCCGACCAAGAATTGGCGCCGGATAGAACGCGTAAGCCGGTCGTACCGGCCGCGTTGGATTGAACGGTAATACCTCCGGACGCGAGGACGTAAATCGTCGACGCCGCTACGCTGTTGATCGTCGTCGATCCGTCGCACCAGACGAACGCGTCGCCGTGCGCGGCGTTAGCGCCCTGCCCCATCGCGAACGATCTGGATACCGCCGACGAAGTGATCGAACAATTATTCCCCGATACGAAATTATCGTCGCCTCTCATCGTAACGTTACGTCCGCACGCGACGATCGATCGGTTTCCAGACGTCGCCGACGTTCCGGACGCCGACAGAACGGCAGAGTTTTGTCCGCCGCCGCTTAACGTTACGTTCAGTCCGGAGACGAGCGCCGTTTGAGCGCCCGTACCGACGAAAGCGGAACGTCTGCTTTCCAAAATGACGTTATTCGAACCGGTAGCGTCCAAATGATCGACGTTTCCACCGCATACCACCGAATTCTTCGAATCGGTTATTCTAGAATCGACGCTTCCGAATAATCCGGCGCCGTCCGGAGAGCCGGCGCTAATCGACAGCAGTTCGCACCCGCTACCGCCGATTCGTACGGAACTCTTTCCGCGCTGCGCCGACGTACCGCCGTGATCTCCGCCGACGGTTACGCCGCCAGAGTTGTCTTGAGAAAAATTTATCGACGCGCCGCTCACCGTATACGTCGCCGTCGCGGAATTTACGACGTTATCGCATCCGACGATCGCGTTACCGACGCCCGGACCGCTCGTATTCGTCGTACCGCCGACGACGACGCAGGCAACGCCGCTCGACGTATTCGACTGACCTCCGAAAACTCCGGCGTTGGTCGACGTCGCGGAATTACTTTCGCCGCCGAGTACGACGCACGCGGCGCCGCTAGCCGACGCGTTTTTCCCGCAACTCAAACTACCGGCGGCCGCGTCGCGTAAATCTATACGAAATTTAGAATTATTAGAATTCGGTCCGACCATCAGATTCGTATTCGCCGGAACGGGAAAAAACGGATTGTACTGAATCGCGTCCGACGTCAAAACTACGGCGTCGACTTTACGCGTCCATTGAGCGACACCCGACGGACCTTGCGAACCTTGCGCGCCGATCGGACCTTGCGAACCTTGATTACCTTGAAGTCCTTTATCGCCCATCGCGCCTTGCGGACCTTGACTACCCATCGAACCTTGAATACCCGTAGGACCTTGCGGACCCTGCGGACCCGTAGGACCCGTAGGACCATGCGCGCCTTGCGCTCCTTCAGGTCCTTGCTGTCCGGTCGCGCCGGTCGCGCCGGTCGGACCGACGTCGCCGACTAATCCGATCGGACCCTGATCGCCCGTAGGACCCGTCGGTCCCTGATCGCCCGTCGGACCCGTCGGTCCCGTAGGACCCGTCGGTCCGGTTACGCCCGTAGGTCCCGGAGGTCCGGGAGGTCCGGGAGGTCCGGTTACGCCCGTAGGTCCCGTAGGACCGGTAGGTCCGGTAAATCCGATAACGCCGACTACGTACTGATCTGAAACGGAATCGTAATAGATGACGTCTCCGACGATCGGTTGAGCGCTAACCGAAATCTGCGCCTCGTTAATCGCCTTTAAAGCTCGTAGTTTAGGTAATTTCTTTACGTTAAAAGCCATTTTTCTATTTTACGCGCTAACCGTAGCCAATTTCGAAACGATATAATCGTACTTTCGTTTCAAGCCTTTAATCGCCGCCAACTTTATACCGTCCATATCCCTCATACCGATCATCTTGTTCGTTTGACGTACGGACGGGAAGGCTTCGTGCCATTGCTGAGCGGTAGGACCGACGCATACCTCACCCGCCGATCTACCCTTTACCGTATACTCGTAAATCGGTAATTTGGCGCGAAGCGTTTTTAGAATTTCCGTACAGTTTAATCGTTTCAGATTCTCTTTGACGTTCTCGTCGCAAATCGCGACCCAAGCGCTACCGCCGGCCGCCATCGAAACGCCCAACGTATGCGCCGCGTCGCTAAAATATCTAGCGCCGCCCGAATGTTTGAACGTAACCGTAGCGCCGGCGCCCGCGTCGGACGTACTCGAAGATCCGTCGGCCCAGATGAAAACGCCGTTGTGTAAACTCAAAATATCCCGTCCGAAAAGGTAATTGTTAGTACCGAGGTTATCGGTCGACGTGATGTTGTCTCCGTGTATTATAGAACCGTTCGAATTATCGCCCGAAAGATTATTATTACCGCCGAGAATGGTACAATACTGACCGCGTTGTACCGTCTGATTCGTTCCGCAGACGCTAATTCCTCTAGAGCCGTTGGCGTCGTTGTTCAATCCGCACGCGACGACCACGGTACTGGCCACCGCCAACGCGCACGTTTCGTTAGATCGTCCGCCGCCTATAAAATTGTCCACTCCGTTGGTACGGTTATCCTGACCGCAAACGATAACGCTCCGTATCGATCCGCTCTCTATGTTGTTGTTCGTACCGGCGCCGATACAGGCGCGATCCGTATCGATCGTACTGAATCCGCCCGCTCCGATAAAGGAATAAATGTCCGTTACGGTATTCGAAGCGCCGGCTAGAATAGAGCAATTAGCAGACGACGCGTTGTTGAATTCTCCGCCGCCGACGGCGCTATATGTTCCGGCGGCGATATTATCCTGACCGCCCAATATTATACTTGTGGTACCCATCGCTTGATTACGTTGACCGCCGCCGATGAACGATTCCAGACCGGTCGCTTCGTTATCCGTTCCCGTACATACGACGGCTGAATCTCCGGACGCTATGTTACCCAATCCGCACGCGAAACTATCGCCACCTCTGTTGGCTTTATTCCAATTCGTACCGAGCGGTATTCCAGCTCTGAACGATCCGGCGTCGGTTCCGCCGTTAGAGTAAATCATCTGACACGCTACGACGTCTTCTGTCGTCTGTTCCGGTACCGTCCAAACGTAAGTGTTGGCGACGGGATACGCGGGATCGTTGCAGACGAGATCGGTAAGAACGCGCCACGGTTGCGGTCCCTGAACGCCGGTCGCACCGGTTGATCCCGCAGGGCCGGTAGCACCAGTCGGACCCGTAGCACCCGTCGGACCCGTAGGACCCGGATCACCGGTCGCTCCTTCGGCGCCTTGAGGTCCGGGTACGCCTTGAGAGCCGACGACGCCGTCGGCGCCTTTAGGTCCGGCGACGCCGGCCGGACCTTGATTTCCTTGATTACCTTGCGGACCGTCCGCTCCTTGCGGACCGTCCGGACCTACCGGACCTACTGGACCTTGAGGTCCCTGATTACCGGTAATTCCAGTAGGACCTTGAGCTCCTTGAGGTCCTTGCGCTCCGGGATTACCGACGGGTCCCGTATCGCCGGTATCGCCTCTAGTTCCTTGATTACCCGTCGGTCCGGCCGGACCGACCGTAGTACCAGTCGGTCCCGTAGGTCCCGTAGGTCCGCGCGGACCGGCCGCTTTTCGATACACCATAGTCGCGGTGGCGGCGTCGTAGACGAGAGACGCGCCGTTGAACGGCTCCTCTTTCGTAATCTGAATACGATTCTGAGATACCGTCTTATTTATGAATCGAGTATAGGTATTCAAGTCGAATATTCTTGCCATTTATAGTTTTTTTGTTCTAGACGGAAAACATTTCTCTCAAAATACCAATTCGATATTTCGTTCGGCGGCGATTCTATCCAATCGAGCGTCTAAAGCTTTGACGGCGGCTAGCGTTACGGAATCGAGATCGAGAAGATCGATTTTGAGCGGATCCTTTTCCGACCCGAAAGCCGAATTCCAATCTTGCGCCATCGGTCCCACGTGCGTATCGTCCGGATGACCCTTGAAATTGTAATAGTAGACGGGTAGCGACGATAGTCGTTCCAGATAAGAATCGTAATCGATTTCCTTCAGATTCTCTTTGATCGCGACGTCCGAAATCGCCAACCATTGATCGTCGTTAGCGGCCACCTCTACGCCGACCGTCGCCGCCGAATCTGTAAAGAAACGGATACCGCCCGATCCGCCGACTGTCCAAGTGTTGGCGGCGATCGACGATAGCGCCGTACCGTCGCTAAAGACGAACGAATCGTCGTGAACGCAACTGGCCAACTGACCGAGCGCTATAGATCTGGCGGCGGACGCGACGCAACTGGTTCCGCCGGCCCAACTCGAATCGCCGGACGCCGTATTGCTCGTACCGTGCGTGACGATAGAATCTACTCCGCTAGCCGTATTATTATTACCGGCGATGACGCAAGACTGAGCGCCGGACGCGGTGTTGGAACTACCGCCCAAAACGCCGGCGTTATCACCGCTCGCCGTATTATTCTGACCGGCGCCGACGAACGCGTTCTCGCCTGACGCCAAATTACCGACCCCTACCAAAACGCCCGCCTTGAATCCGCTCGCCGTATTGTTGTGACCGGCGCCGACGAACGATCGGATTCCGCTCGCCGTATTACCGTAGCCGCCGAGAACGCAACACTCGACGGCGGACGCTAAATTTCCCGCACCGCCCGTAGTACCTCCGCCGCCGACGCCGGCGCGTTCGTCGGTCGCGCGATTAAATCTACCGCCGCAGACGACGGCGCTTTGAGCGCTAGCCGTATTACCTTCGCCGACCGTAGGTCCTCCGCCGCCGCCGACCGCCGACAACGCCGACGAAGCCGTATTATTCCGACCGCCTCCGACGTAAGAGTACTGACCGCTGGAGGTGTTGTTGGCGCCGCCGCCGGCGAAACTGTAATCGTCCGACGCGACGTTATCTAAACCGCACGCGAAACTACCGAGACCTCGATTAGCCTGATCCCATTGAGCGCCGGTAACTCGACCGGCCCTGAACGATCCCTGATCGTTAGCCGCCGGATCGGCGATGAACATTAGTCGGGCGCCGGCTCCTTCGGTCGTCTGAGAACCGGCTACCATGTTGTAGATATTAGTAGTCGGGTACACCGGATCGTAGACGACGAGGTTATCGCTCGTCGTCGCGTCTACTACCGTATGCCACGGCGAAGGTAAAACCGGACCGGTCGGTCCAGTAGGTCCGGCCGTACTTCCCGTCGCGCCCGTTGGACCCGCGGATCCCGTAGGTCCGGTAACGCCCATAGGACCCGAGCTACCCGTAGCACCGGTCGGTCCGGTAATTCCTTGAGCACCTTGCGGTCCCTGACTACCCGTCGGACCCGTAGCTCCGGTGATACCGGTCGGTCCTTGAGCGCCTTGAGGACCGGTAGCGCCCGCCGCTCCGGCGGGTCCTTGAGGACCTACGGGTCCGACTACGCCGTCAGCGCCTTGCGGACCTTGCGGACCCGTAGCGCCCGCTGGGCCTTGACCGCTAGGACCCATAGGTCCGACTATCCCTTTAGGTCCTTTAGGACCGGTAATTCCTCGAGGACCGGCTGGACCACCCGGTCCGCCCGTAGGTCCGGTAGGTCCGGTAGGTCCGGTAGTTCCGCCGACGGCGCTGCTCCATACCAAACTGTCGGTAACGTCGTCGTACGCGAGCGTTTGTCCATCGGCCGGTGGATTCGCGTCGACCGATAAAACTTGAATATTAGTCGGTGAATTAAGAACCGTCTGTTGGGTTTTGAGCGAAAATACTCTGGCCATTTTTTTTCATACGCGGCGGTTTTTTTTCTATATCGGACTCGTCCAGAGCGATATAGAAAAAAAGTTCTTACGGGGGAGGATTACGCTTCGGACTAAATTATTAATCTGGAGGAGGAGGATGAGGGATAAAGAAGAGCGTCGATTTTCGACGCTAGAGATTTGACGGCGCATAGAGCTACGCCGTCGAAATCGGCCGTATCGATACTGAGCGGATCTTTCGGCGCCTTTGACATTTCGTCGTAAAACGCGAAACGGCGATGCCACTGTTGCGCCGTCGGCCCGTAACAGGTGTATTTCTGAGGGCAGGTTTTACGATTATACGAGTAGACGTCTACGCCGCCGTCTACGCCGCCGTCGTCCGTTACGCCGTCCGTTACGCCGCAAAGCGCGTCGAGAAAAGCGTCGTAATCGGCCTCGACGATATTCTCTTTAGCGTTTCGATCGGAAAGCGCTACCCACGCCGTACCGCTAGCGGCCAACTGAAGACCGGTAGTTTCCAACGCGTTACTGTAGACGTAATAACCGAGCGACGTTTGCATGACGAATTGATTCGCGAGTCCCGTAACGTTCGTAGCTCTGTCGTTCGAGTAGACGAACGAATTATCGTTGGCTGTAATTCCTCTACCTAGAGCGATAGCGTTACTACCTGGAACGGATACTAAAGCGTTAACCGAATCACCGCCTTTGGCGAACGAATTATCGCCGGCGATGTTATGATTCCAACCAATCGACGTCGAATTCGATCCGTTTATAGTAGCGCTAGAAGCGGTTACCGCCGCGCTATTGTCACCGTTAATCGTCGCAGATACCGATGATAGCGCTACGCAATCGGTTCCGACTACCGTATCATTATTGCTAGCGACCATTAAAAAACGCGCGCCGGTCGACGCGTTTAGCGAACCAGTTCGTCCGGCTACGACGGCGTCTTCCGCGTTTACTCGATTACCAGTCCCTCCGAATAATAATCCGCACGTCGCGTTCGTCGTCAGAAACCCGTTACTCCCTCCAGCCTTGACGGAATCGACGCCGCCGTGATTATTAACTTCAGCCCCCGCGTTAAAATGTCCCATGCTAAACGCGCCGATTGGCATACCGGTCGTCCTCCAAATGCCGCTAGCTACGCCAGTGGCGGCTTCGGCGGTCGAGATCGCGATCATAGTATTGCTGTTCGCTCCGCCGTAAACGGTACTGTAATCAGCCGCGGCGTTTGAGCCTCTTCCCGCGCCTACCACGCTGTAGTCACCGCTAGCCGTATTAGTTTGACCACCGCGGCAGACGCTATAATCTCCGCTAGCCGCGGACGTCGTTCCCATCGAGAACGCGGCTAAACCGCGACTGATACTCGCGGTGCCTAACGTAAAGGCGCCGTAATCGGTTCTCAGCGGATCGTTTATGAAAAGTAATTTCCTGCCTAACCCTAAACTGTTCAGACCGAATACCAGATTAAAATCGTCCGTCGTCGGATAAGTCGGATCGTACGCCACCTGCATCTGAGACGTCGTAGCGTCGGCTAGCCCGTGCCAAATAGCCGCACCCGTAGGTCCAGTAGGTCCGGTGGCTCCGCCGTCCGGACCCGTAGGTCCCGTAGGACCGGTAGGACCAGTAGGACCGTCCGGACCGGCCGTTAAACCCGTCGGACCCGTAGCGCCGGTCGGTCCGTCAGCTCCCGTAGGTCCCGGATCACCGGTCGGACCGACGCCGCCGACGGCTCCTTGAATTCCTTGAACGCCGGTAGAACCCGTATCGCCGACGGGTCCGGTGAGACCTTGCGCGCCTACGGCTCCCGTTATACCGTCCGGTCCTTGCGGACCTACGGGTCCGATTATTCCGTCTGGTCCGGTAGTACCCGTAGCGCCCTGCGGACCCGTAGGTCCTTGTAGACCTTGTAATCCTTGCGGTCCGTCAGGTCCCATTGGTCCGGTGGGTCCCGGAGCTCCGGTAGGTCCGGTAGGTCCGGTGATACCCATCGTACCGACTCCGCCGCCGTCGGCGTAACGAAAAACGTCGCCGACCGGATCCCACGAAAGTACCTGACCGGCGACTGGACCCGGACCGCCGGGAACGATTTGAGCGCCGCTCGTCGCGACTTGCGATATGAACGTAGCGGTACTGGCTATATTGAATCTACTACTCATAGTTTTTTTCAATAGAAAAACTTTCTATTGAAAAAAAGTGGCTATATACATCGTTCTTTTTTTTTTAATATAAACCTATTTACGAAAGCATCGGATTAATGTCGCGATTACTCTTTTTCCGATCGACGACCTCCTCCTCTTCGGCGTCGTAGTAGGCGCTACCGGAAAGTCCGCGTCCGCGTTTCTGAACCAATTTCTTTTTCGACGAATCCTTCTCGTCGACGACGATAATCGCGTTGTCCATAATTTCGTCTTCGGGATCTTTCGGTTTGATCGCGATTCCTTCCCAGTACTTTCCGCCCGATCCGGTCGGTTCGCCCCAGAAAGAGGCGAAACGCTGCCGCACGATAATGCGGTTCGGCGCCGACTGACCGGCGCATTCGTCCCGAAACCATTTACCGAAATGAACGCACAAGCTGTTGAGCGTCAACTTGCCGTTCGTCACTTCGACGATGCAGTTGTCGATAAACTGTTTGTAGACGTCATTTTCGTGTTTGTACATTTTCGTCGCGATGCGTACCTTGTCCGGTTCGACGCGATGATTCTTGTCGAATTTTCGCCATCGTTGTATCAGATACCAGGCGAGCGGTTGAAGCATTCGCGGCATCTTATCGTTAAAGTTCTTATCCATCGGAAATCGCTTTAGGGCCATCCGTTCTTCGTACGTTTCGGGACATTTAGATTCGGAGACGAATTTCGATTCGAACGGTATGACGCGAATGCGATTCCACGTCGCCGGATCGGCGTCTCTTATACCCGGCAGTCGGTTGCAGATCATGTGCAGTTTAAAGAGCGGCGTAATTTCTTTCGTACTCTTCCCGCGTTCGAAAAGATCTCGAGCCCAATAGGAATCGTTACCGGTAAGGCCTTTTAGGATGCCGGCGTTAATCAACTCGTCCTGATTCGGTTCGTCCATGACGGCCCAACGAACTCCGTTACCGGCGCGCGCCAATTCCGGAGCTGCAACTCCCATTTGCGACTTTTTACCCGTAATCAGAGTGGTACTGAATTTGACGGCCAAGTGTCCGAGCATTTTCTCGAAAAGCGTTTGCGTTACCGTCTTGCCGTTATTACCGGTTCCAGTCCAAAATAGAATAACCTTATCGCTATTGCCGCCGATAAACAGCTGACAAGCCTGATCTAAAAAGTAATCGCGTACGTTTTCGTCGGGAAAAACTTTACGAAAGAAATCTTCCACTTCCATGACGCTCGGGTGATCGTACGAACCGTAATCCACGTAATCGATGGGTAAATGTTCAGAAAGGTAATCTTCCGGTTTGCCGTTACGAAACAGATCGGCTCTAAAATCGTAAACGCCGTTCTTGAACGCGACGAGGTACGGGTCTTTGTTGAGCAACGAAACGAACGCTTCGTCGCGAAAAACTTCGACGCATTCGCTCATGATGTGATTCTTTTGCGTCGCCGACTTGCAGTTCAAAATCAGTTGAGTCAAATTTTTCTTTTTCGTAGCAAAGAATTTGACGTCGTTGATGGGAAACGTTTCGACGGCGCCGTCGCTCATGACGCTGATGCCGCTATCGTTATCGTCGTCCATTATAAGGTTAGAATCGCCAACATCATCCCCGTCAGAAAAGTCATGGCAACTATCCATAGATACTGATGAGCCGAAGTTTCTTCGAACATTTTTACTAGTTTTTTTATTTTTCTTTTTCTCGCAAGAGTCGACGTTAATATTATTTTTCTTTTCGACGGCGATCGTTCGTTCGTACTTTCGGACGGCCGTTAGTACCGCTTTCAGTTTCGACGCGATAACGCTACTGATGCGTTCGCGTAGATCGTAACCTTTTTCGTCGAAGCGCCAAATGTGTCCGTCGAATCGGTACCAGCTACGCGTCTCTACCGACGCGTAAACGAACTCGTTGCCGAAATCGTTAAACATCAACTTGGCGATATCGTTATCGCCGCCGTCGACGGCTTCGCGTAAAAGGTGAAACTCTTTCGATCGAAACATGTCGGCGTACTCGACGGGATTATCCTCTTTCGCGAAAAACTTTAACGTCCCGATCGTGTAGTGACTCGGCCGCATAGTATTCCACGTGTCCAAGCATTCCATCTCGTCGAATTTCGACTGACAGCGTTCGGAAAACGAGAGCCATATAGACAGACCTTCGTCGTCTCCTTCGCTTATATTCCACAGACAGAATCCGACGGCCAACCAGTCGCCGCGCGTATCGGCGCGCTTTTCGGACATCATGAAGCAGAGTACGCGCGCCTCTTCGAGTAGTTTGCGTACGGATACGCGTTCGAAATCTTTACGAAATTCTCGCCGCTTAGCGTACTTGTCCATGATCGGCGTGTTGACCGACTGATTGGCGCGAAAGTAGTAGTAACGCTCCCGTCCGTAGCTGATTATCGAGAGGATGCGCGGTAACCAGAGTCGGACGTCGTCGCGATCGGCGCTAAACGTACGTCCGTTCGGTAATCTGTAGCCGTCGAGAGCGGTCGACAAGTCGACGACGGAAGCGTTCTTACCCGAATAGCAGTTGGTGACGACGTACGGCTCGTTGTCCGGCTTCTGAGAACCGTACATCAACCAATGCACGTTCGCGCAATTATCGTCGATGTACTCTTCGCCGACGTTGTAACGCGCGCGAAACAAATTACCGATTTCTTTCTGCACGAGCGGTATGAGGTATACTTTTTGAACGCGACGATCGGCGAATAGTTTCGGAAAATGTAAATGGAAACCGTTCTTGACGTACGTCGTTCCGTTTCTCATCTGTTCGTACGCCGGCTTCTCCAACAGAACGCACGTCAACGCGTCGTCCGTAACGTCCGTTAGTATTTCGCGCAGTACTTTTTGATAACCGCGAACGATAGCGCGAACGTCGTCTTCCGTGTACAAAACTCTCAACGCGGCGACGTCAGTTCGCGGCTGTTGTTGCGTCTCTTCCAAAACTTTACGCGACACGCGTAAATCTATATCGGCGATAATCGGTATCTCGGGACCGGGAGATTCGGCAAAATAGAGGACGGATTTTCCGTCCGCGAACGCTTTTACGTACTCGTCGAAGAAGCGTTCGTAATTATCGGCTCCGACGTTAAACGTACCGTGCGGCGGACCGACGCGAACGTGCGTATGATGCGAATCTTTAGTGGCGCAATGGCGTAAAATTTCGGACAGAGTCATATTTTGAATTATTTATTTATACGTTCCTCATTCCGTATAAATGAAAAATTCAAAAATCGCTCTTTTGAAATACGCTCGATCGGCGCATCTTTTCTTCTTAGATATTTATCAACAATGGAACAATTATTAGAAGCGATCGTTAGAAAGTGGAACGCCTACTCCTACCTTTCAGTTTCGACGAGGAAGGCGCTAAAAAGACGTCGCAATTATTACGACGATCCGACGACGTCCGAATTGGAATATCTGGAGAGATATTATACGCCGACGTTTGACGAAATGTACGGAAAATATTTCCAACTATTTCGCCGCTACCCGTTCGACGTCGATACGGTCCGCGCAGTTTTGTACGATACTTTAGTCGGTAGCGACGCGGAGAAATGTTCGGCGTCGGCGCGGAGTTTAACGTCGATGGCGGCCGAAAAATCGTTCGCCGTCATCGCGGTGGCGGCGTACGCCAACAGACGCGCCGGCGGTGACGTTAATTTCGATACACATCTATTGGAATTGTATCGGGAATTGTATCCGGCGTACGCCGCCGGCTCCTGGTGGAGCGAGGAAGAATCGATGGATACGGAATAATAATGAATTTTTTCCGATCCGTTCATAGAAACTAGAATTGAAAAAATGGAAAACTATTTAGCTTACGCGCTAACCCAATGCGATCTGAGCGATTATCTGACCGGCGAAAGCGCGCTGAATTTACGCGCCACATGCGAAACTCTACGCCGTCTGATAGAGTGCAAGCCGGTAACCCTAGGCGGACGCGGCGGCGGACGCGGCGATCGGGGAAAGAAGGCCCTTCTTTTGAAAATTAAATCGCGAAAGAGGAGCGAAACCGTACTGAGCGACCGAGAATATCCGAAATTGGCCGTACTGAAGATATCGGACGCGAATGTAAAGAAAATCTTTCACGCCACTCTGTCGCGTCTATGCGTCCGCGATTGCGGCAAACTGAACGAAATTCGCGCGGAAAATTTAAAAACTCTAAAGTTGCGAAACTGTTTTCTAGAATTTGAAAATATACTCTGCCCGAATTTGCGAGTTTTGGACGCCGAAGACGCGTACATTTTCGCGCCGGGCCGTTCTTTTATGCGCTGTTTACTGACGGGAACTAATCTCCGTAGCGTCACTAATCACCTCTTTTTGGCCGTCTATGATATAAACAGTATCGGTTATGATCCGCGCACGCGGGGATGTAAAGAAGTGTATCCGCTCAGAGGCGTAGAAGAATTGCGCGTTTCCGGACGCGATGTTCTGAGCGCTTGGAAACGCATAAAGTATCATAAAGTGACGGTACAGAAAACTCAACCGGAATATAAATATTTCAAGATCGGCGAAGTACTTTTGAGGCTGGGTCTACCGAATCTCACCAGAGTTGTGGGTCACCAACTGAATCAGTCGGTTTTGAGATTTACGGGATTTAGAAAACTAAAAGTCGCCGATCTCTACGCCAATCTCACCTATATGGACATTTTCGCCGACGGCGAAGTACCGTTTTGGAGATTTATAAATCACTGCCCGAAACTCCGTTACCTGAGATTGAGGGATATGCGGAGACGGAGAAGGCCGCCGGTTTTCGCTCATCCAACTCTGGAAACTTTAATTCTAGAAGATAATTCTCTTAAAAGACCGAACCGCTCATTCACCTATCTCTCGCTGGATACGCCGAACTTGAAAAAGTTGGTTTTGGTCGGTGCCAAAATTAGAGAATTGCCGGCGTGCCGAGTGATTTTCAGAAATGGATAAATTTTTTTTTTTTTTTGAAATCGGTTAATCGTACGTTACGGCTTTACGTAAACGCGCAACAACGACGATGTCTACTTTATCGAACGGTTCCGATTTAATCGCTTACGCCCTAGCTCAATGCGGCTTCGCGTCGTATTTGAACGCCGATAGCGCGATGAATCTTCGCGGTACGTGTAAACGTCTAAAAGATTTGATCGAATATCGTCCGCTTTCCCTGACGCGTAAAGGATCTAAAACGAAAGTCTGGTGCGACGTCGGCCGTCCTTACAAGTTCGATCGCGTCACGCATCTGGCCGTCGATACGGTTACGCCGTTGTACTCGATAGATTTCGAAAAGTTTCCGAAACTAGCGACTCTAAGATTGACGAAAAAGAACGTGAGGAAAATCGTACACCGATCACTCGTTCATCTCACGCTCACCGATACGGACGTCGTCAACGAAATCGTAACCGATTCGCTCAAAACTCTGACGTTAAGGAATTGCGTTTTAGAGTTGGTATCGCTTACCGCTCCGAATTTACGCGTACTGTACGCGGAAGATAGTTACGTTTTCGCCGATAGTTTCGCCGACGTAAGTAGCGCTTTCGCGCGACTGGAGAGCGTTACCAATCACCTCTTTGTCGGCGTTAACGATACGGGTAGATTTCTGTCGCCGAGCGAACGGAAGAACCGAATCCTATATCCGCCGACGATACGTTCTCGATACGTTCTCGAGAACGTCCGAGAGTTGCGCGTTCTCGAAAAGACGCCGGCCGAAGCGTTACGCGAAATTAGAAGAATAAAAACGTTTAAATGGTGCGAAATCTGTTTAGAGTTTCGACTTCCTCGTCTCACGCGAATCGTCGGTTACCAACTAAATCGATCGTCTCTGATGTACGGTAGTTTGAGGGGAATTAATTTAGCCGACGTCTACGCCGACGTCACCTATATGGATATTTACGCCGACGGTCAAGTACCGTTTTGGAGATTTATAAATCACTGCCCGAAACTCCGTTACCTGAGATTGAGGGATATGCGGAGACGGAGAAGGCCGCCGGTTTTCGCTCATCCAACGCTGGAAACTTTAATTCTAGAAGATAATTCTCTAAAAAGACCGAACCGCTCATTCACCTATCTCTCGCTGGATACGCCGAACTTGAAAAAGTTGGTTTTGATCGGCGCGCGGATTAGAGAATTGCCGATAAGCGCTAAAGTCGTTTTTAGCGAGGAAGAGGAGTAAATTTTTTACCCCCTAGTTGAAAATGTTAATCTCGTTAAACGATCCAAACTGCGGCGGTACGTACGATATCGCCGACACGTTTCTCGATCCCCGCCTCGTATCGGCGGCGCATTCCGGAGCGGTTACGCGACTCGATCGACCGCCTAAATTCGGCGGAGTGGAATCGCTCGCTCGAGTGTACGATCCGCGTCCGGGTTACGGCGGTTTCTACAAATCGGATTACAACGACGTCGTCGGCGGCGACGTCTCGTACTATTACGATACGAGCGTCGGTAAACCGTTTTTAGAACCGCTACTGTTTGACGGCGTAGGCGCTAGGGTATCGTTCGAACCGTACGTCGATCCGATGGGTACGTTCAAACCGCACTACAAGTATCAACCGCCGCCGACGCGGAAATTGGGATTGACGGCGTTGGAGGATTCGCAATGTCACCGACAAACGCTTCTCGCCGATCAAATGTGGAAACGAAATCAAGAGTATCCGTTCATGTACTTTGCGAATAATAAAAAGGGATGTTGAACGATAGTAATACGCGTGAAAATTTCTGCGCGCCGTGCGCGGCGCTACCTTTAGCGATCGCCGGATTGGGCGGCGGCGGACTATTAGCGCCGCCGGGTACGTCCGCTAAAGATTACGATAAACGTCGGGACGTTATCGTGATGGCGAGCGCCGCGAGCGCCATAATTTCCGTTATCGCGTTGATGTACTTGACGAGCGGTACTTGTTCGAAATGTTTAGCGTAAAATTCTAAATCGTCGTCGGCGATTTAGAATTTCTTTTTTTCTTCTTCTATTCAAGGGAATGAAGTCATTATAACGTCACCGCCGGCGGCGGACGTCGCGCCGAATATTTGGTTATTGACGTTCATCGACGACATGTCGACGCCGCCGATCGTCGTATCCGCTCCGCCGCTAGTGTTGTAAATGAGATTCGCCAGTTGATGGGAAGTTTCGTTATTCACGCCGGCCATTACGTTGAGGGCGCCCGGTTGCAGATCGATGTTCGGGTGAACGCTCGGTACGAACCAATTACCCGACGCGGGTACGATGGGTAGATCGCCTCTCCAAGGATCGCCTTGCGCGCGTAGACGTGACTTTCTGTTGGCGTAAATGTACCTATCGTAAATTATCGGCTGTTGCATTTCGCCGTTTTGAGTCAGAAACGTGGCTTCGTTCACGTCGCCCTGATTGCACATATTGTTAACGTCCATTACGCCGTCGGCTAGAACCTCTTTGTAATTTCCGTTGGCGTAACCGGACGCGTTCATCGGATCGCAACCGCCGAATCGCTGATACGCCGAATTGTCGGAGCGCATTACGTTGTACGGCGACGCGTCGTTATTATCGTACGATTCTTTCAGCGCCGGCGTTTGCGTACGGCAGCCGGAATATTTAGCCGAAAATGATCCGCCGACGTCGCCGCCCAATGGATCGGCCGGTACGCCGAACGTGTCGTAGCCGGGCAGTTGAGTTCTCAAATCGGCACCGTAGTCGACGTTCGAGAAGCGCGGGCTGAGTATGCCTTGAAAGTTGGGCGTTTGGAAAAAGTCCGGACCGCATCCGCCCGTCGACGTACCGTACTCGTCGCCGCCGCGCGCAAACATTCGTTCGACTTTCCACGTTCTGGAAGGGATATCCCAAAACATTTCCTTTTTATGGTACCACCAATACCATACGCCGTAGCCGATGCCGGCGATGACGAGAATCGCAACTAAAACGTAAATGATGATATCGCGTGTTTTCATCTTGGCTGTATTTTATGTTCCGGAACTTTTTTTAAAACTCCTTTTTAAACTCCGCGTTGCGTCGCGTACTTGATGAGTTTTCGAATCCTATCGCGACGCTCTTCCGATAGATTATCGCCCTCCTCCTCGGCCGTTTGAATAGCCATATCGGTAACTTGAGATACGACGTCGTCGCCGATTCTAGGCAGCGTGTTTAGTTTTTCGGTAAAATTACTTTCTAAAACGCTCAACATATTCTCCCATTGAACGGTTTTATTGTCCAGGTAGGCTAACGGTACCAACTTGTCGCTCATAAATTCCGGTTGGTTTTCCATTTCGTCGAGTTGAACGATAATCGTCTTCGGACCTTCTTCCAATTCTTCTTCCTCCTCCTCGATTATCGGCGCGGTGCCTTCTTCCTCTTCATAAATACCCTCTATAAATTCTCCGCCTTCGGGTTCATCCTCTTCGGCTTCGTGAACGAAACCGCCGCCTTGTTCCACTACTCCGGGTTCTTCAGCGCCCTCCTCTTCCTCCTCTTCCTCGACCAGACGGATTTTAGCGTACGATCGCTCTTCCTCCTCCTCCTCCTCCTCTTCGATCTCGGCTTTAGAGCGGACGCGTTTTAGCGCTTTCTTCTTGTCCCTCTTTCGCGGTTCGTACTCTTTTAAACCAAACAGATTCATTATGCGCTTACGAATCGGCGATATATCTCGCGCGCCACCTCCCTCCTGCGTCGGCGGTACGATTCTACAGACGCCGCCTTCGCATACTACGTTCGCGACGTCTTCGGCTGCCGATATAGTCGGACCACTCTTCGCTTCGTATACCGCTTTACCGTACGCCGTAGTTAGATCGTAACCGCCACCGCGTCGATGAAGATCGTTACGATCGAAAACGAGTCGCGTAAAAATCCACTCGCCGCTTTCTGGATCTATCCACGCCGCCGTCCACGGAGCGCCTTTGACGTACACCGAACGCGTAAACGGCGCCGGTAAAGCGGCGCCCGGCGTATAGTTGAGCGTAACGTCGTTCGCTAAATCCACGGAACGTACGAAACGTCCTCGATCGGCTCCTTTGACGATCAGATGCGAACCTTCGGCGACGTAGCCGATGAGCGAGACGATAGTTTCGTCGATCGTCGCCGTCGATTTCGGCGTGTACCAGCGCTCGCGCGTCGCTCGTCGCCGATCGATATCGTAACGTCGAACGGCTACGCGAAAAGCGCTACTCAATTGAACGTCGGCTACGCGTCCGATTACCGCCGCCGGTTCGCCTAGTAGAGTTTTAAAATCTTCTATAAAATTTCTTTCGAACGTTTCGTCGTTCGCGTCTATCGTTTTCAATTCTTCCAGACCGACGTAGTAATAGACGAGCGCCGATTGAGCGTCCTCGTTGAGTTTTATCGACATCGACTCGCCGGTCGTCGAATTTCGTACGTACACTTCGGCGTCCCGGGTCGTATTCGACGGCATGAGGTACGGGCCGACGTTTCGATTCAAAACGCTCCAATCTTTCGTCGCGATCGGATCGCCGAGCGTTTCCTCTTTGACGGTGGCGTTCGCGTCGAGAAGCGAATCGCCGTCGCCGCTAACGCACCACTGAGTCTTACCGGGAGCGAAATCCAAGGCGTACTCTTCGACGACGAAACCTTTGCCGCCGTAAATGTTTCGAATACGATCGTCGTTCGCGCTATCGCTGATGAAGCAAAATCTCATTTTTTACGATTAAAATGATTATAATATTCATCGTCGTCGTCATTTTAATCGGAGTCGTCGCGTTTACGGTGTACGCTAGACGTAAAAGAGAAGCGTTTCTCGAAGCGCACCCGGACGTTACGCGCATCAAATTACGCTTGGCGAGAACGTTTCCGGAACTGAACGCTTACCGCCTACTGAAAGGGGACGCGTCGTACACGTTGGACAAGAGTAAGATTTACGTTTGCACGCGCGACAAGCGAACGAAGCGAGAGTACGACGATAATATGTTGACGTACGTTACGCTACACGAACTGGCGCATTGCCTGACGCCGGAAATCGGTCACGGAACGGAATTTAAAAAGACGTTCGCGTCCCTTATCGGTCGAGCGATATCCAACAATCTGTACGATCCGACGATACCGCGCGTACGCGATTATTGCGTTTAATAATCACCGACGATGACTCCTGATGATCATCATGATTACGACGCCGGCCATCGTCAGAAACATCGTCGCCTGCGCGGCCGTAGCCGCTCTATACAAATTTCTCAAAATATCCGGTATATCGGGAATCGTAACGTCCGAAACGAATTCTCGTCTAGCTAATCCGCGTTTCTTACCGCCGCATTGTTTGACGACGAAATGTATATCTTCGCATTCGTCGTCCTCGCCCTTGTTCAACTTTTCGTCCGACGGAGGCGGCGCTACGTGATCTAACGGCGGCGGAAAGTCATTCCTTACGCGTCCGCTACTACGCGGTAGTTTCGGAATATCTCGTCGATGTGAATTCTGATCGCGCAAATACGTTGGCATCTTTTACAGTAATAAAATCGTTTTGTAATCGTCCATCAATTGAGCGTCGCCGTCACGCGTTACCATCTCGTGAAGGATACGATCGAATATATTAATCCGCTCAGCCGATCTACCTTCCACCTGATCATTATTACAACAACTATCCTCCTCCTCCTCCTCTCGACGAATTACGAATTTTACGTCGACGGGCGGTAGATTCTTTAGCGATACTTTCAGAGCGTCCAATTCCGATTTCGTACCGGTAACGACGTAACGATAAATCGTCGTCGACGAATCCGCCGCCGCCGCGGCGTGTATTTTTTTCGGATCGCGGATAACGTCGACGGCGTCGAATCGTTTAATCTTTTTGACGTTCAGATTTAAATCTATACGCGTCGCTCGTAAATCGGCGACGCGTTTCGGCCGCTCGGCGTCGTCGGGAAAATCGAAAACGAAAAGGCCTTGCGAGTCGTAACCGAACGAATGATTAATAGCCGATCCGGGATAGAAAACCTTTTCGCCGACGCTTTGCCGTTCGTGAATGTGACCGGAAATGACGATCGGTAAATCGGCGTCCGACCAGTCGTCGCCCGTCGTCGAATTTATGGCGCCCATATAGCATCCTTTAAATTCCTGATGAGCGAAGACGGCGACGACGCCGTCCAAGCTGACCGACGATAAAGCCTCGCGAAATCTTCCCGGATATACGTACGGGCAGGCGAGGAATAGAGGAGTAATAAAGACGGGCCGTTCGTCGACGACGGTAACCCGATCCCATTCTTTCAATCCGTTCATCCAATGATTCGTCGTTAGAAACTGATGATTATTGATGTAATCGTGATTACCGACGAGAACGTAAACGCCCGATTTAGCGGTATCGCGCGCGACGCGAATCAGATCGTAAGCCCGATTCAATAACTGTACGTCGACTTTTTCGTGAGTATCGAGAATATCGCCGGCGACGACGACGACGTCTATTTCTACCTCCTCCTCTTTCAGTAGGCGCATCTTCGAGAGGAGTTTCTCGAACGCCGATAGATTGCAATGTTTGACGTGAACGTCTCCGATAAATAGAAATCTCATCTTTTGGATCACCTCACTACGTCGGTTTAAAAAAGAAGATTTACATTTCGTTTGACGAAATGTAAATCGCGAGCAACCGTTATCGGTTTTTATATTTTATCGGCGGCGTACTATTCGTCGGCGGCGTACTCTTCGTAACGCGTCAGATATTTATCTATTATGGCGGCGGCGCTTCGAGCGCGGGACATATGACGCTCCTTTACGTAGACGGAACGTATCGGGACGTAACGCGCGAAATACTCGCCGTCTGCGTCGACGCCGAGTACTTTGAATTTTAATTTTCCGTCTGCCGTTCTAATCTCGCGTTCGAGCGGATATGACGAGACGTACGCGTTGTATCGTTCGATAAATCGTTCGTAATCGTCGCCGCTTATTAAATTAACGTCCCGCATAGACGTCGCCGATCGTAAAACGCTTCGTGCGCTAAAATCCATCGCGATCGTTTCGGGCACCGCTTCTTCTTCGCGTGACAATTCTTTCGCAAAGTCGTCGTCTAAAAGCGTGGCGATAGTTTTCGCGCGAACGACGATTTCGTCTAACGTCGACGATAGTAACGTCGTCGCGTATCGTCCGGGATCGGCGTAAAATTTCCTTTCTAACGTCGCGTCGTAGGAGAGTTGTAAAACTCGATGATCGACGTAATGCGAGATGTGCATCAATTCCCGTCGGACGTCGTCCGGTGTCGTTCCGTCGACGTAAATAAGATTACTCGGCGGCCTCATCATTATTATTATTCCTTTCCAACTCTACGCGCTTAACGAATCTTTTCAATAATTTATTCAAACGTACGGGCGGTTGCATCGTTAGAATATCGACGATGCGACTGGCCGTCGTCGTCACTCTCGAATGCAAGTAGGAACGGTGAATCTCTTCGAGAAATTTTCGTTCCATATCAGTGGCGCAAGATTCGGACGTCGGACAGGATTTATTGACGTAAACGTCCAAATAGGATTTATGCAACCGTTTAGCCATCTCCCAGATGCCCAATTCGATGAGAGCGGCGTCCTCGCGCATTTCCGGGTAGAGGTAAAAGAAGGTTTCGCGAGCGCCGACCGGCTCTTTTCGCAACTGCAAATATCTAAACTTTAAACTCGGGACGTTTCCGCGAATCTTGTTGAACACGTAATACATGGACGTAACGATCTTGTACGCTTTACGTTTGTTCGCGTCGTACGCGAACAGTCCCTGATAATCATGAAAATCGACGCCGCCTTCGACGAGAAACTGGGCGGCTTCTCGAGAATTTTTAAATTTACATTCGTTATGCGACGGTATGAGCGGTACGCTCGGATATTTCTTGCTAAAGATCCGCGCGTCAAAGTCGGGCGCCGAGTCGCTAGAATGGAACGTACCGACGTGTACGATAGATCGGTCGACGTCGGCGGCGTCGCATACTATGCGATCTTCTTTCGACGATCGTACGATAAATACGTAACCTTTCGTCGGATCCAAGTAGGCGTCGTAGAATCGACGCAGCGTCTCTTTCAAACGCGTCTCTTCCGAATCGCATTCACCACCACCGTCGAGTACGTCCTCGCCGCTAACGTCGCATTCGTCCATCTCGGCGAGATATTTAATGCCGAGCGCGAAGCGTTCGCCGAACGACATGTTTTCCGGTGCGTTATCGCCGACGTTATCGCCGACGTTTTCGTCTCCGCCGTGTTCTTCGTCTTCTTCTTCAGCGGCCGCATCTACTAATCGCCGTCGCGCGCTCTTCGCGGAGAATAATTTCTGAATGCGCTTGACGATCGTTTCGCGTTTCGGAACCCAACGGCTCTTAAACGCGTCCAACTTTCTATTCGTACTCGTATACCAATGTCCGTCGACGTTAAACACCCGTATGATCGTACCTTCTACCGAGTAGAAATACCGCCACGAGGCGGCGGTGTCGCCCATCGCCGGCAACTCTTCGATCGCCAGTTCTCTGCAGAACGGGAATCCTTTAAAGACCAATTCGTCGTTATCGTTTCTGTAGACGAGACCGCGGCAGTCGGAATACATCGTATCATTGTTCGTTATGTAGTCGTTTAACGAGTAGAGACGAACTCGTTCGTCCTGATCAAACATCGAAACCGCGGCGTTATCGTTTAAAGCGCTCATCTTTACGTTCGAAATCATCGTATCTTTGTGATCGTTACTTAACGACGACTTTAAATTCTTAACCGGGCACAGGTGTTCCAACCTTTTAATATCGCTACCGCGTCGTTTAGCACAGCAACTACTAGTACAACTCATATTGTTTTTTTTAATGTTTTTCTCGCGCGCGCCGGTGGCATTTACGTCGAATGCTTTTCGACGAAATCGTACGGAAGTTGGACGTCGACGTTTCGCAACGCCACGTGCTTCGTACCGGCGTCTCGATCGCGTACGCGAATCGTTCCCAACGGATGAACGGAAACGATCGAGCGGTACGCCGCGGGAATTTCGATTTTGGCGTTTTTCGCCTCGACGTCGATTCGTTGCGGGCGCGCGCTTTGATCGCAAAGCGATTTCAACAACTTTTTACTCACGCGTCGATCGCGTTCATCGCAAATTATAACGGCCACTACGTCGCCTTTCGTCGGCGTCGCCGCGAATCGCTTGACGACTCGTTCGTCGTCGGCGACGTTCAATCGGTAAAACCGTTCGACGTCCGTTATTCCGTACGCGAACATCGTGACGAGCGATAGCGCTAGGGTTACCCATAGTAGGATAGTTACGATCCTCATTTTTCGTTTTGACTTTTTTTCATTTCTACGTTTGCGTAGCGGTATGAAAAAAAAATGTACGATACTTTAGTCTTGAGCGGTAATTCCACTAACGCCGTCGTTATATTGGGCGCGTTGCAGAGACTTTACGACGCGAAAATAATTTACGCCGACGATATCGTCAATTACGTCGCGACCAGTTCCGGATCTATAATATCCGTTCTGTTGGCGGTCGGTTACACGCCGCTCGACGTGTTGTGTTACGTGTGCGTCGAGCGACCGTACGATCGGATGCGCTGCATGAACGTCGGCAATCTGATTCTGAGAGGTAAGAGTTTGACGTCGATCGAACCGTTACGATCTATAGTCGGCGATATGGTAAAGGATAAATGCGGCGGACGGATTCCGACGTTGCGCGAAATGTACGCGCGGAATAGAAAGAAACTCGTCTTCGTCTCGTACGATCTGACGCGCGACGAGAAGGTATACGTCGGCGCGGATAATTTACGATTTAGAGATTTGAATATCGTCGAAGCGGCGATGATGAGCTGCTCCTTCCCGTTCATCTTCGAACCGTATCAATTCGACGGATCGGCTTTCGTCGACGGCGGTATCGTCGACAACTTTCCGTTGGACTACGCGAGAAAAGAACTGGTCGGCGGCGACGTGGAATCCGCCGGGAGCGTTATCGGCGTCTACATTCAGAATCCGATGAAACCGTATTCGAGCGACGCCGGTAACATCGCGCTCTTTACCCGCCTCTTTCAGATTTTCGTCAACGAGACGACCGAAAGTAAGATACGCGGCGCCGAAAAAATAACGAACGAGCGTACGACGGTAATCCGCGTCGAGACGAAACCGAATTTCTTTAATTTCGATCAAAATAATCCGGAGATTCTGGCGATGTTCGACGCCGGATACGCGTCGGTTAAAAAGAAAAGTCTATAGAAAAATGCCCGATACGTTCGAAGAGTCGACTACGCGCGCGACCGATAACAAACTCGTTTGCGCGATATGTTGCGGATCGATAAAGAAATATCAACGTAAAATTACGTTAGTCTGTCTACACGTATTTCATCAACGGTGCGTCAAATCGTTGCGTAAGAATATGCGCGAACCGAAATGTCCTATATGTTCGAGGCGAGTTCTCGACTGCGACGAATATTCGGCGCTGAAATCTCACGACGAACGATATTTGAAAGAGACGGTAAAATCGATGGCGGCGAAGGAAAAGGATTTGACGGTACTGCTCGGCGAAGCGATCGAAAACGATCACCGATTACTTTACGACGTAATATTATCGTACCTCAAAGACGGAACGATTTCGAAAGATACGGGACGACGAATGCTCGCGCTTTTCATCGACACGTCTAACGCGTCGGCTATAAGACGTCTGAGCGTCGAAGATCGATGCTTAAACTGGCACTGCACGTACAACGGCGAGACGATGTTGGAGAGGGCGAGGAAGGCCGTCGATCGAGAAATTTATTCCATCGTATCTCGTAAACTTCTCGGGAACGCCGGCGGTATTTACCCGTCGCTCGACGCGCTTTAAGAACGTAAAAATCCGGATAAGAAAACACTAAAATGGAGATATTTTTCCTTACCGTCCATTTCGCGTTGACGTTCGTAAATTTCGCCATCGCCGCGAGATATTATTTCGCGCACGTCTCGAAATACTTTACGGCGATGGGTATAATTCATCGTCTACTCGGATCATCGGTAACCAATTCGACGCGCTTTTACGTCAAAGCGTTAAAGATGATTATCTATCAGAAACTGATGAAATCGTGTTGCGTCAAACTCGACGATTCCACTTTTCTCATCTCGCACAGCGTCGACGGCTGTTACGCCGGCAAGAAGGGTATGGTCAAGATACTATTGCGGAGAAAGTCTAAATCGATCGCGCGAATCTCGTCCGTAGATTCGCCGTACGTAGATCTGACGGACGAATATAAATGTTTCTACGAATACGACGTCGTACGACCGCACGAATATTACGATATCGCTAAACGCGGTCTGTTTATAACGTACGCGAACGGAGAAACGTCATCAATTACGACGCGGACGTAACGACATTATTAAAAAAAGATTATAATACGCTCATCGTACTGAGCGTATTATAATTTTTCTTCTTCTTCTTCTATCGATAGTAAGCGGCGGAGGACGTGGGATTGTTCGAGTAGAAAAACTCTTTTCTCGTCGTCGACGGATAGTAATAGTAGATTAACGCTCCGACGCTCAACACCAGTATCAGGACGGTAGCGACGATACCGCCGATAACCCAATTATTAGTATACCACGGAATAGCGTATGTCGGAACGTCCGAATACGCCGCCGATTCTTTCGGATCGACGATAGTGACGCGCTTTCGTGGAACCGATTCGGCGATCGGCCCTTCTCCTCCTCCGTTAGGATTATCGGACGTTTTATAGAATGGCATTTTAAAATGGTCGGATAAAATTTTTCATATCCACCTACTTTTTCTACAAAGGCGGTTGACATACGAGCGCTTCGGCTTTAGCTTTCGCGCGCGTCTTGTAACCGCGCGCCGTTAAAATCTCCATAGCTTTAGCGGCGGCGATCTTTTTCCGCTCGTCGACGAGCGGGCCTTCGGCTTCTCCCAGTTGTTCGCGATGAACGAAGACTATCGTCATCTTTTCGTTCGGTACGTTAGGGTTCGTTTTCTGTACGTATTCGATCGGCAAGAGCGAGGGATTACTATCGCCCAACTCTTTCAGTCGCGTTACGGCGTCGTACAGGTCTTCGTATTTGAGCGAAAAGTCGACTTCGTCGAAAAGGGATTGGAGTATGGTGTAACAGACGGCCGAACCCAATCCGCGAATATACGTCGTATCGAGAATGAGTTCGGTAGCGCCGAAGAACGCTTCGAATACGTCCTCCAACATACTCTTTTTCGATTTAGCCGAATTCTTGCGCGTTTCCGAAGCGCGTATCAGCGGCCAGAACCCTAACGAGTCCGCGATTTGCGAAAACGTAGTTTTAGATATCGCGTTGATCTTCATTCGCGTCAGTACTTTAACGCCTTGCGGGCAGTCGAATTGCGGATATCGAAAAAACAGGTACCAGGCGACGAATTTATTTATCGTCACGTCGCCGAGAAATTCGAAAATTTCGTAATTATCACGCGGATCGTAACTGGAATCGGTAAAGACTTTGACGTAGTACGGTTGGATGTTGTCGATGAGCGTTCGCGCGTATTTGGATTTTACGTTCGCCCGTCGACAAATTCTACTAATCAGCTCTTCCATTTTATAAAGGCCGGACGAATTTCTTAGTCTACGGGCGGATTTTTTTATTTTCAACCGTTCTGACTCCACTTGTAGTTACATTGAGCGCATTTCGCGAGCGTCGTCATCGGCTCGTCGGCGGCGCGCGTCTGAACGACCGACGAGTAGACGCGTTTACTTTTACACTTTCTACACGTCAGAACGCCCTCCTCCACCTCGTACGGTTTGAGGATATATTCGTCGTAGTTTTTCAACCGTTTAGCGATCGCGTCAAACATCGGATGCTTCCAACCGTACTTGCCGGTATCGTAAATTTCGCTCACGTATCGATCGAAATTACCGCCGCAGACGTTCGCGACGTCCTCTTTAGCTTGAGCCACTAACCAAGCGGCTTCGTAACGATCAGTCACGTGACTAAATAATCGGGTTAATTTCGAGTCCATCGTTTATATCCTTTCTCATTTAAACGCCTTGGCGTCAAATCATAAATTACCGATGAGAAAAAAAATGACGACGACTAAACGCGGGCGTACTAAAAGCGACGTTATATTCGAATTGACCGAAGAGCAGGAGAAGAAGCTCAGGGCGTTGGAGAAGGAACTGAGCGAAAAAAAGAAACGAGCCGACCGTCTCAAGAAGGTCCTCGACGAGCGATCCGAAAAGACGGGCGTACGTCACGATCTCGTCGATACGGACGTATTCGGCATCGCCGTTATGCTCGGTTTTATCGACGACAAAGATATACTGGAAGGTAAGAAACCGAAAAAGAATCGTAAAGGCGGCGGCGGCGGTTTAATCGCCGCATTTTTCGGCGCTAAAGACGCCGCCGATGAGGAGGACGGCGCGATAACTAGAGATTTATCGAAAATGCCGATCGGTTATACGACGCTGATGACGGAAGAGCGCGTTACCGAAAAGGACAAGACGAGAATGATATCGGAACGGGTTCGTTCCGAATGCGAAGCTTATATCGCGTACGTCGACGGAAAAGTAAACGCCGAACGCGATCAATTGGCCAGATCGACGATCATCCTAGACTTGAATCCGGACGTGAAAGATAAACGTAACGAATTTATAAAACTATGCGTCGACGCCGTAAATAATTTACTATTCTCAAACGACGATGAGGAGGATGACGAGGATGAGGATTCCGTCGACGAAACGATATGTAATACCAGATACGCGATGCTCGGTCTAATGCCGTTATTGGATTACAAGAGGGAATTGTTGCGAGAAATCGAAGCGTTCAGAACGAAATATTCTCGAGCGCCTAAATATTTATCCAACGTCGATAGATATTTAGTGTTGCACCCGAGATTTCACGAATATCCTCTAGACGCCGTAGACGAATCGAAACTGTTACAAGATTGCGTCGTCCGATCGTACGTCAGAGATCCGAAATTGAGACCGTTCGATATCGACGCCGTCACCCGTTCGTGCCTCGTACCGAGCGTCTTCGGCGTCGACGTTAAAGAGATTCTTAGATTGGGTATTTTATCGCCGTATCTCACCAGCTCGTTCGGCTACGTATTGAGAAATCGGGTAAGCGCTTCGACGCCCAAGAAGAAGGTTTACTACTTGTTGACCAACTTACTGGAAAACGGCGACGTACGGGTGTGGACGTGCGACGCCGATTTGACGCGAATGACGGAAGAGATTCGTCGTCGCTGCGGCGATTATTGCGTAGAGATTTTCAGATCGATGTATCGCCGCGTCTTCGGTCATAACGATTATCATCGACGAGAAAATATCGAACGATTACCTCGAGCGCTACTCGCGTGCGCTAGAAATATTTTCTGGTTGTACGATTCGAAAAGCGTTCGAGAGTTTTTCCTCGACGTAGCGCAACCGATAATACCGACGTCGCGAGACGTTTTCAATTATCAGTTTATTAGAGATTCGACGACGATTAAAACCTCTTTTTTTACGCCGATATTCGACGATCTGGACGCGCGAGACGACGCGGACGCCATACGCGGTCTCATCGAAGAAGATTCGCCGCCGCAGCAGCAGCTCACACCCTAATTCGTTGGGGTTTTAGAAATTTATATTCTCCCGTATGTTCGGACGCGTTGAAAATCGGCGGAATAGACGGTTTGGCGTCGAAACCGCCGCATCGCGGTTTATCCGGTAGAACGTAATCGTAACTGTCCACGTCGACGGCGTATTTCGGTCCGCACGCGTTCGTATATCCCTGAGCGTTCGGTCTCGTTTCTTTCAAAAGTAACGGAGTTCGCTCGACGGTTATCGGTTCGAACGACGGATTACACGGATTAGTTCGCGCCGACGCGTTCAGCTTATTCTCGACCGTTCTACACGACGTGTCCAGGTTCTGATCGAAAAACGCTTTAGTGTACCGCTTATTCGGCGCTTCGATACCGACGGCGAGCGGATCTTTGAGCATAAAAGTCATTATCGGCGTACATTTATCGTCCGTCTCGTTCGACGACGAGGGATTCGTGGCGCAACTCTTGAGCGCGACGTCGCGCGTTCCCTCCTTACCGCCGCAGTCTTTGATGCGTCGCGTAAAGTCGACGTTACACTTTTTGGCGTAGACGCTCGTCAGATTACGCGGCAGCCTGGACAGCGGTAATAAATCTTCCTGACGCCATACGGGCGGACGGAAAGCGCCGTCTCGCGCTACCCGATACGGTAGATACGGTTGCGTACCGGTCCCCATCCCGCCCGTACTCTGATTATTTCCCGCTTCGCCGTACGATACGGATACCATCGGATTTTGTCCGCGAGCGTAATAGTTTATATTCTCGCAGAAACGATCGTCGCTTTCCGCCAGAGTAGCCGCGATTCGAGACGTGTCGCCGACCATTTCCTTTTTACGCGTCATTACCGAACGGGGCGGATCGCGAATAATGTTGGCGTTCGTACCCCAAGATTCGACGCTCGGTAGCGTCGCTTTGCCGTAATTTACTAATCCGGAATAGGATATCATTTTATTGTAAATTGAACGATTACTTCGGGCGCTATCTTCGTCGCCGGCATCAACAGCGGATATACGTCGCGTAACATTTCGGCGGCGACGACGTACTTGACGGTACCGCGAACGTCGTACTTCATTTTGCTCATGTAGCAACGATCGTAAAGCGTTCTCCAGAAACCGTTCGCGATCGCTTTCGACGCCGTCGGCAAGACGGTTCGATGAAAGAGATGATCGAGTACCATCCGTTTACCGCCCGTAAAGCAACGCACCACGTCCTGAATGTCGGCGAAAAAGTCAAACGCCGGAAACCGAAGCAGATCGTTCGGATCGAATTTACCGTCCGACGTGTCGAACGTCGGATGATAAGGCGACGCGAAGAAATCGGCAAACATTAAATTCCTACAACCCTTCTTGTTCGTTCGCCACGGTAGAGGCGTCGTCGCCAACTTTAGCGCGTCCGCCGGCGGAACGTTTTCCGCGGCATCGAAACTAATTCGAAAAGGATTCCAGTATCGTTCGCCGCCTTCGGCGATCATCACCTCGGCCGAGCGTAGACCGTAATCGTCCTCGAACGATCCGATTCGCGCCGCCGAATACCCGTACTGATACTTGTAATCCGGTTTGACGGCGTAACCGCTACCGAAATCTGAAATCAAAATTATAATGCCGCGATTTTCGATCAGATATGAATCGGTCGTACCGCGCGCGCCTTCCACGTCGTACTTTACGTAGCCGCCGGGTTTGACGCGTTTGTACAGCACGTTATTCAATTTCAAATCGCTATGAACGAATCCGACGCGCGAATGCATCGTGTGTAACGCGACGAGTAGTTGAAGAAATACGGATTTCAGATCCGCCTCGTCGCTCATGCGGTGATAGTAATCGTCCAACGTACCGTCCGCCAATTCCAGGTAGGTGGTGAAGCAGGATTTGGGCGCGCGACCGCTACCGTTCTTTCCCAAATGACCGACCGTAACGCAACTTTCGCACGAACTGGTTCCGTACGTGAGCGGAAAATGCGGATTCTTCGAGAGTTGGGCGATTAGAGAAAACGTTTCGTACCAGCCGCATTCGCGCGGTATATGATTCGGATTACGTCGCATCCGACCGACGTCCCTCTTTGACATGGCGCACTCTTTGATGACGAATTTTAAATCGTCGATCGTCGCCTCGTAGACGGTACCGAAAGTACCGCGCGCGATTTCGGCGACCGAATCCAATTTATTTTTGAAGCTCAAACAATTCTTTCCCGATAGGCAAGTTTTCCAAACGTCGTAGCCGTTCAATTCGTCGATAACTTCGGGTAACTGTTCGACGATACGTACGCGACTCTCCAACCAGTCGGTTAGGTGCGGCTCTTCGGCGATAACGCGTTTGATAGGAGTTGTTTGTTCGATTACGACATTACGCGAGCGCCGCGTGCGCGATAATTCTTCCTCCTCTTCTTGAGAATACGTCGGCGGCGACGACGAACGCGGCGTCATCATTCTCGTCGACGACGCGATCATCGGTTTATCTTTTTGCCGATGAGTCGCATTTGACGGAAAAAGAGGTTTACGTCGCAGTTGTTTCGAATCGAACGCCGATTCGTATTTTCCGCCGCTCTTCGAACCTCTGATCGCTACGTTCGAAGAAGCGAAACGCGAAAACGGCGCCGACGACATGTCCTCGTCATCGAGATCACCGCCGTCACGAGGATGAGCGGAAAAGTAAATCGGCGACGATCCGCCCGACGACGATCGTTTAGATAAATGTTTCAACCATCTCCCTTTCAGTTCGGCCGACGATGAAGAGTAACGCTTATTACTAGTACTAGTGGTACTATCGCCGCCCGATCGGATCGCCGGATTTTTACTCAACGAACGATTAAATCGTAATTTCAGGTGTTGTAATTTACGATTTACTTCGTTTAAATTTCGCGAATTACGACGCGACGAGTCTCCCCCCTTCTTCGTCGTCGCGTCGATCGCGGCGGCGTCGCTTTTATCGAAAAATCTCATCAATTTATTCATCCTGTTTCCATCTGCTATCATAAGTATAAGCGAATAAAATCTTATTTAACGTTTTATCGTCCAACTCGCCGAACGTTTCGTAGCGATTTTCGGCGACTACGTCTTCCACGTCGTCGCCGGACGTGAAATCTCTACCGCTCTCGCCGATGAGTCTGGTGAGCGCGTTGAAGTATTTAGCTTTAGCGTAATCGAATTCGTCGACGCGCATTTCGTACTCGTGATCGAAAAATCCACCGCTCAATACGTTAACGAGTCGACACAAATGTCCGGCGTAGCAGGTATCGACGCTATCGTTCATTTCGTCGACGAGACGCTTGTACAGATCGTCGTAGTGTAACGCCAGTTCGTCGTTTCGACAACGGATACGTAGCGCGTAATTGAAGATGGTCATAAACAGGTCCGTCAGTTTTACCTGATCGTTCGTATCGGCCTCGTCGAATTCTTCGATTTCTAAAAGAAATTTATGATAGAACGGTCGACGGTAACCCTCTTCGCCCAATACTTCGGCGTAATCGTCGATGAATTTTTTAGCGACTCTTGTCGCTTCTCGAACGACGGCGTGGACGTTATGCTTATCGTCGTAAATCGTTCGCGGCGTCGACTGTTCGTCCGGATCGTTGTTGCGTATAAAATTTAAAATCTCTTCAAAGTTTTCCGCGTCGTCGTCGTTATCTATCCCGGCGATCGCCAACGGAATGACGATCGCGTTAATCAACGGCTGAAGCGCTCCAGCGTTTCCGTCGCCGTACAATTCGATTTCGTTATCGTCGACGCGCGTAACCAGTCGCGGCTGTTCCGTCGCGTACTCGGCGAATCCGAAATCGAAATCGCCGCTCATGATCAGCGTCGTGTACAAATCTTCGAGAAGGCGTCGATCGACGTCGACGTTCGACATTAGTTTCGTCAAGATATCCGACGCTCGCGTCCTCATTTCCGGATCATTTTTGAGGACGTAAATGAGGAAATAAACGTGCGCCCTCTCGTACAGAACGTCCCGATACATGTTGATACCGCACTCTTCGTAAATCTTGAAAATATTTTCGTAAACCTCGAGACGTTTAGCGGTATCGAACGAATATACGACGTCGAATTCTTTCGAAACGCGCACTATGAAATCTTTATCGATATCGGCCATATTATTTTACAGTTGGAGAATTATTTATTAAACTGAACCTTCGAAGCGTAAATTTCATTTTTTACTATTCCTCGCCTCGTAAATACGGCCAACCGATTTCCTCCTCTTCGCTCTCCTCCTCCTCCTCTTCGAATAATCGACGCGCCGCCAATTCCGCCGGCGTTACGACGCCGCGACGCGCCTGAGGTACGGGTATAGATCTGAGCGGTTGTCTACCGGGTAGAAATCTAGCGATACTACGAGGCGTCGGTTGTTGTTGTCGCCGTCCAATCGCCTCCTCCTCCTTCTTTTGCTCGGCTTTAACGTTCTCGATTTCTCGTTCCAACTCTTCCGTTTGCATTTCTCGTTCTAACGCTTCCGCTTCGAGTTGAGCGCGTAGACGATTCAATTCTAAATCTCTAGCTAACGCTTCCGATTCGGATTCGCCGATACCGGCGACTTCGGATCTGAGACTTTCCATTTCCTCCTCTATAGCGGCCGCTCGAGCCGAACGCTCTTCGCTACGTCGTCGCCGTTCGGCTACTTGACGTCGAAGGTTTTCGATCGCTTCCGCTCTACCCTCCGCTTCTTCCGTGGGGATCGTTTCGGGTCTAGCCTCCGCGGCTTCAGGCGCGCCCGCAGCCGCTATAACCGCTTCGCGCCTTTGACGCCGCTCGCGTGCGGCGGCGCGTTGAGCCGGCGTACGATACGCCGTAGGTCGGATAAATTCCGAAGGAGATTGAAACATCGATCGTTGCGCTCTCTCTCGTAACGATCTCCTCAATTGTTGCGGTTCCTCCATCTCCGCCTCTTCCTCTTCACCCAACGCGGCGTAAACTCGTCGTAAACGTTCCCGCTCTCGAGCGGCCGCCTGTTGCGAACGTTGAGCCGGCTGTCGAATCAATCCGGTCGGCGATTGAAAGAGACGCGTTTGCGCTCGTTGTCGTTGAGACCTCCTCAACTCGGGTTGCTCCTGCTCCTGCTGCTCTTCTTCTCGTCGTTCGATTAAACGTTGAGAGCGCCTCAACGCCGGTTGCGGCGGCGTTTCAGCCGGCTGCAGTTCAGCCGCTATCGTCGGCGCGAGTACGGCCCGCTGTTCGGGTGTCGGCGTCAACAACGCGGCGGCGGCCGCCGCTTCTTCTTCTTCAACTCGTCGTCTTCTCGCCGCCGCCGGTTTTCTCTTGACGATCGCCTCCTCCTCCCGTTCTTGTTGCGCGGCGCGCATACGTTCGTACAATTCTCTACCGCGACGTAATCTCATCGACTCGTCGCGACGACGCTGAGTTTCGCGTAAACGACTACGAATCTCTTCTAAATTTTGTCCGAAAGATTCTTCGTACGGAGCGACGCGCGGCGATTTGACGGGCGGGACGTACTCGACCGCTTGCGGCGCTCTCGGTCTATTTCGAAGATTGTATCGCGGCTGAGCGCTCGGCGCGACGTAAGGACGTCGTACGGCCGTCTGTCTCCGTCTAGCCGTCGGTACGGGTTTAGGCGGCGACGCGCGCTCTCCTCCCGCTCCTATAGCCTCGAAATATCTTTCGCGTTTTTCGCTCTCGGTCATCGGGGATTTCGCTCTTTCGATCGCCTCCGCGACGATCGGTACCTCTATCGGTGCCGGGGGTGTTGGCGGCGTAATAGTCTCTACGGGCGCGGGCGCGGGCGGCTCCTGAACTAAAATCTCCAACGGCGCCGGAGGTAACGGCGACGCTAGCGGTATATTAGGAGGTATTTCTCCTTGTCCGGGTAATTCTACTACCAACGGCGGTACGTTCGGCGGAACGATCTCGACGCCGGTACGTTCCTGTTCGGCTTCGCGCTCTTCGGCCTCGGCTAGTCGGCGCTGAGCGTCGGCGATCCTCAATTCGCGATTCTTTCGCTCCCACTCTAACATCTCGTCGTATTCGGCTTCGGCGGCGCGCGTCAATTCCGCCTCTCGCTCCAGTCTAGCGATCCGTTCGGACGCCGTCTCGCCTTGAAGAACGTTTTGAGATTCGTAATTGCCCAATACGTCGATCAACGCGGCCGGATCGTCGATAGCGTTTAGCGTTTCGCGTTCAAATTCCGTTACGGCGTCGTTCACTTCTACGTTCAACTCGTCCAACGCGGCGACGCGAATATCGTCGGCTACTCTCGCCGTCTGACGCGTTTCGATATCGTACAAACGATCTTCGATTTGATTCTGAAGTTGAATTTCGCGTCGTTCCAAATCGTTCAATTCGCTCTCGCGCGCCGCCACCCGTTCGTTCAACGCGTTCAAATCGTCCTCCAGTTGACGTAAACTCCACGTCGCGTTGACGCGCTCTCGTTCGGCGAGCGCCGTCTTCGACGAAAGCGCTTCCGTCAACGCGGATATTTCGCCGGCGAGGCGGCGATCGATTTCGCTCATTTCGCTAATCTCCTTTTCGGTTTTCTCTCTCGACGCGTATATTTCGGCCAACCGATCGTTGAGAGATTTCAACGCGTCCTCTTCCGCTCGCAATTCCGACTCTTTCGACTTTACCGATTCGGTAATTTTGAAACGCTCCCGTTCCAGCTTGTCCGTAACGTCTTCGGCCTGCCGTCTCTCGAATTCCATTACGCGTTCGAGTTGATTAGCCGTCTCCTCTCGAGCGGCGCGTAGCCGTTCGGCGGTCGTCACCCTCAACTCTTCCAATCGCGCCTCCTCGGCGGCGGTAATCGCTAACCGTTCGGCTTCCGCTTGATTTCGAAGATTCGTGAGGTAGTCCAACTCGGCGCGTCGTAATCGTTCCGTTTCCTCTCGAGTCTGATCGTAGAGTTCCTTTCGTTGTCGTTCGTTTTCGCGCGTCACCTCGTCTTTGAATCGTTCGTAAAGTCGTTTCATTTCGTCGACGAGAAGTTCCTTGCTCTCTTTGAAGCGCCGCGTCAGGACGTCTTTTTCGGCGTCCACTTCGGCGTCGAGACGTCGCCGCTCTTCCTCCGTCAATCTCTGATATTCTTCGCGTAGTCTATCGTTGATATCTCGTTTGACGGTTTCGCGCGAAAGTCGAACGCCCGTAGCGAATTCTAAACCTTCGCTTCTGAGCGGATCGTTAATCGGTTGCGCGTCCAAGTATCGAAGAAAATCGTTCGTATCGTCGATATCGAAATCCGGAGGTCGATAGTCGAGCGCCAAATCTTCCTCCAATTCGGCGGTAGCGATATTTTTCGCCAAGTCTAATAGTTCGCGACGATTTTCCGCGATCGCGAGTTCTTCCAAGTTGGCGCCGCTCGGAACTCTAGATAGCGGCGTACTGAATAACGATTCCGACGATCGCGCCGGCGGCCATTGTTCGTAGTCCCAAACGTATTCGCCGGGTTCGACGTTTAATTCAGCGCCGCCCGGAGGCGGAGGAGGCGGCGGTGGCGGCGGAATAACGGCGCCTTCCAATCTCCTACCGCGTTCCTCTCCTCCCGCGGCTACGCGTCGCTCGGCACCTCCCGGACCGCCTCCGGGACCTCCGCCGCCGCCACCGCCTCCCAATTCTTCTTCTTCTTCTAATCTCCGTTCTTCTTCTCGAGCGGCTACGCGTCGCTCGGCGGCGCCTCCGCCACCGCCTCCGGGACCTCCACCTCCGCCGCCTCCCAATTCTTCTTCTTGTTCTTCTTCTTGTTCTTCTTCTAATCTCCTTTCGCGTTGCTCTTCTCGAGCGGCTACGCGTCGCTCGGCACCGGCTCCACCGCCTCCGGGACCTCCGCCGCCACCGCCTCCCAATTCTTCTTCTTCTAATCTCCGTTCTTCTTCTCGAGCGGCTACGCGTCGCTCGGCACCGGCTCCACCGCCACCTCCGCCTCCGGGACCTCCGCCGCCTAGTTCGCTTTCGAGAGGTGTTCTACGACGGAACGTTCGTCTCAATCTACTCCACGCGCTTTCTCCGCCAACCGCCGGAACTGGTTCTTCCCGAACGGCTTCCTCCTCACCTTCTTCGGCGGTTTCGTAAGCTTCCGATTCTTCGACGCGCCTCGCGATTTTACGTCTCCTCGGCGGTTTAGGAGGACCGCCACCGCCGAATCCTCTAGGTCGACCCGGTCCTCTCGGTCCTCCGGGTCCTCTCGGTCCTCCGGGTCCTCTCGGTCCACCGGGTCCCATCGGTCCCCCTGGTCCCATCGGTCCCCCTGGTCCCATAGGTCCCCCTGGTCCCATCGGTCCGGGACTACCGGTAAAACCGCGAGGTCCCATAGGTCCTCCTGGTCCCATCGGTCCTCCGGGTCCCATCTCGCCGGCGCGACCCGGCGCTCCTCTCGGACCTAAAAATCCGGCGGGACCTCTGGCGCCTATATACCCAGCAGGACCGAGAAAACCTCTCGGTCCCCTAAATCCTCGAGGACCGCGAAGTCCGAACGCTCCGGTCGCTCCTACTTCGCCTTTGAATCCCTGTACGCCGCGTAAACCTCGCGGTCCCATAGGACCCGTTTCTCCTCTCAGACCCATAAATCCGGTAGCGCCGGTCGCTCCCGCTCTTCCGATAGATCCCGTTTCGCCGCGTAATCCCGTCGGACCCGTCGCGCCCGTCGGACCCGTCGGACCCGTCGGACCGATATCGCCTTTTTCGCCTTTACCGAGTATCAGCGGTTGTTGAACGTACGGCAACTGAGGCTGAGTCGGTATATAAGAAGCGGGAGCGCGGTCCGACGAACGGGCCGACGAATCTTGAGAGGAACTGACTACGGGACTGTTGAAAATAATCTGTTGTACGTGAGATTTATCTTTGTTGTGACTCAGAACGTCGCTATCGCCGCTTTTCTCGGCGGCGGCGGCGCGCGATATCGTTCTATAGCGTCGTTCGTAATCGAGTTCTTCGTCGCTTCCGAATAAATCGTAATTACATCGCGTCAAAAGGCTGTTGTACGTCGGTCCGCCGACTTTGATCGTACGATGAGTTAGAGGATTAATGTCCGGTCTGCGTCTAAACATATCGCAAATAGTTCCGGATCTTCTGCGCATTCCGCTGCCGGTAAGTATCGATTCGATGTCTTGAAATTTTCCAATATCCGCGGTACTCATAGCGTTTTTGTTGACATTTTATAAAGTTGATAGGCCAACTGGAGTAGTTCGTCGAAACCTTCGTGTTTACGCCACCAACGTTCCGGTATCCATTCGAATCCGTACATCGCGCCGTACAGTTCGCCGACTATTTTCGCGATCGTATCCGTATCGCCGCCGCAGTTGGCCGCCGCGATTATTCCGCGTTCGGGATTGTCGACGTAACGGATGAAAAAGTAAACGGCGCACGCGTAACAATCTTTAGCGTCAATCTGAAAATGATTAACGAGTCCGAATAGTTTTAACGTTATATCGTCGTCTTCGTCGTCGCGTTTCTTGGCGTCCGTCAACGCGAATATGACGCTCAACTGAAGAGCGGAAAATAGCGCCGTGTTCGAGACGCGCGTCGTAATCTCGAGAAGGGCGCTGGACGCGTCGCTTCTGTCGAGCGGTTTACTCGCTAAATTCGATTCGTACGACATGAGAAAACGTAAAAACGCGACGTGTACGTAACAGACGTCGACGCTTTCGGGATTATTTCCGTGCGTATAGTACGTGGCGTAACGAATTTTCGAACGTATCGCTTCGTACGATATCGTCGGTACGGGCGCGTCGATCAACGCCAACGGCGATATTCTCATCAGACCGCCGTTCGTCGCCGCCGTACCCGTATTGACAAAAGTTTTATAATCGCAAAGTATCGTTCGCGTTCGTCGACTATATCCGCGCGCGCTCGTCCGAATTACCGACGCGTATAGATCGTGAACGCCGTCGATGTAAACGTTACCGTCCGTCTGAACGAGATGTTTCGCCAAACATATCGTCAATTCCGTATCGTCCGTATATTTAGCGCCGTTCGACGGCAAATCGACGCTCTTACCTTTGGCTATAATTTCGGCGCGAGTCAATCCTTCGTTTTGAGAACCCAAGACGTCACCGACGCATCCGGCGATAAGTACGCCGACGAATTTCTCAACTCTAGCGCCGCCATTTGGCGACGCCGCCGCAGCGGCTTTACACGGTTCCGCGCTATATTCGTTATTCATATTTGTCGGTTTTTTATATACCGGTCCGGAAGAGCGTATCGTGGATTTAAGAAGTTGTTCAAAAAATATAAAACGATATGAGCAGTACTAGAAAATATTTGGAAATCACTTCGTCTCGACGCGATAGAACTCTGTGGCCGCTCCCGTCTCAATTCGAAGTCGTACTATCTCAAGGCGGTACGAACGACGCCCGATCGGCAATCGATCCCGTATCGCTGAGCGCGCCTCTCGAAGAGTGGTTCGGTCACGAGTTTGTGAGAGACGTAGCGTCGTCGGCCGTCGTTAGCGGTACGGTTCTCGGCGGCGTATCTATCGGCGCGTTGAATTCGCCGAACGTCGTCGTTGCGACGTCCGCGGCTCCGAATCAATGGCAGACGGCGGACGATTACTACAAGTACGCTACGCTGACTACGAACGTCGGTAAGACGAGAATCTTGAAATATACTTTTCTCGGAAACGATCGCGCCGAATTCGTCGTCGAAACGCCGCTCGTCGGTCTCTTGGCCGGTACGGCCGTCGACGTTACCGATCCGACGGACGTAAATTCCAATAGAGTTTTCGTTCCGGACGGTTCGTCCGTCGAAAACGCGTACGTCGGCTACCTCCTCTACAACGAAACGCTTCACGAATCGCTTCGCATCGCGAGTTACGTCGACGGCATCGTATACGCGCCCGGATCGATGACCGGCTGGAGTAACGACGACTCGTACGTTATACGCAAAGAGGTACCGACGTTGAGCGACGTCGTCGGCGCGTTGTCTACGACGCGCCTTTTACACCTCGGCGCCGTCGCGATCGGAAGAGATCTCGTCGGAAATTTCGTACGAATCGAAAATGAAATAGCAGACACCCCGCCGTCGTCTGAAGTGAGAAGGATCGTCTCGTCGGATCCGTTGACGGGCGACGTCGTCGTTTTTCCCGAATTGAGCGCCGATCCGTCCGGATTTAGATACGAAATTCTCCAATTCTCTTACGATAATTACAATCCGCTGTCGTTCATCGGCGGCGTCGAGTACGAGGATAGTATTTACGACATTAGCTTGTTGAGCGTTATAATTCCAAATTCCTTACTCGTCACCGGCGGATACATCAGTCGCGATTACCCGTACGTCTACGTCGAGTTGATGCCGTTGACGGCGAGTAGCGGATATACGCGCGTCATGAGATCGAACAATCCGACGAGTACGACGGCGTTATTTCGCGCCGCGTACAACAACAACGATCGATCGTCGACGGAAAATACTTTTTGTCATTTCATCGGCGACAACATGCGACCGCGTCTCAAAACTCGCGTACAGTCGACGTTTAGATTTCGCGTCTTACTGCCGAACGGCGACGCGTTCGAAACGGTCGCGGCCGAACGCTTTTCGCCGAACGCGCCGAACGCGGCGCTGCAGATAACGGCTCTTTTCGAATTCAAGAAAGTATAGAAACTTTCTGAAAAAAAAACCTCACTGTCCGCGCCCAGCGGATTTATAAAAAAACGCGTTTTTTTATAAATTTTACTCGCGGCGAAGAAACGCGTCTAATAACAAAAAAAGAAGTTGTACACAAATGGCCGAATACACGAAAAGCGATTTGATGAAAATGACGGTTCGCGCGTTGAGAGACATCGCGAAAACCGTCGGCGTTAAAGGCGCCTCTAAAATGACGAAACAACAAATCGTAAACGCGATAACGTCCGTCGCTCCCGTCGCCGGCGGTGGTGGCGCGGTGAGTCCTTCTCTATCGCCGCTGAAAATCGCCGCCGCCAGAGCGGCCGCTGTAGTTCCCGACGTTTACACTAAACGGGAATTGGAAGTCGCGACGATGTCCGAGTTGAGAAAGATCGCGAAAGGTAAGGGAGTAACGGGCGTCGATAAACTCACGAGAGAACAATTGGAAAACGTGATCGCGGCGCGAAGTAGAGCAGAATTATCTCCCGTCGCCGGCGCGGTGAGTCCTTCTCTATCGCCGCTGAAAATCGCCGCCGCAAGAGCGGCCGCTGTAGTTCCCGACGTTTACACGAAACGGGAATTGGAAGTCGCGACGATGTCCGAGTTGAGAAACATCGCGAAAGATAAGGGAGTAACGGGCGTCGACAAACTCACGCGCGAACAACTCGAAAACGTGATCGCGGCGCGAGGTAGATCCGAATTATCTCCGAAAGCGCGATCGCCGAAAAAGAGTCCTTCTCTATCGCCGCTGAAAATCGCCGCCGCCAGAGCGGCCGCTGTAGTTCCCGACGTTTACACGAAACGGGAATTGGAAGTCGCGACGATGTCCGAGTTGAGAAAGATCGCGAAAGGTAAGGGAGTAACGGGCGTCGATAAACTCACGCGCGAACAACTCGAAAACGTAATCGCGGCGCGAGGTAGAGCCGGATTATCTCCGAAAGCGCGTTCGCCGAAAAAGAGTCCCGCTTTGGCGCCGCTGAAAATAAAAAACGTACTGACCGTAGCCGAATTGAACGCGATGCCCGTTACCGATCTGAGACTCGTAGCTCAATCGGCGAACGTAAAGGGGTTTAGTCGTATGAATCGCGTTCAGTTGAACAAGGCGATTTTGGCGTCCGAAGTACCGGCCGATTTAAACGTAACGGCGTTACGAGAGGCGCGCGAACGAAAGAGAAGCGAACGAGTTCGTCGGCCGACGCGATTAGCGGTCGAAAACGAACCGCGTCGACAGATGCTCGAGTGTTTGGCCGATCCGGAAACGGCGCGCGAAGCCGTCGCTCAAAATCTTTGGAAGACTGCCGTCTGTTCGAATAAACTCGTCGGCGAAGCGAAGCGCGCCTATACGTGCGAGGATGACGACGTGTCGGACGTTCGAAAGAAGGCGAGAACCGACTACGGCATATCGCCGAACCGATTGAGTAAAAGACAATTGTGCGGTCTGATGTCTTTGAGCGAAACTCAACGACCGACGTATAGTCGAACGGCTGAGGATCGCGAACGCAGTTTGCGTTGTTTGCGCGACTGGACGTTAACGGAATTGCGCGATCACGCGAAAGATCTCAAGATTCGGGGAACGTCCGCCATGACGCGAATGGAATTGTGCCGCGCCATAGCCGAAGCGAAAGGTAAGCTGAGCGATTACAGATGCGAAGAGGAAGAAGCCGGCGGTTTTACGATCGACGATATAAAGTCTATGGCGCGAGGCGCTAACATGTACGTCGATTCGCCAAAGACCAAGACGGAATTGTGCGCCAACATTCACGATCAGTTGCGAAAACGTCAGCAGCTCTCGTATAACGATCTGAAAGAACTCGCGAAGAAACTCGGCTTACCGTACGTCGGCGTATCGTACGACGATCTGTACGCCGACATCGAGGAAATGACGTCGGCCGAATCGCCGGAGGCTTACTTGGGTTTGGCGAAAAAAAAAGCTAAAAAGTCTAAATCCGTAGCGCCGGTTCGAGAACCGTCGGAGAGAGCGCCTTCGGCTATTCCCGAGGAGGAGGAAGAGGAACAATTCTACGAAGCTAGCGAACATCCTAGCGAGGCCGAAGAGGAGCAGGAATCTGAACTGGTAGGGCCCGGAGCTGAACTCGGTTTTCGCTCGTTAAATCCCGAACAATACGCTCAAGAGTTGATGCCGTCGCCGCGTCCGGCGTCGCCGGAGATTCAAGAACGTATACGAGAGCAATCCCTACGCGAAGAATCGCCTTCGCCGCCACCGCCGCCGATACCGGCTGGTCGTAAGAAGAAGGGAGGAGGACCGTTGAGTAGATTTCCGCCGCATCGATCGTACAAATTGTACAAAACGTGGGACGATCTGAAAGCCGATTACGACGAAAAGGTAAAGAATAATTTAACCGATACGGTGAAAGATTTATACAAGTTGGTAAATACCGTTCGACTGTTTATACCGGCGGCCGAGTCGGGCGGACAGATGCGTAAAATAGAATTGGCCAAATTGATCGCGTTCAAAGAATTGGAAAACGAACATCCGGACGATTTTATACCGCTCGCGAAAGCGAACGACGGTAAGGAATTCCTTCGAGAACTGTACGAGGAGATTTATCAAAAGGCGCCGAAGCCGACGTGGACAAAGGCCGATCTGATCGAAGAGATAATGGAAGCGGACGGAAAGTTTAACGTCTGTCAAGAGTGCGAGAGTAACGTGAGCGATAGTCCGCACAAATCGCTTTGCCGCTCCTGTTATCGACGCAGTCATAGCGTTTACGAGAATTTAGTTCGCGACAAGGTACCGACCGAGATGACGATGCGAAACGCCGACGCGATAGAGCAACGAGCGGCGTGTTGCGCCAAGTACGGATTGAGCGTCGATCCGACGAACGCCGAAATCGATCGGGTAATACGGTACGATTGGAAATCGGATTTAATAAGACCGCCGTTTTGCGGATACGATCAACAGATTCCGACCATTTGGTTTCACGCGTTACAAAGCGTTACGGGTACGATGCCGAGCGATCCGTCGCCGGACGGCGTTCGACTTTCGTCCGACGTTCAGTACCGAAAGGCGCGCAAGTTTCTCGCCGAAGAGTTGAACGATTCGTTGTACACGGCGCTCACCGTTCCCACGGATCAACTACTCGATCGAATTTGGTTCGTTTGTTTATGGCGTCATTCTTACTGGTCGCTCGAGAAAGCGTTCAAGACGGTCGTCGGTATCGTTCTCGACCCGGCCACGGCCGCTCGTCTGAGATCGGTGATGGACGACGTTCGCGGGAGAATGAAACCGGCTTTCGTTCTAGTCGAACCCAGCGAATACGAATTGAGATGGAACGCGATCGCCAATCAATTCGTAGCCATTTGGGATTTGCTCGTCGACGCTATCGACGGCGGCGCGATAAACGAGGAACAGCGTCGTCGCATACTCTACTTTTGCGGAATATCGGCGGCGACGCCAACCGACGTCGTCGAATTAGTAACGTTCGGATACGATAACGACGAACAGATGAAAGCTATGCTCGAGAACCAATACTACATCAAATTCGTCGAACTCTTGGACGAATCGGCCGGCGGAACGACGGTACCCGAACCGAGATCGTTGATGATAAAGTACGCCGATAAGGACGCCTTCCCGATTCAAGTAGCCGCGTCCGACGCGTTACCGTTCCTCAATCTGGACGACGAAGAGGACTCGGCGATGGCGATCGCTAAATTCTTACGAGCGGCTAGAACGATGGATAAAGATTTCGCCGATCCGTCGTTCGCCAAGAGCGCTAGACGTCGATTGGCGGACATGATGGTCGAAGCGGACGTTTACGACGAAGATAGAATTACGAAAACGTTCGGCGCGATGGAAGAACAGTACGCCCTACTCGTACGAGAACGAATGATACAGGGCGGTATGCGTTACGAACGATTCCAATATTTAGCCGACGAATATAACGATCGGGTAACGTTGTACAAAGATATCGCCGACTACGCGATATATTTCGCGCTCAAAACGAACGATATTCCCGTTTCGTTGACGGATTATTTCGACATCGATCGTATGAATCGGCTGAGAGCGGAATTCGAATCGCCCGTACAAGAGAGACGCGAGAGGAGGGCGCGCGAAACGACGCCGTCGTCGGATATATCGTCGGCCAGATCGCCGTCGATCGTCAACGTTCCGCCCGTCGTCGGTGTACCGTCGCCGAGAGAGTTGCGCGAGAGATCACCGGAGAGAGGAGGAGGAGAAGAGGAAGAAGAAGTGGTGAGAGAGTTGAGATCGAGAAAAGTTTTATCGCCGAAAGTGCCGGCCGAGAAACGCCGTCGGAGAGCGCCGCCGCGTAGTAGAGCGGTGAGGAAAAGCCTGGAACCCGAAGAGGTCGCGCGCGAAGAGAACGTCGTCGCGGACGTCGCGCAACGCGCCGCGCGAGTTATCGACGACGCCGAAAACGTTATACGTCGCGTCGCCGATTTACCGGCGGACGTCCAGCCGACCGAACGTCTAGAGTTGTTGAGCGAAGCGAGCGGTAAAACGCTGGCGGCTATCGCCAACATCAACGTACTGGAATCGGTAAAGGCGGCGAACGAAGCGCAGGCGGACGAGATGATAAACGAAGAGCGCGAGAGTTTACGGAACGATTTAAAGAAGGTAACCGAAGAGTTATCGTTGAGCGACCAGAGTCGTTCGGCTAGAGACGCCCTTTTAGAGCAGAGCGATAAATCGATCGAGGCCGTTCAGCGTCTCAGCGGCGCCGTTAGCGATATCCGTTCTAATCGTCGAGCGGGTACGCCGATCGCGGACGTCGATACGGATCGAGTGCGTCAACTGACGGCCGTCGTAAACGAAGAGGCCGCGAAACTAAAAGAGGCGGACGATCGTTTCAAGGAAAGCGTACGCGCCGATATAGCGGCGTTGATACCGCGACGCGAAGAGGCTCGAGCGAGACGTGAGGCCGAGGCGGCCGGCGTCCTGGATATCGAAGAACTGTTGGAAGAAGTACAAGAGCCGAGAGCCGGCGCCGGAATGGGTTTGAGATCGATATTGGGTAGATTGAAATTTTAAAAACTTTTTTTAATCGTCGTCGAAAAACGAATACGTCTTGGCGTCGACGAGAACTTGATCGCGAACGGAATGTATAAAATCTTTAAACCACGCGAAACATCGCTTCTGAACGCTTTCGTCCATACCGCTCATGAGAACTTTACCGTTCTGAAAGACGGAAACGCTAACGAAACGCGCCTTTTTAGCGACCGGGCCTTCGGCTTCTCCAAAGTCCGGATCGTCTTTGGATAGTACGACGCGTCTCGAACGCGACGGATATTCGCAGACGGTAATCGGTACGTCTCCGGCGTACGTTATCGGAATTTTAATTTTCACTCCCATATAGCTGGACGTCATCGGCGGCACCGAGTAGTTGGTATGACGGGTAACGTAAGCGCCGAGAGCGAGACGATTTATTTTCGATCCGATTTCGAAATCGACGTTTCTCATGACCGAAACGATTTTAAAGATTATCGTTTCGGGTAGAAATTTATCCGAAGAAGAAGAAGATTCGTCTACGGCGCTAAATATCGCGACGATAGAATCTATCGCGTTGTCGATGCGTTTACAACCGGTGAGTTGGAGAACGCCGTTGTTGAAAATCTTGACGTTAATCTTTTGAATATCCAGTTGAATATCGCGCAGTTCGACGGTGACGCAATTGAGGAAATTCTTACGCCGCGGCGTTTTTCTCTTGTACGTCGACGCGCCGTAATCTATTTCGTGTCGCGGTAATATATAGTAGTTTTCGATTTCGCTCGTTTCCGAATCCCGCGTTGTCGTTTCGCTAACGTCGGGCGACTTGGCGACCCGCTTCCTTCTCGATAGAGGCGGCGACGCCGAGACGCTTATCGGCGACGAGTTGTCGGCTCTCGCCGAAATTACGGATTTCTCTTTATACGTGCAGCGTTTGATGAAATCGTTTTTATCGGCGGCGACGGCGCGGCCGATCGCGTCGAACGCCTTCTCCAGATCGACGCATTTCAGATTCGTGCGCGCCACAAAAGTCTGAGTCGTAACGTTTACGTTTTCGAAAATTATATCGTTCATATTTCGGATGTTCGGGTGTGCGTATGCCGTATATCGTTCACTGGCGATCGCTTATTCAAAAATTTCTTCAATTAAATTTAAAAATTTCTCTTTTATAAAATAATGTACAAACAATCGAATTTCTTGCAACCATTGGCCGATAAAGGCGAATCGGGAGGTTACTCGGACAAGTTCGGAATCTACACGAACAAGTTGGGGGTTAAAAAGATACCGCAACGATGCGGTAAATTCGTGACGGTAGGTTTACCGATTTTAGGATTCATGTCCATTCTGTTCGGAACCACTATGCTCGGCATTTCGGTTTATACCGTCGGCGAGCATCAAGTCGGTTACTATCAGAACGGTAACGGTTATTTCGGTCCCGGCGTTTACGTTCAATTCCCGTGGAAAAAGAGCGATTTTATAATCATCGACATCGTCTCCGAACATAAATTCGTTCTTTGGGATTTGACGTCCAAGAGGCAGCGCGGCGAATGGTTTACAGCGAAAATGGGAACGGTCACGTACAGAGTTAGCGACGTAGAATTGTACGTGACCCGCCTGCAGCATTCAACGAATCCGATAATATTCGCCGCGGAGTTGACGACGAAATGTAAGAATCTAGTTCAGACGGTAATCTGGCACGATTTCATCGTCGACAAAACGAACCTGCAGACGGATAACGTTACGCACAACTATACGATCGATTTGAGCGAAACGGCGGCGGTAGAATCGTTCGGAATTCAATTGCTGAACGTCGTCGTCAGCGATTTGACGCTACACGCAGCCGAAAATCCTAAAAACAAACGAGCTAATAAAAAGAAGCCGCCGCGTAGAATAACTAATCGCGAGCGTCCCGGATTCAAAGACGGATCCGAAGTTACCACTACCCCTAAGACGACGACGACGACTACGGATGATGATATGGCGGCGTTCGCGCCCGCCTTTCTGAGAGTATCAGCCGATCAACGAGAAGAAGGTGGAATCCCAAAGATTCGAAAGAGGATGTTGGACTTGAGAGATCCCAGCATCGAAATCGCCTGAATTTAAAAAAAAAGCATTAATTTATAACGCCAAAAGGCGTTATAAATTATATCGTCCAAATTTTATATATCTCTAAAAGTCCGCGTCGGTTGTGAATACGTGATTGACGGTCATCTGATCTTCTTTCTTTATGGCGACTCCGAGGCGGCCGTATTCGGCGACGCGCTTTTCGAAGAAATTCGTTTTACCTTCGAGCGAAATATTCGTCATGAAATCGAAAGGGTTCTTCGCGTCAAATATAAACTCTTCGTACCCCAACGATTCGACCAACTTGTCGGAAACGAATTCTATGTACGTGAACATCATTTCGGCGTTCATACCGATAACGCCTAGGGGTAGAGCGTCGGCGAAAAATCTTTTCTCGATTTCGACCGCTTCGGTTACGATGAGTTTTAGACGCTCGAACGTCACTTTGTTCACGACGTAGTTGCGATAGAGGAGGCACGCGAAATCCGTATGCAAACCTTCGTCTCGGCTAATCAATTCGTTGCTGAACGAAAGGCCGGGCATGAGACCGCGCTTTTTCAACCAGAAAATAGCCGCGAATGAGCCGGAAAAAAATATACCCTCGACGACGGCGAAAGCGATGAGGCGTTCGGCGAACGGCGCTTTTTCGTCGGCGATCCATTTCAGAGCCCAGTCGGCTTTCGCCTTGACGCAATCCATCGTCTTGATCGCGTTAAATACTTTTTGCTTTTCGCGCGGATCGTCGTTCAAGTAGGTATCGATCAATAACGAGTACGTTTCCGAGTGGACGTTCTCCATCGCGATTTGAAATCCGTAAAAGAATCTGGCTTCGCTCATCTGAACTTCGCGACTGAATCGTTCGACGAGATTTTCGTTGACGATCCCGTCGCTGGCGGCGAAAAAAGCCAACACGTACGTGACGAAACGTTTTTCGTTCGACGTAAGTTTCTGCCAGTGAGGTAAATCTTTGCTGAGATCGATTTCTTCCGGCGTCCAAAACGACGCCAACGCCTTTTTGTACATTTCCCAAACGTCGTGATGTTCGATCGGGTAGATGACGAAGCGATCGTCGTTCGGCGCTAATAAAGGTTCTTCTCGTAGCGTACTCATTTTTTTTATCACCTTTTTCGTTCTTTATCGGATTAGAGATTTATTCAATTTTCCGCGACTCGCTCGTATCTCTTCCTCCTCAATCGCCCGTTGTTGCGCGGCGTTTTCGTTTTTTTAACGCACGGGCAGATGAAAAAATCGAAGAATTTGTCTTTTACTTTTTCATTTTGAACGACGACAACGTAGTTTTTTTCGTCGTCATCATCGGCGATAAGGAAGGCGCCGTCGGTACGGGTACGTAACCGTTAATCGGGTGATAGACGACGGTCGGCGGCGTCTCGATTATATTATTGTCGCTACGTAGAGCGTTCGAGTCGGTTACGACGGCGTTGTTGTTGTATCGAACGAACGGGTAATGCTCCATCTTGGAATTTGGTTTCTTCTCCAGATATTTGACGAATCTCTTGAGCGCGCCGACGAGATGAGCGCGGCTGAACGACGTCCGATTGATGGCCCAATCGACGACGCAGTTCTTGTGATCGGGACTGAGTAGCGAAATAAATTTATTGGGATTTTTATCGGCGTATAGAATCCACAGATCGTTCAACTGTTTACGATCGCGTTCGGGAAATACGCCGAAATGGCTATCGTTAAAGCCCTGAATATCGACTACGATTTTAGTCATGAGAATCATTATATCATCCATCGTCGTTTTTTTGTAATTGGTTTTTAAAAAATTTTCTTCTTTTTTTAACGGATCGCCAGCCAGTTGATATCGATCGGGTTACTGGTGGTCGGGACGGCGCTCCTATTGCTCACCTCGAACGTAACGGCCGACGCCGAAAGAGCGCTGACGGTAACGAGTATACCGGCGTCCGTATTCCCCGTCGCCGTAGACGCCGTCGCTTCGATGAGCGGCGGACCGGCGGCGAACGCCGGCGCAAAGTTGACCGTTACCTGTACTACGGCGTTCGCGGCCATCGGCGCGGCGGTTACGAGCGCCGTTCCGAATCGCAGGTCGTTGATAAAAGTAGATCCGGTACCGATTTGAGTTTGACCGGTCAATATTTTTCCGCCCGCCAGCGTCACGTCGCCGTCGGCGTTCAAGTTCGGTATGTATCCGTACTCGAAAGCGCCGTCGAGGTAGAGTAGAGTATCGCCGTCGGCCGGTTCCGTATTGGGTACGTTGAATCCGGCGAATGACTGAGCCTCTACCGCTTTAGATTTAGTTCGTAGTCTAAAAGCCATACTTTTTTCATCGTCTTTTTTTTAAATTTTTCTCTCAAATTACCGACAATACGGACAACTGAAGAGCGGCGCTCGTAGCCGCTCCTCCGCGATTAGTTACGCGGATCGACGCCATCGCCGCCGTATTACCTTCGACCGTCGTCACGATATTATTATCGGCGGCCGTATCGCTGACGATTTTCGCGAAAAGTCTCGGCGCCGTGGGGAAAGCGGTATTGTACATTAACGGAACGTTGACCGACGCGCCGGCCGCTATCGGTCCGAACGGTCCGATCTGACCGACGTCCAGGCGCGTAATGGTATGCGTGCCCGGTTGAAAGACGGTGGTACCGGTAAGCGTCCAGTTACCGGTTAGAGTTTGCTGAGTATCGCCCGTAATGAAATTATCCTCAAAAGTCATCTTACCCGTCGTCGAATTGTAAATCAACGCGAAGCCGTTCGTCGGCGTCGAATTGGCGTCGACGAGCGCCGTATTGACGTCGGCGCAATCTATGGGACCTAGTCGCGCCTCATCTTCTATAGCGAATATTTGATCTGACGTTGCCATTTTACTTTTTTTTCTCTTATATATACGGAATTATTTACTAACTAAGGCGGCGCCGCTTCTAGAACGAGTAGATTGATCGTGACGTTGGACGGTTCGGCCGTACCCGACGCGTTGTAGACGACGACGTCGACGCTCGTAGGCGGATCGGCGGTCGGACGTCTCACGCTCACGATAAAATCTCTCGTCGTACCGATCAGTTGGCCTTGCGCGATAACTATCGGCGGAACGGTGACGAAACCCGTTATAGCGACGGTAGTCGTTACGGACGCGCCGGCCGCTATCGGTCCGGCGGCCGTAGCTTGAATCACCTGCATGTTGTTCAGGTGAGTACCGTTCGCGCCGAACGCCACCCAATCCTGTACGGTAAGCGCTCCGGTAACCGTTTGATTACCGTCCAGCGTTAAAGGCGTCGCGTAATCGAAATGTCCCGTATCTTCGCGGTAGACGAGAGTTTGACCGTCCGCCGGTACCGCCGACGTAATTTCCTTTTTAGAAAGATACGTACATTCGGTCGGCATTAGAAAGTATTCCTGCAGATTAAACGTCATATTATTTTCTATACGATTTTGCTAAAATATCTCGACTCATGAGATGAGCGGTATCGGCGAGCGCTAGGTTCGAAAGGTTGTCGAAATTGACGTAGCCGAGAACGTTCGGCACGAGCGTTCCCTTCAGATCCGGATCGATATTTATCGCTTCGTAGCACAAGAGTACGACGTCGATCAGATCGTCGTAGTCGTCGACCGTTTCGTTCGTTTCGTCGATTCGTTCGAGAGCTTCGGGCGATACGTAACGACTGAGCGGTCCGACGAACGGCGTGGTTAACGCTCGTCTCACTTTTTCGCTCAGCCCTAAATCTACGCTGAGCGCTTTACCGATCGGTTTGTCGCGAATCATACTCTTCAAGTACGTCCAGTTGTTGATCAGTTCGGCGTCGTTGAACGCTCGAATCCGATGATCGAACCATTCGTCCCGCCGTTCGCTGACGACGTTAATCACACGTTGCGCGACGGCGTTATCGCTCGACGGACTCGGACGTTTACTCAACTTGACGATCGTAGCCATCAGAGTTTTACGTTCCAGACCGTCGAGCATTTTGCGTTCCGTATATTCGGCGTTGCCGTTCATCATGACGAACGGGAATCGGCCTTCCGTTTCCAATCTCAAGCGCGCCGTCCGCGGCGCGTATTCGGACGAGAGCGCGTAGTCGATGAAACTTTTCGGCGTCAGCGCGTTCGTCGCGTTCGAGTACGGCTCGTACGGCGGGTAGTATTTTCGACGTCCGAAATACGAACCGTAACGAATATTTTCGTTCTTATCGTCGCCGGCGAAATAAGCCGACCGCTCGAGAAACTTTCTCAGAAAACGATAACGAGCGTCCGACTGTTCCATCGAGTGAGCGGCGCGAATGACGCGCGCCGTCGACGCCACTAGAACGACGACGTCGACGCTCTTGTCGGCGCCGTACATGTCGACGTAGCAGTGATCGACGAGATGACGATTCATCGCGTCCGTCTCTTCGTCCTTTTCCGATTCGGTGACGAGCGCTCGCGACTTTCCGTAGTCGATGAGAATCGGAACGTGCCGCGTTTCGAACGAGATGATACGATCGACGTCGTAGCGGTATTCGACGACGATCGGTTCGCGTAGCGTTTGTACCATCACGTTCCACGGATACGTGTCGTAGTGGACGAAGCCGATCGTCTCTTGCGCGAACATCAACGCCGCCGCCAACTGCGTCAACATCGAAACGTAAATTTCGAAATCGAATTCGTTACTTTCCAACCACCTCTCCAACGTCACGCCGGCGACGTATTCTCCGTAGACGATCGAGTAGTCCCGTTCGTACGGCGACGGACCGTAGGTGAAGCAGAAATTCGGCGCGTACGGTAACAACTTGTTTACGGCGTACAGTCCGATGTAATTTTCGTGCGCCCGTTCGTCGCGTTGATAGCGTACGCTTTCCTTACGCACCATCGGAAATCCGTTGGAACTTTCGACCAACTCTACTTTACCGCCGTTCTTTTTCTGCGCTATAGGTTTGACGACGCGGTAGCCGGTCGACGATCTGAATACTTTCTGATAGCCGACGAGCGAACCGATCGAACGGGCGGACGATTCCGCTTTGAAGGCGTAATGCGCGGTACCGAATTCAACGTTTCGGCGCATAAATTTCAATTCCCGATCGATGGTCCAGTCGAGCGGATCGCGCGAAAGGTAATCGTAAAATCCGGTAACTTTAACGACGTCGTACAATAGTTTCTGAACGTAATCCAGAACGCCGTCGCGTCGGAAATACTTGTCGTAAAGTCGCTTGGCGTTTCGCGCGATACCCGAGCATTTAGCGTCGTTCGCGCGACACCAACGCACTACGTCGAAGAGATCGGATAAATCGCCGGCTACGGGTACGTAATGAACGAACGGGATGAGAAATTTAGAAATCCACATTTTCCACCGCGAGTCGGCTAGTAGTACCAACGATCCGGACGAAAGGGCGTACGTTAGACGGTAGGCGGCGACGTGCCCTTCCAGGACGAGAACGTACGCGTACTTTTCCGTCTGTTCTTTCATACTCATTCGCGACGCGATCGGATACGTCTCCCGTTCGATCGTTTCGAGATACGGCCGACCGTCTTCGGCTTTCATCCTCAAACGAGTATTCCACTTTGTGATGCCGACGTTGACGTACGCGTTTCGACGATTCTCTTCCGTCAGCGACGAGTCGAGAGCGATGAGACGTTGATTTTTCGTCGACGACGTAGACGCTCCCGTCGAGGAACCGCGAAAGACGGCCGTCTTGCGTCGTCCATTCCATTCGGCGTCGCCCAACGGCGGATATTTAGCGTACTCGTTGGGTAGTTCGGTTCCGGAATGTTGATAGACGCAACGCGCCCAATCTTCGTACGTCGGAATGAGAACGTCGGCGTTGACGCCCATCTCTATCGACATTGACATTATCGGAACGAATTTTTCCACGTTGGCGAAAGAACGTAACGGTACGTTCCTACCGAATACGTTATAGTACGGTTCCGTCGAGTCGAACGTGAGCAGCGGATAGTCCCGACGATTGAGAAACAGTTCGACGTCCGGAACCCGTCGTTCGTTCGCCAACGTTTCGAACATGTCTCTCAAGATGATCAAATTGTTATCGCCCTCATCGTCCCGCGTTTCGAAACGGAACATACCGTTGTTGGCGACCCACTCGTCGGTGGGTAGAATCTTATCGTACGGTTTATAGCCGCTTTTAGCGCCGACGTAATTGACGAACGCCAATAAATCGCCGCCGAAATTCGGAGGTACGGCGATGAGACGGGCGTAATCGTTTTTGAATCCTACGTTCAAAAACGGGAGGAAATTGACGAGACGATTGTCGACGATCTTGACGAAAATGCCTTTTTTGAATTTCATAAACGCGTAAAAGAACGTGTCCATGGTAGCGGCCGACGTTAGGTTTTCGTACCGACTCCAGACGGCTCCGTCGGCGTCGTAACCGACGAACGAATCGTCGAAACGAAAAGCGTTTCCGCTCAAAGCTTCGTCTAACGCTTCGCCCGATCGGTCGACTAGAGAGGCGCGAGAGCGACGCTCGTCAAACTGTTCGACGTCGCCCGCCGTAAATACGGCTTGGGTAAAAGTCTTGTATCTCGGATTTGAAGATCGTTGATGATGATGGTGATGATGCCGCCGTTGATGGTGGCGCGAACGTTGTTCTCCGGGCGCGTGATACGATGCCATTCTTATTTGATAAGTATTATTATTATTCGATTAGGCGGTACAGTTATAAAATCAAATTTTTTTTGATTTTATAACGAAGCGTCCAAACGCCGGACGGAAAAAAATGGGAGACTTCGCAGTAACGTTCTTCGATAATACGAATTTCGAGATCGCGCCCGACGATCGATCTCCGAATTATCAGACGTCGGAAAAAAAGAAATTTATGATCAAACGATGGGCCGACGAGGAGGATATAACGTTCACGTTGAAAAATCGCGATTATCGCGGACGGGAGGTTAAAATTTACATCAAAGTAGACGACGTCTACTCGATGGAATTTATGTTGAGCGCGAATAAAACGATCGTTATACGCGGCGACGAAATCTTCACGTCGAGACATTACGAGGGACGTCGCGGAATGTCGGAAATTAAGTTTTGGGCGTTTACCGATGATCCGTAAAATTTGAATTTTTTTTATCGCCATATCGCGAGAGAACGCAAAAAAATGGGAGACTTTGTATTAACTTTCTTCGATAATTACGAGATCGCGCCCACCGCCGATCGATCTCCGAATTATCAGTTTTGCGAAAAAAAGAAATTTATGATTAAACGAGGCGCCGACGACGAGGAGGATATAACGTTCACGTTGAAAAATCGCGATTATCGGGGACGGGAGGTAGCGATACACGTCGACGTAGACGGCGAATACTCGATGGAATTTATGTTGAGCGCTAATAAAACGATCGTTATACGCGGCGACGAAATCTTCACGCATTCAAAAGGACGACGTCGCGGAATGTCGGAAATTAAGTTTTGGGCGTTTACCGATTGATCCGTAAAATTTGAATTTCACCACCGCATCGTTAAAGATGTAAACGGATAACAACAAAAATGTCAATCTCGACGAAATACGTTAGCGCGTTTATCTACAACGACGATCACGAAGTACAGTTTATCGATCAGGCGACGAGTAGCGTTTACCTTTTCGAAAACTCGTCGTACAAGATCGCGCTCTTTAATCACGATCGCAAACTTCGCGTAGACGCTCGAATTTCCATCGATTCTAAAACGATCGGTACGTTTAGAATTCCGGCGAACGGAAAAATCGTCATCGAACGTCCGACGAACGAGGCGCGTAAATTTACCGCTACACGTTTCCTTCCGTTCGATTTGAATACGGGCGAAAGAATCGCGAATCCCGAAAATTACGGACTTATCGAAATCGAAGCGATAAGAGAATCGCCTCGTCGCGAAATCGTTTACGGCGTCGTAGAATGCGACGGTATCCGCGATAGTATCTGTCCGGTCAGATCCGAAGGCGGAACCGAAGGCGGAACCGCCGCTAGAACTATGCTCGGCGAAAAATCTAAACAGGTCTACGTACCGGCGGAAGATATCGAAGCGGATCCCGAAAGCCGCGTAACGTTGCGAATATACGTAAAGATTCGAGAAAGATTCGCCGACATTACTCCGCTGTAGTAATAATTGAGAAAGAAAGAAAAAAAATTCTACATCCCTCTTCGGAGGGATTTAGAATTTTGAATACTTTACGATTACTTTAAAATTTAACGCAAACCAAATGGCGATAGTATCCGATCAGTTCGTTTCCGTGTACCTTTGCGATCCGGCTACGGAGGAAATCTTTAGAGCCGAACACGGCGCCGTAATTTCGTTACCGACTCTAACGAAATTTAAAATCTGTTTTACTAATCATTCGATATCGTCCCGCGTTTTCGTCATCTTTAACGTCCCCGGCCACGAATCGGTAACGTTACGAATCGTACCGCGCGGTAGACTCTTTCTCGCGAAACATCCGGTTAGCGGCGTAGAGTTTAGAAATGAAATCGCGGACGTCTCGGTAATAAAATGCGTCAGTTTTCTAGAAAGCGCCTCGCGGGATACGAAAATATTCTCGACGTCGACTCTTAACGGTACCGACGAAGATTTACGCGAAGACGGATTTCTGTACGGCGATAAGAATAAAAATCGCGTCGTCACCCTGTACATTTACGTCAAATCTTCTCACTTACCGTACGAGTAGGCCATACCGAATATGGCGATCGTCGCCAATATAATCGGCCAGTGGTGTTTGATAAAATCTAATAGAATACCAGCGCCGCTACCGCTCATATCGCATACCATATCGTTGTTGTAGATGCTGACGTCTCGATCTTTGTAAATGTCGTAAATGATTTCGCACACGTTGTTCGGGCAGGTACCCTGCTGTAAATCGCTCGTGACGAAATAGCGTTCGGGATTCGCGCACGGTAGGAACCAACACTTGTCGTCGATTACGTTTCCCTTCTTTAATTCCCGATATTCGCGCGTATTCGATCGGTTAACGCAACGGCAATCCGTGGTGTTGTAACGGAAACAATAATTTTCCATTACGGCGTCCCGTTCCCGGTCCGTCTTCAAGTCGGCGAACCACAGCCTACACGAATCCGAGATGGGATCCACTCCTTTGAACGCGGAACACGTAGCTAATCCTTCCGGACAGTTTTGTACGGGTTTGAAGCATCGTTCGTCAACGTTTCCGTCTTTAAATCTTTTCATGATTATTTTTTGATCGGTTAATGAAAAAAATATAAATGGGTGCTTCAGTGTCTCAGAACATTATAAACATTACGAATAAGGTAGTGTCGAAAATATCTTCAAAGTTGATTCAAGATACGAAACTGACGACCGATTCCAGTCAGATTATCAGCGTCAAAAACGTCGACGGCGACGTTTACATCGTCGGCAATAAGATGTATCAAAAGGCGACGGTGAATATGTCGGCGTTGATGAAGGCGTTGAGCTCTCAATCGGCTCAGATGGCGTTGGTGCTGGAGATTAGTCAAGAAGCTAAATCCGTTATATCCGGATTGAATATCGGTCAGTACGCCGACGCTAAAAACGTTCTCGACGAAGTTATCGACGTCGAAATGAATCTCATGTCGGAAATTCGTCAAACGTGCGCGTCGATGATCGCGCAACGTCAGAGTATCATCGTCGAACGCGTCAAGGGAAGCGTCTACATACAGAATAACGTGATGGATCAGGTGGCCGGACTGCTCGGCGAATGCGTATCGAACGTCGTCTCGGCGTCGGACGAAGTAGCGAATCTGAAAGAGAAACTCGATCAATCCGCCAGCTCTAAAGCCGAAGGGTTGAGCGGGTGGATAATCGTCGCCATCATCGCCGTCATAATCGGACTACCGGTCGGCGGCGGCGTAATCGGCGGTTACGCCGTACTGAAATTTATATTTCCGTTAATCGCCGTAGCCGGCGGCGGACTACTCGTCGCCTACATGTTGTGGACGACGCGAGATATCGAGATGAAAGGATTTTCGAATTTAATCGCTCAGAGTTCCGGCTGTTTGGGTAAAATGGAAGGCGATTCCAGCACCGGTTACAAGACGGCTGCGTTGGCGGCCAACCAGTGTTTACAGGATAAAAAGTGCGCGGCCGTCGATTTTAAAATGTTGGACATACAGGGCGACACGAGCACGGTAGTAAAGCCGCCGGAGACGACCTTCTATTCGTACGTATCGGACGGGTGCGCCAAAACGATCGGTCAGGATAATACGAGAACGTTACGCGTCGCCATCATCTACGTCTCCGATAAGGATCCGGATACGGCGCCAAAGTTGGGCGAATACAAAGTCGGCGACGCGTTTATCAATACGAAATCGTCGGCGATATTTACGAAAGATAAGGTCGGTTGGATTTACAAAAAGAATTTAATCACAAAGAAATTCGATTCGTTGGTCGTCTCGGGAGATCGTCCGGCCGACTCTCACCCGCCGTCCTCCTCCGCCTCTTATTACTTATGGTACAACGTTCACGAACCCATTACGCTCACGTTGTACACGTACGATTTCGGTAAGAAAATGTGGGTATCGCAATATACCAGTCCCGGACCCGGACTGGTACCGGACGTGAGCGATAATATCAATTCGAGCGGATTTATCGTCAACAATAAAAAGATTTGGTTACTATACACCGGAGTCGGCGCTATCGTGATGGGCATCATCGGTTCCGTCTTTACGTTCGCGATGAATAAAAAGTCGTCGTCGTCGTCGTCGAAAGGTGCCGCCGCCACCGCGACGAAAGGTACAACCGCCGCCGCGACGAAAGGTACAACCGCCGCCGCGACGAAAGGTGCCACCGCCGCGACGAAGCCGAAGGCTTGAGCTGAAAAAAAAATCTCTATATAATTCGTTCGATTATATAGAGATTTAGTTTTTTTTTTAAAATCTTACGCGTCGTCGGTGGATGCGACGTAATGGCACAACTCTTCGGGACGATTGAATTTTATATCGCGCCATTTTTCTCCCAGTTCTTTCATCGTTATCTTCGGAGTAATCGATCGTTCTTTTCCGCAAAACACCAGGTAGGCTGTAGGTGGACGTTTAGCGGCCGGTTGTTGATCCCCCTCCTCCTCGTCGCCGCCGATAGATCGTTTATTACCGCCGCGCCGCTTCTTACCGATCGAAGAAGCTTTTACTACCCGTTCGTCTTCGTATCTACTCTTGTCCGCGTTGAATTTATCAGTAATCCTCGTTAGTCTATCTACATCCGGATTAGTCATAAACTCTCGCCATCTCTTGCCCAACTCGCAAGTGATTTCTTTGATGTTCATCTCGGGAAATTCGTTTCGTATCTTCGGTCTTTCTTCGTCGCAGAAAAACAGATACTTACTCACGACCCTTTTCGGTTTTATATTTCCGCCCGACGCGATAGCGCCGAATCTCCTCAAACCGCTCTTGAGCGATTTCACGTTCGATTTCGATTTCCACGATTCGATCAATTCGTCGCCGGCCGAACTAGATCTTAAAAAATCGGAAACGAATTTGTTTACGTAATGAAAGTATAGATTCTCGTCTAGCACCATTTTTATGGCCCCGTAATCTTTCGCTTAAATGGAAAATAAAAAACATGAAAAAAACGCCCAGAATATACGAGTTTAAGAGAACGAGTATTTCGTCGCCACCGTCCGATAATACGTCGACGACGTCCAGCGGCGATCGTATCGAAATGAAAACTATATCTTCGACGTCGTCGTCGACCGACGAAGAAGGCGTCGATAATATAATAAAAATGGCGAATACGAACAAGAAGAATTCTCCGTCGATTCGAACGATCGTCGACGGTACGTTATCACCCTCGTTATCACCCTCGGCGTCCGGCGAAGTTGCGACCGGCGAAGTTGCGACGGCTTGTACGGACGCTTGTACGACCGCTTGTACGGACGCTTGCGTCGCGGGATGCGTCGCCGGATGCGCGGCGTTTAGAGAATCGCTTCGAGGAGAGACGACGCCGTCAAAATCGAAAGAGCGTACCGGTAGTAGTACTAGTAAAAGTTCGCGTCTATGTCGCAGATGTTGGAAACGCGAACGTTCCTTCGACGTCGACGCCCCTTCGTCTTCAGATGAGGAGGAGGAGGAGCGGAAACCGCCGCGAGAAAAAAGCGCTACGGTCTGAGGAAAAAGAAATTTTAAAACGAGAGTTTCGTTGTAAAATTATTTTTCGTCTAATAATTCATATTGAAGAGCATCGTTTGCGGTCTTTTTTCGCGCAACTTTATCGGCGGATGAGCGCGTAAACCGTGTTCGTTAAAAGCGCCGTAGACTGACGTCCAGACGGTGAGTTGAGAATTGGTCGTTTCAGTTTCTAAATGATTTTTCACGTCGTTGACGATAATCGTTACGACCTGATTGATCATTTCGTCGATGGCGTTGTGATTTTCGTCGCTCGGTATCGTATATCGGCTGAAAATATCGCCCGTAGCCGGTCTGTAATCGGCGTAGACGGCGTTCATGACGTTGATCACTTTATCGACCGGTACGATAACGCCGCGCGGATGGTACGGGAGTAACAGTTCGCTAACTTTAGCGGCGATAAATCTGGCGGTACTCATAGAAAAGTACGTGGCTATATTCGGCATAATGTCCGCCACGTAGCCGGAGTGCTTGACGTATAAATCGTTCATCTTAATGATTTTTCAATATCGATTATTTTATCGAAGAGTCCGGTCGTCGCTTGATGCGAAACGTAAATGACGCAACGTCCGCGTCTCGCCGATACGAATTCCGTATTGATGACGTCGATAACGCGTTCGGTCGTCAGTTCGTCCAACGGCGATAAAATCTCGTCCAACATCAGGCAGTCGACGTCGTTCGCTTCCGCTACGGCGATCGCGAACGCGAGAATTACTCGAGCGATTTCGCCGCCGCTCAGCGATAAGACGTCGCTCGGGAAACCGTCTACCGTCACGTTTGTGTCGACGCGCGAACCGCCGAACGATACGTTGACGTCTACGTAAGAGTCGTCGAAAAACTCTTTCAAGTATTTCTGAGCGTTCGAATTTATGACGTCCGTTAGCTCTTCCAACGCCTTCTTTTTCGCTTCGATTATAAAATCTCGAAGTTTCAACGCGCTCGGTATCTTTCGTTTCGATAAATCGTCCTCGACGGCTTTAATCTCCGCGATCGATTTCTCGTACTTGCGACGTTTGGCGCGAGTTTCGGCCGCGGCCGATTTCGAGAACGCGGAATTCGCGCAATCGTATTTTCTTTTCGCCTCGTCGACGACGCGTTCGTCCGGTAAGTCGTCGACGAGTTTGGCTTTCGCCGAAATCTCGTCGTATTTCCGCTTCCGACCGACCAGTTCTTCGACGCTTGTTTCTACGAACGCGACGTTCTCCTCCTCGACGGCGGCGGCTTTTATCTCCGCGTCGCGTTCCGCCAGTAGGTCGTCGCGTAATCGCGCCGCCTCTCGATGACGTCTCAACGCGTCGATCAATTCGGACGCGTTCGTAAAGCCGACGTACTTTTCTTCGAACGTTTTTCGTTTCAGTTTTAAATCTTCTACGTCGCGAAGAGTACGTCTAATCGACGCCGCCTCGACGTCGTCGCGTATCGCGTCCGCTAAAGTAAGAGGCGTAGTATTGGTGGTAATGCTACTATCGAAAATATAACGCGCGAGCGCCGCCGTTTCCGAATCGTACGTTAACGTTTCGTTACAACTCGGACACGTTAACGAGAATTTAGCTCGCGATAATAATAATTCGTCGAGACGGCGGCGTAAGGATTTTTCGTCGACGTTCGCTAAACGCTTCGTAACGATTTTCCATTCGTCGCAATCTTCCCCTTCGTCGAAAAAAATCGCGTCGATACCGAGCGCCGATAAACCGTTCAGTTCCTTCTCGACGCGTATCAATTTCGTTTCGACGCTTTTCAACTTTTCCTTCCGCCTTTTACGTTCGTACGCTCTATCGACGTCCTCCTGAGTGACGACGATTTGAAATTCGTATTTCTTTACCTCATTCTCTAAACGCGTTCGATGTTCGTGTAACGATTTAACTTTATCGTACGCCGTCTTGGCCGCGGCGCGTTCGCGTTCGAGTAAATCTTTTTCCTCTTTTAATTTTTCGACGGCGACTTCGGACGCGTCATTTTCGGACGCGTCATTTTCGTTCTCGTTCTCGTCCACCTCTCCTCGTTTTTCGCCGAATACGTCGGCCGATAATTTCTCCAACGTACGCCTCTCGTACGTCACCTCGCTAAAGTAGTTTTTACGAAATTTCACTAAATCGGCGCACGACTTGTCGACTCGATCGACGCTTCCGGCCCGTTCCTCGTCGCCGCCGAACGCCACGCACTCCAAGTATTTCAACTTTTCGGCCGGAGTCATGAGCGCGAACGATTTGTATAGTTTCTGTTCGATATAACCCAACTGCCATTTCGGAAATAGATCGCAATCGATCACGCTCTGCGCTTCGGCGTCTTCGTACGTCTTGTACGTCTTGTCGCCGTACGTCTTGTCGCCGTTCGTCTTGTCGCCGTACGTGAGTAAAAGTCCGCACGGACCTTTCGATCTGTAAATCTCCAACGGCGTTCCGCGGACGTCTTTTCCGCGCAGACGTACGTAGCAGAATTTCGCGCCGTACTTGACGAGTTTTTTACCCTTACCAGTGAGCGCGAAATTGATGGCGATAAAGGCGTTCGATTTACCGCAACCGCTTCGACCGCACAGCAGTACCGATCGATCGGCGTCGTCGAATTTAATCGTAGCGTCGTCGACGCATCTGAAATTATGCATTACCAATTCGTTGAACATTTACTTTCGATAGATTAATTAAGTTTAAGGCGGTCGCGTTTATAAAAAAAAATCATGTTCAACGCTCGTAGTTCTCAATCGATTAAATTCAAAGCGCTCTTCGATCTACTCTTTCAAAACGCCACGACCGCCTGCCTGACGATAGACGCCGACGGTATCCGTTCGGAAAACGTCACGTCTCAGGATACGGTCATCAAGGCTGAGATTCCGGCTAGCGCGTTCGACGAGTACTCGTTCACGTTCGACAAACCGCAATACATCGGACTCGGATCGCACATTAATCACTTTTTCAAATCCGTCAAAAATAAGACGAACATCCGTTTCAGTATCGATAAACCGTTCGTCCTCGACATCGAGATTATCAGCTCGTTCGACTGTTCCGTAGCGCTCGCGGCCAACATCGAAAACGTTCAGAACGTCGCCGCCGTAGACGTGTGCCCGTACGATACGCCGCCGGTTACCGTCTTGAATACGTCGTTCGGACAAGTGTGTAAATCGTTCAAGCAACCGCACGTCGACGTGACGAAACGCGACGGACAGATTAGTTTCTCGTTCGGTATCCCGAACATCAGTACGAAGACGATCACGTTCGGCAAAAAGAACGTCGACGATAAGACGCTCTTTTACAAGACGTTTCGCGCCGATCAGTTTATACGCATCGCTAAAATCGCATCTTTCGCCGACGAGTACGTAAACCTGTACGTCGAAAACGACAAGCCGCTCATGTTGAGCGCCAGCTGCGATATAGGCGAAATTAAAATTATCGTCAAACACCACGACGTTTAAAGACGACGACGTAGACGACGTACGCGAATCCGGCGACGAATAAACCGCCGCCGACGGCGACGAGGATCCAACCGATTAAATCCTTTCTCCACTTTTTCGCGTACAATTCTTCGACGCGTTTACGTCGGTTTTCGCGTTTCTTTTTCTTCTTCTCCTCGTCGTCCACGTCCACGTCGCCGTCGTCGAGATTTTTAGAATCGGCAATTTCGTCGGCGTCCCGTTTATAGTAGCGCTCCGGACGTAGAGTTTTCGCCGCGTATCGAGCGTCTACCGTTTGATTGACGATACGTTTTTCCGGCGATACGCAACAACGTATGAGTACCATTCCGCCGGTACCGGTCAGCAGTTTCTTATCCAATTGCGATCGGAGATTGTACGGGTACATGGCGATTTTGAAGAAACCGCCGTCCGCTCCCCAACTATCGCCCCACGAATTTCGACAATGCCAATACGGAACGTCGCCGCGTTTATCGTTATCGTAACGAACGTTTTTCGCGACGCCCCATCCGACGACGCTTACGGCGTGCAATCCGCTGACGCGCGTACTCACCGCGTCGTTGAATATTAGATTCTCTTCGCCGTCGCCATCCGACAGAGCGTTATAGTCGGCGCGATCAAAGTAGACGCCGCCGCCGATTCGCGTAAAACGTCCGGACGAAAAATTACGCAGTACCGTAAAGCCGGCTATCGTCGGACCGAAATCGATGAGATGACATTTTACGCGCCTCACGAATTCTTCGCCGGACGCCGCGTCGTCTATCGAGTACGCGTTCGATCCGCGATCGATGCGATACATGAAACGATCGACGCCGCCGAAATAACAACCCAACGGTTTCGGAATTTTAGAATTGAGCAGATCGCCGAGACGAGCGGCGTCGAAATGTTTAGCGGCGTCTTCGGCCGTACAGATTTCGTCTTCGGCGCACCACGAGTAGTCGACGCAACTCGTATCGGCGATTCTCAATTTCTCCAATTCCAACGCCACTCTAGCCGGATTACCGCCTTTACATTTACGATGCACCGTAGCCTCTTGAGGTAGCGCTACCATCATATACGTCGGCGATATATTCGGCGACCAATCGGTCGCGCCGCTCACGACGAAGCAGTCGGACATTGTCGTCGCGATACAGATGGACCAACAACTACCGCACAGACCTTGATTCATCGGTTTGTGTATCAGTAGTTTCTTTTCGCGCATAACGTCGTCGTCGACGTTCGGATCGTAATCGCGCCAGGAAAATTGTTCGCGCGTCGAGTAGCCGTCGTCCTCCTCATCGTGATCGTGCGGTTCGTGTCGGTGTTCTGAATGTTTATTACGCCGCCGCTTACCGATAGCCGTCGCGCTGTATTCGGCGAGTACGGTCTCCGGCGGCGGCGGCGGTAGAACGTCCGAGAAATGGATATCTAAATCGTCGCTCGCGACTAATTTATCGAACTTTGAATTTGAAGCGTCGCATTGACGCGAATAAGAATAAGTCGTCGTTCTGAACATTATTTATTTACCGAAAATAAATAATTTCATCGAGCGCTCGCTCTTAAAATCTTCTTAACGAAATAAAATATAAACGACATGAACTATCTAATCATTTGCGGTGTGATAATCGTAGCCGTACTCGCTATAGCCGTTATGGGATTTCTAGGATATAAATCTTTTAATCGCAGCGTCGTCGCGCAGGAAGAAAGGATCGCCCGTCTCGAGACGTATATCGGATCTCAAGCGTCCGAACAACTCAACAAGGTTTTCGATACGAAAAAGAAAAAGGTCGCCGACGACGAGGAGGAAGAACAAGATGGGTGTCGTAGTCGTAAACGCGGACGACTAGTCGCCGCCGCGGAAACCGCCGTCGAGGATGGCGACGATGATAATCTGATAGAACCCGTTTACGATTACGACTCGTCGAAAAATGAAAGAAGAGAATAATAATGATAAACGAATTGCCTATAATCGTATCCCAATTCCTCGACGCGTTGTCGCGCGTTTTCGAAACGCGTAACAAGATTATTTACGAACGTCTCATTCGTCTGAGACATTACGCGCTCAACTTTGCCGACGAGTCGCGACTCGTCGAAGATTTACAACTTTTTTTCTCACGAGAATTTGTACGCGAAGGCGTCGAACGTAAAGATCGTAATCTGGTCGTCCAACGTCTATCGGACGATTATAAAGAGTTGGCGAATTGGATTTGGATGGATTTATCGAATCCGAATCGAGAAATCGTCTGGATGTGGATCGATACCATCAGACGCGCGTTCGATCCTCCCGCCGCGGTAGCCGACGCCCCCAACGCCCCCGACGCGGCGTTAGATCCGATCGCGTAAATATCGTTCGATGTCTTTCACGTCGACGGTATACGGAACGACGATCAGTTTAACGCCCGCTTCGTCGCATAGGCGTTTCTTCATATCGTCTCTGTAGCGGATGTTATAAAAACTCTCTTTCGACGAATGAAAGTACGGGCAGTACTCGTAGTGTTGCCGACCGTTGTACTCGACTGCTAAACGCATATCGGCGTCGAAACAATCCAATTCTAAATTCGCGTTCGTAATATTATTTTTCAGAAACGACGGACGGCTCTTGTCGAACGACCGACCGGTTAACGCGCGTAAAACTCTACGACACTCGGCCTCGCCTTTACTCTCGAAAGGTCCGGCGGCGCGTGTGCCGGGGGTTTGTTCGTAAACGTCGTCGTCCTCATTACTACCGGAGGAACCGTTCGGCGCCTGAAGGAGATTCCACATCAGATTGACGTGACGGTTGTTGAACGTACCCTTCCGTCCGGATAAAAAGTTGTAGAGCATTACGGCGAATAGAAATATTACGGCGCACACGACGAGCAATTGAAAACCGTACGCGTCGTAGAATTTAGTTACGAAATCGAACATCTTTTTTTTTAAGCGTCGCTCACGTCCCAACGTCGTTCGACGTACGCGTAACTACGGCTCATAAAGGTATAGAGCACGAAAGCCGGAATGATAATCAACAGCAACGTGATAATGGCGATAGTGGACGACCGCATTTTTTTTTGTTTTCTATATATAAAAAGATGTCAGATTTACATTGTCCGTGCAAAAATGAAGATCAACCCGTAAACATATACATTCAACCGAAATGTTGCAAACCTTGCCCTACCGGCCCTACCGGTCCTACCGGCCCTATGGGTTGGACGGGACCGACCGGACCTCACGGCCCTACCGGACCTACCGGACCTCCAGGACCATCATCCGGACCTCAAGGACCTACCGGCCCTACCGGACCCATGGGACCCAGAGGACCTATGGGACCTATGGGACCTATGGGACCTATGGGAGATACCGGACCAATGGGGCCCAGCGGACCAATGGGGCCCAGCGGACCAATGGGGCCCAGCGGACCTATGGGACCTATGGGACCTACCGGAATCGACGGACCAACGGGACCTACCGGCCCTATTGGTCCTACCGGAATAGTCGGACCTACGGGACCTACCGGACCTACGGGACCTACGGGACCTACCGGAGTAGTCGGACCCGTCTTCGTCGCCGACAGCCTTCAGGTCGGTATGGGATCAATTTTCAGGGAGTTGGTAGGCGGCTCTTCCGTGATACAGAACGTAGTAATTCAACCGAATTCTTTCCTCAACATCAACGTTCCGTTCGGCGCCGCTTTCCCCGTGGTTCCCGACGTCGTCGCGTCGCTCAACTTTGATATGGGCGCTCCACCCGTCAACTATCAGTACCTACACGTCGTCGTCGGATGGCCCGTCTCCGCGACGTCGTTCGACGCTCACGTATTCAACGCCGGTCCGGCCGCTTTCCAGGGCGACGTCAAAATCAGCTACCTCGCTTTCTCGATGTAAAATCTCCCGGTAAAACTTTTAAAGGATACTAAAAAAAATGTTGATCTATCTCACTCCGACGGATTATTACGTTAGCCAAAACGGCGAATTGTGCAACGGCGTACGCGGAAATAGTTTCGTCATGTTCAGTAGCGCGTCGTGTCATTACTGCACCGAACTGTATCCGGCGTTCGTAAAGTTGTCGCACACGATACAAGGTTGTTCGTTTTGCGTCATGAATATCGATCAGGAGAATAAACGGGTGGTCGGCATGTCCCGTTCGACGTCGACGCCGATCGAATACGTACCGTACGTTATTCTTTACGCGAACGGCGTACCCGTATCTCAGTTCGTTCCGGACGAGGATTATCCCGATAGGAATTACGATAATATGCGTCAATTTCTGATCGAAGAAACGTCGCGACGCTCATCGGTGGCGAATAATCGCGCGCCTCAACAACAACCGCGTCAACAACAGCAACAGCAACAACAACGCGGAGGAGGAGGAGGTGACGCCGGCGGCGGTAGTCAAATTCCCGCGTATTCTATCGGCATACCGGGTAATTTGAAAAAGGCTCGTGGCGTCGGACCGGCTTCGAAGAATAAAAAGAACGTATGCTATTTAGATTATAATTCGGCTTACTCGAAATAAAAAAGAATGTTTAGCGTAAATAATTTACACAAGCGGGATCTGTACGATATGATCGTTTTGAAAAACTCTGATTTACCGGTTCGATACGCGGCGACGCCGGTATTCACGCCACCGGCTCGCGCGATGTTCCCGTATCCGAATTTCTGGCACGGCGATTATCGTTGCGATCGGCCGTACATCGATCGTCGCGACGCCGGTTTCCGACCGCGCTTGGATATTACGCCGGCGCTTCCGCCCATCGCTCACTCTACTCAATTACCCAACTACTGTTTCAACTTTAACGCCGATCGCCCTTGCCATCAACATCTACTCGGCGGTCATCGACGTCTGTACATCAACGAAAGCGTACCAGAATGGACCGAACGCGGTACATTGGTCAGATCTATCGATTGGGTAAGTCCCTTCGTAGAATCCCTTATAAGCGACGCGAGCGATTAGTTATTAAAAAAAATCATGAACGTCATATTAGATTTGGACGAAACGATTATAACGTCGTTGGACGAAAATGAATTGAAACGTATCGATACGTCTCTCATCGACGCCCAACTTACGCACGTCGACATGCCCCAATACACGTACTGCGATCGCGGAGAACGGTTTAGATTTTACGCTCGACCCGGCCTACCGGAATTTCTGAAATATCTATTCGCCAATTTCAACGTGAGCGTATGGACGGCGGCGTCTAAATCGTACGCCATATTCGTAGTCGATACTTTTCTACGCGGCTACGATCTCGATTACGTCCTCTTTTCGCACCACTGCAGAGAATCCAACAAATTCGGCGGCGAATCGCATAAGGATCTCCGCCTTTTGAAAGATATTTACGATATCGTCGATTATCGAATGGATAATACCATAATAATCGACGATAATTTAGACGTCTGTAAAAATCAACCGTACAACTGCGTCCACGTCAAACCGTTTCGAGTCGACGGCGACGAAGCCGTTCAACGCGAGGCCATCGCGGATGATGAACTGAACGCGGTTAAAATCAAACTGATGACGACGAAACACGTCTTGGCCACAACTCATAATCTCCGCGTTAAGAACGATCGGCCGAAAGAGAAGGTACGCTACGTGGAACCGCGTGAAAATTAAAGAAAAAAAAAATTCTATATATATATTCGTCGTATATATAGAATTTGCGACCGCATTTAAGAAACGTATTCGGACGTATTACAAACGAAGAAGAAATATGTTATTCGCGCACAATATACTACTTCAGAATTACGATCGGCTGTTGATGGAGGACGCGAAAAAAATCGTCGACGTCGATCGCTACATCGACGACGACGCGGTACCGTTATTCGTCGTCGCCAGCTTGAGGCGGATAAAAGATCGGGCGGGTAAACGTCGCTACGAAAAAGAATTATTTCTCGCGAAAACGTCGCTCATTCTAGACGCGTACACCGAATCGCTGAGACGTACGGACGGTAAAGAGATGAGCGAACGATTGGAACGGGAATACGTCGACAACGTTCATTACGATCTAATCGATAAGAATTGGATGCGCGATTTTTACGATAATAAAAATAAATCCGTCGGCACCGGCGCTCTACTCGGATCGGCGGCATCAGCTAGCAACGGCGCGGCGTCGACGGCTACGCGACTTCGTTGCGAGACGTGCGATAATCGAGACGTCGAGGAATTCGAATTGGACGTTCACAACAAGTGGACGTGTTTACGTTGCGCCGCGCAGACTAAAGTGATGGAAACGGGACATACGCATCAGGACTATAATCGCGTCAACATTATCGGCAAGTTCGTCTACAATCGGGTCGTCCATTTTCAGGATTGCATCAAACAGTTTCAAGGAAAACAAAACTGTAAGATTCCCGATAAGGTGTACGAGGATCTGAACAGAAAATTCGAATCCTACCGACTCCTCATCGATTCCGATAATTACAACGCCCGATATTCGAAAATAACGCCGCAACACATTTCCACGTTTTTAAAAGAATTGAAATACGTTAAACATTACGAGAACGTCAACGTCATTTATTTCGCGCTCACCAATAAACGCGTCGCCGATATTACGCATTTGGAGGAAAAACTCGTCGAAGATTTTAAAGAATTGGTAACGCTCTACGATAATATTCACAGTAAAGATAAACCCGATCAGTTGGATCGTAAGAATTTCATGAACGTCCAGTACATTTTATTTCAACTACTCAGTCGACACGGCTACAAATGTAAGATTGAAGATTTCGCGATTTTAAAAACGACCGATCGTAAACTATTTCACGATCAAATCTGTTCGAATTTGTTTGAGATTCTAGGTTGGAATTTTACGCCGACCTTTTAAAAAAAAGCGCGATTTTCTATTCCTCTAATACGACGGACGAATAGAAAATTTTTTTTTTTGTTTTTTACCGTCTCCGCTTTATCTGCGTACCGCAATCCATCGATTGAAATAGTAGATCGCGTTCTTCGAACCATCGTCTGATCGTCGCGCAGAGTTCGTTACGCGTTTTCGACGACCAGAAGATTACGCGGCGCTTAGTCGACCGATCGTCGACGACGTTCTCCTCCCCCGCTAATTTCCTCTTTTTATTTTCCTTTAGAGCGGCGTATCGCCGATCGACGTTCTCGTCGTCTCCTTCGCCGCCGTCCGGTACGGCGATTTTCATTTTCCGCGCGACCAGATCGATCAGTTTATAGAGATCCCAATCGGCGCAACGCCGTCCGACGTTCAATTTGCGCTTATCCACTTTACCCGTTTTTTCGCCGTCATCGGCGACGACTTGAATACAAAATTCGTCCTTTTGAGGATTTACTAAACCGACGTGTCCCACTTCGGAGCGGCGAATCGGAACGCGTAATTTATCGCGATCGGGTACGTCGACGTCGATCCATTCCTCGCCGTCGTACCGGCGCGCTTTATTATCTAGAAAGTCGGCGTACAACCAGATCGTCCAAAATCCGTCGATTTCGTCAAAGAATCCCCGATAGGCGGCGAAGAGATTATCGACGAATTTCTTTGAATTTTCGTTCGACGGCGACGTACCGCGAACGTGTACCAGATCGACGAACGTTTCGAGAACGTCCCGTTGCGCGGCGTAATCGAGTAACGATAAAATCGGTTTCGTATATTCTGGTCGGTCGATTAGATTTTGAATGACGTTCAGTATCCGCCCGAGAAAGAGTTTATCGTTAACGTCGTCGAACGTATCGCCGTCTTCGACGAACAGATTTTCCGCGTAGTAACTCTGACCGTTATCCGCGTCGCCGACGATCGGCGTCGTCGCGACGAAAACGACGTCCCGTCCGAAATCGGTGGAATCGTAAAGCGTCGCCAATACGCCGTCGATGCCTAAACGGTTTTTCAAGATGACTACGCGAGTTTTAAATTTCGATAAGGACGTCATCAGTTGATACTCGTCGGCGTCCGTATTCTCTAAAAGCCGTCGTAACGATTTACCGGCGACGTGTAAGGCGTCACCGGTAGTTCTCAAATAGTCTTCGACGTACGCGTCCACGCGATCCGTCGACGAGTAGTACGCGTCGTACGTTCGCCGATTCAACGGATACGTTATCGATCCGCCGGCGCACGTATACTCGCACGGACCGTAATCGCAATCCCGCTGACCGTCGTAACCCGTCATCGCGTTCCGATCGTACGTTAGCGGACAGTCGAACGCCGACGTCTTTACCACCCTCTCTAACCGCTTTATCTTGACGTCTTTACTTTCCGATAATTTATACATGTCCAGATCGATAGAGGTGACGTCGTTCGAACGATTCCTCGGCGGTAGAGCGGCTACGTGTTGAAAGATGTTGATGATTTTCGCTTTCGAGTAACGATGCGAACCGTGTCGCCAACCTCTAGAGATGACCTGTGACGTTTCCGAATAGTTCCAATGCGGACTGAGTATATGCTCGTCGACGACGTCCTTCAGCGTAAAGCCTTCGGTAATGACCCGACTGCCGATTATAATTCGAATGTAATCGCCGGCGTAATTATCCGGACGGTTAAATCGATCGATAAGTTGACGGGTAGTGGCGTCGTTCGACGTCTTGTTCGTGATGAGCGCGAAACGATCGGCTTTAGTTCGCGCGTCGTCCGCGTCGACGGCGCGCGCGTATCCGAGGTACAGCTCGAGGAGTCGGGCGAAAACGATACAGCCGCTGCCCGTAACGAACTGACAGTAGACGAACGATTTATTTTTCGTCTCGGCGATTCGTTTCAACGTTCGAGCGTACTTTGCGCTAAACTCGTAGCCGAAATCACCCGAACGACGTTTAATCGCCGCGTCAAATTCCGAGCTGGTCGTAAATCGCTTCGGACCCGTTTCTTTTACGTAGCGGGCGAAACCCGCCGATCCGACGCTACCGTCCGGAAAGACGAACAACGACGCCTGTCGCGATTTCGTAAATAAACTCCTCTCGGCTTTGTCCGCTTCGAAGGCGGCGACGTAGGCGGCGTACTGAAAGTCGCCCATAACGTCCTCGTAAACTTTAAAGAAATTCAATCGAGTTCCGTGAAAGACTTTGACGACGTCGCTTTCTTTCGGCGCTTTCAAATAACTAACCCGACCGGCGATCTTTCGGGAGAGTTCGTCGCCGCGCTTTATTTGATCCTTATCGAAATAACGATCGAGAAACGCGTTGCCGGTCAAGAGTTGTCGATCGAGCGGTAGTATGAGATTCATAACGCTCGCCAACTCTTCCGGTCCGTCCTTCATCGGCGTTCCGGACAGTAAGAGTATTTTGCGTCGACGCAAAAGATGAAGGAAACGGAAAAACGATTTATACAAATCGAATTTTATTACTCGTTCGCCTTCTTCGCCTTCGGCTTCTTCACCTTCGGCTTCGCCTTCGGCTTCTTCGTCGGCGTCTCGATCGCTTTCGATGACGACGTTCCCGATCTTTCCGATTACCCGTTTTTTCTTATCGCCACCGCCGTATTCGCGTACGTGATGAATTTCGTCGACGACGATTACGTGATCTTCGAAAAGATCTCGTATCGCGTCGTCCGAAAGTCGATCGATTTCTTTGGCGAACGTTTCGAACGTCTTGAACGAGTAGAAATCTTTTAACGCTTTATTCTTCTGATGCTGACGTTGCATGACGGTCAACGCTTCGTAATTCTTCGGTATATAACGACCGTCGGTGCAGGTGAATATCAATTCGTTCTTGAAATTAGCCAATAGACCTTTACCTTTCGCGAGAACGAGAGCGCCTTTGACGAACGTGTTTGGTTCGTAGCGCATCTTTTCGACGGCGCTTACCGCCGTACACGTCTTGCCCGTTCCCATTTCGTGATAAATCAACAGCTCGTCGTACGGAGTGAACGTACTGAGAAATCGCGAAACGTATTTCTGATAGTCAAACAGATTCGTCGCGTCGGTCGTCGTCGGTATCGGATCGTCGTCGAATACCTTCCGCATCTGACCGATCGCCGCGGCTTCCTCCTCGGACGTTTCGCGTTTGGAAAGTTTTAAATCGGCAAATTCTTTTCTCGATACGACTAAATCGACGTCAGACGGATAGCTAGGTAGGAAATCCTCAACATTTATTTCCATAGTTTTTTGCTGGAAATAAATTGTTTTTAATCTAGACGAATTGACGCGAAATGTACTTTTGCAGCTTCGGGTAGGATAAGGTTGGCTCGTCGCAGTCGAGCAGTTTTTTGAGCGGCGTATCGATACGGAATTCGCGACGGCACGCCGGAATCTGTAGATCCTTTTCCTTGATGTACTTGTGAATGGCGTTCGTGATATCTATACGAGAATGCGCGGATCCGCGCTCCCATCCGGCGAAATCGGCCATCGTGTCTTTGACGTTTTTCTTAATTTCGAATTGAGTAGGTACGTTAGGATCGCGGGGTTTGCGCGGCAACCTCGGCGCCATGTGCTTTTCGATTTCGCCGACGTGCTTGTCGAACGATTTGCGCACAGTGTCCGGTAAGGCGGTCGAATGATCGTCAATCATCTTCTTCAGTTTCTCCACCTCGGACATTATACGAGTCTGTTTGGTTGGCATTTTTTAAGGTGTTGAGATAATTTTTTTTTACAATTCCATCCGCATGCGGTAGTAGACGCGGATGGCTAGGGAGCCGGACGCGAGGCCGTGATCGAACGATACGTTCAAGTTACTGTCGTACGCGACGACCGACTTGTCCGTCTTGCCGTCGATTTTCGTCGAGAGAAAATCTACGCAGCCGCCAATCTTTTCGTTCGCGATCTCGGCCGTCGCGCCGTGCACGAGCGGAAAGACGATGCCGTCGTTTAGTTGGCCCAATCCGATGTAGAAACAATCTTTGACGTTGAAATCGTCGAATCCGAAAAACTCTACCCGATCGATAATCGCTCCGGCGGGTACGACGGCTAGACGACCGTCCGTAGTGAGTACCGCTTTCCGATCGCTTTTCGTCTTCAGGCAGGACAGCGTACGCGAGTAGGCGTCCGACTCGACGGGCGTATAGCAGACGAGTACCCGCGTACAATTCAACGAACATTGTTGATTCGGCATCGACGGTACGTACGAGGATTTATTTATCGCCAATGTAGCGAGCGGCGAATATCTTTGGTCGGCGATCGACGCTTTTTGTCGATTGTAAGATCCGTTTATTCTGAAAGCGGAATTTGCGCAAGTAGTCATCGGTTTTTTTAATAAGCGAGGTGATAAAATCGTTAAACGGCCGTTACGCCGAGTACTTGGTCCAGGTTTAATTTCAAACCCATCATACCGGTACCGATACGCGGTTGATTTCCGGATATTATAGACGCGCTGACGCCGACGTTATCTTCCGTCTCTGTCCGGACGGCGGCGTTGATGAGAATATCGATACACTCTTCGAACGTCGCCTTACTCAACGCGCCCACTTCGTTGACGCGCATCGAGTACCGGGTCATCGACGTCGGTTTACCTTTCGCCGTCATCTTGTCGACGAGTAGTCGGACGTGACAATCGTTAACGTCCGGACCGACGATGGATTTTATTTCGCGTAGTAACGATCGGCGCACTTCGTAGATGCCGAGACATTCGTACAAGTCCCATATGTCGTTCGTCGTAACGCGCTTTCCGTCGATCAGCGGATGCGCTAAAATCCTTTTCAGATTACCGCCGTCGAGCACCGCGTACCATTCGACGCCGTCGTGATCGTAATATATATTCTTGATACCTTGTATTCCGCTGACGTACGTACTTTCGACGCAAATCTTGAGCGCCTCTTCGACGGCGAGGTCTTCGCGAAGTTTTTCGGCGCCGAGAATCGAAAGAGAATCTCGACGACTAAATTCCTCTTCGGTATCAGCTTCATCGGCTTCTTCGGTATCCGCTTCATCGGCTGCGGCGGATTCTTCGATTTCGCTCTCCTCCTCCTCCTCATCGGCGGCGACGTCTTCTTGCTCCTCTTCGGCGGCGACGGCTTCTTCGCTCTCGCTATCGTCGCTCTCGCTATCGTCGCTTTCGGCGTCGCTTTCATCGTCGGCTTTCGGGTCGTCGGTGCTGGCGGTGGCGGTATAAAAGAGGCTTTCGCGACTTTGACGCAACGACGACGCGTACTGAAACGAAATCGTAATCGTCGTCGATCCGAAAGACGTTTTTATCGTTTTAGACGAGAGCGACGAGGCGACGGACGTCGGCAGCGATACGGCGGCGCGTAACGTTTCGGCGACGCGAGACGGGTATAGAGAGTAGCCGTAGATTATTTTCGGATTCAATTCGTAAGTGAGCGAAATCTCGTCGGCCGTCGTTCGCGTCAGTACCCTTAACGGTTTTCGGCAAATGTCTTTGAGGCGGAGGCCGACGATTCCGCCCGACGCCGCGACGTCCTTCCTCGCGTCGTCGATCGTCGCGTACTTTTCGCGAAAAAAGATCGTCGTCGATTTACAATTTAAATTTTTCGTCATCGAAAGAATTTCTTCGAACCTACTCGTCGTATTCTCGCGCAACTTTCCGGCCGTATGAAAAGTATTCAAGTTCGTCTGCGTCTGCCTCTCGCCGATACTCTGCGCGCTGATGATACCGACGCATTCGCCGGGGCAGATGCGGGACGCGTTGTACGCCGTGATTACGTCGCGCGCGAAATTACGTCCGTTCGATTTCGCCACCCGTACGGCGCTCAGTTCTCGTCGTAAATATCGTTCGTGCCTCGACCATACGTTATCGAAAACGACGGCCGGTATTTGACGATTCCACCGGCACGCCTCTACGACGTCGTCGATTTCCTCTTCAGTCATCGAAAGTAGCGGACGTTTACCGTCCGCCTCGTAGCGGCGCGCGGTTCTCGCGATGTTGATCGGCGACGCGACGCCCCGTTTCCCGAACGATACTTTACACGGATCGAATCCGTGATCGCCGTATACGAACTGATAGATGTTGGAATTGGCGTCGCGAACGGTAAAGTCGTACGCGATTTTAATATCCTCGTTCAGTTTGACGCACGATCGTTGGATATATCCGGACGTAGCCGTTCCCGTCGCCGTATTGATCATACCCTCCCGACCGGTCATCGCGTGAAAAAACATTTCTTTCGGATTCAAACCGCCCATAAATGAGGAGGCGACGAATCCGCCGCTCTCGAATTTCCGTTTCGTATCCGTGATGACGGGCGGATAGTGGATTAACGTTCGCGTATTATTATCCACCTGCGGTAGTACGCGATGCCCGTTGACGTTCTGCTGACCGAGAAGGCCGGTAATCTGAGCGATGTTGAAATAATCGCCCTTACTGCCGGACGTTACCGTATCGATAATATTATTCGTCGGATCCATAGCGTCTTTGGCGATTCTGAGGCCGATATCTTTCGCCTTATTCAACGAGCAGTTGATTCTCGATTCGAGGACGCGCGGATCGTCCGTCGACGACGCTACGGCTTCGGCTTCTAGAAAATAACGGTGTACGACGTCTTTAATTTCCCGCTTCTTTTTCGGATCGACGAGGCAGTCGTGTATCGTGACGGAAAACGGCGCCGTCTCCAAGTAGCCGTTCGTCAGAAACTGTACGTCGTCGACGAATCGGGCGGCCACCTCCCGACCGTACTCGACGCATAGTAGGCGGATGATGGACGTCGGCGACGATTTGAGGATAGATTTATCGAAATATCCTTTGATCGGAACGCCTTCCGTCACCGTCAGCGCGGGCCATTCGAAGAAAAAGTCGTCCGGTATTATGAACGCGAAGAGCGCGTGCGTCGAGTAGACGCCGATATCGCGTTCGCCGCGCAATTCTCGTACGCGTCCTAGACGCGCTTCCAGATCCGGGTACCGTTCGATCGCCGACGTTCGCATGAGTAGCGAAAAGAAATTCAATTTCGATAAATAAATTTCCTTTACCGTCATCTTGTACGCGCCGAGTAGCGAATCTTGTACGATTACCATTTCGGATTTGTTCATCTGCGCCGAGAGGATATTATATTTAGCGTTCGATAAGTAGAGTAGTTCGGCGCGCGACTCGTACGTTTCTTCGTCGAAAAGATTACCCTCATCTCCGTCGAAATCCATATTGAAACCGCTGACGATCGCCAGATTCAGGCGCATCGTCTTTCCCGACTTTACTCTGACGCGCATACCCTGCATCGAATTTCGATGTAGAGTCGGTTGACGATTAATCAGTACCGGATCGCCGTCGCGTAGAAATCGTTCCACTTTGTCGCCGATCGTTAACGAAATGCGATTCTTCGTCGGCAATTTTATCGCCGTCCGTTCCTTTTTGCCGTACGGCGTCAAGCGGTCGCGTTCCGTCAACGGCATCTTACAGTTGGTGACGACGATAATCTCTTCGCTCCCGTCCGCCCTCTCCCGTTCGATCTTGTCGCCGTGGTGTAGTTGAGTTCCGCGCGAGACGAGAGCGTGCGCCAGATTGATACGGATACCGCTGTTGACGCGTACTATCGTCGCCGCCTCGCCGTCGTTTACGATTCTCGTCAACGAGTCGATCGTCAGCGGCGTAACGTATTCGGTTACGGTGAGAGATTTAGCGATTTCCCGCGGTACCGCCACCTCGTCCATCTTGAGCGTCGGATCCGGTCCGACGACGGTTCGCGCCGTACGATCGCAACGCTTTCCCATCAGATTCTGTCGTACGATTCCCGACTTTTTAGTTATCCTCTCCTTGATACCCGTCATCGGTTTATGATTCGTATTGTGCGTTACCTTCCCCTTGCTGTTGTCGCAGTACGCCAACGTTTTCATCTTGATCGCGAGCACGCACTTTTCGTACGATTCCGTATTCTTGGACGCCGCGTACTTTTTCAACGCCGCGTTATTCTTGATAATGTCGACGAGAAAGAGCGTCAGATCGTCGTCGCTCGATACCGACGACGTGATTACGCGCGGACGGCAGCAGGTCGGTAGGACGAGAAATTTTGTGAGGACCAAATTGCGCGGATGAAAACGCGAAACGTCGACGCCCAACAGCGCGACGTCCTCGTTCGGTACGTCGTCGAAGATGGTCTTGATGACGACCGGAGTCATCGCCTGCGACGCTTTAGCCGATTTAAATTTATACGTCGCCGTTATGAGGCAATCGCTAATGTTGTACCTGATTTCCGGTTTAGGATTACGACATCGGGCGCACATCGTCTGCTTCGCGGCGTAGTCGACGACCCGATCGAATCCGCACAGTTTGTTGAGCGATAATTCGTCGGCGGTGACGACGAGACGGTGGCATTTGAAGCAGAACACTTTTAACATCTGAACGCACTGTTTGTAAAAGAGTACGATCGGGACGTTGAGTTCGATGTGTCCGAAATGTCCCGGACATTTCCAAACGCCTTCGTTGCACGTAGCGCAAATGGAATCGCTCGTGGCGCAACCCATACGCGGGTCGTAAACGGTACCAAACTCTTCCGACAAGTTCGGACGATCGATAACGCAGACGGATTGAGCGACGATATCCTCGTCGCTCATAATTCCGAAAGTGATTTTCGATATTTGAGAAGTCATATCGTTAGTCGTATACGAGTATTTCCGATTAGTCGGGAATCGCTTAAATCAAAAAGTACTATTTGAAATCGGGGAATCTCGCGTTATAAAAACTAAACGAATTATTCAAATATGGATAAAATCGTAGGAGTTATCGGCAGCGTACCGGCTATAAAGTCGCGTCACGATGACGAGTTTTCCGATCGACTCGGGTACAAGTACTCGGTCGGCATGTTCGTACTCTTCGCCGTTATCGTATCGACGAAACAGTACGTCGGCGAACCGATTCAATGTTGGGTTCCGGCTCATTTTACCGGCAGTCACGAACGCTACACGAACCACTACTGTTGGATCGGTAATAGTTATTATTTGGGATTGGAAGAACGCGTACCGAAGCCGGAACAACATCACGAAAAACGGATAATCAAATACTATCAATGGGTACCGATGCTACTCGTACTACAGGCGCTCATGTGCTACGCGCCGATAATACTGTGGCGGATGTTCAACTCGAAAGCCGGTATAGACATTAACAGCGTAATACAGTGCGGCGAGAGTTTTATACGAAGCGAAAACGCCGGACGTCGGAAAGAAATTATCGCATACATGACGCACCACATGACGCGCTATCTGGACGTTAGAAACGCGCCGAGGAGTCGCTGTTCGTTGTCGGACGCGATTCGCGATAACCTTTCGCGACTGTACGTCGTCTTTAAAATCGTCTTTATCGCCTGCATTTTTTTGCAGATTTTCGTCCTCAACTATTTTCTCGGCCACAACTTTCACACGTACGGCGCGGACGTTTTGAGAGAAACGCTCTACGGCGACGTCGATCTGACGTTCGATCGTTTTCCGCGCATCGCCATGTGCGATTTGGACGTACGTCGTCTGGGAAATAATCAACGCTATACCGTTCAATGCGTACTACCGGTAAATTTATTTAACGAAAAAATCTATCTAGTAATTTGGTTTTGGCTGATTATCCTGATCGTCATCATGAGCTTATCGCTCATCAATCTCGTCTACTTTATGATTCTCAGACGTAACAAACGGAATTTCGTAAAGCGCTACTCGACGTTTATCGGCGGACTGAAGGCGTCGACGACGAACGCCGCATTGACGTCGTTCGTCGACGACTACTTGAAATCCGACGGCGTATTTATTTTGAGATTAATATCTCGCAATACTAACGCGTTGACGACGTCCGATTTCATCGACGCCCTTTACGACGACTACCTCCGACGAAAAAAGAACTACGTGGACGACGACGAGGAGGAGGATCTGAAGAAAGACGTAGAGAGAGTTTAGTAAAATAATATTTATCTCATGAAAATAAAGAAAGAAAATGGACAGACCGTATTCGTTGGAAGAATTGATGGAATTGGACGACGCGATTCATACGAAATATCGTCTCGGAAAAGTATTCGCCGAACATTCGCCGTGCGGCCACCGCTATAGAGTTAAAAAGGGCGGACGGAAAGAACAGTATATACTATCGTCACCGCCGACACCGCCTCCGGAACCGCCTCTAGCATGCGATTTAGTAGCAGTAGACGAAGACGTTATTATTAATAATGGTCGTAACGTTACGCCGCCGCCGAGTACGCCGCCTCCGCCTCCGGAAAGACCGATTAAAAAAAAACGTCTAGACGATCTTACGTGCTCGGTTTGTTTCAAATTGCGCACGAACGTCGACGTTCATATCCCGCTAGAAGTCATCGACGATATCGGTAAACGCGACGGTAAAGAAGGCGTCGTTAAAGATCGTTCGTTCGTCGTCGATAAAGATCGATTTTATAAATGGCTCTACCGTCACGATTACTATTGAGACGCGTATAACTTGAAAATTTCTTTCGCGATTACACCGCGAAAGAAATTTATATCGTATACGTTAGAAGAGAAGCGGAAGAAAAAAAAATGGTTAGAATAATCAGTTTCGACATCGGCGAACGTAATCTCGCCTACTGTCTAGGCGACGTTCGCGACCGAGTTATAGACGTTCTAGAATGGGTTCTCAGAGACGTCGTCGGCTCGCGACATCCGACCGTATGCGAATCGTGCGACGTCCTCACGTCGGAAATTCTCGAACGACTACTTTCTCATCAACCCGACGTCGTTCTGATCGAACAACAAGTCAAACCGAACGTCCGCGCTCAACGTCTAATGCAGCACATTTGGACGTGGTTCAAATGCGTCGCGCGAGTACCGACCGTCCTGATCGTTCCGTCCAAATTGAAATATATCGACCGACGAGACGTAGCCGCGCCGGAGAAAAATATATCGTACGCCCGACGTAAGAAATGGGCCGTAGAAACGGCTCGAGCTCTCAGTACGCCCGACGAATGGCGTCTAGTGGACGGTCTAAAAAAGAAGGATGACGTTTGCGACGCGTACTTGCAACTCGTAGCGTACGCCGAGAAAAACGACTACTTTAGAAATCCGTCGCCTTTGAACGAGTCCGTGTAGAGCTTATATCGTTTACACTCTTCCGCCGATGACAACGCGTCTAAAGAATGATCGTACTGATGACAATCGCCGCAGTAGACGGTACCGCACGATTCGCACTTGAGATCGCTTTCGGCTACGAAACCGATACAGCGCTTCTTTTCGCAACGAAAGTAAATTTTCGAATGAGGATTTCTCGCTATATCTCTGACGCGAGATTGGATATCGCGCGTAATCGCCGCGTCGATGAGTCCGCCGTACGCCGCCAGATCGGCAGTTCTTTTTTTCAGTTTATAATATCGCGAACGAAGTCGATGAAAATCCGATTGAAGTTTATGCCATTCGCCGGCGACGTTATTCGCCGTCACGTCGTACGTCTCTCGACGTATAAACTTCTCCTCCTCCTCCTCCTCGATGTTCATCTTTTCGATACGAGCGTTAAGTTCGTCCATTTTTTTTAATCCGATAATTAACCGCTTAAGATTATAATTTTATTTCGTCGACGTCCATCTTCAAATAGTGTTTAATCTCCTCATCCTCGTCCGAAGAAGAATCGTCGACGGCGTTCGCCAACGCCTCGGCGACGCGATGCCGTCTCTTCAACTCTTCGAATACGTCTCTGCAGAAATTCTGTCTCACGATTTCGCTTTTGACGGCGACGTTACCGCCGCGATATCGCTTCGGAACGTTCGACAGGAACGGCAAGTATTGAGATTGTTTCATCCGACCGCCGAACGATTGCGACGCCATCACGTCCGCTCTGGAAACGGTAATGACGGCGTAATAGTAAATGTACGGATTCAAACGAGAACCGTCCGCTTCGCGAAAACTCAACTGATCGATGTACGCGTCGCGATCGCTCGGACCCGTCTTCCCTTCCGACACGTACGTCCCGAGCAGCCAGTGTAGATCTACGATTCGAGCCAGCCATTCGACGGCGCCGTCGCTAACGCCCAGCGCGTCCAGAAGCGCTTTGACGTCGAAGATTCCCGTTATTTTCATCGTTTTCGGATCGACGACCGGCAAGTCTCGTTCGCCGCGAATGTAATCGCCGCCGATTTTCGGATGCGTCGGTATCGAGTAGTAGACGAATCCGTCGGGACGGGAAGCTTCCGATTTTTCCGGACACATTTTACCGATATCGTGAAGGAAGGCGGCTGTAGCGACGAACCGTTTATAACCTTCCTGCTTGTTCAATTCCGGACCGAGGAGGCGCATCAGTTTTTCGGCGTAGAGGACCGACCAGACGGAATGTTCGTACAGATCGCCGGCGTGAAAGTCGACGTTCGAAGTCTTGTAGAGTTTTATCTGTTCGAGGAAACGTTCGACGATATCGACGGAGCGATCGCGTTTGATGTAGAACCAATCGAGCGGATTATCTACGCGACGTTTAAGGTATCGCGGCGCGTCGACGATCATAAATTCGAGATGAAAAATCGGCAATTTAGAGTCGCTATCGATCTGAACGTTGGCGGCGTAGCCGGCGTAGCCTTCGCGGCGAGCGAGGTCGGCGAACCATTGAGCGAACGCTTTATCGTGGCGATACTCTGAACGGCGCTTTTTGTGCATGATATGAATCGTATCCCAACCGTACGTCGAGACGTCGACGGTACCGTTCGGCGCCAACGAAAACATTCTCTTTATGTCGGCGCGCGTCGATTCCGGAACCGTTTCGTCGTTTAATAATTTCCACAAGTTGTACGAATCGTCGAGAATGAAGAACGTCGTCGGTACGCGCGTCGAGTAGGCGGCGATGTAATGATCGCCGCCGCCTTTCGCCGAATACAGTTTCGCGACGGACGGATCGGCGAACCACGATTGCGTGTACGGGAGATCGTCGTTACTACCGGGACGTTGTTGTAGACCCAAACGATCGCGTTGATGACGTTTTCGATTTACGAGCGCTCGCGTCATGAGGTAGGAAACGTCATCTGTCGATTTCATAACTTCTACGCGTACGTTGTCGGCGACCGGTACGGCGTTTTTATCCGTCGCGTCGTACGGTTTGTACGACGCCATCCCGATGGGAAATTCGTCGCCGGATTTCGATAAATTAGAACTGCCGTGAAAGAGGTAGACGCCCTCTTCGAATTTGACGACGCGAAAAGCGCCGTCGAAAAAGTACGTACCGCACGTGAAATAATTGAACGGGATGTTCATACCGTTGAGCGATTCGACGTGTTTTTTTCCGGATTTCCAATCCCAGATGTAAGAAGAAATTTTGGAGCAGGCCATTTTCATTTAAAGGGGGAAGAAAGACTTTTAACCTAATCCTAAAGTCCTGCAAAAAAATTGAATTTCCGCATCTTCCGTATACGGGAAAAAAATTATTCATATCCTAGAACAACAATTACCGCATCTAAGGAAAAAAGTCCTAGAAAAAAATTGAATTTCCGCATCTTGCGTATACGGGAAAAGATTAATTCATAACGGAAAAAAATTGAATTTCAGCATATATATATACGGGAAAAAAGTCCTGGAAAAAAATTGAATTTCCGCATCTTCCGTATACGGGAAAATAATTATTCAATTCATAAACGTAATATTATACCCGATAAAAGAAAATGTCCAACTCCAAATTTAACAATCGCGATATTTATAAAATCGCTAGAGCCGCGGCGGGTGCCGTTATCAATCTTAAATCTAGAGTAAAAGCCGAAACTAAAAAACGAGAACATCGTTCTACTTCAAAAGTTTGTTTAAACGACGATTATCTTTACGAACGAGCCGTAGAGCAAGCTAGTTGGATTACGGAATTGCGCGGAGACGTCGATTTTAAAATGAACGGCGACGATTTGTCTGACGTACTGTTTGTCGCGTTTAAAAATCTGATGGAGGATATAACCGAAAAACGAGGCGGTGGAATCTCTTACGTAGAAATTTCTTCCGATGAGGAGTCTGATTGCGAAATTATTTCACCGCCTAAGAAGCGCTCGAAATCCGAGGAGGAGGAGGATACTGATGACGAAGATCCCGATGCCGATACGAGAAGTCACGAGGGAGACGATAATCACTACGACGTTAACGATTCTTTCGTGGAAACTGAAAGCGACGCGTGGACGGAAGAGGACGAGAGCGATTACTACGAGACGACGGATAACGACGATAACGAATCTACTTCTACCGAAGCGAGCGATGAAATTTACACGGAAGAGGAATCGAGCGGAATTAATACCGACACTGACGAGGTGGAAGATCGCAGCCCAGGTGGATGGAGTACATCTTGGAGTTCAGACGATGAATAAAATATTTCTTAAAATTGTGTTTTGGACAATATTTATTTCTTAAAATTGTGTTGTGTGTTGAGTTTCGATATTAAAAAAAAAAAACAAAAAAATATATATCCTTAACGGACTATATATTTTGACGTTTTAAATAATTGAATTGTATCTTATAAAATTATGTTGACCGATTATATCTCTACAGCGATAATGAATATTATAACTTGGTTCAAAACCGCGATTATCGGTAGTACCGATACAGACTCGGATACCGAAACGACTAGCGATTCTGAGGTCGAAAATATGAACATCGAGGAGGAGACGAAAATTCCGAGCGCCTCTCTTTTTCTCGAAATGATTAAACACTTTGAGGATGGAAAAAAAACGGGTAGAATCGTGGAAGTGGTCGACGGAATCGTTCGAGACTTGACCGATTTGGTGACGACCGAAGACGACGTCGATATGGACGATCTCATCGAAAAACTTAAAGGAACTGATGGAAAAATTAATCGCGGTCGGATGTTGGCTTTGTGCGTTTACGCCGCCAAGAGATGCGTCGCGTTAAGAAAGGATGCCGATTACGTAAAAAGCGTAGCCGAATCTCTAGACGCCTACGATAAAAAAAATTGAATTTGGCATCTTCCGTACACCGGAATATTAATAATAACATTTATCATAATCTTTCATATATTTAACTATAAATCATGTCGAACGATATTTCTACTCACGTAATGTGTTTCCTTAAACAGATTAAAAGTACTTACTTAAATCCTAATATCATTAATTTCGCTCCTTTCGTAAAAGATTGTATATGCGAATCGAAAAGTCGAGGAGAATTTTGCGCATTTTGCGCTTACGCGGAAACGGCAAACGTTAATCTCAGTAATTACAAATCGTGGCTCGATCAAATTTATCAACTCTTCGTAGACGTCGACAATATTTGTCACCTCAACAGGAAAATCGTCATCGCCAATCACTCCTCAGCCGATCTGAAACTACCGGTCGGTATTAGTATCGACTTTAAAGGAGTAATCGCGATCGTTTACTTTAACTTTTGGACCAGATTTCTTTTCAGGATCAGCCGATACGACGTGGGACAATCGTTGATTCGAACGAACGGAGATTTCGAAAAGATTATCGGTACTTATGAATATTTGGAAAGTATCGAAAAAGAAAATATTCTAGAAGTTGATTTGCAACGCGTGAATGATGTGGTGGCGACGACGATGTCCAACCCGTTCGCTAAAAGACTGGCAGCGGCTCGAGAGGAGGAAGAAGAGGAAGAAGATTCGAGCGAAGAGGGAATGATTAGCGACACCGATGAAGAGGAAATGATTAGCGATGACAACTTTTTCAGCGACGAGGAGGAAGTGATCGAAATCAGCGACGAGGAGGAAGTGATCGAAATTAGCAGCGATGAAGAATAAAACTTTAAAAAAAAACTCTTTTTACAAATTGTGTAACTTGTGTTTGGTTTGAAAATTAAAATTAAAAAAAAAAATTATATATCCTAACAGGATTATATAATTTTAACCTTCAAGTATAGGATAAAAATTGAATTTGACATCTTCCGTATAAGGAAATATTATCGCTAAACAATTCGATTAACCTACGAGTCTGGGATAAAAATTCTTACTTCTATTTCAAAATGAGTTTCTGGATCAAAAAGAAGCGTGAGTACGACAATGATGCGGAGGCTAGGCGTCGCTATTTGACCAGTCTCATGACTCACATTAATTGTTTCGTTAAACAATTGAAGACCGTTTACTCGGATCCGAACATTACGAATTTTAAGTGGTTTGAAAACGGCGAAAAGTGTAACAGAAAAGCTAACGATAATTATTGCGGGGCTTGCGCTAGAGGGGATTTTTATCACTTACCCAGAGATTCGCACGTGAGGAATTACTTTTGGTGGCTTAGCGAATTAGCCGACATGTTGAACGTTAACGATATTATGTCCGGAGCGATTTCATTCAAAGCTACTCTGGATTACGCTAACGAACTCGCGTACAGAAAAAAGTTACCCGTTAGAGTAACTACCAGATTTTACGATATCATTTCCATCGTGTACAAAGACTCTATCAACGAAAGATTTCTATTTACGAATTCGGATAAAAATTATCTTACCGAAAAACATTTTCCTACCAACAATCCGTTGTGTTTAATAATTGCCGAAAAGGATGACGAATTGGGATTCGAAAAGATTCAGATAGCTTACGAATTTCTCGAGAGCGTAGAAATCGATACACTTCTCAGAACTGACGTTGAAGATATCACTTACACGATGGTGAAAATTATGCGCGGCGCGTTCTTGAGTAGATTTAGAGAATTTATATTGAGCGGTGGCGAAGAAGAATTCTTGAACATCGGATCCGACGTTGGCGATTTTATGAATTGGGACGATTCCGAAGACGAAGACTCTGACGAAGAATGCGTTAGCGAAGGACATCCGAGAGAATCTGACGAAGAAGATTATGAAGATGACGAAGAAGAAGACTCTGACGAGTATACGAATTGCGACGACGGTACAGATTCGGACATTTCCGCCGATTCGGACGAAGAACGCGGAGAGAAAAGATCACACGATTATTACTCGGACGACGATGAAGAAGACTGTTAAAATATTTATCTCTTAAACTTGTTGTATTTAAAAACTTGTTGTATTTAAAAACTTGTTGTACTAACCGTTTGCGTTGTTGAGTTGAATTAAAAAAAAACAAAAAAAAAATTATATATCCTCACGGACTATATAATTTTAAAAGAAGGAAAAAAATTGAAATTCGGTTAAGGTATCTATAAGAGTCTTGTAATAAACTTATTCAAACTATCAACATGCGCAGATACGAAGACGCTTTTAACGATTGCGAGGTGATCGATTATCAATTCGAAGAAAGTTCGGCTCCGAAATTAAGTTGGGCCGAACAGATGGAAGAAGAAGACCGATTACGCGCCGAGCAAAGCGCCGACGATTCCAGCGACGATTCCAGCGACGACGATTCCTACGGCGTTCCCGATGAGGACGCTTTAACCGAATCGCCCGTAAGTAAAGATGACAAGGCGGACTATGTGGTGGAATTGTTTGACGATTTGGAATTCGGTAACGGTAATCATTCCGTTCGTAGATCGAAAAATCGTCCTCAATCGCCTACCGCCGAGGAAAAGCATAAAATGAAAATCGAATCTTTGAACAAAAAGTACGAAAAATCTCTCAACGAGTGCGGCGATAAACTGAAAGGAAAATTGTGTTGGGTGCGAGAAGACGCGCCGGTCGTCACCGAAGAGCCTAACAACGGAGAATTTAAAGCGCCGTGGACGGTACCGAAAAAGACGCCGCCTGTCAAGTCGGTAGTGGTTGTACCCGATCGCCTACCTACCCGTTATTCTAAAGAACGGGTATTTGACGTTAACGTCGGTTACAAAGGTTATTCGGATATTAATATTCGTCAAATGAAAAATGATAATTCGCGCGATTATCAACGAGGCTTTCAAAGAGATACTTATCGAGACGGTGGACGGGATTCTAAGAAATCTCCGTCGAAAAGAAAAAGAACATCTGGCGGTGGTAAAAAGTGGGCTGATAACCGTATAAGAGCGGAGCCTGAAAGAGCGGCGGAGCCTTTGAAAGCTCCTCCTAAAGCGCGGCAACACTCTGAAAGAGCGGCGGAGCCTTTGAAAGCTCCTCCTAAACTATTCGAAAACAGAAAAGGAGTTATGGCCGATATGAAATTACCGGCGCCGCCAAAGTCGCTTTACAGAGATGAAGAGGAAATGGTAACTAATAAATTGTTAGCGCCACCTTCTCGTCACGAACGCGACGGATTCGCCGCTAGGGATTCGGGCGAAGATTACGGGACGTTCGCCGCCAGATTTGACGCGAAAGAGGAAAAGTGGCAAGTACAAACTCGACGAAAAACAAAAAATAATCTTTTAAAAGAAGAGAGAAGGTCTGAGGAAAAGAAGACTTCTTTCTCGACTCCATCGGCTTCGCGAGAAAACCTCCACAAGAAGCGCTCGACGTCCAAAAGCGCGGTTAACAAAAGCGGCGGCGATGTAGCCGATGAGCCCTCCCGTAAAACTCCTCGTAAAGAAGAAGCGGCGGCTGATTACGCCGTACGCCAATCATCAAACAGAGGAGGAATAATCGTCGTGAAATCTCCGTCCGATCGCTCTTCCGCCAGAAGTAAATTCGATAGAAGAAGAAGAATATTATGCTCAAAGTCTTTTACGCAAAGTTGCGATAACGAGGATTGTCCGTACGTTCACGATTTTGATACTTTGAAGAAAAATCTGACCGATTGTAAGCGAAAAGATAAATGCGAATTGGTAAAATTTGACGGAGAAGTTTACTCAGACGTCGGAGTTAAAAGATGTTACAATACTCATCCGAACGAAACCATAGACATGTACGTGGATAGAATAACTCCGCAACGCTTTAGAGATTATTAAAAAAAAATTGAATTTAATCTAACCTGTACATAGTAACTTTATAACTTTCACGCTATGGACTATTCTTATCATTCCGACGACGATCAGGAAATGTTTCTAGATCCCCGTCAAGAAGGGCAAACGTTAATCGGCAAAACCGAATTCGATATCGCTATGAGGGAAATGTACGGGGAAGAAAAGATTAAGTTTAACATTGAGCAGCAAAAAATCATCAAGAACGATTTGTCGGTCAACGATTCTAAACATTTTCACTATAATTGCGATAGGACCGATTGGCAATTGAAAGGTTGCGATCGTCATAGATTTCACCCTTTTTTCACCATAAATCAACTGGACTACGAAATGCCCGATTGTCACGTGTGTGATCTTTTAATTCAACACGTAGTATGTACTACTCAATCGGCTTTGGATCCTCTGGATAAAGAAACGTGTTGGATTTGTCGCGAACACGTCAGTAGATGCGATGAATGTATCAAAGCATTGAGTAAACCCGAATGTAATCATTGCGTTTATTGCGTCACTAACGCTTCGATGACTCTGACTGACATTATGGACGATCTGAGGGAATATAAACTAGTATTGGAAGGTTACGTGAATCGCTACAGAGAAAAACAAGCGATGGCGGAAGATGTTATCAATTCTTTCACCGGATTATCAAAGTACAAGGCTCTAGAAGAACATCGGGCGAGCATGAAAGAGTTTGCCGATTCAATAGATGAATTTACGGCGACTTTTGAAGATTTGCAACGCAGAGCGGACGAAGCGACTATTAAAACTTTAAATTTGTTTAAATAACTTTTTAATCGCTATGTTTTTTGCATGTTTGTATATATGTTTTTTGCATGTTTGTATATATGTTTCGTAGTTTGGTCTCTTAAAAAAAACAAAAAAAACAAAAAAAAAACAAAAAACCAAAAAAAAATTATATATCCTTTCGGACTATATAATTTTATACGGTTTTAAGGGTGTCAGTTCGAGAAAGAAAAATGAATCTGGTTCAAGACCTAATCGATGATCGTTATTTCCGTCGTCGAGCGGTTGTTCCGCTACGCGTTCCCGAAAAGTTTATTAACGCCGCTTTGGAAGAACATAGAAAAATCGAAGCTTTAGTCGATAATTCTCGGCGTTCGCTTTGCGTCGTATGCGTTATAATTTTAATTTGCGTCGTTTACTCTTACTTCAGTCGGTAAATTTTGGCTGAAAAAATATTTCTACCTTAGAAAAAAAATGATCGTCTTACTACTAGAATATTACGAGGATAAAAATCCGAGCCGAAAGATCGAACTGCTCAGTTCGATCAAATCTAACGTCGTCAACGCGTATATCGACAAAATCGAAATCGTTTTATCGCGAGAGGACGGGGCCGTTAAACCGAATATCGAGAGCGGTAGTTGCGGTCAACATACCGACTTTGCCGAACTGGTCGATCGTAAAATCGTCTATACGGAAATCGAAAAGCGCGCTACGTTTCAAGATCTGATAGATATCGCTAACGAGAAATGGTGCGATTGGACTTGTATAATCGCCAACGCCGATATAATATTTACCGATTCGCTCAAACTAATCCGACCCGAATGTAATCCGGATATCGACGAAAACTACATGAGAGATAGGTGTTTAGCGTTATCGAAATGGAATATACGTCGGGACGGTAAACTGGACGACGAAAGTTTGGCGTGGTACACGATGGACAGTTGGATATTTCAAAGTCCGTTTAGAACTGCGGAACCGGCCGATTTTCATTTCGGTATTCTCGGATGCGATACTCGCTTCAATTACATCGCGCTCGAAAGCGGTAAAAACGTTTTAAATCCTAGCAGATTAATCGTTACCGGTCACCTTCACCTTTCTCAAGTACGAAACTACGATATGGATTATCAACTGGAAGGTAAACGCCTATGCGTAACCGTTACGGATAATCTGTTTGAATTTCCCGAACAGATGATACACGTCTGGAAACCGTCCATGGCCGTTTAAAACTTTACAATAAAAAAAAATGGACAGAGCCGCTTGCATCTTGATATACTCTCAGCGATCTAAACATTCTAGAGACGTAATGGAATACCTGAGTAACTCGGACGTCGACGTACCGCGTCTAACGGGATTGGCGTTTCTGAGCGTCGACAACGAAGAGACGGCTTCGCGATTGAGTAAAAAAATTACCAAAGTACCGACGTTGTACGTTAGATATTATAATTCTCCCGCTCCGAGAGAACAGATTTTAGAAGGTAGCGATGCTATTATCGAATGGATAGACGCCGTCGTCGCCGTTTCTAGAAAGACGCCTCAAACTACTACCCCCGATGAGCACCGCCTAGAGGAGGAGCAGGAGGAATGCGTCGGCGGAGTATGTCCCATCCGACCGTCGAATAATAAAAAACGTACGCCGATCGCCGATGAGGGTATCCCGAAAAAGAAGACTATACTGGATTTGGCCGCGGAAATTGAAAACGCTAGACGTATTAATTGAAAAAAAATGGAAAACGTTGTATCTAATTATTTGCGGGAATTATCGTCTTACCGATTCGACGAAGAGGACGAGGACGCGTCGATTACGTGCGTAAAAACTTTACTCTACTGCGAGCAGTTGATGTTTAACGAAGTAACGTGGCGGGGACTTTTAAGTCCGTCCCTGAGACGGTTAGTCGCGTGCGCCGCTCTGTGGTGCGTATTCCGACGTTTAGCGAATACCGATTCGGCTAGCGCTCGGGATTTTCTGAAACGTATCGTTTTCGGCAATTCCGGTGACGCTAAACTCGTCGATCGGATCGCTCGTTCGGCTTGGACGTTCGTCGACGTACGCGCCTCGTTGATCGACGAGTATACGATCAACGCTTTAGCCGATAGCGTTATAAAAGAATTGAGTCCGTTAACGCAACGGGAATTTGTCGCCGTCAACGTACTCGCGAACGCTATAGATTTGGCGTTCGCGTCCGACAAGTTTCGCGTCGACGTCAAAATGCCCCCGAGATCCCGCTACTTTCCGTTCGTATCGAGAAACTTGTCGGCTGTGTCGGCCGATCGGTTGGACGCTAACCGTTCCCGATCCGAAAGATTGCTGGATATGCTCGCCGACGTTATCGTCTTGAAACTGTCGCGCGCGCCGCCGCCGAGTACTCGTAATGATGATGATGATGATGAAGAACAACAGTAACTACTTGTTATTTTCAAAACGCCTCTCTTTCGCGTTTTGAAAATTATTAAACCTCTCTTATCGCGGACCGCGTCCCGTAAACCCTTCGTGATCAAAAGTGTCGCGCCAACATCTCGCGAGAACTTCCCGTCTCATTTCGCCGAGTAGTTCGGCGCTTTCTTCGGCTACGTTTCCGCCCTTGTAGTTTTTCGGTACGTTATAGACGAAATCGAACAATTCGGATTTCGTCGGAAAATCGCCGTCCTCTTCGTCCTGTTCGAACGGTTGAGTCGCTAGTACGTCGGCGACGCTCACGACTATCAGCGCGTAATAGTAGAGGAACGGTAATTCTCCGACTTCCTCGTCCGATACGTCGCTGACGAGTTTAACGTACGCGTCGGCCGCTTGCGATACGGACATCGTTTTCGACTTTACGTTACGAATGAAATTTTCGAGTTCCCAATGATACTCGACGACGAGACCGATTAGCGTTATCCGATCCGCGCTTACGTTCGGCAACAGTTCGTTCAACATTTCGCGAACGTTCAGAGCGCGTAAACGCGTCGATACGTTATTCTCGTCGACGACGGGTAATTCCTCTTGACCGGTTACGTAGCGTTTACCGATCATCGGATGCGGCGGAACCGAAAAGTATATAAAATCTTTACGTCGAGCGCGCGTCTCTGACGGCGACATTTTACCGATATCGTGAATGAGAGCGCACGCCGCGACGAATCGCTTCGTCTCTTCCGTCGGCGCGTACGTGTCGTCGCCGTTCATCAACGATTCGGCGTACAACTCGCACCATATAGAATGTTCGAAAAGATTACCGGCGTGAAAAGTAAAATTCGTCGATTTGTAGAGGCGCATCTGACGGAGAAACTCTCGCGTTTCCGGAAAGAATAAATCGAATAGTTGTTGATCGAAACGGACGCGATTAGCGTCGTTGACGTTGCTCGTATCCCTCTCGAGGTAATCGAACGCGTCGCAAAACATAAACTCTAGATGGAAATATTTTTCGCCCGCGTCGGTAATGGGAAAGTCGGCGGCGTACCCGGCGATTTTCAATTCGGACGCTAGTTTACAAAACTTGTCGGCGAACGAGGAATCGACGTGTTGAACGGAAAATCTCCGCAGTTCCGATATCGACAAATCGCCGTAGTTTTTAGCGCGGACGGTAACGCCGCGCGGCGCGTTACGCTGATCGATGAGAAACATTTCGCGCAACGAAATCTTCAACGGCGTCGGTAGAGAATCGTCGTTGAGCATTTTCCAAATGTTGTACGGATCGTCGATGAGCATAAACGTCGCGTCCCGTTTCAACTTGTACGCCATAACGCAACTCTCGAAATCGGCGTCCGTCTGACCCGTCATCGCGTTGCAGCCGCTCATTTTAGAGTAGAGTTTAGCCGTCTTCAAATCGGCGAACCACGCCGGCGAAATTTTAAAATATTCGGCGAGAATCTTTTCGACGCTATCGTCGCTAGCCGCTACGATTTCCGCTAGACGCGGTCCGAATCCGGCGCCGATATCGTTGTTCCGATCGTAAAACGAAACGCCGACGGGGAAGCTGACGCGAGCTTCGGCCAACGCTTTCGAACCGTGATAGAGGATCATACCCGCCGGAAATTTAACCATTTTGTATCGACCGTCGAAAAAGTACGTACCGCAAGTAAAGTAATCTCTGATTAATTGTACGCCTCCGATATTAGCGCGCGTCTCCTCTCCCGACGCGAAATTCCAATCGGGACTTTCTTTCATTTGAAAAGCGCAAGCCATATTTTATATAATTACGTAGTTCTCTTGAAACCGTCGTGATCGGTAGTTAGCGTCCAGCAGTCGGCCAATACTCGTTCCTTCAGTTCTTTAATTTCCTGCGCGTTTCGCGTTCCGATATCTGAACCTTTATAGTTTTTCGGTACGTTATAGACGAAATCGTAAAATTCGGATTTCGCCGCGTACTGTTCGACGCCAGCCGTCGCCGACCTGAACGGTTGAGTCGCTAGTACGTCGGCGACGCTCACGATTACCAGCGCGTAATAGTAGAGGAACGGTAACGGCGCGCGGACGTTGACGAGGCCGCGCGTATCGCTCACCAATTTGACGTAAGCGTCGGCGGCGACGTCTAAACTCATCGATTTATCGGCTAAATTATTTACGAATTTGACGAATTCCATGTGATATTCGACGATCAGCGGTATTAAAGCGTCCCGTTCGACGGTCGTCTCTTCGAATTGCAGTTCTTTGATTAACGCGTCGACGTCTAAATCGCCCACGTAAACCGTCACGTCGTTCGGATCGACGACGGCCAGTTTACGCCGTCCGGTCACAAATTCGGCGCCGACCGCCGGATGAGTGGGTAGTTCGAAATAGATGAAATCGGTAGAGCGTCGATTAGTAGATGCCGGCGTCATTTTACCGATATCGTGAACGAGAGCGACGGCCGAGATAAACTGACGCGTAGAATTACGCGGCAGGTACAACTTGTCGTCCTTCGTTAGCGTTTCGGCGATCAGTTCGCACCAGATCGTATGTTCGAACAGATTACCCGCGTGATAACCGTAATCCGTAGTCTTGTACAGTTTCAACTGACGGAAAAACGTACGCGTTTCCGGAAAGAAATATTCGAATACGTCGTCGTCCATCCTCAGTCGATTAATATCGTTCGCGTTACTCAAATCCCTCTCCAAATATTCGAACGCGTCGCAAAACATAAACTCTAGGTGAAAGTACGATTTACCGGTCGTCCGATTCGACGCGAAATCGGCGGCGTATCCGGCGATGCCGAGCGTCTTGGCCAACTCGCAGAAATCTTTCGCGAACGGTAATTCGTAAGAGCGGGCCGAGTAGCGTTTCGTATTCGGCATATTGAACGTATTGTAACTTTGCGGAATCGCGACGATATCTTTCGTCGCCGCCCGTACGTCCAAGCTGAACATTTGACGTACGGCGTTTCTGAATTTTAAACTCAACGAATCGTCGTTCAACATTTTCCAAATGTTGTACGGATCGTCGATGAGCATAAACGTCGCGTCCCGTTTCAACTTGTACGCCATAACGCAATCGGTATCCGTCCGTTCGGCCGAACGTACGTTCTTATTACAACCGGTAACTCTAGAGTAGAGTTTGGCCGTCCTCAAATCGGCGAACCAGCCGGGCGATAAAGTCATGAAATCGGCGAGAATCTTTTCGACGCTTTCGTCGCTCGACGCTACGATCTGCGCCATCTTTTTCCCGAATCTCGTAAACGAACGGTCGTTCTGATCGTAAAAAGCGACGCCGGCCGGAAACGCTACGTTGGCGTCCGCCAACGCTTTCGAGCCGTGATAGAGGCTCATACCCGCCGGAAATTTAACCATTTTATAACGACCGTCGAAAAAGTACGTACCGCACGTAAAGTAATCGCGCACCAAATTCTTACCGCCGATCGTCGCCTTCGTAGACTCTCCCTTCATCCAATTCCAATCGGGATTTTCGTTGATTTGAAAAGCGCAAGCCATTTTTATAACACCAATTGAATTTTACGTCCAGTTATTCACACCGTCCGGTATTTATAAAGAATAATGGACTCGATTTATTCCTACTACTGGTTCGCCGATGATGTCTTGAGCGACGACGACGGGACGTATATCCGAATATACGGCGTACGCGAAAACGGTCGTACCGTCTGTTTACGCGTTAACGATTTTACGCCGTACTTTTACGTTCTCATTAGAAACGCCCGAGAGCGTTACGAAGTCGAACGGCAGTTGAAAGTAGGCGGCGCGTACTGTACGGGCGTTAAAGATTACAAGCAGTTGAAGAAACGATCGCTTTACGACGGTTCGAAAGAATTCGATTACTTTTACGTCAGATGCGCGAGTAAGAGCGCCATCGCGAAACTCATGTGGCGGTTGAGAAATAAAACCGACTTGACGGAGGACGTTAAATGTTTCGAGCATCAAGCGTCGCCGATTCTACAGCTCACCTCTTTGTTGGACGTACCGCCGATAGGTTGGATACGTTTCAATAGGACGCGACTCGTAGCGGACGTGTGTCGAGAGACGAACTGCGACGAAGAGTACGTCGTGCGTTGGCGGGACTTGCGTCCGGACGATCCGACCGTCACTCGTCGCGTCTTTACGCCCAAGATGATGGCGTTCGATATAGAGGTAAATTCCGAAATCGTTAGCGCCTTTCCGTCCAATAAACCGGACGATACGATATTTCTCATTTCGTGCGTCGTTCGAGAGTGCGGCGACGACGACGCTTATCGTAAAATCCTTTTAACCCTACCCGGAACGGATTTGGACGTTTTAGACGACAAGGAGTTGGACGTGCGCGTTTTCGAAAACGAAGAGCTGTTATTGCGCGGTTTCATCGATACGTTATTGACGGAAAAGCCGCAAATACTCGTCGGTTATAATATACTCGGTTTCGATATATCGTACGTTTTGAAACGATGCGATCGATATCTTTTGACGGAAAATCTACGTACCGCCGGCTACAACGCCGTAACCCCCGCCAAGATCGTGGAGCCGTCGCCCAACTCGACGACGCAATACTGGTACGTAGATTGGGAAGGTATAATCATCATGGACATGTATCCGATTATGAAAAAGGACTACAAGTTTGACAACTATAAATTGGAAACCGTCTGCTCTAACCTACTCGGCGTCGGTAAGGATCCGGTAACGCACAAGGATATTTTCGAATCGTACAGAACGCGTAAACTGGCCGTCGTCGCCGAGTATTGCGTTCGAGATTCGCTTTTATGTTTAGAGTTGGTACGTCGGACAAACTGTTGGGTGGCGCTCAGCGAGATGGCCAAAGTGTGTAACGTTTCGGTTTTCGCCCTTTACGCCGCCGGACAGCAGCTCAAGATCTACTCGCAAGTCTACAAGTATTGTTTGCGTCAGAATATCGTCGTCGACGGAGGCGATTGTCGCGGAGCGTCTAGAGACGTACCGCACGAGGCGGACGAGGAACGGTACGTCGGCGCGCACGTCATCGAACCCGTTCCCGGATATTACGAACGCGTCGTGCCGTTGGACTTTTCCTCCCTCTACCCGTCGATTATCATCGCGTACAATATTTGCTATTCGACGATCGTCGCGAACGATTCCGTCTCGACGTACTCGCCGTCGGAGATTAACGTCTTCGAATGGGAGGATCATATCGGGTGCGTTCACGACGAAAAAGTAATCGCGCGCGATAATCTGACGACGCGAATCGAGAACGTCGAGAGGAGTATCAAAGAGTTGATGAAGAAACGGGACGCGATCAACGCCAAAAACGTCGATTTAGGCGTTCGCGTCTGCGACGCTAAACGCGTCGTTCAGATCGAAATCGAAAAACTGCGCGCGATACAGGCGCCGATTCGTAAAGAGCGTCAAGAACGTTTCGGCGTATCCGGTCGTCTGAGCGATAAACCGATTTGCGCCAAGCGCAAGTACGCGTTCGTCAAGAAAGAAGTACGCGCCGGCGTCATTCCGACGATCATAACTAATCTTTTGGATTCTAGAAAGAGGATCAAGGCGGCGATGAAAGATCCGACCGTCCGATCCGACGCGACGGCGATGACGGTACTGGACAAGCAGCAGTTGGCGTACAAGATTTCGGCAAATTCGATGTACGGCGCGATGGGCGTCAAATTCGGCTACCTACCGTTTATGCCGGGCGCGATGTGCGTCACGTACGTCGGGCGAACGGCGATCGAAAAGGCGGCCGAATCGGTTCGCGACGAGTGGGGCGGTCGAATAGTTTACGGAGATACGGATTCTAATTACGTCATATTTCCGAAAGAAGTTTATCTCCTCGCCGACGCGAGCGGTACTAGTAACGCGAGCGATCATAATACCGAAATCGCCGCGCTATGGGACTACGCCGTCCGAGTGGCCGATTCTATTTCGTCGCGCCATTTCCCGAAACCGATGAAATTGGAATTCGAGCAGGCCATCTACGAGCGGTTCTTTATACTCAGTAAAAAGCGTTACATGTTTCAGAAGATCGATCGGGACGGCGTTCTAGATAAAGAGATCGGAAAGAAAGGCGTCGTATTGGCGCGCCGCGACAACTCGAACGCGCTGCGACGTTGTTACGAGATGGTCGCGTCGATGATTTTCGATCGAGTTCCAAAAGACGATATCCTCTACGCGCTCGTCGAATTCGTCAACGACATGTATCGCGACGTCGTCGATCGGGAAGATTACGTCGTCACGAAATCCATCAAAGATATGAAATCGATGAACGAGGAAGGCGACGAGTTTGGCGCGACTGGTAAACGTCTCGGCGATTATAAAGTTCCGGATAGTTGCCGCGATCGCGAAGAGGCCGTCAACAGCTGCCCGGCGCACGTACGTCTAGCCGATCGGATGAGCAAGAGGGGTACGCCCGTCGATAGCGGATCGAGGATAGAGTACGTCGTCATCGAACGGGACGGCGTAATCGGCGCGAAAGGCAAATCGTCGGCTCGAGTCGGCGATCGGGTGGAAGATTACGATTACTTCAAGTCCAGATCTCGATACATTAAAATCGACAAAGACTATTACCTCACGTCGTTTATAAATCCGATCGATCAGATGCTCAAAGTCGGCGTCGGCGAAAGCGGATTCCTCGAAGAGCAGTTGAGAATCAGACGAAATTATCGTCGAGTCGTCGACGAGATTTACCGATTGACGTTTTGAAAAAAAAAAACACGCGCGTTTAGAAAAAAAAAGATTTTACAACCCTCACGACGAGAAGGTTGTAAAATCATCCGGATAATATATTTCACCGTTCGCACGTTTGCGTAACGCGCGCCGATCCGCGACCCTCGAACGTTATATCTTTCGGATCCAGACCGTTGAACGATACGTTGCGTATACAGCCGTGTAGATTTTGTAGATCGTCCCGATATATACGATTAGGTCTACCGCCGACGACTATATCGGCCGCCGGTATAATGAGCGGTTCGACGACGGGACTACGCGCGATCGTCTGACCGTCGATGATCATCGATATCTGTCGACCTTTTTGTACCGTCTTGGAGACGATTTCGATATTCGTCCATCGGTGATTGAAAATAAATCGCCAATCGGAACTGAGATGAACGGACGGTAAATCGTAAAAATGTAAAACGCTATTCTCGACGCTCAACAGCAGGAACGGATCTATCGACGTATCCGGATTCGGTACGTTCGGTACGTTGACGCCGAAAAGGGTACCGGTACCCTTTTCCAAATTTAAATCGAATTTTATGCTATAGTCCGCTTTAAATCGAATATCCTCACCCGCTTGAATACGGGTGTACGAAACGCCGTCGTACGTTACTAAATCATTACCGGTAATGTTGGACGACGGCGGTTTCGGCGTCGGAGCCGGTGGCGGTACGCGATTTCTTAGGAAATAATAAGCGGTCGAGGCGATGGCGACGATCGCGAAAAATAGAACCATCATATTCATTTTTTTTCCTCTTTTTACTCTCTTCGACGTTCCATCTTGTCGACGTCGATTACGGTCGGTAGGTTTAGTTCCTTCTCCTTCTCAGTTGTACGATAAAATTTGAGATTAGATTTATCGAGCGACGGGTTGTAACCTTTCTTCAGAGCTTCGGCGCACGCGAACGCGCCGATATCCATCGCTTCGGCTACCTGATCTCTGACGTACCAAGCGATCAGCGACATGATGTGCCAACGAGTATATTCGTAGACTTTAGTGTCGACGAAGAGTAGAGCCTCGTGCGGAAATTTCAGCTCGCAAGCCATACGCGCGAAAGCGTAAGCTAGTCGGTAGCGTTTACGTCGACGATATATATCGGCTAGATCGCAAAGCGCTTCCGCTCGACAAGTATGATCGATAGATTTCATGTACCAGGCGACCGCTTCCTCTTCGTCGCCCGTATCGCGTTTTATCTTGCCGCAATTGAGTAGAGATCGCCAGCGTTCCTCCTCGAATCCGCCGTCCATTTTACTCCGTTCGGCGTACTTTTCGAACGCCAAGCTCTTCTCGCCCAAACAGTCGTACGTTTGAGCGAGATAAAAGACGGTACGCGTATCGGTCGGCCGGTCGCGATATTCTTTTTCGAGAATTTTACGATCTCGGTGCCAGCGCTTTAGCGTCTTGTCGTCGTCCATCGTACGATCCTGATAAATGACGAACGATTCTATCCTGTTCATGACGTTCGGATGCTTTTCCTCATCCTCCTCATCCCGTTTTTTGTATTCGAGGTACTCGTGTATGGCGCCGACGTATCTCATCGGAACTTTTGCTTTTAAAACTTTTAAATTCCAAAATTCCATAGTATCCGTAGGTCCGTATTTGAGGACGCGTTTGACGAAATATCCGTCGTTCGCGTCGAAAGCGTCGTCGGCGATTCTATCGCCGCGATATTCGTCGTTCGCTTCCAACAGTACGTACGCGTCGTAACCGCGCTTCTCGGCGATCTCGTCGGCGTAGTCGAGTAGGACGTTAAGCGATGTCGCGAAATCTACAAATTCGCCCAATTTGACGTCGATCGGAACGGGCGATAAAGTTTCCATCAAGCGCGGCGTACCATCGTCGCTTCCGGTATCGTATACGATCAACCCGTCGACTTTTCCGCCTTTAAGGGAGTCTAGGGTAACGTGAATTCGTTTACTTTCGTTTTTTACCATAATAACCGCGGCGATCTTCATTTCTCTATTTATTATCTGTACGGATAATAAATCCGCGGCGGCGGCGGCGGCGGGGGATGATATTAAGAACGTCGACGCGCTCTGTCAAAATGGACGTAATTATTACTAGCAACGCGTGCGACGTATGCTCCGGAGAAATCCTTTCATACGCCGCCGAAGGAGGTGTGGGGAGTGACGTGTCGTCTAAATGTAAATCGTGCGATAGTCGTTGTTGCCGCGACTGCTTGGCGAAACATTTGTCGAGCGATACCAGACTCTTACTCGAACCGACTTGTTGGAATTGCGAAAAAGTATTTTGCAAAGAGGTACTATTGAAGCTACTCGGCGCCGACCTGTTTAACGCGTCGTTCGAAGAGCCGCGACGTCGACTACTCGTCGAACGGAACGAAATCGACGGCGTCGGCGTCGCGTCCAACAAGTACTGCGGCGAACGAAAAATGTTTCGCTGTAAGAATCCGAAATGCGCCGGCGGCGCGGTCGTCACCGTCACCGATCGTCGAGGCGCCATCAACGCGTCCGTCTCGTTGGCGGCGCTCATGTACGACGTCGAATTACTCTTTACGCCGCGTAGTCGAACGCGATGCGTAGAGTGCGCGGCGCGTCATTGCGATCGCTGCGAACGGCGACTATCGTTTCTCGCGGCGTACGTATCCCGATTTCTATTTCATCGATGCGACCGATCGGCCAAGAAAAATAACGAATTTCTTCGCGAACGTACGAAACCGTGCCCGACGTGCGGCGTCGCGACCGAATTGGCGAGCGGATGTTCGCAAATGTTTTGCGCCTACTGTCAGACGTCTTTCGATTGGAACGATCTGAGAATTATCGATCCGAACGATATTTTCTATCATAACGAAGATCACGACGCGTACGTCTACTGGTATCGAACGAACGTCAGCCTACTCCCGCGTCTCATCGACGTTCAGATCGTCGGCAACGACGAACGCGTCGTCCGACTTTTCGACGCGATGTTCGATTTGGAGACGACGGTACTGAGAGATTGCGTTCGCGTTATAGATCGAGCGCCTCATCAAAATCGCGCGGCGCGTATCAAGTACAAGTTGAACGAGATTTCGCTCAACGATTATAAACGTCAACTGTCGGAAATTCGTTATCGTCGAGACGCGATGGTGAATCGCGCGCGTAGAGTTCGTCGACTATTGCGCGACGTATCGGCGCTGTTGAACGCCGCCGGACGCTACGAAGATTCGCCTACGCGATACGAAATTATCGCCGATATCGAAACTCAACCGCTCACCGCTCACGCCGCTAATCCGACGTCGGCGATGACGTCGGCGATGACGTCGCCGGCGGATCCGATCTCGATCGAGGAATTACTCGTACGTTGCGATCGACTCTTTGCCGATTTCAATTCAGATAACGATCGGGACGTCTCCGAGTCGACGTGCGTCTACGTCGTCTACGACGAATCCGATCGGATAGGTCTGTTCGCGTCGAACGTCGGCAAATACGTTTTCGATCCCCGCCTTACCGTCATACGCGCGTGAAAGAAGAAAAATGAATATCGATAGCGTCGATATACGAACGGCGTTTTCGAATGAAAAATTATGGTGTCTCGTAAAATCGACATGCGCGTTCGTTACGTACGATACGTCGAAATGACCAACTGGAAACCGAAAAACGTCGCCGCCGGCGGTGACGACGACGAGATTTTCGTACGCGTCGGAAACGCTACGTACTTGGACGGTAAGATCCGATCGAAAGTTTACGACGAACTGAAAAACTTTGTAATCTCATGCAAGAGATTGAAAAGGTGTATTCGCGCGTCGCCGTCGTTAAGCGCTCGAACGATCGTCTCGCGCTACGAACGGATCCGTCTACGCTGTCGGCGAAATCTCTTTGCCGTCTCGAAACGTTACTACGACTGCACGCTGCCGTCGTTCAAAACCCTTTGCGACGACAAGTTGAGTTTATGAGGAGGAGGATTTTTTCGTCGTCCTCCTCTCGTCGTACATCGATCTCGCCTCGGCGTATACCCAATAATCTTCGCAACCGAATTGAAAGTCGGGTAATATCGGCGCCTTGTAGTAAAATACGCAATCGCGCCAATCGTTACTACTCGTCTGATTGTTGATGTAGATGCACGTAAAATCGTTCGTCAGTTGATCCATCAACGCGTAAAATAGCGGTTTTGACGGAATGATACTGGCGAAATTCGCGTAAATCTTATCCCTATTCGTAACGCTAGCCTCTCTGAAGATAAACACGCCGTCGATGTTCGTTCGTATAACGGGTTTGAAATCAAACACGTACTGATTTGCGAATATCGACAGGACGTTCCAATGACGCGAATTTTTAAACAGACCCAACATCAGCGGATCGTTGAACGGTTTCGCGTCGTCCATGCAATCGTCCATTATAAAGACGTTCCACGCGTTCGATAAATGTTTTTTCGAAATCTCTTGCCGTTTGTGAATATCGGCGATTATCGACAGATCGAATTTTTCGTTGATGAAAATCTTCGGAAAGAGTTTGGCGTAAAAGGCGTTCGTATCTTCCGATCCGGACACCACTACGCCGATCGGAATTATATCGCGTTTAGCGTACAGCAAGGACTTTATGAGCACGGATTTACCGCTTCCCGCTTTTCCGAGAACTACGATCTTCGATCCGCCCAAATTCGTGTCCATAGTTTCGGCGTTCGGACGTATCGTATCGATGTCCAATTCCTTTATGAGTATCGTATTTTCGTCGTCTTTGTTGGTCGTCATCCTTTTTTTTTCATTTCACTACTATTTGAATTTAATTCAAATCCTCCATTAACATTTTGCGATATAACAAATCAATATACTCTCTACACGATGGCTCTCACGTACAAAAACTTCGACATCGAACGCGTAGTATTCGAAAAACCGAAAAAGTTTAACAACAAATCGAATCCGATAACGCTCAAACGCATATATATTCGTTACGATTATCCGAAAGACTTTCCGGACCGCGATCTGGCCGGACGTCGCGACGTACTCTCGATCAAAACTCCCAACTGCATGTCGTACGGCTTGCAGGAGAAGAAAGATATGTACAAAAACGCCGAAGGGAAGTACGTCCCCGTCGAAGGCAGTAAAGTTCAAAGTTACTCTTTTCCGATCGTCATGTTCGACGCGAATTCGACGCCCAGCGAGGAGGTTCTTAAAACCGTCGAAATGTTTGAAGCGATCGCTAAACGCTGTCGACAACACATGTGCAAACAAAGCACGAAAGAAGAGTTGGAGTGTTACCGCATGGACGCTCTGAGCGAACTGATGGAAATTTTCTATCGTAAAATGGAGAAGGGTTTATACGTCGAAGGCGCCTCTCCAGTACTCAGCACGAAAGTGTACATCAAGTACACCAAGAATGATGAAATTAGTATCGATACTAATTTCGAAGACGTGCGCGGTAACACGATCGATCCTCTGACGCTCATCGACAAAAGGTGTTACGCCATATGCGACGTGATAATCGATAATATTTTCATCGGAAATAAACCGTCGATTCAGGTAAAGGTTAACGACGTGATTATCACGTCGATGCAGACGCGTAAAAGGCGCCTGTTTATCGAACCCGAAGATTGTCCCGAGGCGGCGAAAAGCGAACCGAAACGCCTGAAGGGAGATGAAGAGGAGGTGGAGATGACCACCGACGACGATTTCTCCGGTATTCTGGGTAGAAAATACGACGATTAAAATACGAAGAGAATGTAAAAAACGAAAAAAAATGTAAAAAAACGAAGAAAAAAAAAATGTAAAAAAATATAAAAAAATATAAAAAAAATTCTAATCTTAGATTTTAGAAATCTAAGATTTAGAATTTTTGATTATTTAACGATTAGTTCAATAGTTGTAATGTAAATAAGACCTAAGTAATGGGTATAAAAAATCTCAACAAACTACTGACGAATAAATGTTCGTGGATATTCCGTCAGAAGCAATGCGACGAGTTTAGCGGTAAGACTATCGCTATAGATACGTCGCTATTCGTATGCATGTATCTAGCGCGCGGATCTTTGGACGATTCGATGGTAGAGTTTATCGTAACTTTACTCGAGAAAAAGATTAAACCGATATTCGTCATGGACGGTGAATCGCCGCCCGAAAAGATGCGCGAACGTCGTCTCAGATCCGAACGTAAGAGGCACATGTACGAACGGGTAGCTAAACTGGAAGGAGATTTAGAAGAGTACAAGGCTAGCGGTCACGTCTCGTCCGCTCTATCGGACATTAATCGTAAATTCGCGTCGCGTCTATGTCCCGACCGTTTCGACGTTCGCCGCGTAGCCGAACACGTCGCGAAATTACGTTCTCAAATAATTTCCGTCAAGGATGGCGATTTCGAGAGAATCAAGAATATGGCGAACGCTTTCGGCATTCCCGTCATTCAAGCTAAAGGCGAAGCCGAATTTACGTGCGCTCGAATGGCGCGAGACGGTATCGTCGACGCCGTATTTACGCGCGACACGGACGTCTTGGCCTGTTTGGCGCCCGTCGTCATCACCAAATTAGATCGGAACGTACTCACCTGCATCGACGTCGTTGATATTCTCGACGCGTTGGATCTGGACGCAAAGTCGTTTCTCGACATGTGCATACTATGCGGTACGGATTTCAATCCGAACATACCGCACGTCGCGATCTTTAAAGCGTACGCGTTGATAAAGGCTTACGGATCGATCGAAGAAATTTCTAAACGCACGAATCTGGACGTCAGCCCGTTAAATTTCGAACGTACGAGGGAAATCTTTTCGACGGATAACGACGATAACGCTTTGAACGAATCCGAATTGGAGCTCATACGTACGTTCGACAGAACGGTATATTACGATAATCTGGTCAAGGCGATTCCGGAAAAACTCTCGTATAAAATCGTATACTACGTCGACCGATTACCCGACATTATCCGACGTAGCGGCGGCGTCGAAAAAGAAGAAGAAGAATCACCCGGCGATCTCGTCGACGGGTAGAGCGACCAACAGATGGCCGACACCTTCCACTTTAAATCCGATCACGTTACAAATTTCGATAACTCCTTCGTCGATCCGTTCGACGATTAGCGTAACGTCGTCGGCCGAGACGTACTTGTAGACGCGTAAACCGATTTCGTCCTCGCCGCTAAACGTCTCCTCCGGCGGAACGGGTAAATCGGAATTGTACTTTTTCGTCAACCAGACGCTCAACGCGTATTTGGCGTGAAGCGTCGACGTTACGCGTTTCAGTAGGTAGAGTTTACCGCGATCTATTCTCTTGTTTGAAAAGAATTGAGGTTCGTCCAGACGATTGATCGCGATACTCTTGCACGCTTTCAAATCGCTAACGGCGCTCGCGGCGTTCAAGACGAAACGTTCTATCGCGTCGTCGCCTTCGATCAGATACTCGTCGCGACGACGATCGAAATCGCTAGATTCGTTAAACAGATTATCTACGGTAATCTTGGACGAGTACTCTCGAAATTTGATCGGGTGATATTTAGCGTACGAATCGACGATATACCTCAACCGCTCGTACGCCTCCAACGACGGTACGTTTACGTAATACGTTCCGGTCAATCCGACAGAGTACAACGTACCGTTATACGCTACGAAATCGTCGCCCGCCATCCGCTTAAAATTATCGTTCCATACGCCTTGTACGACGTTATAACTTAAATCTCCGCCGTTTTTCGACGCCGCCCAAACTGAAAGCGAACTGACCAGCTTCGCGAGTCGTTTCTTCGCGTTAAATTCGTCGATCGTCGTCGTCGTCGTACTCGACGGCGTATTAATACTACTAAAAGTACTAATACGCCTCAGAGTATCCGGAGCGATGTCCGCGTCCAGCGGTGTTTCGAAATAAACGATTCCCATATTCGTAATCGACAAGGCGTTCGCTTCGGCGCTTCTCTCTTCCGTCCGACTACCGACGGCGGCGAGTAGTGCCGTTAGAAACGCGCGATTGTCCGCGACGGCGACGCGTATCGGTAGTCGCGTAAACGGTTCGATCATCTCTAAACCGAACGGTACTGTCGGTTTCGGTAGAATTACGCTAAACTCGACGCCGTCGAATACCAAATCGAATCCCCGACATTTACCGTACGCGTCGACGTACTGACGCGTCGCCATCTCGATAAAGCCTCGAGGAAAAAGTCGTTCGTCGTCCGGTAGACCGTTGACGAACGATCTGGTTATAGATTTGAAAACCGAAAACGTATCCTTCACTATCCGATCGTTCGCGACGAAGGAGCGGATGAGACGCTGCGGCGCGTCGATGGACATTTTAGCGATCAGTTCCCAATGCGGGTATGGCGAATCGTCCGCGTTATTCTCGTACAACAGTATCGTTTCTTTGACGGGTTTCAGTTTGTAATAGCATCGAGCGTGCGGCGGTACGACGAGACGCGCGTCGTCGGAAAAAATGAAAATGTCGACGTTAAAGGCGATTTCCAATACGCGTACGAATTTCGTCGCCGTACAATCGGCGGAACCGCGAAGCGATCTGGCGATCTCGTCGACGCTCAGATCGTAAAGTTCCTGTTTGGCGGCGACGGCGATCGTCGATAGTCTACTCCATTCGGCTGCCACTTTCCGTTCCCGTTCGTCGCGCGTCGTGCCGTCCAGCTGTCCTTTCGCGAAAAGAATCGCCTCGACGGCGCTACGCGGAGATTTAGTTATACCCTTTCGCACAAACTCGTAACCGACGTCCATGTCGACGCTGAGAAAATATCGACGAAGTTTCTGAGGTAATATTCCCGTCACTCCGTACGGTAGAATCTTGTGCGCCGTAGTGTAGACTTCTTGTACGTTTTGCGCCCGCTCCCTGAACGGCTCGTCGTAAAAGTACGCGCGATACGCGCCGCCTTTTCGTTGACTTTGGTCTTTGGCGTAACAGCACGGAATGAACGGAAATACGTCTTTGTTGGGTAAACTGTTTTTAATCAATCCCGGAAAGACGTTACCGTTCGCGACGTTATTGTCGCACGCGTACGTTCGCGTCGGCGACGGTTCTCCTTTTATCGGAAATCGCATCGTCTGATAATCGTCCTCCTCCACCGGATGATCGTCGTCGACGATACGCGGCGGATTCAGGCAACGTCTCGAGTAGAACGGCGCGAAAATCTCCGGCGCCGCCTCTCTCAAATCCGTCGGCGCTCGAGCTTTTTTCTTTTTGCTCTTTTTACGCGTCGGCGATTCGGACGAAAGCGGCGGCGGAGAGGAACACGCGTCGGCGAAATCGTCGACGTACTCGCGATATTTCTCGACGACGCTTTCCCTCTTCAACTCGTAAATGTTTAAAACTTTACCGACCAACGACGCCAACGACGTTAGCGACTTTACGGATTTCGCGCGCGCTCTACACTTTACCGTTTTCGTTTTCGTCTTGTTCTGAAACGAGACCGTCTCGCCGCGCGTCGTAAAGTGAACGTAAACGTCCGCCAGCGGCGTCGCCTTACTCGCCTTTACGAATTCGTTGATGGCCATGACGCGATTAAACTGCGGATCGTTCGCGATCATATCGGCCAGTACGTAGCCGTCGAAGCAGGCGCGTTGAAACGTAAAGTAGCCGACGATACTCAATTCGCGATAATCGTTTCGTTTCAATTCGAAATCTCGAAACGCCGACGCGACGTTTTCGTAAATTCGATTTTCGTCGTAATACTTTTCGCCGATTCGTACGTCGTAACGGGCGTAAATGACGCGCGCGTTGACGTCCACCGATAGTACGACGGACGCGAACGTCTTTGACGAATCGGCTACTTTGAGATGAACGGCCGTATCGGACGCGCTACCAAACTCTGACCATCTCTTCAACTCGTTTCCGTTAGTTTTCCAATCGTGCCGCGCGTACACCTTGTAGTACTTGCCGCCCAGCGTAGCGTACGGCGCGTTCTCGTTCGTTTCGATCGCGTTGAATAGGGCGCCGGCCGTACCGACGCCTCGAACCGGCGCGTACGTGACGAGAAATTGTTTTTGAGATTGTTGAATCGGTTGATCGTACGCTTTCGACGCTACGGTCGCGAACAATTCCGATCGCCGCTCGTACGCGTCGACCAGTTCGCGATTTTTACGCACCTTATCGCCGATTTCCCGTCTGATTATCATTCGCTCGTTCCATACTTTCATCACGTCCTTTACCGCCTCTAAACCCTTCATCGATAAGGCGTAAACGTTGACGACGTCCGGTTGATCGGAACTTTCTTCCAGTACGGCGTTCGTCGCGATAAATATTCGCTCGGCTTCGGCGCGAGTAACGTCCGGCGGTATCGTAACGTCCGTCGGAAAAGTCAGCGTATCCTGATTGACGATCGCGTCTAAATTATCTACCGCTTCGAAACTCAATTCCTCGTCCTCGTCGACGACGCCGATCAGTTCTCGAGTATCCAATTTGAACGGCGGCTGGAAGGTTAGCCATTCCGGGAGGGTGCGATATTTGGCAGCGATCCTATTCAATACGCTTTCCCGCGTATCGGTGACGTAAATTTCTAAAGGATTACCGTTAACTTTTATCATTATTTTCCTTCCTTTAGAGATTTTACGGAGTTTAAAATGAAATCATGTCGACCAAAAGTTTGCAAAAGGCGTACGAAGGTTCGCAAGGTTACGTTACCCTCATCGACGGCGGTAAACTGGTTTTGAAGCGCAGTTGTTACGTCGACTTTTCGATCGAATGCGAAAAGGACGCTCTAACTCTACTCAATAAAATATTTCCTCGTAATCCTCATTTTCCTCAATTATCGCAACCGAAACGACGACGATCTGAAAGTAAGCGTCGCCGATTTACGGGCGACGATTCTTCGTCATCCTCACCTCCGCGTCGCAAGTTACGAAAAGTAGACGACTCCGAGGAGGAGCGATCCTCCTCGGATTCGTGGACTACCGTATCCTCCTCGTCGGACGAAGAAGAATCTGACTGCGAGGAAGGATTAATAACGAGGTACGTACCTCGATCGATTTCGTTTGACGTTCTCAAAGAAGTTTGCGTCGAAAGTTTCGTTCAAACGTTAGCGCAGATTTATCTCTGCGTCGCCGGCGTTCACGAAATTACCGGTATAGCGCACAACGATTTACATTCGGATAATATTATCCTCAGTTCAACGAAAGCGACGCATCATTATTACGTATTCGACGATAAGACGTATATCGTTCGAACGCACGGTATCGTACCCGTAATTATCGATTTCGGTCTAGCGTACGTTCCGGGCGGACATATGCGTATGGTTTCCGATTTCACTCATATCGGATATTTACCGTTTCACGGACATTTTTCCGACGATTTGAGACGGCTGAACGTCGGCGTTCGTCATCACCTCGACGATCGGACGTACGATTACGGACGACGTAGTAGACGAGTTAAACAATTTCACGCCGCGCTCGAACCCTACTTGAAACCGCTAAAACTGAAAAACGGTTGGTTCCGCGACAATACCTTCCCGAATCTGTTTAAAGAACTGAAACGAATTTTATACCCGACGTACGAATCAAAACGCGCCGCCGACCGATCGATTTTCCGATGTCACGGTACGAATCCGCCGTTTACGTTCGTCATCCACCTGATTATGGGACTAATCGAGAAATTCGACGCGACGACGACGACTCGCGCGCGATCCGTCGTAGATCTCACCGAATCCGAAACGATCGCGCGCGACGTTCTCGACTACAACGACGACTACAACAACGACTCGTCTCGGAAAAACTCGTCGGCGATGTGCGTCCTCTACACCGAATTGGTGTACGCGTGGATCGCGCGTTACGGGCTGGTCATCGATCGCGAAGTAGTAATCGGCGTCGAAGAGAGTTCTTCTAATTCTTCATCTAATTCTTCATCTCATTCGTCCTCGTCGATTACGGACGAGGATAGGATGATAGACGGGCAGTTGCGTCGTTTGAAAAAGATTATCGTCGCCGATAATACGCTGAAATTAAATTCCAACGACGTTCGGATACGTTCGTTGTGCGATCGGTTCGCGTATCAACTCGGAACCTATTTACGGACGTTCGCCGCCGACTGCGTCCGCCGCAAAGACGAACTGTACGGCGTCGAAAATAACGATCGATACGTCGTCAGAAATTTCGTCGATACCAACATGTCGACGCTGCTGTCGGATAATAACCGCCCGTGCGAGCCGAACGACGTCGTCGACATTTTCGATTTCAGACGTAACGTACCGATCGCGCGCGATCGTTATCAACGCCGTTATCCCTACTACCGCTCGTATTGCGATCGCATCTATAAAGAGTTTGCGTTAAGATTAATTTAGTTGTGATGAAAAAAAGAAAATGTCAGATTTAAAACCGCCCATTCAGTATATGGAGATTTCGGATTTCACGCCGAACGGCGACGTCGATCCGTCGCTGGATCGGGAACCGCTCTTTGTCATGATTCAAACGTCGTATTGCGGTCATTGTCGAACGTCGAAACCGGACTTTCAACGACTCGCCGATTCGCGTATCGTCAACTGCATGACGATTCAGGCGGACGGACGATATAAAGGCGAGGCGGAATTGGCGCGAATCCTCGATCGCGTCTATCCGGACTTTAAAGGATTTCCCAGTTATATGCTCTTTTTTCGCGGACGTAAAATACCGTACGAAGGCGGACGCGATTATCAATCGATGAAAGAATTCATTACGCGGACCGTCAAATCCGACCCGTCTCGTTTCGCCGCCCGCTACTGAATGGAGATGAAATTATGATATTTATATCCCGAAGGATGGGATATAAATATCGCGCGCGCGGAGAGATTAATATTATATTCAAAAAAAAATGTCTTATCAAAAGTTGATACGATTCGGTGATACGTTGGCGAACGCGTTGCCCGTCTTTAACGCCGATCCGTTGACTTATTGCATCGGCAATAACGTGAATCAACGCTTCAATCACGGCTCCAACGCGGACGTTTACGGTCAGAACGGAAATATGTGCCAGACGTTTTTGGCGCAGAGATGCGCCGCGAATTGGGACGACGTGTGCGAGTACGCGGCGAATCCGCGTACGAACGACGAGTACGCGACGCGCGCCGTTACGAATTACGCCGGCTCAACGCAGGTACAGGGTTTGACGTCGGGCGAAGTTCTACTGAGAAATACGGCGATGGAAAAGTATCGGGTCGGCATGACGGGCGATTGCCAGCTCAAGACGGAACCGTTCGATCCGATCAATCCGTCGTCGCCGTACATTTCTCATTACGTCGGTCGATATTGCGTACCGATATACGCCGTCGATCCGGCGACGATAGACGACGACGTCGTCATGAATAAGATTTTACAGAATCCTAAAATCGCCGTACAACTTCTCACGAACATCAAGAATACGATGACGCGGGCGGGAACGTTTCACCTACTCGCCGGTACCAAATTGGGCGATTTCTACGGACTGGAGCACCCGAACCGATTCCCGCGTCCCGTTTTACCGCCGAAGACGAAAGAGAATTTCTACGTTTACGATTACGCCCGTCCGGACGTTTTGAATCGAGCTCCGCATCTGGTTCCGACGCTTAGCGGTTACACGTCCGCGTACAATTCGGATTGGTGGCCGACCAGATATTTGGCGAAAGAGAATTTATAATTTCGAAACGGGTAATTTCATCATCGGATCGCCGCCGTTCGAAGGGACGCCGGACGGAATATTAGTACCGCCGCCGCTATTAGGCGGAGGAGGCGCCCCGGCTTGTTGAGACGACGGATTGTTGAGGTTTGACGTCATCTGATTTATCGTGCTAAACAGATTCAAGTTGTAACGCTTTTCGATAATTTTTGCCATGATAAACATCGCCAGATTGATGAGAAAAGTACCGGCTAGACGTAACTCTACGGGCCATTTGGAACCGTTCGGTACGTAATTCTTTTCGGCCAGTTCGATGAGTAGCGAATCGTACGTGTTCATCGAAATCATCTGCTGTTGCGCGAAACCTTCCATATCGAAATTCAATTTACCCAAAAGAACTTCGCAGCCGAGAACGAAAACCATCATGTAGCGCTTCCAGTTGTCGACGCTGGAATCTAGCGATAGTTTCTTCGTCAACAACTCGTACTTTTTAGCCATCATCTTCGTATCGGAATATTGCGTCATTTCGGGTATTTGAGCGTTCGGGTGCATACGTTTCAGAACTTCGTATTGAAAGTAGAGATCGTTTCGTTCCTTTATCGCCTCGTCGTCATCGGCCGTCGGGTACTTGAAGCCGTTAGTGTCCGATTTAAATTTCGGATCTTTCGCTTTCAGTTCGCTCAACGTCGGCGGCGCGTCCGATACGCCCGTGTCGTCGCCGATAGCGCCGTACTTTTCGACGATTTCTCTAGCCGCCGACGATACGGCCGGCGCGGATCGCGGCGATTTACTCGGCGGCGGCTGAGTAGGCGGCGATTCTCTCGACGGAGTAGGAGGCGGCGGAGGAGGCGCCGAATTATTATTTTGATGATGATCGGACGAGTCGGTATCGTCGTCGTCGGACGATTTATTATTATTGTTGGTGGTGGCGTTTTCGACCTTCGGTACGTAATCTTTGTTCCTAAACTCGGGCTTTACTTTGAATTTATTTTCCAACAATTCCAAGTAGAGAATCGGCATACGTTTAAAGCCGCTCGCTTCCTTCTTTTCCCGCCGTTGCGGCTGTTGAGATAGCGGTACTTTAACAATATTGAACATCGTATTTTTTATTCTTTCAGTTATACGTAATGCGCATAACGCGCCCGTTATTATCGTAACCGTAAAGCGATTTGGCGTCGTTCAACGTCATGATCGGTTTCGAGTAACGAACGTTGACGTAGTTGTGAGCGTCGACGAGAAACTTGAAGAGTTTTTCGCGCGTCGATACCACGTCGTTTAAATCGGCGTTCTTTACGTACGCGTAAAAGTGTTCGCGGCAAGGGCTGCCGCACGGTATGAGGAGCGGAAAGTTGACGAGTAACGATTTCATCCCGTTCTTGGTCCACGGCGTCGGATTTTCCGGATATGCCGCGGCGCCGGCGTGTAGCGTAAACCAAAAGGCCGGTCCGAAGACGTTCGGATCGAAAATCGATCCGACGAACGATCTATTAACGTCCATCGTCAACGGACGGCGCATCAACTCGTTAGCGACGGAATACATTTTTTTTCTTTTTCTACGTGAAAATGTTATCGTACGACGACGTAAGGTATTTACCGCGAGATCCGGCGATGATGGCCGTTCACGCGCCTCCCAGTCAAGCCGAAAGCGATATGATCAATCAGATAATGTACGATCACCAGATGATGGCGGCCGCTTCCGCGGATCACGGTTTGGCCGCGGCGGTTAGACGTCTGCTCATACCGGCCATTTTATTCTTCGTCATGGGACTCAAGTGGACGGACGATATGCTCAGAAACCTTTTTCCGACGACGTCCGGCATGTCGCTACTACTCAAGACGGGCATCTTCCTCGCTCTTCTCTTTATCGCCGACATCGTAGGTCTGATGTAAAAAAAAAGGCGGATATTATAGTCTTCTTTTGTAAAAAAAGCAAATCAATAAAAATGAGCGTTAAATTTTGGACAGAAGATATTCGCGCCTTATATCAAAGCTTCGACGTTCTACCTAATCACGGTACGATACCGGAGCGGTACAACGCGCTCACCAGATTATCGTTGATCGTTTCGATCGTCGTCGCCGTATTCGATCCTCGCGTCGGCGTCATACTGGCGGCCCTATCGCTCGTCGTCATCGTCGCGGCGTTCAATAGCGGTTCGTGTCAGACGGCTAAATGCGAAACGTTTTGCGAACTGCCGGCGATGGTTTCCGGCGAATGCGGCTCGTCCGAGAAAAAAAAAGCCCCGTTCCGATAGCGATGTCCGGTACGGATTGTTGTCCGCTGTTGTTCTGTAACGACGAAACGCCGTTGGAACCTACGTGCGAGTACGCGTCGCCGAATCAGATGCTAGTCGGCGGTCCGAATCCGAAGACCTACATTCCGCCGATCGTCGCGGCCCCTTCTCACGCGTTGGACGAATGGAAAGCGACGCGACTGGTAACGCACAGCGCGCTAAACGCGTCGACGAATTTCGACGTTTATTCGAGCGGTTACGAAGGTCGTTGCTATCAGTCGGGACCGATCGGTTATAGCGGCGACGATTACGAGCGTTTTAGGATGGCGCCGGACCCGCCGGAGCGATGCACCGGTCCGATCGACCGAATGGATCGAGTACTGACGCAGACGATTCAACCGAACGTCTACCAACGGACGCGAATCGACGAACCGATCAATTCGCTCATCGGTATATCGTTACAGAAACAATTCGATCCGATGATTATCGACGAACGGAACGGATGCGTCGACTCTTTCGTCAATTACGTGACGACGGCCGGCGACGAAAAGTTACGACTTCCGCCGATACACGATCCGACCGGACGAGGACCGCATCAACCGGCGCCGCCGTCTCCCGATCAAAACGGCGACGGAGGAGGAGGAGGCGGAGGACTACTCGGCGGTATTACATCGGGCGGCGGACTACTCGGCGGTTCGATATTTAACGGCGCGCCGTTCGGACTAGCGCGTCAACCGGACGTTTCGTGGCACCCGTTACGCGAAGATTTCAACGACGATTTCGATTCGAATTTAAACGCGACGCTGACGAGTATCAATCGAAATTCTAAAGACTTTATCAACGCCGACGAGACGACGGATCGGGTCGACTACGTACCGCGTAAGGAACTCTGCTCGCGCGCCGTCGGCGGTTGCGGTCGGAATACGGAAAATAAATTCTATACTCTGAATCAAATCGTCGCCGACGAAAAGAAGTACAAGAATACGGATTATATATTCCGTCAGAACGAATCGAACGTGTACGATCCGCGCTTCTTCGGCTACGGTCCTTCCGATAGGGGTTACGTCGAAAAGACGACCGGTCAGCCGCGATGGTTCTACGACGACATCGACGCCGTCAAGATGCCAAACTTTATCGCCCGCTCTAACGTCGACGTATTTCCGTGGGCGCAACAGTACGGTACGGACGTCGGCGAATACGCGGGAGACGGTTACAAGCAGTTGGCGAACGACGCGTTTCTCAACGATACGCTCAAGTTTAGAACCGAACTGCAGGAACGTCTAATGCGTAAGCGTAACGCCGAAATGTGGCAACAGAGAGTGGCGCCGATAACGACGATGCGCCGATAATTAAAAAAAAACCTTAAAAAAAAATCATGTTGAGCGAAAATGAACGGAACAACGGCGTAGAACGTCCGACGACGCCGTACGTCACCGGATTCGTGATACCGACGAAATCCGCCTACACGTACTGCGACGCTTCGTGTTCCAATCCGCCGTACTACTCGATGTGTAAATTCCCGACGCTACCTCGAGAACCGGTGTACGGCCCCGTAGATGCGCCGATACTGGTATCGGCGGCGATCGCCGGCGATGATCGTCGAGTCGTCGCCGCGAAATGCGAAAGCGGATTATGCGTAGGACGCGATATTTGGACGAAAGGTTGGTAGTAATTTTTCCAATCTTACAATTTTGTGGATTGGAAAAAAACAACGCGCGTTTAAAATCCGCTATATCTCTTGGAACAATTAGACCTGTAGCCGAGATCGAGCGACGAGTATTTGCGCAACGTTTCGGCGTTTTGCGCCATCGCGTTCGCGTACGCGTTCTCGCCGCATCGGGGGTAGAGCGACGAGCCGAACTGATAACCGAAATTACCCGTTACCCTATTGATGTCGCGTAAATCGCTTACCGCCTTCATCTCGTTCCATTGAGTCATCGTCTGCGGTTCGCCGCTCATACCGCACTGACTACCGCCGTAGAATTCTCCGTCGATACCGCCGGCCGAAAGATTAATATATTCGACGTAACGCGGTCGTTGATAATTCTCGACGAAAATTCGATCTTCGGCGCTATTACAGCCGGCCGTTTTGGTGTTGTACGAATCCGGACAGACGGGTCGTCCGGCGCTATCGTAACCGTTCCATACCGGGCATACCATATTGCCCGGATTTAAAAACCTATCGCTGTACATTTTATTCGCGTAAGCCGTATCCACCTTACACGTACGAATCGATCCTTCGAGACTGATATTACCTGCCATTTTTGAAGTCTTTTAAATTTTTATAACTGAGGTTTTTTAAATCACAAATGGATGTCCTGAACAATCTACTCGACGAATCGCCGATCGACGAATCGCCGACTTTTAGCGCTACTACTACCGACTGCCCGCACGACGATCGCGTTTACGAATCGGAAACCGGACGGGTAACGTGCCTCATCTGTTCCGAACTACTCGACGAACATTATCTGGTAAATTTTTCGACGACATCCAACGAGCATCCGAGAGCTGGTGGATCTTCGCGTCCGATTCAACACGTATCGCAATCGGGCGGTACGGAAAAGTTCGCGACCAGAGCGCGTCCGCAAAGTCGCGCCGTCATTTCCGACAACGTCGTACTGTCGACGATACCGTCGTATATACCGGTAAATACGAAAAAGTTGGCGTTGCGTATCTTTAACGCCGTTACGGATAATAAGATTTTTCGAAATTCGTTCAAGAAGGCCATCCTACTCGCGTGCGTTCATCGCGCCGCCGTACTGACGAACGTCTCGTTCTTTATCGACGACATTCTCAACGCGTTCGGCATCAACAAGCACGACGCGAATCGGGGCATCAGTTACGTATCGAATAATCTGATCGACCGAGCGGACGATTTCGAAATACCCTACTGTTCGGACGATATTTACATTTCGTCCATTCTCATTACCGTCGGACTGCGCGACGCGATCGGTGCCGTAACGAAACTGTTTACGATCGTCAGAGAGAAATCGACGCTGTTGAATACCTCTCATTACAAATCGGTCGTCTTTAGTTGCGTCTACTATTTCATTCACGTCAACGACGTGGACATTTCGCTCGATACGCTCGTCGAGCGGTGCGGTATCGCGAAGACGACGTTGCTCAAGAAATTCGCCGTCGTCGATACGACGATCGTTCGACACGTCGCCGCCGACGTTTTCTACCAGGCGTTAAAACGAGGAGGAGGAGGAGGAGAAGGAGGAGAAAATCGTCTCCGTTCGATCAGCTCCTCGTTACCCGTCGTCGTGACGTTGGGAGAAGGTCGATTAATCGGCGTAAATAAATGTCATAACGATAAACCTCTACCGATCGATCGCGTCACGAACGTGTACGAATGGAATTTTCTGACGGACGGCGTCGAGTACGTCGACGACGCGACCGGTCAGTCGGTTTGTCGTCTAGAATATCGTTACGTACCGCGAACGATAAACGATAGCGTCAAGAGAATCAAGAGGATAGCGCTCGTCGACGTTTCGTCCGATACGGAATCCGATCTACTTATCGGCGCGATTAAAAGGATTTAAAAGAAAAAGCGATAGGCTCCGCCGATAATCGCGCGGAAAGCGGTCGTATCGAATTCGGCGCGATCGCGCGTCAGTTCTTCGCCGGTCGTCGTCTCCGTTCGTCGTTCGCCGCTATCGGTAAATGTGAAAAACTCGTAATCCGGATTGATCATTTTTAAAATGTCGATCGGTTTCAGGTAGGAGAAGGCGTCGCGAAATAACGGTTTCATGAGACGTAGATAGACGTCGTCGCGATCGTGAACGCCGCGATAAACCCACGCTAAAAGTAAAGATCTGAAACGCTCCTCGTCGCCGGAGCGATTGATTTCGTCGACGCGAGCCGCCCACCGCTTTTCCAGTTCGGCGTTTTCCTCTCCGTTAGCGTCGATAAATATGTCATTAAATAATTCGTCGTCGTCGTTTCTGTTGATCATCGTGATAATATTTACTTTACTCGTGTTCTTAACAAGTAAAGTAAATTTTTTTATCAACCTCTCGCGAGTTTTTTTAATAATAACGGTACCTAATGGGTTTCTTGCACTTCGCAGATCTGGAGCGGGATGTGCGTATACAACGTCTATGTCGTTTAGGCGATTTCACTCTGACTAGCCGATAAACGGCTTTACTTCTACTTCTCGATCGTGGCATTTTTTCTTTGTATAAAGGATTTTTTTTTCACGCTGCGACAAAACTTTTAAGACTTGCTCTTCTTTTTCCGATAAGTATATCGGATTGGTAGAGCGCACGCGTATCGCTTACACGAACGGGATCGTACGCATCTCCGACCTTTAGGCGAACGCCTCTTGCGAGATCGAGATTTCGATCTCTTCCTCTTCGCCGGAGGCGGATCGGCGAGCGTGAACCTTGTATTGGGATCGTCTAACCATTTAGGATCTTTTCTGGGCATTCTCGATTTTTTAAAGCGAGAGATTTAATTTTTTAAATTTTTAACCGCGTCGAAGAGGGCTTCGGCGGCGCCTAAACGGCGATCCGCGACGCATAGGACTGCGTCGTGGACTGCGTCGGCCGCGCTGAGGACTACGTCCGGGACTACGTTTGGCGCTTCTAGATCGGCGCCGTACTGGACTGCGTCGTGGACTGCGTCGTGGACTTCGCCGAGATTTAGGCGATCTGGTAAGACGGCTTCTGGAGCCGCTTCTACTTCTCGATCTAAGGGTTGTCATTTTCTTTTATCGTCGGATATTTTTTTTTCCTTCCTCGCCGCTTTTCAGTAAGCGCTCAATTTCATTCTTTCCTCTCCGCTTCCCATCATCTTGTAAATTATACCGGCGACGATGAGACCGAGAACTATACCGATAACGCTTCCGATCATCGCCTGACCGTACATTTTGCCGACGTAGTAGCCGGCGAATCCCATGACGATGATGAAGATGGCGTATAACACCATTTGAATCTCGATAGATATTCCTGCCATTACTATTTTGTAACGTTTGGAAAAAAATTATTGACACAACGCGCCGACGTATTTTTGACAACAATTGCCGGCGCCGTACCCGTACGCTTTACCTATCTGAAAATAAGGTCGACCGGTATTACAGTCGGGCGGTCCGTGCATCAGCGTATCGTAACCGGGCGCCGAATACGACGGCACTACGTAATAACCGCTAACCGTAGTGAGCGGTACCGGTGGACGGATTCCTCTAAAGCCGGCGGCGTAAGCGCCTAATCTGGCGTAATTTCCTACGCACGGTCCGCACGCGTTCATATCGCTATTTAATTGTCTACTACACATTTTTTTAGAGTTATAATTTTATAAATTCACGCATTATTCGGTCACCGCGGAAAACGACGGAGGATGGCCGGTAGTAAGCGTTCGTCGAATAATCGACGTAGATTCGCGCCGATCCGTTCGGACATGTCGGCGAGACGACGTACGGCGGATACTTTTTCGGCGTAAATTTCGTCCGATACGGATTCCATTCGACACGCCGAAGAAGAAGAAAAAGCGGAATCGTCGTCGATCGTAATCTCGTCGATCGTAATCTCGTCGCCGTCGATCGAATCCGAATCCGGCGGCGGCGGTAGAGCGTTTTCGATCCGGCGCGAAATTGTCCAAAATGCGGCGTCCAGTTTCTGAGAGATTACGTCGTTTTCTGAAATCTGATAATCTAAACGATCGCCCCGTTCGTAGCACGAATCGCCGACGCGAAGCGGTTGGAATTCGCCCGAACCGTCGACGACGATATCGTCCGAATTCGTCGCGTTGATCCGCGCATCGCGGATCGTAGAGGAGGAGGAGTTGTGAAAAAAACGCGATACGATGTAAAGATTCGGTAAGACGAAATCGTCGACGAGAACGTCGAGACGTCTCGAAATATCGCCGACGATACCGAAACTCGTTCGTAAAACGTACAATTTATTTTCGTAGTTACCCGTCAAAGCCGGGGCCCATGAGGAGGAATCGCTGGAATCGCCGGCGACGTACAGCGCGTACTTGAGCGGTATTAAATTGACGGCGACGCGTTTACCGATCGCGACGAAAGCGTCGTCGATTCGACGCATCGATCGCGCTAAACTTTTCGTCGTATTATCGTAATTTACGAATTCGGCGTTGACGTAGTAATCCAAACAATCTCCGAATTGAGAATAACACGTTCGCGGCGATAAACCGGAAAGCCGATTATTAATGGAACGATCGCGTATCGGATTCGCGGCACCTACGATCATCGAGGAGGAGGAGGCGTCGAACGCCAGGAAATAGAAAATTGTAATCATCAGCATGGTTTTTTTTTTTCCATATATTTCGATTATAATTTTCGACGCCTTTCCCGTCCGCCGCCGCCGCCGTCGCGAATTTAATTTATCTCGATTTATAAAAAAATGGCATCCGGCTCAAATATAACATCGGGATTTATAGATCTCGCAACGTTCGACGAAATCGAGAAATATCAATACGGGAGTAATCAAGCCTTCGCGTATTTCGTTCGAGAAACTCGCAAGTCCACCTGGTTCACTCAGGTCCCCGTACTTCTTTCTCGATCAACCGGGTCACCGGACTTTGGTCAAACATGGTCCGTCAATATTTCGCGCGCCGGCGATTACCTGTTGCACGTGTGGTTGCGCCTCACGCTTCCTCAAATCGAAGTATTGCCCGGCAACGCGTTCGGTAATATCGCCACCAGTCAGGGAGCGCTGAGTTGGTGTAAGAACTTTATGCACAATCTAGTCGAGAGTTGCACGATTACGTTTAACGACCTGATCGCCGAACAGTTCGATACGTATTTCCTAGACTTTTGGTCCGCCTTTACCGTCGTCCAGAGTAAGCGATTCGGCTACGATAACATGATCGGCAACTTTGACGATCTCGTTAATCCTCACATCGCCGGAGATCCCATCCCATCGAGAACGCTCAATCTCCCTCTACCATTCTTCTTTACCCGCGACAGCGGCGTGGCGCTCCCAACCGCCGCCCTGCCTTACAACGATATGAAAATCAATTTCCAATTTAGAAACTGGCAGGATCTGCTCATCCTATCTCAGACCGTCCCTCCGACCACCATTACACCCACCGCCAACGTCGCCGCCGATTTCTTCCGCGTACCTATCGTACCTACCGATATCGCCGCCGCTCCCGTCATCACCAACGTCCAAGTATGGGCCAATTACGCAATCTGCTCCAACGAGGAGCGTAAACGTATGGCCTGTTCTCCGCGCGATATCCTCATCGAGCAGACTCAATCGGCTCCACGACAGACGTTCGCGCCCGCTACCGCTCCCAATCCCCGTTACGACATTCGATTCTCGCACGCCATCAAAGCGCTATTCTTCGGCGTTCGCAATACCAGCTTTCAGAATATTAGAAGTAATTACACGTCCGCCAGTCCCGTCGGCGGTCCTCAGGTTATCAACTATCAGACCGGATTGGACGACGATCCTATCATCACTACCAGCCTGGTGTACGAAAATACGAATCGTCTGGCCGAAATGGGATCCGACTACTTTTCGCTCGTCAACCCCTTCTATCACGCTCCCGCGATCTACACCGAAACCGGGTACCATCTCTACTCTTACTCTCTCAATTTTTACGAATTGGATCCTCTCGGATCTACAAATTTCGGCAAACTGACCAACGTCAGCTTCGCGCCAAGCGCGTCCGCTTCCGCCATAATCGGCGCGAACGGAACCGGAGCCGCGCGATCCGGCGTTTCTTTCCCGCAGACTTACGAGTTTTTCGTAATCGGCGTCAACAACAATATTATCCGCATATCAGGAGGCGCTCTCGGCTTCCCAGTCTTGTAAACAACGAAAAAAACTACAAAATTCTTAATCCCCCTAAAGGAGGATTTAGAATTTTTTTGGTAATTTTTTTATTTTTTTTATTTTTTTTTTGTTCTTTACGCAAAGTCTTTTTTATGCGCAAGAGAGATGAGAACGATACGATAGGTTTAGTTCGTCGCACATTTTCATTTCCCGTTTGTTGATGGGTCTGATTACGCCGTCTTCGTCCAACGTTCCGACGATAGTGTTCCAGTCGCCGTAGACGAATTTCGTTTCCACGTCGTAAACGTTATCGTACTCGTCTTTAGCTTTCGTCTTGTTACACTTTTCGCACGCCATTACCGCCGTCAAATCCGAATGTTCGGGACAGTTGTTTTGTTGTTGCGAAAGAGGTTCAACCTCCTCTTCAGTCAACATCGGTTCTGACGGTTGTTCTTCGGACGGTATGCTTAATTTCTCCAACATTTCAATCAGTTTTTCTTTCGAATCCGAAAGTTCGATCGGAATATTCTTCAGACCGCACTTGATGCGTAGAGTAGTCAGGTTTTCCGATTTCAAATCGTTGCACCGCTCTTCTTCTCCGTCGCGCTTTTTCATCAACCAACCGATCATTTCGGTTTTCGTACTTTTACTCTTGACGGGAATGGATTTCGTAACGCACAATTCTTTTAATTGCGCGATGGATAAACGCTGACATTCTTCGGCGTCGGCATCGTTCGATTTAATTTTTTTAATTATCGCGTCGCAATCCGCTAAAGCGTCTATAGGTCGCTTTTTAGCCTTTTTTTCCGACGAGGAAGACGTCCGTTTCTTTTCGGCTGGTTCTTTCTTTTCGGTCGGTTCTTTCTTTTCGGCGGTCGGTTCTTTCTTCTTTTCGGCGGCGGTCGTTTCGCCGAGTAGTTTAGCCCAACAATCGGACAATTCGTTAACGTCGATAGAGAATTTTTCCGCCACGATAGGCAGGAATTTCTCGCGAATAGTCGCGTCGATTATACGTTTAATACTATCGGTCGTATCCATCATTTTTTTAAAGAGTTGGTTATAATCATATTCCGTGTACGGCTAATCGAAAATTCAAAAATCCATCGGTAGATTATATTTCAAACCGCGCGATTTACATTCTTCCATATCGATGGACGTTAGAGGCTCTACTACTTCGCCTTTCTTTACGCCGATGACGGCCATATTCTCGTCGAACGCGAAATCTGAAACGTCGCGATCGGATTCTCCGCGTTTAATCTTTTTCGACACGTTCGTACTTTCCGACGGCCTCTTCTTCTTGTCGTGTTTGTTGAAAATTGAAATTTTAGTATCCGCCCGTTGTTTCTTCTCGATCGGCGCCGATCCGCCCTCGAAATATTTGACGATATTATCCACCAGATTCTTTTTCGTTCCCGTACTTTTGATGCGCATCGTACGACATAGATTTTGTAATTCGCAAAGTTTCATCGCCATATATTCCGATTCGGTTTTGGCTATATGTTCGATCGGCGATTCTTTCTCGATCGCCGATTCTTCATCGATCGGCGATTCGTACCCCCCTCCTTCGGCGTCCGAACAGTCCATGATGCGCATCACCTCGTCGTGATTAATTTCGTTAACGTCGACGATGGATTTTTTTTTTTGATTCAAGATTTGATCGAAGAAATCGATCGTAGCCTTTTTAAACGCCTCCTCGGACGGTTCAACGCGGAGGTTCTTCCACGCGAACGGTACGTAGCGTTTGACGATTAGATCGCTAACGACGCGATCGACAATTTCTTTTACCATAGCATTCATCTTGTCGCGATTGTTACTTTAAGCGTATATATACATATAATTAGACTTTGGCGAAATCAAAAATTCGCCCTATAACCGCATTAAACCGGCCCAATAGTTTGTACGCCAATTCGGTCGATCGTAAAGTATTTTCGTTCCGGACAGTACCCGTCCGACGAATTCTTCTCGATCGACGTTCAACTCGCCGGCCATATCGTCGTACGCGCCGCTCAAAACCGATTCGGCGCGCGCGATCGTCTCGGGCGACGGCGGCGTGAGATCGAACGTCTTTACGTATCTATAGATACTATCGATTTCTCTCTTGTCGCCCTCGTAGTTTACCCGATATTCGTACGAGATGAGCGGCCAAATGACCGAGTCGAACGCGTCCTTCCTCTTAACGCCGGCGTCTCGAATAATCGCGACGTCTTGAGCGTTGAGCGGTTTCAAATCGCTGAGCGGTACGACGAATTGAGCGTCGTTGTAGTAGACGCGTAGTACGTCTCGAATGGAAATCGATTTCATCATACTCATCGTATTGACGAAATCGTTGACGCGTTTGTACAACCAGACGCGGTAGACGCCGCTATCGCTCACGTATCGAAATTTATCGACGACCCGTTGATCGCTCAAGTCGGCGACGTTCGTTCTCATTCGATAGTCCATCAACATTACGCCGAGTAGATTGTTGCGTCGAAACAGTTCTACGTTTTCCATATCTTTCGATAGCGGTATCGTTCCGGTACCGAGAACGGGATCGTTCCGATCCTGCCATACGATTTCCGTATTGAGGAGCGTAAAGTAGAGTAGGGTTTGAAGCGATTCGTATTCGTAGAATTTCTCGACGAGAGCGACGCGACAATTCTCGGCGACTGTTTTAAAGATGTACTCGGCGAGTAGTTCGTAATATTTCCACTCGAGATCTTTTTCCGTCGCGTAGCCGCTGTTGGCGTGTAGGCGGGCGGCGTACCCGTTACTCTCGCCGCCCGTAACGTAATTCAACGTCGCCGTATACGCGTACGCCACCGGACTGGACCACGTCGCGCCGTCCAGCGTAAAATCGGCGACGTGCCACGCGAGTAGAGGATCGTCGCCGTCCAATTCGACGACGTTCGCAGCCGTCACCGGATCTCGAGCTCGCCTCAATTCGTCGTCCTCCTCTTTCAATTTCCTAAAGTAGTCGTCGCGCGATACGATGACGACGTCCGGCGGCGGTTCGCGCATCCGACTCACCACCTCGTCGTTCAACTGATCGCGCAAGTAGGCGTTGTACAACGAATCCTTATAACGATCTACGGTCGCTTCGCGTCCCATCTGTTGAGCTTTCGCCAATCCGTACTTGTCGATCGGTACTTCGGGATAGTAGACGGAAAGTATATGATCTAAATAGACGGAAAGTAGTTCGTCTTTGAAGCGCTGTATCGCTCGATAGTACAATTCCAATTTAAATTTCCTCTTCAATACGGGTACTATCTGATCGACGTTATTGTCGAGACGCGCGATAACGTCCGACTGATCGGCGTCATCGTCGCCGCCGACGGCTTTGTGGAGTTTCGTGAGAAAATCGTAATCGGCGTTCGCCGACGTGATGTAATTCGGATCGCGAATCAACTGCCGTTCGACGCGATTAATCGTTCGCGTCAGTTCCTTTCTATCGATGAGACCGCGTCGCAGGTCGTAAAAGTATTCGCCGCGCATCGAGTTGAGAGCGTCGACGGCGATATTCGTCGTCGGAAACATTCCGGACGCCGCCGTACCCGTCTTGACGACGAAAATGACGTCGTTACCGTGCGCGCGATATCGTCGCGCCAATTCTTCGTCGCCGACGATTCGCGCTTTGAGCGATTTTTCGATCGATCGTTTCATAACGTTCCGTTCGAGTTTCCAAAGTTCTTCGCGCGCCGTACCGTACGGGTTATCGTAAGCGCCGTCGATCGCGATCTTGCGCATATTCGAGATCCATTCCGGATAGGGGAGGAGATTGGCGTAGACGTATTCCGAAACGGTAAGCCACGAAACGTCGTTGATCGTAAACGGTAATCGGGCGTTGTTACTCAACGTTCCGAACGGTTCAGTCTTCGGAGAATATATGGATATCATTTTTTTTCTATTTCTCTTACGCCTTTTATATCGGCGATAAAGACGTTACGAAAAAAAAGAATTTTTCGTATACGTTCTTTTTAAACGCCGTTCTTTTTAAATTTTTTTTTCTAACGTATACGCGAACAGTTTTTTTTTTACTCGTCTACGCGAACGTACTTTTTAACGATACCGCCGTGTCGGCGATACTCTTGACACCGTCCTTCGAAATGTCTCCTGAGCGGCGGGAAATTATCGACGACGTCGAGTACGTACGGTTCCGTATCTTCGCGTCGCATGCAACGTCCGAGAAACTGAACGAAATAGTTCTTGACGTCGGCGGCGATGCATAGGGAGTTGATCGGTTTGTGATCGAAACCGACGCCGATTTTGAGCGTCGTACCGATCAGAACGTCGCACTCTTTATCGAAAACGCGTTGACTTCGAACGAGCGTCGCGCACTTGACGTCCCCTTCGAACATCGACATCAGAGCGTCCGCTTGCGCTACGCGTTTGACGAGAATCATCCAAACGCGTTTATCGCGTCGAACGCTACGCGTAACGATGTCGACGATTAGTCGGTTACGATCGGCGTCCGCGGCCTGAGACGATAGGACGGCGTTCCAATCTACTCCTTTCGGCGTTACGATAATTTCCGGAACGAAATTCGTCTCGACGTAATCGACGACGTGTCGACGATTTAGCGTATTACCGATCGCGTCTTTGCCGAAAAACCAACCGATCGCTTTATGGTACTCGTCGAATCTGTACGGCGTCGCCGATAGGGCCATGACGTAGCGCGGCGTAAATTGAAAAAAAGCTTTGGAAATCTCTCGCGTTACCATCTGGTGGACTTCATCGACGATGAGCGTACCGATCGTCGACCAGAAATCTCGATTTCGTTTCGACACGTTGACGGCGTTGACGATGTACACGTCGTAATCCTCCTCATCCGCCTCTTCCGCCGCCGCCGCGAAAGTATCGGGCGATAGAAATTTACACCGAGCCGTGGTAAACGTCTTTATCGATTCCATCCACTGATCGACGAGCATGATTCTATTGACGAGGATACACGTCTTGAGTTTAGCGTCGCACGCCATCTTGAGCGTCATTATCGTTTTACCGAAACCCATATGCGGGTAGATGACGATATGCCCTTTATTGCGTTTTAATTTCTCGTAACATTCGCTCACCATCCTCTCCTGTTCGGCTCTCAGACTACCGACGAAATTCATTCCGTCGCGTCGTCCGTACGACGTTTTTTTATTATCGGCCAACTCGAACGTATCGTGCGCGAACGCGAACGGCAAGTACAGATCGTCTCCCTCCAACGAGTAACATCCGTCCGCCTCCGCGCTCGTCGTTTTATACCGCTTATTCCTTTGCGCCGGCGGATAGGACGGCGCTTTAGGCGCGCCGTATCGATTCGTACGCTCGTTCATTTCTTCGGCGTTATCGGCTCGATCGTACGAAAGATTCTTATCCACGTACTCTTTATCGCGCGTCGTCAAATCTTTTAAATTTAAACGTACAGACATTACGATGCTTTCGTCGGACGTTCTTATGAACGCCGCTCGTATAAGTCAATTGTCGATTTAAAGAAAAAAAATGTCCGTCGTATATCCGTACTTTATCGAAAAGGGAAAGATGGAAACTGACCCGGTAAAACGAAAATTTCTCTTCAATCTGGGCATCGGTTTGGGAGCGCTGACGCGTCGTTCGAACGACGAAAAGCGGGACGCGATCGTCGTCGCCGATAATCGGAAAAAAGAATTTATCATACCGAGCGAAACGGACGCGTCGGTTACGGCGTCGACCGACGACATCTTCTACATGTTTTGGACGAAAGAATTCGTCGAACTGAGCGATTCGATCAGGAACGCGAAAAGTTCGTGGATCAACATGAAGAAGAAGGAGCGTTTGAGATTAGTCGACGAATACGTCTCCTCGGCGGCGGCGGCGGCCGGCGATAACCGGACGCGCGAACGGGTGGACGCCGTACGAGCGGCGATCAGTATGGCCCTACTATTGAAACTCGTTTCGCACAAGGATATCGAATACCAAGACTTTAAAGTTACCGACATTAAAACTACCGATCTGTTCGGCGTGCGCCTCTAAACCTTCCGACCTCTTTGCGCGTCCATCCAAGTGAAAGCGTAACGTAAAAGATCTACTTCGCGAACGCTATCGCTTTCGCGTAGGGCTTCGACGTGACCGCGTAACGCTTCGCGATCGATCTCGGTAAAGTTTGACGCGTACGTGACGTCGAACGCCAGAACGTACGCCGTCGGATTTTTATACTGGACGTTCTCAAACTCTTCGATTAGACGTAGAGCGCTTTCGAGTTTATCCAGATCGAAACTGACGGCGCCTTCGTCGATGTACCGCCGTCCGATCGCGTCGACGTAAATGTAAAATCTATACAACGGATTTTTCAACAGTTCGTCTTTACGACCTTTAGCGCGAATCTTTGACATTATTCGTTTACCTTCGTCGCGTTCGAATCGGCCTTGATAGACGGCTCGCGGATCGTCCAAAAAAATCTGTTCCTCCGGTTCCCAATATTCCTCCTCCTCTTGTTCCATTTTCTATTTCTATTACGCCATAAAGTCGACGACGAGGTGCATCAATCGGTCGACGTCCAACGTATACTTTTTACCCTGACCGTCGGCGATCACTTCTTTGATTATCGCGATAAATTCCTTCACCTGTTTACGAACGGCGTCGCCGACGATGAATTTCGACGATTCCGCGGAGGAGGAATCGTCCGTCTCCATCGCGGCGTCGCCGCCTTCTTCGTCGATGTACTCTTCGACGAAATCGATGAGCATCTTTAAATCTTTCGCGTCCGGTACTTGTCGCCGTTCGGCGGCGTTTACGATGCACTTTATCGCGCGAAGAGCCGATAGGAATTTCGCTTCGCGCTGTACGTGCGGTAGCGTGCAGATGGCTTCGATCAAATCTATAATATCTTTCGCCTTGTAACGACCTTCGCTGACGCCTTCGATGAGAATCTCTTTAATCTTGGCGCTTTCGTCCAACATCAGTATCGACTTGACGCTAATCTCCTCACCGCCGCCACCCTTTATTTCGTCGTTAAACTTTTCGGCTAGTTTCACGAACGTATCGAAATGCGCGAGAATATCTTCCAGAATCACGTTGCCGCGCATGCGACGTACGAGGCATCCGAAAACGCTATCCTCGCCGCCCAACATTTCGATCGCCGACGTCTCGTTCGGAATCGGTTTTTCGATTCCGTCCGGATACAGTCGATCGAAGACGACTTTAACGTCCTCCCAGAAACGCTCGACGACAGAGTCGGCGCCGAAATCGACGACGTTCTTGAAGAAGATGTAATCGCCGCGCGGTCCTCGATACGTCCACTCGCGAAACGATTTCGTCTCGTAGAAATCGGAATTTTTCGCGAGAAAATTCTTAAACGCCTGTACCTCTTTATCGCGAGCGACGTCGTCGCCGCGAATACGATCCAAATGTTTGACGTAATCTTTCAACTTTGGATATTTTCGTTTGATGCATCCCGAAGCCGATTGAAAAATACGTACAATGTCCTCGAAAACGTTCATTTTTTTATTCTTTTACCTCGCGTCAAACTTAATCGCGCGAATATATACCTCCTCTAATCCAATCTCATCACGGGCTCTTTATAACCGCACGTCAGTTTCGGTTGACTACAACAGGACGGTCCTTGAACGCTACAGCCGCAGACGTTCGACGGGACGGTATAGCTCATGTGGTACGGTCGGCCGACGAACGCTCTCGAGCAGGCGACTTTACTCATCACCTCCGGCGGAACGGTACTGCAGAACGCTCCGAGTTGAGGATTATCGCTGTACATGTAAGATCCTTCGGCGCATCTTTTCACGATGTCCGGTTCGAAAAGTCTTTGCGCGTACATCGTTCCGAGCGTCGCGTAATCGGCCGGGTAGGGATAATTTTCCTTTCTACCGTAGTAACAGTACAACGCTCCGGCCGCGATGACGACGAGCAGTACGATTATAATGACGACGTAAACATCCATTTTTGAATAATATTTATTATTATACACCGGCGATACTGTAGAAACGATAGTGATAATGACGAACTATATAGACACGATCAAAACGGAAATCGAAGTAAAACCGGAATACCTTTCGCCGGCGACTATACGCGACAAACTTTTGGAAACGCTTCGAAAGGAAAAAATCGGCAAGTATACGGCGCGCGACGGTCTGACCGTAGACGTAATTCGCCTCCTCGATATTATCGATTCCAGAATCAGTATGGCCGATAGTAAGATTTGGTTTACCGTCGATTACGAACGGGAGGTTTTCTTCCCGACGAAGGAAAAAGTACTGACCGGCGGACGGGTATTTAAGATTCTAAACGAAGGGATGTTCGTCGAAATGAAAGGATTTAAAACTTTTCTCACCGACGGACGCAAAATTGTAACGTCCTCGACGACGGAATACGTTTTCGACGAGTGCGGTTGTTCGTTCGCCGAAAACGATTACGTCGACGTCAATCTTCTCGATTGGAATTATCGAAACGGAACGCTCTACTGCGTCGGCAAACATTTGTGCGCGAAGGAAAAAAAGAAAAATTGAATTTTTATAACGTCCGATCGCCGGGCGCGGTTTTAATACGACGACGAAGAATGAATCGTGTCATAGATAACGTTAAATTAATGTTCAACCGACGGGGGTATATTAATCGCGACGACGACGACGAAAAAGAAAAAAAGATTTATCCGCACGCCGATATCCGATACGCCCTCAACTACCGCGACGGCGACGCGAACGTCGTCGCGTATTTCGTCAAAGGCGCTAAAATATCCATAGACGTCATCAAGAACGTGATTACGAAAATCGACGAAAACGTTAAACACGTATTTCTCATTTACGACAAGTGCCTAACGCCCGACGCGAAGAGCGCCGTATCGATCAACAAGATTTTCGTATTCGAATTATTTTCGTTCGACGAAATGTCTTACGACGTCATTTCGTTGTCGCGTTCGAGATATTCCAAATTCGACAAATCGTCCGAGACGATATTCAAAGAATGGAACAAATTACCGATCGTACTATCGACCGATCCGATATGCAAGTACTACGGATTTAAATCCGGCAATATTATTCTCATAAAGGACGAGGAGGATGAGGGTGAAGTGTCGTTGAGGAGATGCGTATAAAAAAAAGAAAAGAAAACTTTTTCGTAACGACGCGCGTCGTTACGAAAAAAAAACTTTTTACCCTCGAGCGTCCGCCGAGTAAGCGTTGAACGTCCACGACGCGGTGGAATTTAAACTGAAATCGCTGATCGTGATGGGCGCGCCTCCTTGAACGAACCTGAAATCTACGTCGACGGTGAATTTCTGATCGAAAGGACGACCGCCGAAAATGAGTTGCGCCGACGACGGGAACGTCGGATAGGCGTCGAACACTACCGGCGGTTCGTCTTTTCCGTTGACCGTCAACTGAAGCGTCGTAGCGTTCGATCGGCTCAAACGAATTTTGAGCGGAGCGGATTTCGTCGCGGTTCCGGCGTCGGCGATGTACACTTTGTAGATGGTATCCATCACGACGAGAAATAGCGAACGAGGCATCACTCCCGTCTTCGGATCGGCGCCTAATCGTCTAGTGTACATTCCGACGTACGGCGTCGCGGCGTGTTTCGTTTGTTGCGGTAAATTTAATCCGAAAATTATATTCAGATCGTGTTGAGGTTTATCCGTCGCCGGATCGTACTCGATCGTGAAACCGATCTCAAAGTCCGGATCGTTAAAGTAATCGCCGGCGTCCGGTAATCCGAGAAACCAACGACGTCCGTCAAACGCGTACGGTTTGGCCGATAGGATTACCCGACCGGGCGCCGTCGGCGGCAACGGTACGTTACCCGGACATGGCCATCGGGCGTCCGTCGACGCGTCGTTCGGATCGAAACGATAAAGCTGACCGTCGATTCGAACATCGCCCAAGCACCCTCTGTAGTTGTATATATCTCCCGAATTATCCTTATTCTGCGGCGTCCACATCGTCGCCGTTCGTCCGCCGATCTTTAGAGCGACGCTTTTAGTCGTCGACGGCGGCGCCGAAACCGTTTCCCACGTCAGCAACGGTCCGCCGTCGTACCAGAACTTTGAGTTTTTGTGATGAATAAGAACGCCGATCGCGTGGAAATTACCGTCGTGCAGATTATACACTTGCGCTCGAACGGCCGTTACGGGCGTTATTTTAGAACCGTTCACTTCGTACGTATAGTAGCAGAGTATTTGCGGACCTTGAGCGTTATCTCTCAAGTTGAAAAAGAACAACGCTTCGATGGGATTATCGGCGGCGTCGACGGTACACATAATCAACGATCCCCGTTGATTAGCCGGTTTCACCGTCACGTCGATCGAACGATCCGTACCTTTTAAATTTATCGACTGATTGATAAAGTATTGTCGACCGTTGAGCGCGATATGATTCGTAGGTCCGGGCGGATACCTAGGCGACGGTGTCGGCGGCGGAGGCGGTCGAGGTCCCGGGCGATAGTAATAATAGTAGTAGTAGAAAGCGCCGGCTAAAACGGCGGCGCCGAGTATGACGAACGTAATCGATCGCATGTTTTTTTTCTAGTATTTATAAATCAGACGCGCCCCTTACACGAACAAAATCAGTTCGGAATAACGATATTGTAGTAGTACTTGAACCAGAAATCTTTGGAAAAGTTTAACGTAAAATTGGAAAATGTCGCGGAATTGCAAGGTATTACGCGATCCAACATGAACGATTGTCCTCGAGGTCGACTGCCGAGCATTAGAGCCGCGCGATCTGGAAACGTCGCCGTATACGGATATTCGTATTGCCTGCCGTTTAAATTCAAACGTAACGTGTTCGGATTGATGCGATCGAGCCGTATACTGTACGGATATGCCTTTGTATAGTCTACACCGATCATACGCGTTATTTCCACTTCCTTTCCCGATAAATTCAGTACAAACGTTGTGGACATCGCCGTTTTGTAAACGGATCGCCGCGTGTAAATCATCAGGAATGATATGCCGGGAACGTGAGCGTCGATTTGAGGAGCGTTCAACGAACAAATCAACTGGTTCAAACTATCCGACGGTTTAACGTCACCCGGAGTTACGTACTGGAAATTAAGCGTCATAGAAAACTGAGGCTGATTGAACGCTATGCCGACGTTATCCAACGCGTAAAATTCGATTTCGCCGTTAATTTTCTGAGAGTCCATACGAACCGGCTGGTGATTGGGAGTAGGCGCCGGTAGCGGTACGAAATCGCAAGCTTTAGTCGTCATTAAGGATCGAGATAGCGTCGCCGGATCGGAAGTGTGCGGATTAAAGACGAACTGCTTATTATCTATCCATACGTTACTCAAACATCCTCGATAGTTGTGAAACGTAAAGTCGCCGCGCTTCCACTTGGCCGCCTGTATGCCGCCGATTTGAAGAGCGACCGTATCGACGGGCGATTGAGGAACGGATTTCTTACCCACAACTTTTCCGTCGTACGTAAACGTACAGACGGTCGGAGCGATGTCCAAATCGATCGCGTGATGATTACCGTCCGTCATATATCCCACCTCCGCTCCTAAAAAACCGACGATTTTATCCGAACTATCGTACGTCGCGTACATGAGTCGACAGACGCCCTTATCGCTGATGAGCGCGAATAAACATTCGATAATCTTACCGCCCTTTTCGATCGTGCTCAAGAACATCATTCCGTTCGGAACGTTCGCCGGTAAAATTTCGAAATGTATATGATGAGAATTTTTAAGATTCAGTTGTTCGTTCACGTAATACTCGCTACCGTTTAACGCCGTCGCGGACGCGAAATCCGTAGGTACGGGTTTCGGAGGCGGAGGTACGGGCGGCGTCGGTGGCGGCGGCGGTGGCGGCGGCGGCTTCGGCGGCGGTCCGGGCGGTGGAGGTGGTCCGGGCGGTGGTGGCGGCGGTGTCGGCGGCGGCTTTATCGGCGTCCACGGAATAGATCCGGACGGCCAGGGTTTCGGCGGTCCGGGAGTCGGTCCGGGCGGCGGCGGTCCGGGAGGAGTCGGTCCCGGTGGCGACGGTCCGGGCGGTTTGTAGTAATAGTAATAGTAGAATAAGGCGGCGGCGCCTACCAGGATAACTATGATCACTCGTGTATCCATTTTTTTTTCTTGACGAAACATATTTTAGCCGTGGACGTTACTAGCGTACGATCGGAACGTAACGGGAGCGCCGTTGAGAGAGAAATCTGTGATCGCTAAATTACCGCTCGGGTCGACGAGAATGTACTTGTCGGTAACGGTCATGCGTTGATCTAGCGGTTTAGATCCGATAATCAGTTGAGCGCCGGTCGGAAATAATTTGGAAAACTCGAACGTCACCGGCGATTTGGCGTCGTTGACGCTAAACGCCAACGATTTGCCGCCGCGAGTGAGACGAATTTTCGTCGGCGCGGACGTCACTACCGTCGTACCGGCTTGAGGGAAAGGAATTTCGACCGTATACGTTTTATCGATTACCTTCAAAACGAGTATTCGCGAAATGTAACCGGTGACGGCGAGACTTCGACGCGTGTACAACGCGATGGACGGTATCGTCGGCGCCGATTCGGTTTGTTGAGGTGTATTGACGCCGAAAAGGAAATCGAAATTACCTTTCGGATAATCGGTCGCCGGATCGTATTCGAACGTGAATCCGAAATCCAACGTCGGCGAATTGAACGCCGCTCCGACGTCGACGGCGCCGATAAAACTCTTACGACCGTCGAACAAGTATCGCGCTTTAGATAGGACGATCGGTTTCGCGTCGCCGATCGGGCGCGGTAGCGGTACGGCTCCGGACGGACACGGCGCGGCTCCGCTGCCGGCGACGGAAGGTACGAAACTATACCGCCTACCGTCGATTTTAATTTCGTTCAAACACCCTCTATAGTTGTACTGCTCTCCGGACGCCGACGCGTCGGGCGGCGTCCATACCGACGAGCTTCGTCCGCCGACGTGAAACGCCACCGTTTTCGTCGTCGACGGAGGCGCGACGACGCTCTCTTTCGTATCCAGCGAACGTCCGTCGTACCAGAATCTAGATCCGGTATGTTGAATAGTTAAACCGATCGAGTGATATCTACCGTCGTGTAAATCGCCGACTCGCGCCCTAACCGCCGATACTTGCGTGACGTTGGAACCTTTCGCCTGGTACGTGTCGTAGCATAGTACCTGCGGTCCTTGCGCGTCGTCGGCGTCGTTGTAGACGTACAACGCTTCGATCGGATTGTCGAACGAATCGACGGTGCAGAGAATCAACGAACCTTTCTGATTAGCCGGTTTTAGTTTCACGTCCAGCGTTCGAGAAACGCCTTTGAGGTCGAGAGAATCGTTGACGAAATAGACGCTACCGTTCAAACTCATTTCGACGGCGGGCGGTTCCGGCGGCGGAGGTTTCGGCTTCGGCGGCGGTGGTGGCGGTGGTTTCGGCTTCGGCGGTGGTGGTGGTGGTTTCGGCTTCGGTGGTGGCGGCGGAGGTTTCGGCTTCGGAGGCGGCGGTACCGGTATATCGGGACCGATCGGAGTCCACGGCGGTACCGGTGTATTCGGACCGATCGGAGTCCACGGCGGCGACGGTTTGGGCGGCGGCGACGGTTTCGGCGGCGGCTTCGGCTTATGTCCCGGGCGGTAATACTCGTAGTAGTAAAAGAAGCCGGCGACTGCTATAGCTAAAATGAACGCGATAACGATTCGATAATCCATTTTTTTTTTTCGTAACGAAAAATATCGTTACGAAAAAGTTTTTTTTTTATTCACACGATACGAGCGCTGGAGTAGAGCGAAAACTTGAACGTATCGATAAAATTCAATCTGAATCCGCCGAGCTTTACCGTCGAACACGGCGTCACCGAAGCGCTCTTGAACGTCTGCTCCTTCGGCTTACCGGCGAAGAGGAGTGGCGCGCCGTCCGGAAACGATCGCGAAGAGTACGGTATCTCGAAGAGTTTTTCGTTCAAAACGAAAACCAACGTGTCGTCTTTGACGCGATTCAATCTGACGGCGACTTTCACCGACTCGTCCATCCGATTATCGTTCAGAAGCGTAATTTTCGTTTCCTTACCGTTTACGTCCAACGAGACTTCTCTCGCGATGACGAGCGCGTTGCGATTGAAACGGCGCGTGTAGAGCGCGATGTACGGCGCGGCGTTCGGAACGTGAGCGTCGATCTGAGGCGCGTTCAACGAGAAAACCATCTTGTACGTATCGGACGGCGGATCTTCCTCGCCGGCTACGAATTCGAAATCGAACGAGAGCGCAAACTGATCGGCGTTAAACGCGGCGCCGACGTTATCCAACGCGAGAAATTTAAACTGACCGTCGATCGTGTACGATTCGCTCAGACTGATCGGAGAGGAATTCTTTTCGATCGGCGGTAACGGTACGAAATCGTCCGTCTTGGCCGGTATCGTCAAATCGATACCGGCGAGATCGCGGGGCGTGCCGGCGTAAAACTCGTACGGCCGATCGTCGACGTAGACATTTTTCAAACACCCTCTATAATTTCTGATCGTAAAATCGCCTCGCCGATGAATCGTCGTTCGAGTTCCGCCGATGAATAATCCGACCGTCATAGACATGGAACGCGGAACGTCCCGACTGGCGACCGCCTTTCCGTCGTACGTCAGGCGACATTCGGACGTCACGATCGCCAACTCGATAGAATGATAATTTCCGTCCGGCGGATACCCGATATCGGCGGCGACCATTCCGAGAAGTTTATCGCCCGAATAAGTGGCGTAAATCAATCTACCTTTACCGAAATCGTTGAGTAGAGCGAAAAGCGCCTCTACCAACTGACCGTCAGAGTCGACGGTGCAAAATAACATCATTCCGTTCGTAACGTTCGCCGGTTTAACGTCCACCCTCAGTTTACGATTATCGCCTTTGAGGTGTAACGATTCGTTGACGAAATACATTTCGCCGTTCATTCTCACCGTTTTACCGAAATCCGGCGGCGTAGGTTTCGGCGGTAACTTCGGTACCCAAGCTCTTCGCGGCGGCGTAAAAGGCGGCGGCGGATGATGAGGTACTGGAGGCGGTGGAGGCGGTGGCGGTGGAGGAACGGGTTTCGGTGGTGGCACGGGTTTAGGAGGAGGAACGGGTTTCGGCGGAACGGGTTTAGGAGGAACGGGTTTCGGCGGAATCGGCGGCGCCGGAGGCGGTACGGGTTTTTTCTTTTTTATCAATACGAGCGCGACGGCTAGGGCGCAACAACAGCAAACGACTATCGCGACAACTAGAGCGAGGAATAATGAAAAATTCATTTCTTTTCATTATTCTTTTTTTTTTCATCCAACGCGCACGGTTACATCTCCTATATACTACCTTAATAAAACATCATCCGACGGGCCGCGCTCAACTTCGGGGCCGGTACGAACGTTCCAGCTTTTATCGCCGTCGGCGGATCTCCTTCCATTCTCAACGCCGCCATCATTTGAGGCGGTATAGGTTTTAATTCTTTAAAAAATATTATCGCTAGAATAGCGAGTACGCTGATTATGATAATCAGTACGACGATTAGTATACTCAACACGGATATCATCTTCTTTTCTATTTTATTTGTAATTTCAATCCCATGCCCATTATCTGTTGGAAGAATAATTTCGTCGCGTACGGCATATTCTTTCGCGAAATGACGCTATCGCCTTCGCAACTCTTGCAGTACTCTCGAGACTGCGCGATAACGCCGCACGTCGAGCAGATGTTAATCTCGTACTTGTCGCTCTGATCGAACAGACACTCTTTTAGAATTCTCGTCGATCCGTGCGCCAACATGCAGTCGCGTTCCATTTCGCCGAATCGTAAACCGCCGTCGCGACTTCGACCGGCGACCGGTTGATGCGTTAGGGTATCCAACGGACCGGCTACTCGCGAGTGAATCTTATCGGCGACCATATGTTTGAGGCGTTGATAAAACGCCGGCGCCATAAATATCTTGGACGCGTATCGTTCGCCGGTCATACCCGAATGCAACGTCGACGCGTACGAATCCCAACCGAGTCGCTCCAAGTAGCCGTCCAGTTCCTCTTCGATATTCGGGTGCGCGAACGTCGTCGCGTCCGGAAACGTTCCGTCGACGCATCCGACGAGATTCAACGACATTTCGATCAACATATTGATCGTCATACGTGACGGTATGGCGTGCGGATTGATAATCAGATCTGGAACGATTCCCGTCTTCGGATCGAACGGCATATCCTCTTGCGCGAAAATCATTCCGCACGTACCCTTCTGAGCCGTCGACGACGCGAACTTGTCGCCCATCTCCGGTATTCTCGGTATTCTGACGCGTATCTTGATGACGCGAATGCCTTCGTTCGATAGCGTATCCAGAACGCTGTCCAGGTAACCTTCCTCGTCGTGTTTGATTACGACGGACGCGTCGGTCGTCTTCAAAACGCCTTTCGTCGCCGTCGACTTTGTGCACGTTTTACCGATAATGACGTCGCCTTGGCGTAACCAGATTTGCGGTTTGTACCGCACGATACCGTCCTCTCCGATGTACGAGTAGTTGTAGTCGCGCCGACGGTACTCGTATTTCGGCGCGCATATCGTCTCGAAATCGGCGTTACCTTTTTTCTTCTCCTCCTCGACGATCGTCTTGTAGGTGTGCGCCAGAAAAAGACCCCGATCGATGGAAGATTTATTGAGTATGACGCTGTCCTCCTGATTAAATCCGCAATGCGTCGAAATGGCGACGACGGGCATCGCGCCGTGGCTCATTTCGTTGAATTTAACGATCGGTATAATCGCGTTTCTCGTTATCGGACTTTGCGCGTAGTCGATGATATGAACGGACGTATCGTAGCGGCGTTGAAACGATTGAAACGGTACGCCGATCGCCTGCTTTCCCATGTTCGACTGATAGGCGTTACGCGGCGATTGACTATGGTTGGCGAACGGGATGACCGCCGCCATTATTCCCATGATCGTCGCGGCGGGACAGATTTCGGCGTAATGACATTTGTTCAATTTTAAATCCGTCTCGTCCATCGCGACGACGCTCTGTTCCAATTCCCACGCGCTCCTAAAGACGACGATTTTTCGTCGAACGCATTCGGCGTACGTCGTGACGCCGCGAACGTACTCTTTCAATTTGGCGACGTCGAATAGCGGTCGGACGATACGTCCGGCGTCCGTTTCGATGTGAATTTCGTTGAGGTGACGCGCGAAAACTATCGAAACGCGATCGTCAATCTCGTCCGACGCTCTGAACGATTCAAATTCTTTTCTAAATTGAACGCCCGATTCGGTCGATCCGATGAGCGTTCCGTTGAGTAGAATCGGCGCTCCGGTGTAGGGATTCGAACGCGTAAAACTTTTAAATCGACGTTCTATAACGTCGCGAACTTGACACGCTTCGATTTCGGTCGTAATTTCGGCGGTGAGCGACAAGTTCTCCACCAGTCCGACGTTCTCGCCTTCGGGCGTTTCGTACGGGCAGAAGAACGAGAAATGAGAGGCGTGTAAATGTCTCGCCGAAAAATTCTTACCCTTCGTTCCCATCGGAATGGCGACGCGTCTGAGGTGAGAAATTCTAGCGCCGTAATTCTGAGTGGAGAGGACTTGCGATACGCCGATGCGTACGAATCCGGACGCCGACTTTTGCGTCGACCACGATCCGGTCATGAAGCAGGTAGTAAAGCCGTGCGTTATGACGTGAATGGATTTGATGACGGTAATGTGATGCGGATTCTTTTTCAGACGTAATTGCGTCTGCATATTCTTGACAAACTGTTTGAATAAACTTTGAAATAGAAATTCCATCAACGACGCCACGCCGTCCAGACGCTTATTCGACAGATTATGTTTATCGTCCACCGCTCGATTACCCGTCGCCGTAGCGTAGAGGTGTTTCAAAATGTACCCCAAATGTCGGCACGTATCGACGCGATCGCCGTTTCCGACGTGATAGAAGCACTCTTCGCTGATGACCGTCTCGTAATCCATTTCGCGCTTCTGTTGATGATGGTGAATGTTTAAACCGGACGCCGGCGGCGCTATAGCGTTGATCCTTTCCAACGCGTCCGCCTTCGAACCGACGCTTCGGAATTGTCGCAAAAGCGGTTCGATAATTTCGGACGGTTGTTCGACGCCGCAACTGACGTAACGTATCAGATCGTCTTCCGATTCTAAACCGAGCGCTCGAAAGACGATACCGGCGGGTAGTAGCGCTTTGACGTACGGTAGGGATAGAACGGCGTTGAAGCGGTCGTCGATTTTAGCTTGAATCAAAACGCTGGAACCTTGCGCGTTGACGCTACGCATTTCCGCGACGTGGCTAAACTTTTCGTCGCTCGCCTTATTCTCGAATACGTAGACTTTGTTGTAAGCTTGACGCAATTGCGCCACCAGAACGCGTTCCTTTCCTTTGATGACGAAATATCCGCCCGGATCGTTTTCGCATTCTTCGTTCTCGATCGCGTTCTGATGCGTGAGATTACAGACGCACGAACCGACCATTACGGGAATTTTTCCGATCGGTACGCGAACGTGATGATCGACGCGCGTCGGCGACGCTCGGACGTCGATGTTGACGTAGCAGGTACCTTCGTACGAGATGTACCGCTTTTTCGCTTCGTTCGGATACAACGGTCCGGTAGTGCGATTCGAGAAAATGAATCGGGGATTAGCGACGTATACTTGACCGAAGAGAATTTCGTACGAAGCGCTACTCGGCGCTCCGCCCGCGGCGTTATCCGACGCGCTTATAACCACCGGTCCTTCCCGATCGACGATCGTTTGAATACCACGCGTAATGAAATCGTTGTACGTAACGATTTGATGATTTACCAGTTTACTGTCGGCGATATACTGTCCGATTAAATCCATAATTAAGGCTTTGATATTTAGTCGCGTCCGGTGAAACTCGTCCGACGCAATTCAAATTTTACAAATACTATACGAAAATAAATCGTATAGTATTTTTTTTTTTTCATTTTTTTTTCTCACGCTTTATCGCAATAAATTGAGGATCAACAGTTTATTGTTCGCGTACTCGTCCGGTACGTTTTTTTCGTCAACGTAATTTTCTTTCTTCGGTATCGGACGAGGACCGTCTTCTCGTCCGATATGCGTATTGATGGTAACGAGCTTCTCCAACGTCGAGTTGTACTTTAATTCTATATAGTTACGCCCCCATTGTATCATTAACGGGTCACTCCAGGCGATCACCAGAGAGCGTAGATTTGGGAAATCGCTAACGTCCAAATACCACGCCTGGTATTCGTAAACGGTCAACGATCGGACGTTCGGAAATCGTTCGGCGTACGCGTGAACTACATTCCCCGGCGGACCTCGAAGGTACAAATGTTCGACGGTCGGTACCTTACGACTAATCAAGTTCGCGCTCGATACGTTTTTCAAATTAATCCAGTCTCTTTCGTTTAGATTGTAAATCGTGTAATCGACGTAAAAGGACGTCGGATCGAATTTATCGAAAACGCTTTCGATCGTACAGCGCTCGAGTTTCGGCGCGACGAATTTAATCCGTTCGACGTCAAATTCCGCGTCGACGCAATCGTTCAATTCCTCATTCTCATCCCCTACGTCTCGCGGCGGTAGAAACGAAATCGTCGGATAATCGGTATTTTCGAGTCGCGGGAATGACGGTACGGAAGTTACGCATACTACCCGAGTGGTTGACGAGAACGATTCCAATTTGGGGCAATGAATTTCACCGATCTTGATAATGTCTAACGAACTGACGACTTGAAGTAAAACTAATTCCGGACACGCTATCCGCGTTAAACCGCCGATTAATTCTCCGCGCAGGTACAACTCTTTTAAACGCGGATGCGTTATCGTTTTCATCGTCTCCTCGTCCGCCTCGAAAGCGTTTAATCTAAATATTTTCAGATTAGGCATTTCGAGTAGATTGATATTTTTGAGATAGCAGTTGATCATTTGCAGCTCGACGAGATTACGCGTAGTAGCGCCGTAGTCCAATACGAAAGAGGGATCGACGCGTTGCAAGACTAACTTTCGTAAACGTCCACCGGCGCACGAAATCCGTTTCAAACTCGAAGACGTCGCTCTTCTCAGATTAAGCGAATAGTAAACCGGATCCTCGTACGTAATTTCCTCCAACAACGGATTCGTAATTTCTTGAATCACGCAATTTGCCATTCTCAAATATCGTAGATTAGGAAATTCTTTTAAATCGTGATCGAGGTTGACGCGTTCGAGACGTAAATCCGTCAGTTCATTATTTGATTCGATCGCGATTGATATAGATTTCGAGCAGATTACGCTTAATGTTTTAAGACGCGGACAGGAAATTCGTTCGAGTACGGGACGTTTATCGAATTTCACATTTTCGTAAATCAGAGTTTTCAGTTCGGGATGTACGATACTCGTTACGAAATCATCGCCTTCGATTCTCAAATCTCGTAATTTCGGAAATTTATCTTCGTAGTTTATCGCCGATCGAGTGTGTAACGTCCGTAATTTCCGTAAATGACGAATCGTCGGACAATCTAGAGCTCCGACGTTCGTCACCGTATCTAGAATGGGAGTTAGTTCGTACGTCCCGTTCGATACCGATCTGAGTGATAACCGCGTTCGGTTATCCAAGTACTCGTTGAAACGAGTTTGAGAAAGTAAAATCTCCAGAACGTTCATGATTAATAATAATCGATGACCGTATAAACGTTAATTTAAAATTTCAAAAATACGAATGAACGTCTTCTTTAAACAGCATCGTGAACGTATCCCGATACTCGTCCGGTACCCGATCTTCGTAATGTTCCCTCGTCTTTAGCCGACCACCGTCTTCTCGTTCGACGCGTATTCGGACGGTGACGAGCTTCTCCAACGTCGAGTTGTACTTTAATTCTCCGATGAAATTAATCGGGTGGTACATGTCTAGAGGGTTATTTAAACGCGTGATCACCAGAGACAGTAGATTTCGGAAATCGCTAACGTCCAAATTTCTATCCCGATCCGGATAGTCGTAAACGGTCAACGATCGGACGTTCGGGAAACTCGCCGCGAACGATTTGATGTTAGTCGCAGACGGCGATCGAAGGTATAGATTTTCGATTAGATCGCCGCCGACGATATCGTCTTCGATACCGTTCATCCTGAAATCGACGTGTAGCGACGTCGGTTTAAATTTCCGAATAACGTTCGAAATGTTATGTCCGATTTTAGGGTTGACGAATTTAATCCGTTCGACGTCGAAATCCTCGACGTCGAGGATTTCGTATCGACTCTCGAAATCATCCGGTAGTTGAAATTGACCGTTCGGGAAAAAATCGCCTTCCTCAACTACATCCGCGTCGATCGCGCGTAAAATCGAAATACTAGGGTAACTCAAAGTTTCGAGTTGCGGGAATGACGGTGAATCGAAAAAGATTAATAGACCACTGGACATGAACGTTTTCAACTCGGGGCAGTGAAATTCACTTATCGCGGAGACGCCCGACGCGACGATTTTGAGCGATTGTAATTTCGGACAGCGTATTCGGCGCAACGGATCGAGGTGTACGTTCATCACGCACAATTCTCGTAAATTAGGATGCTCTATCGTCGTCGGATCGATACAATTCGCGTAGGATAATCGTAAGATTTCGAGATTCGGCATGAGCGACAAGTCGATATCGAATCCGCGCGCGTAGCTCAAGTTTAATTCGATCAGACTATTAGCGGCGTGCTCCAGTAGGAAACCGGTGGGATTTACGTTGTAAACGCGTAGAGTTAGCGAGCGTAAACGTCCACCGGCGCACGAAATCCTTTTCAACGGCGATTCGCCGTTGAGTAATTCGTACGGACCGTCGTACCAAATTTCTTCCAATAACGGATTGGTAATTTCCTCGATTTTCCGCCGATCGCCGATCAAATTTGACGAGTTTAATCGTAAGATTTTCAAATTCACCAGATCGGAAATGGACGTAAAGAGTTTCGGAACGTTCGACATGTTCAACTCTTCGAGCGAATGATACGCGTGTTCCAACTGAAACCACTCATCGACGTTCCGTACGGTTAGCGAGCGTAAGCGTTTACCGGCGCACGATACGCGTTTCAACGGCGAGAACGCGCAAGCTACGTAATTGATATTCTCCAACAACGGATTCGTTATTTCGAAGGTCGTCAAAGGGTGGTGCAATTCTAAATTTCGTAGATTAGGAAATTCTTTTAAATCGTCCTTGAGGTTTACGCGTACGAGACGTAGATCCGTCAGTTCCTTATTCGATTCGACCTCGACGAATATATCTTTCGCGCAAATCAATCGTAAAGTACGAAGACGCGGGCAGGAAATGCGTTCGAGTACGGAACTTCCCTTTATATTTTCGTAAATCAGAGTTTTCAGTTCGGGAAGGACGATACTCGTTACGAAATCATCATCTTCGATTCTCAAATCTCGTAATTTCGGAAATTTTTCTTCGTAGTTTACGTCGATGCGCGAGTTACGCGTACGCAATTTCCGTAAATGACGAATCGTCGGACAATCGAGAGCTCCGACGTTCGTCACCGTATCTAGAATGGGAGTTAGTTCGTACGTCCCGTTCGATACCGATCTGAGGGATAAACGCGTTCGGTTATCCAAGTACTCGTTGAAACGAGTTTGAGAAAGTAGAATCTCCAGAACGTTGCAGGACATTATTACCCGATGACCGTATAAATACTAATTGAAATAATTCAATTAGTATTTTTTTATTTCGGTTCGCGTTTTATATTTTAACATTATCGAATTCTTAATGCGATTCATTCACCCGTCTACAAGTAAATATAGTACTTAGTGAGCGGTACGGTTTGTAAAATATCGTAGGACCGTTTTGCGCAACTTTACGCGGAATTAACGAAGAAGTTTTTTTGTTTCGCTAAATCGACTCGGTAATCCGTCCAGCGCTTCGACGTACTCTCGCGGTATATCGTCCCAACTTTGGTATTCGGTGATTTCGATCGACGGATAATCGGGTATAGGCGGCGGAGTCAGCTTGACGATTCTTTTCAAACTCGGAGGAAATTTCGCGCCTTTAGGAATCTTTGACTTTCGCGAGTACATCACGATCGTTTCCAATTCGCTAAATCGAGTTAAATCCGTATTATCTTCGATTCCGTCGATGACCAGCATCGTCTTCAAGTGCGGATACGTTCCGACGTGAGGGTTAGGACGATGTACGATCAGAACTTGGACTTTTTCTTCGTCGACGCTCGATCCCTTCGAGTAGAATAGAACGTTGGCGTCGAGCACTTTGGGTTTAAAATGCGCCGGAATTAAACGCTCTTTACGAACGCAATACAACGGCAACGCGTACAATTCTTCGACGACGTCCGCGTCAAAGTCGGCGCCTTCGTACTCGTCTTCGTCGTCGAATACCTTAAACAACGGATAGGGCATTCGCTTCAAATTAGGTAAACTAGAACGTTTCTGGACGGCGATCAGGTGAGGCGAATCTACGCTTTCCAAGAGCGGGCAGTTTAACTTTCCGATCGTAACCGTTTTACTAGACTGCGTACACGTAATAAAATCCATGTCGAAGACGTCGGGGCCCGCGAAAATTAGCGATTTTAAATTTTCGCAATCTATAATCGTGATAAGCTTGACGTCCGAAAAGATTAAAGTTTCCAGCGTCGGGTGACGGACGATAGGTACGTTTTTGAAGGCGCGAAGGTGTAATTTCTTTAGATTCGGAAACCGTTGGATGAGCATCAATTCACCGCTCATCGATACCACTATACCGCCGCTCATCACTACGTACGGTTCCTCTTCGTTCAACGCATCGAAATCGCACTTGAAGGTTTTAATTACGGTCAGTTCCGTAATCGAATCGTAATCGTCGATCCTACCTTTCTGCGGCGCGAAGCTATCGGTGACGAGTACGATTTTAAGAGAATTGTTTGCCATCGCTGTGTGGATATATATGTACCGGTCGATCGAACCTTAAATGGATGAAAAATATTATACGAAATAAATCGTATAATATTCAAAAAAGTCGCTCAATCGGAAAACGGCGTCAACCTGTACTCGGCCGGAACCAGCTCGAAATCCTCGTACGTTTCGATTTCGACGTCATCTCGAGGTCGGCGGAACCACGTTTCCTTCGGTTTCAGACGAACGATCTTTTCCAAACTCGGCGGATATTTCGTGCTGACGTGCGAGTGCGAATTCCAGAAAACGATTTTTCGTAATTTCTCGTACCGACTGAAATCTAAATCGTGAGGAGTATCAGCGGCGTAGATTATTATAGTTTCCAAATTCGGATATCGCAGAGCGTCCAATTCTTCGCGTACGTTACACGTCACCGCGAGAGTTTCTACGAGCTGATCGTCCACTTTTAGTCCGGTTACGCGTTTTAAATTCGCGTCAGGTCCTCTCAACGCGCGCGGACGGAAATGTACGGAAATGTGATTTTCGAGACCGCGTTCGATCGTCGCGACGTAAATTTCCTTTACGGATTTCATTTCAAATTCCGCTCCTCCGTACATTCGGCCGTCGCCGGAGCAGTGCAACTGCCTGAACATCGGGTAAGACATTCGTTCGACGTTATCGAATTTAACGCGTTTCCGAAGCGCGATCATGTAGTGAGAAAAGCAGTTTTTCAGACGGGGACATTTAATATCGTCGATCGTTATCCGTCCCTTGAACGTTCCGTAATTCGTACACGCCGGAGGGAAACATAACGTTTCGAGATTCTCGCACGACACGAGACCGATATCCCAAACGCTACGCAACGTCAAACTCGTAACGCTATCGTGTTCGAATCTTTCCAGTTTATCGTAACCGGTGAGCGTAACGCGTTTCAGAAGAGGAAATTTCGTAAAATCGATTAGTTTAGTATCTACGGCGTACACGTTCAAATCCGTAACGTGCGCCAATCGTTCGTAAAGGCTCTCGTCCGCGTCGTCGCTCACGTAATAAACGTGCCCTTCGTGATCGCCTTTCAGCATAACCCGAATGCGCGATTCGTCGATCCAACGAATATTCAATCGCTGGATTCTCTCGCCGATAGTCATCGCTTGATGATGATGATGATTATCGATAAGAGGAGTACTTACGATAGCGGCCATTACTATACGGTATATATTCGATTTAGATTTAATACGGCTACTTTTTACGCTGTTGAGGGATAATTATGGTATCGAATTCTTCGTACGTCATCGTGAGCGGAAACATTTTAAGTATACCTTTATCGACGTAGGTTTTTTTCGAAATTAAATTCCTATAATGATCCTCGCTCATATCGCCGCCGTAAGCGCTCATCAACGTAATCGGCGGGGACGGTAGGATAGTGATGGGATCGGTAGAGGAATCGATTTCGTAAACGTCGGCGTACATCGCGGCCAGTAGACGGGGACTGTTTTTAAACAACGGGTTATGAGAACGATCGAGGGCGTACGATTTGGCGCAATTAAAACTACAAAATATACCGAACGTCTCGTACGTCGTCGACTTTTTACGATCCTCTTTTTTGTTGTTGACTTTGGAAGCGGTAACGCAATTCGTAGGGCATCCGATCGGTTTACCGTTAATTTCCAAAGTGCACCACATGCAACGATAACCGTTTCGAGCTTTATCGACGTCCGGCGTGACGTAGATTAAATTTACCATCAATTTGGACTCGTCGTCCAGTATACGATTAACTCCGGCTACGTTCATAGTTTTTTCTTCATTTCTTCGTTCTAACGGACGAGCGTCGAAATCAAATAGTAAAATATAAAATCGAAAAGATTTTATATTTTTTTTGTTTTTTTTAATATCAACCAAAACAACAACACAAATCTATATATAAAAGAGTTTTTTTCTAATAGTTGATTTTTTCTCTCACGTGAACCATCTTCAGATTCGTCGGTTTGACGTTCGGGATATCCAGACGGGTGACGACGCATTTGGTACACTCTACTCTTTTGAGAATCGTCGAAGAAATGAAAATCCTGAGAACGCAATCGAACAAAAATCCGAATTTCAAATCCAGCGTCATTACCGATCTCTCCAAGTTGGCTTTCCACAACTCCTCGCTATCGTCCGGTTCCAATTTCTCTTCGTTGACGTAGACGAAACGTTCGAGTTTTGGAAAGAATTTCTCCTCGATGTAAATCGTTTTACGAGGAGTGCACGGTACGTTGCGGAGTTCCAGCGATTTCAATTCCGATAAACACTCCATTATCGGAACGTATCCGCTAACTTTAAGAATCGATAAATTCTTACAATCGTAAACTCCCAATCTAGCTTTCCTGTTTAGAATTATACTTCCGTACGAACGATGTACTTTGAGGTACATCAAATTCGGATGTTTCACCGTATAATCGGGCGATCCATTCGGAGAAGGTTTGAAGCAATCGCCGATTATAGTCAGGACACTTAATCGCGGAAACGCGTCGTACAATTCGTCGCGCATTTGAATTTGATAATTTTCCACCGTCAGAACGTCGATCGACTCGTTATCCAAAACCAAGTAATCTTCGATTTTCATTCCACATCCACCTACGACGGTTAAATGTTTAGCGTTAAGCGCTTCGAGTTTAACCGTATTTCCATTTACGCGTTTCAAGTTAATCTCCACGTGATGAATTTCTGAAAAATCGCATTTACTTTCGCCGTTATAAATCAATCGACCGTCAATGTCGAAACCTAAAATCGCTGAAATTTTAGATCGGATAGACATCATCGCTACGTTGGTACGTGAAAAAGCCATATTAGTAAATAATTACTTAAACTCTATGAATAACTACTTTACAAATTCAATTTTTTGATAAAATATAAAATCGAAAAGATTTTATATTTTTTTTTGTTTTTTTTTGTTTTTTTAATATCAACCAAAGACCAAAAACTACAACAGTAAACTACAACAGTAAACTACAAGAGTAAAGCAAACACTACAAGAGTAAAGCAAAAACTACAACATTAAACTACAACAAAGTTTTTTTTTAAAATGTTCAATATGGTTTGTATCTTCTATTCTGACGCTTGATTCTTTGACTTCTCACCATCGGTTCATTCGCCACGCGTTCTTCTTCGGTGATTCTCTTCAAAATACAATTCTTGACGTACATGTACGTCAAGTTGTCAGATTTCAATTCTACCGTAGCCAATTGATCGCCATCGAATCCATTGTCATCTCCGTAATAACGGAAAGACTTTAAAGCGGGCATTAGTTTACAATCGACAACGAGTTTATAATCGATAGTATTATGGCAGTAGTTGTACAAACTTAGCGATTTTAATTTCGGTAAATAACCGAAAGTAGGAGAGCAATTTTGCAAATCCAAGTATTCCAGAAGCGGACATTTTTCGACGTTAATAGTCGGCTGAGGCGAATGAATCGCGTAATCAACGCTGAGTATTTGTAGATTGTTATTGGCAAATTTTAAATCGATAGGATGGCAATCGTATATTCTCAAAATCATTAGTTCGGGACAATCTTTGAAAGAAATCGTCGGACAGGAAGAAATCGTTTCAACGACGTGCAATTCTATACTTTCAACCAGTTCGTGTTTAAATTCAATCTTATCGACGTCTAATCCTACGTTAACCCGCATCAACGAAAGTCTGTTCAAATTCGGAAACGACGGTATGGTGGTATCATAAACGATGCCATTAATAAATGACAATTCTTTTACATTTTCCAAATCGCAATGAGGTTTAATAAATTTTACGATATAATCCAATTCGTCGCCTCCAGCGTCAATGGTTAATTGTTTGCATGTTACGTACATTTCTTTCAAACTTTTCATCGACTTTTTGTCGTAAAAATCGATCGTATAATTTTCAATCACCTTTTCCTCCAAATTCATTTCGCTAAACATTTTTTCGATTTGAGACATGTTTGGAATCAATTTAAATTCTATATACGGAAATGGTTAAATTCAATTTGTTTCCGCAACTTTTCTACGGAAATGTTTATCAATTTAAATTTCTATATACGGAAGATGCCAAATTCAATTTTTTAATCCTACAACTTACCTATTTTCATATATGAGGTTTTAAATCTTTAAATGGATTCAATCCCGTATATAAGGGAAGGGGGGGAATTCAATTTTTTTCCATTACTCTACGCTTATATTTACGTTATAGGCTACGACCGATTTGAGCGGATGTCCGCCTAGATTTACTTTGATGGTAGATTTCCGCGCCGAGATTGCCGGATTATTTTCCGCGTCGTTATTGACGAAATAAATAAATTTTAATTTTTCCGATTTTATTTCGCCGTTATCGATCTTCAAGAACGCGGCGTCGACGGAGGAGGAGTCGACGAAATAATAAACGTCCGTAAAGATTAGATGCGATAACGATTTTAAATTTACCATCTTCAAAGAGTCGGGCGTTCGAAATACGCAATCGTTCGCGACGATATGCGTTAGTTCCGGACAATCTCGAATTTCAGTCGTCCCGGCGATCGTCTGATAATGATTAAAGATTTCCACGTAGACGAGATCTTCTCGCGCGGCTATTTCCGTCGGCAATTCGCAATTATTACCGAATAGCAATCGTTCGACGGTCTGGAAACGATCGATGAAATCGGCGCTCGGAGAGCAAGCGTCGAATCGTAAAAACGAGACGCCGTACAGATCGGCGTATCGGAACAGCGCTTCCGCCGAATTCTCCGTCAAATTCTTGAGCGTCAGTTTTCTCAACTCGCGCGTCGAGATAAACGCGATTTCCATCGTATACAAATCGCGCTGTCGCGACGTATGGTCGGCGTCGAAAATCAACTCGATCGCTTCGTCTAGAGCGATTTTAATCGGTACCGTAGTGTCGTCGTCGTGCTCGGCGATAATTCGAACGTCCGTCAGAATCAACGACTTGACGCGATTCGCGCACAGCGCTAAATTGACGAACGCGTTGACGAACGAGCAGCGTTCGAGCGTGAGCCGATCGAGGACGGATCCGAAGTACCAGACGTCCGTAAATGTACAATCTCGAGCGCTCAGTTCTTTCAACGCTTCGACGCAGACGTCTTCGACGAAACATCCGTGCAATTCTACAATCTCCACCGTAGTGGAATTTATAAATATCGGCGCGTTCGGCGGCGGAGATGTTTCCGACGTCGCCGGCGATTGAGTATATCTCAATTCTTTCAATTTCGGAAATTGCGTATCCATCACGTAGAAGGTAGTGTACGCCATCGACGACGGATTATACGTCGCGTCTTCGACGGCGAGGATTTTCAGATTCGGTAAGTGATCGTTGACGCGAATCCGACAACGCTTCGACGTTACCGTCTCGAGCGACGCGCAACCGTCCAGGAACAATTCTCCGCCGCAGGAGACGCGCGCTTTTTCGTCCGCGTTTAACCAATCGTAAGCGCCGACGGTGTTATCGACGGCGTTATCGACGCACCCAAAGACCGGTTCGTACGGTACGTTCGTTACGATCAGATGTTTTAGTTTAGAATGTATAATCCAGTAGCCCTTGCACGATTCTAGAATCAATCGCTCTAGATTCGGAAACTCTTCTTCGATGTTGAGACGATCGATGTCGACGTTGATCAAAGTCAACTCGACGATTTTCGTACGATCGTAATTCGCGTATTTCGTTTTCAAACGATCGCGTATAAACGCGGAATCGAACGGGAGGCGAATCGGTTCGAATCTGACGGTTAGGCGCGTCGCCGACTCGTACGCGTCGACGTAATGAAAGAGAATCTCCTCGTCCGGAGATTCGACGACGTTTACTTCGAGGTGATCCACGGCGGCGGTGGCGTCGTCGGCGCCATCGTCGCCGGTGGCGTTGCTGTTTACGATCAAGAGGTTATCTACGTCGAAGCCTTTGACGGCCATAAAATTATCGGGTATTCGGTTAGACATGGTTTTTTTCACAACTTACGTTTACTTACATCTGATCGTTGGCGCGAAAAATCAAATCGGTGATTAAAAAAGATATGACTACGTCAGGTCCCTACTCTATGGCGACGATTCTCGTCGATAACGTCGCCGTCGACAACGCGATAGTTACGGCGACGCCCAATAGCGTATTAGACGTCATAATGAAAAAAACTCCGCTCTTTTACGATAACGTATTGAAGAACAGCGGTAGCGATATATGGCGTCTACTCAACGATTCCGAACTCGGTACGAGCGCTCGAATCACCGTTTTCGTACCGGCGATATTCCTATACCGTATCAACGATAGATTAGTAGCGCGAGGTTACGCTCGATCCAGTATCTACTCGGACGGAGCGTTGACGCGATACGATCTGAGCGCTTCGCCGAAGATCGTACTCAAAACGTTAGATAGGACAAATTCTTTGATTATAACCGACGGCGGTCGTAAAGTTAACGGCGCTAACGTGATGGAGATCGTAGACGCGACGAACGGTACGGTGTTTGTGATGGATAGACCGATATGGTAAATGTGTGGAGAGAGAATTTTTAGAAAAATTGTATATTTCTAAAAATTTTCGAGAATTTTTAATCGCGGTACGCGTACCTTCCCGTTAGCGCCGATGGTTTAGGGATGTTATTTGTCGCGCGCGCCTCCGCCGCGCTAACTCGACGACGATTTTTTCTTTTTTCTTCTTTATTACGCCTCTCCGTAGTTCTCAAACGACGCCGCTTCTCCACTCGCCAGCGCTGTTCTTCGCTTTCGGAATCGTCCGATTCGGTATATATCGCGGTAATCGGCGGAGCGTCTATTTCGTCATCCGAATCGACGGCGTCTATATCGTCGCGCCATTCGTTCAGATCGTTTATTCTGACAATATCATCATTTACGATCAGAGTGGTATTCTCTGCGTAAACCGATTTCAGGTTAGGGCAGTGGCTTATATCCACCCGCTCGACGTCACCAGGCGTCATCTTCAATACTATTCTCTCCAACGAATAGCTCTCGACGCCGGTTATCTTACAATCTATTAAGCGTAAAGTAGTCGCGTTCGGAAACCTAACCATCCGATAGCGCGGTGGATATGAAAACGAGTCGTGCTTCAGAGTGAGATGCTTTACGAGCGTTAGATCGATGAGATCCTCTTTATTCGCCCCTCCGCGTTCGTTACTGGCGACGCGCGGAGCGCGGTAGAACGGTTGATCGAACGACAAAAACTTTACGTTATCGACGCTCAGTCGAGTAACTCCTCTGTATCGAAACGCTAAACGCGCCGTAATCAACGGATTGTTCAGATACAAGTTGCTAATTGAGCGAGACATGTTGACGATTTCGATTCCGCCACTTTGTTCGTCCATCGGTATCGTCAACACGCCCGTCTTGTAAGTTTTCAAATCGGAATTATCGACGAACGTCTCGCGGAAATCGTCAACGTCGACGAAATCGAAAAACGAATCCGTTAGATTTATCCGATTCAGTACGCTACTTCTCGTCTTTCGGCGTTTTGCGCCGATCAAATCGTACTCGTAAGTTACGAAACGTCCTTCGAAGTATCCGTCGATGAGCGTGAACCGTTTCAAGTCGACGCACTCTACTCGATTTAATTTTTTAGTTTTATACAATCGCAATTCTTTTAGCGTCGAATGTCTGATTTCGTTGACGAATTCTCCGCTGTACGTAAGGTTCGCGAGGTACGGCAACATCTCCGTCGCCAACTCTTTCAACACGTACGAAGGTTTGAAACCGAGTAGATTTAAATGCGTAATCGTCCTGAAACGATAATCGCGTAAATTACGTACGACGCTCGATCGCTTTTCTTCCAAATCTACTTTTCTGTAGCGGACTCTATCGTAGAGTCCGGTAGAAACGAGACGCATATTGGAGGCGTCCTTTTGCGACAAATAATCGTTTAAACCGACATCGCTCAATATTTCTAAAACGTTGGACATTTTTTTTCTCAAAACGCGATCTTTAAATACTATAATTTCTAAAAACTTTTTTTTCAAAGTTTTAGAAATTTTGTATTTTTTTTATTTTTATCGGCTTTTTTTTCTCTTACGCTTGACGTTTTAATTTATCGTACGTTTTTCTAAATTCGTTCAGAGATTCGCGGCCGGCGTAATCCCCCGATTCTTTCGTCACCGTTACGTCCGGTCGGCTCTTGAGCAGTAGGACGTTATCGCGATTGATGAGACGTAGAGTTTTCAATCGCGGGCATATGACCAAAATCTTATTCGCGTTCAATCCTCTAATCTCCAAATGCGCCAATTCGCGAGAATACTGCGGATCGTTTATCATCACCGCTGCGGCGGCGGCGGCGGTATTCGTCGGATATTCGGAATTTTTCAAAACTAAATCCGTTATACGATCGTTGTAGATGACGTGCGAATCGGAAACGTCTAGCGCTACGATTTTTTTCAAATTCGGAAATTCAGCGAACGCGAAACTCTTCGTCGCCGACGTGGTGGTAATCTTGACGATATTCTCGGCGTGGACGCTCTTCGTATCCGTCAGCTCTACGGCGTCTTTCAATACGCGCGCGTTCGTAAAAAAGTATTTAACGGATTTCCATCTACCATCGTCAAATTTCATTTCGCGTAACGGTCGTACGTGAACGTGAGATACGTACGGCGCGTATCGTCGTCGACTCTTTTTTGCCCCCGTATTATCGACGGCGGGGACGTAAATGTTTGTCGTCGTAAAGACGTGAAGGTACGAATTTTCCGAAAATGAAATTCGTTCGTCTTCCTCTCGTTCGAGACGCAGATAGGAATTGTTCGTATAAAATTCCGACAGGACCGGACATCGGAATCGTCCGCCGTCCAACGAACAATCGTTCAAAACTAATCTCTTTAATTTCGGGCAGGATATGTCGCGAACGCCTCCTACGTTCTCGATAATTAGAAATTCCAATTTAGAATGTCTGATGCGACGCACTAGATTGCCGTCGAGATGAAGTCGGCGTAAATTCGGAAAATCATTTTCGAGAATTTCTTCTACGGCGGCGAAATCGCTACGCGCGTAAATCTCGCGAATCTGATTCGTCGCGTTATTCAGCGATATCGTCGATATCGATTTATACATGAGATTGTAAACGTCGTAAACTCCTCGATCGGTGAGACGAAGATTCTCTTTTAGAAAATCAATTCTAACCGATTCGTCGGTAAGCGTCGAGTACTCGACGCCGTGACGCGTTTTGCGCCATCGCGTTCGCGTCGTCGTCGACTTTTCGTATTTCCAACTTTCCTCGTCCGCGTCGTCGTCGTTGAATAAACGATCGCAAAATGGATTTAGCGCTTTTAGTATACCGTCCATGATGATGATTATAAAAAAAATTCCGTAAACGGCGATTTATAAATTCAAATATCTAGCGAGGGCCGGCGCGTTGACGTACGCGTCTATAGTGCAGCTGACGAGACGTACTTCTTTGAGAGCGCTACAATTTCTCACGATTACTGGCGCGATCGGCGAATAGTTTCTCTCCAGAATCAAAGTGGAAATGGTACGATGAGAAATTTCGCTCACGTTACCGTCGACGCATCGCAAAGAAATTAAGGAGGTGAATCGGCGCAGCGTTTTGAAAACGAACGCTAGCGCTTTTTCTTCGAACCGATTCGCCAATACTACGTGATTTACTTTGCGCTTACTCACGGAGCGTAATCCGCTCGCGTTTCCCGTCAACACCGCGACGCTGGCGTTCGGGAAAAACAAAATCACGTTCGTAGATTCTATAATCGGATGTAGCGTAACGGCGGCGACGTTCGGCGCTGAGAGCGCGATCCGTCCGTAGCGTTTCGGTATATCGGAAACGCTAATTTCGCACCGCTCAAAGTACGTTACCGTTTCGATCATCGCGAGTAAATCTTCAAAGGGTAACGTCAAGCGGGCTTCGCGCGATTGAAACGATTTTAACATCGGACATTTAAGCGTTCCATTAAAATCCGATTCCATGAGACGTAGCCTGGTGAGTTTAGCGCACGAAATCCGCGTAACCGATTCCGTACAGTAGAGCGATAGTTCGAGCAGACCGTCGTGAATGACGCTCGTAATATTCTTCGCGAATATCTTGGCGCTCACCAAATTCGGAAACATGTCGGCGTCGACGCGATCGAAAAACTCGCAATCGTTCAACGTCAGTTCCGTCAAAGAGCGTAGATCGGATACCCGCGTCATTTTCGCGTTGAAATTGACCGCGTACCGTTTTTTCTTTTTCCTCTCTTCGAAAGCGTTCGCTTCAGTCGCGTATTCGTAAATTTTCATCGTTTAAGGTTTTCAGTTATCCCGTCATCTCGTAAACGCGTACGATTATTTTCAATTTTTTTTATTCCGCGCGTGAAAAACCATACCACGGGCCATCTCTGAAGACGACCAGCGGTATGGTTTTCGTTGACGCTCTACACCCATTGAGGATTGTTTTCCATAATCGCGTCGGCGGATCGGCCGTTGCGCGGTAGGTATACTTCCGTAACCGGAACGTCGCGTCCGTATATACCCGGACCGCCGCATCCTACCAACACGACGCTTTTCAACATCGGATTACGCGAGACGTCGACGTTTAAAAAGTCGTGTTTGACTACTTGTAGAGATTCCAATTCGCTCATGTCGTACAAAAGGTCCGCGGGTAGTTGTTCGTCCTGACGTCGGTTTTTCAAGACGCATAAGCTTTTGATTTTCGACGCGTCCACATCGGCAAACTCGCCCGACGCGTTACCGAACCGTCCCGTATCCAACTCTAGAGATTCGACGTCCGGAAAATGTAACTTGGCGGCGTAATTATTACGATACATATCGGTTCGCAAGTTTTTGACGCCGCGGCACGAAAAGGTTTTCGACGCCATCGCGTTCTCGTACTCTCGATAACTCATCGTAGCCTTTCCCTCAAACTTGTCGTAAGTGTACATGTTTACCAACCCGACGAATCCGTTTCTGAACGTCTTTAGATTTCCGCGCGTAAAGAAATCCGCGAGATGTTTTTCGTCGCAAAAGTGCAAGTAGCTGTCGGAAAAGTCGGCGTACTCTACGACCGGCGAGTTTTCGATTTTTAAATTCGCGCAACAATTCCAGAGCTCTAGCGAAACTAGTTTCGGGCAGTCGATAGTGAGAGCGGCGCGGTAGTCGGTGCGCGCATCTTTCAGTTTGAGGCCGCGCAGTTTAGAGCAACGAATGGACGAAAGAGCGCTATCTTCGTACGGACTTAATTTGATCGAAAGGTAAACCAATCGCGGAAACATTTCGTCCGTAATCTCGACGAGGAGATCTCTCTTGGACGAGAGTTGAAGGTGAGTAACGTCGACGGGTATATCATCACGACCCGCCGCCGAGACGCATTTGTAGCTGATTTTTTTAACGAATTTATCCGTAGCCATCGTATGAAATAAATGAATATATCCGTATCCGTTATAAATTAACGAAAAAAATTTCAAAATCCTTACACGATATTCTCACCATCGGCGACGTTCGCGACATCGGCGACGTTCGCGACATCGGCAGCGTCCGCGATATTCTCGCCATCGGCAGCGTCCGACACGTTCGCGCATTCAGCAGCGTCCGCGACATCGGTAGCGTCCGCGACGTTCGCGATATCGGCAGCGTCCGACACGTTCGCGCATTCAGCAACGTCCGCGACATCGGCAGCGTTCGCGACGTACGCGATTTGGCGGCGTTTTACTCTTTTCGGTTCTTCTTCTTCTCGCGCGTCGTCGTCGTCGCTCTCTAACGAGTTGGCCATGTACTTCATGAATCCAGTCAGGTCGGTTTCCTCGGGGATATGAGCGCGACGTCTAGCCTCCTTGTACTTGTCTAAATAGTTTTCTTCAAATTCCGGATGCGCTCGCGCCTCGTCGCGTAAGAAATCTAAAACTTTTCGTTTACACTCGAAACACTCGCGTCTCTTTTTCGCGTGTTCGATGATGTTGTAACGGAGATGCGCCAACTTGACGCGTTGTTCGACGTACGTATCTTCCGGATCGACGATGTGTTCCGGATTAACGTCTTCGAGTAGAGCTTCTTTGCGCTTCTCCATATCGGCCAGTTCTCGATCGGTTCGTCGTTTCGCTTCGATTTCGTTCGCGCGCATCGTTTCCTCCTCCTTTTTCGTCATTTCCACTTCGCTCAGTTCCGCGGCGTGACCGCGCTCGACGAGCGGGAAAGGCGCGCCTACGAGGCAGGTGAATATCGAGTTGACGCTATCGACGTCGCGTACCAACGTCTCGGCTCTACGCGCCGCCTCTTCGCTCGTATGGAATACTCCGCGTATTTTCGCGACGCCGAAAAATCCATCCTCATCGGCCGTCGCTTTCGGCGACTTGATGTAGGTAAATAGGGCGTAGCGGGGCTCACCGGCGTTTACGGGATCGCAGAATCGTCGATTTACTCGGGGGTAAGAGGACGTTACGACTAGATCGCGCACGGCTTCGGCTAATCGATCGTCGGCGAGTGACGGAGTCGATGGATCGGCGTTCGGTTTAAATTGATTCATAATTTTTTTACATCTTCGATTTAGAACTTTAATACGACTTTTGTAAAAAAATGTCCGAAGATATCGCTAAACAACTCGCGCTCAAGAAAAAACCGACGAGAGGACGCGGCGCTGGTGCCGCTGGAGGCGCTAGAGGCGGCGCTGGTACTGGAGGTGGTCGGGGTGGACGCGGCGGCGGTCGCGGACGTGGTCGCGGTCGCGGGCAACCGATCGCCGAAACGCCGATAAATGAGATCGCCATACGCGCCGTCGAACGGGCCGCCAACGCGCAAGCCGTTCGAGAAACGATTAGAGATTCAGACGCGCCGATCGCTCACCGCATGACGATAAACGTAAATAATCCGTACAGATCGTTCGCCTCTCTTCCGATCGGATATCTGTTGACGGCGATCGACGCCGTAGCCGAAAAGACGACGAGCGCGTCGAGATTACGAGTTTTAAATCGCTTGAGGTATAATTTACCGTGGCCGTTGGCGAAGAAATTCGTCGATCAGTACTCGAAATCCGATCAGCGCGAAAACGTATCGGCAGCGTTCGACGCGTTTTACGCGACGTACTCGGCGGCGATAAAAGAATCCGAGAAGCGGATGCGGCGTCGGAAATACGTGAGGGAAGACGCGCCGAGAACGGCCGCGGCTAGAGCTAAATTGGTGGAACGGAAAAAAATCGAATTTATCGAAGGCGAAGAACGCCGTTTCGTCAACGTTCAACCGCCGGCGCCGACGGAGGAATTCGTCGCCCGTTCCATGTCACCCGACTGGTCTCGGTGCGTCAAAGAGTACGCGAACGCTCCGTGGATGTTGAAACGCTTGAAAAAGGGTCAGACGATAAACGCCGGAATCGCCGGCGGAGAAAAGCGTCTAAAGCGGGACGAATTCGTCGTCGGTTTCGTCGTCAACGTATCGGCGCCGACGCCCATTTCCCGCCGTTACGCGACGCCGCTGACGTTAGATTACGCCGGCGTACGGTGGGCGCGCGTCAAAAAGACATTTTACGTCGATTCGTGCGACGAGAACGTCGGACGGGAATTCTATCCGGACGCCGTCGGATATCTGCTGAAAGATCGCGTTACGGTCGTCGTCGAAACGCCCGAGATGTTCGAAGACGCTAAACGCGGCGCGAACGATATAATGAACGTAAAGGCGATGCCGCCGAGCGAAAAGAGTTTCGATCAGGCTAAATTTCTTTTATCTCAGAATCAGGCGATTCGAGAGAGCGGTTTGAATCCGGACGATATCGTCGCCAGCCTTCGCGTCGACTCGAACATGACGATGGCTAAAGATCTGTCAAAGATTCTCGTCTACTTGGAAAAGATTCTGAAGCAACCGCAAGTTCACATCGAACGAGTATCGCGCGGTCAGTACGCCGCCGATCAGCTGGTGAATCTGGACGAGTTTCTAACGCTACCGGAAGTATTTAAGAATCCGAACGTCGACGACGCCGACTTTCGACGTCTCAAAGATAGCGTCGCGCTCAAGAGGCGCGGTATCGAAGAGTTTTTCTACCGCCTCATCATTCACGAACCGGGCGAGAAATATCCGAAATTTCGATACCCCCTACAACGTCAGTACCTGAATCTACCGATGTTGGCGAATATTTGTCCGGCGAATACGAAAGACGTCGTCTTTTATCAGGAGGACGATCGGATGTTTTGTTTCGAACGAGCGGTAGTCAAAGATTTGACGGCGAATCCGGTGACGGGTAAACCGTTTCGTTGGGATTTTCTCGACGAAATCGGTCGGATCGGAAATCCGACGCGCGAAAAAACGGCGGCAGCGGCGGCGCCGGTATTATTACGGGGCGGCGGCGGCGAGGAGGAGGAAACTCCTCGCGAAGAAGTTATACTCGCTCCCGGACTTTTCCTCAGACTACGCGACGATCTACTCGCGATGGCGCCGATCGAGTGTAGCTACTGCAATCGCGAACTATTCGAACCGAAGTATCGCAGTATAGCCGCCGGCGGCGCGCGTAAAGTTCAATTCTGCGGCGCCGAATGTTTCGAAAAGTATAAATTTTAAAACGCGATTTAAATTTATAAACGTACCTTTTAAAAAAAAACATGAGTCAACAATTGGTTACGGCTTATATTCGTATCAAGAATAGGATCGCGGAACAGTCGGCCGTCCTCAAGGATCTTCGTCGCGAGGAAACGATGATCGTGAACGAAATTACCGACTATTTGAATCAGACGGACGAAATCGGTCTGCGTATCGATCAATCTCACGCTTTGGCCGTCACCGACGGTTCGAAGAAACTGAGCAGATCGCAAAAGGCGTACAAAGAATATCTACAGGAAATATTTCGAGATTCGAGCGCGACGAACGATCCGAATCTTATCGATCGTATAATCGCCGGCAAGATTAAAGACACCGTCAAACAGCAGAAACTGAAAATTATTAAAATTCGTTAGTCATAAACAAAAAAAAAGGATGTACAAATATACGAAGGTAATAGTGGCGGTCGTCATCGTAGCGGTCGTCATCGGCATCGCCGTTTACTACTATATGACGAGAAAGGGCGAAACGTATTGTACTTGCACCGGATCCGGTTACGGTATCGATAAACCCGTCTACCCGTTCTATCGGGACGCCGAAGACTCTTTACCGCGTTGCGATCTGAGCGCGTCGTACAACGCTGGACGTAATCTATTCGGCTGGTTGCAAAACTCTTCCAATCCGTACGCGGACGTCGGTTACGATTTACCGTCCACCGGCAACGCGCAAACTCTTCAATCGCAGTACGAAATGGGCGCGAACGAATTGCGGGACGTCTCGCGCGATCAACGCGACGGATTAATACCGAGAGATTCGTCTTTTCAGTACTCGTTCGGCGCCTACCCGTACACGAACGTCGGCGCCTGCTCGGAAATTTGCGCGCCTCTTTCCGTACCTAAACCCAGGCAGTTTTTCGGAATGGACGAATTACCGAACGTTAAAGCGCCACCCGGCGCGTGCGCTTGCGATAAAGATCCGTTGACTTGCTCGTGCGCGCCTCCGCCTCGCTACGAAGCGTCTTGCGGACCGGTCTCAAGATGCGGCGGCGTATCGAGCGGAGTGTTGTGATGAGAATACCATCGGGTTAAAGATTCTTAAACGCCAACTATCGCGTTTAAGAATCGGTAGCTTTACGCATTTTGTTTATGTAGAGTAGTCGCGCGGACGAATCGTTTTAAATTTTTTACTCGTCTGATTAGATTCTTGACGGCCAACAACTTGACGGCGTCCATATCGTTCATACCGATCGACAACTCTCCGCCGCGATCGAACGCCGGAAAAGCTCTAAGCCAATCTTGAGCGGTAGGACTTATCTTGTTGGCGCTCTTATCGCCGTTCATCTTGTATTTGTAGACGGGTAAGCGTCTCAATCGGTCCATCATCTCTTCGTCGTCCGACAGTAGACGTAAATCCTTCTTGCGGTTAACGTCCGATATAGACGTCCACGAACTGGTACCAGCGGCCATCGAAACTCCCGCGGTACCGTTAGCGTTACTATAGTAGAACGCTCCGCCGCTATTCAACTGAGACCACTGACGGTTCGTCGTCGCGCTCAACGCCGCGCTACCGTCACCCCACACGAACGTATTGTCAAAACCCGAAGACGCGTTAGTGCCGAATACCTTGGCACCGGTAGCGCTGGTAGCGCTACTATTTGTACCGCCGCCGACGATCGAACGCGTACAGGACGTTATGACGTTCGATTGTCCGTTCAGTACGGCGCACTCGACGCAACCGCCACGAATTTCGTTCGCGTCTCCGCAAAGTATCGACGAATAACTATTACCGTCATTCGTCAGTCGATTGTTACTACCGGCGCATACCGTGCAGTGCACCGTACCAGTAATGCCCGTAAACATTCCGTTAGCGTTTCCGCATAAAACCGAACCGCCGCCGTCGACTCTGGGATCCACGGCTTGATTCCCGTCGCCGCAGATTACGACGCTCCTCTGACCGAAGCATTGATTCTGCGTGCCGCCGCCGACGACTCCTCCGCGACGAGCTTTGTTGTTCGAACCGCAAACGATTACCGAATTATTCGTCATGTCCGGCGTGTCGATTTCGTTGGCGAATCCGCAAATTATAGCCGACCTCCTCGCTCCCGTTATAGAGTTTGTTTCGCCGCCGCCTATCGCCGATGACGTCCCGTTTAAGTTATTCCCACTTCCGGCGACTATAACGGAATGCTGTCCATCCGTTATGCTATTCAAGTTACCGCCGCCGATGCACGCCCTGGACGGCGCGGCCGCGATGAAATTATCCTGACCGCAGACGACGCCCGAATCCGCCGCTCGGCATTCGTTGTTCGAGCAGAATACGACGCTTCGCGCTCCCCTATTAGCTTCATTCCAACCCGCTCCGTTCATCCGTCCGGCTCTGAACGCGCCTCCGTTGGCGACGAAAAAGAGTCGGGGATTAGCCGATCCGCCTTCGGTAGTTTGGGGACCGACGACGAGATTATCGTCTACCGTAGTGGGTAACGCCGGATTGAATTTGATTTCACCTCCGTCCACTATCCACGGGAGGCCGGCCGTAGATCCCGCGGCTCCGGTCGCGCCGGTCGGTCCGGTCGCGCCGGTCGGCCCTTGAGCGCCGGCCGGTCCTTGAAGTCCTTGCGGACCGGTCGGACCTTTAGCGCCTTGAGCGCCTTGCGCGCCGACTGCTCCGTCGGTTCCAGTCGGTCCGACGGGACCTTTAGCGCCTTTAGCGCCGACCGCTCCTTGTGCTCCTTGAGGTCCGATCACTCCTTGCGGACCTTGAACGCCCTGTACGCCTCTAGCGCCCGTCGCTCCTTTCGGTCCGGTAGGTCCTTTAGCGCCGGTCGGTCCGACTGTGCCGGCGATACCCGTCGGTCCCGTAGGTCCCGTATCGCCGGTCGGACCAGTAGGTCCGACGGGTCCTCCGCTCGGACCTTGAGCGCCTTGAGGTCCGGTCGGTCCGCCGATGAGTTGAGCGTAAACTAAAGTACCGTCCGCCGACGAGTAGGAAAGTACCTGACCGCTCGTCGTCGGCAACGCGTTAGATATCGGTACACCGCTCAACGAATATCCGCCGTACGTCGTTTCGAGATTTAAGAGACCAAAATCAAAGTCAGCCATAGTATTTTAATTCTAATTTACGTATTTCCGCGTCTAAACCCTTGATGACGCTCAAACTGATCGAGTCCAAATCTAGGAGATTAATGTAACGTTTCGATTCCTCCTCGTCGTCGGCGAAATCGTCGGCGAAATCGTCGTCAAACAAGTCCGAATCGTAAAGGCCGTGCCATCGCTGAGCGGTAGTACCGATAACTTTACGATCGCTTCCTCGAAAATTGTACGAGTAGACGGGTAGGTGACGGAAACGTCTCGCGGCGTCGGCGTAATCCATTTCTCTCAAATTTCGTTTCAAACTACGATCGCAAACGCTCGACCATTGCGGCGCGTTCGATAAGAGTTCCACTCCGTTATTCGCGCTCGTAAATAGAAACGTACCGTTTGACGCTTTAGCGATAAACTGATTCGGCGCCGTCGCCGCCGCTTCGGTTGTACCGGAAGATACGTTGATGACGAAACAGTCGTTGTTGGAGGCGCGCGCGTACCTTCCGACGCACACGCATCTACTAGCCGACGCGAGAATATTGTTTTCTAATCCGATCGTTAAGTTATCGTTACCGCTAACGTCGTTAGCCTGACCGTTTAAAATGGCGTTTCGATTACCGGCGCGTACGTTGTTGGCGGTACCGCTCAGGATGATCGAACGCTGTCCAGTAACCGAGTTGGACGAACCGCCGAGTATACAACTGTTGAGACCGGCGACTACGTTTTGTTCGCCGCTCAAAACGCACGAACTTCCGCCGCTCGACCTGTTGTTCGCTCCGCACACGACGCCATCGTTAGTCGACTGAGCCTCGTTCAGTTCTCCGGTGATGACGATAGACGCTAAACCGCTCGCGACGTTTCCGTTTCGTCCGCCGCACACCGCGCTGTTTTCTCCGCTAGCGGTGTGTCCGACGGCGTCATCGCTTATACCTCCGCCGATGACACCCGATCGTAGTCCGCTCGCCGTATTCCGACCGCCACCGATTACGATCGAATGTACTCCGCTCGCCGTATTACCCGACTGATTGACGCCACCGCCGCCGGCGACGGCCGCTCCCTGGCCAGTCGCGCGATTATAGTTTCCGCCGAAAACTACGCTACGACTCGCGGTCGCTTCGTTGTTCGATCCGCTCACGACTCCGGAAACTTGACCGCTAGCGGTGTTGTCGGTACCGCCGGCGAAACTGTACGCGCCGCGATTCGCCGTCGTCCATTGCGTTCCCGTAACGGTTCCGAATCTGAACGCGCCTGGCTTCGACGTCGTCGTGTTGATAAAGAACCCTCCCGTCATCGGAGTAGTTTCGGTACTCTGAGGTCCGAGTACCCAGTTGTCGGTCGCGGCGGTCGGCGCCGACGGTAAATACGCTACTTGATTATCCGAGGTGGTACCGTCGACGAGTCGGTGCCATTCGCTCGTCGCCGGAGGCGCCGGTGTTCCGGTCGCGCCAGCCGGTCCTTGCGCCCCTTGAGCACCGGTCGCGCCGATGGGTCCTTGCGCTCCTTGCGCGCCTTGAGCGCCTTGAGCGCCTTGAGCGCCTTGCGCGCCTTGAGCGCCGGTATTTCCTCGAGCGCCGATCGGTCCTTGCGCGCCTTGAGCGCCTTGAGCGCCGGCTGCTCCGGCGGGTCCCGTTGGTCCTTGAGGGCCGGTGTTTCCCGCGATTCCTTGCGTACCCGCCGCGCCGGCGGGTCCCTGAGCGCCGACCGCTCCCTGATCGCCTTCCTCTCCCGGTATACCCTGAATACCTTGCGGTCCTTGAACGCCTTGTGGACCCTGCGGACCCGGAGGACCTCCGCCCGGTCCCGTAGGTCCCGTCGGTCCCGTAGGTCCGGTAGGTCCGGGTCCAACGGGTGCCGGTTGCCATTCGAAAATTCCGTTGGCCGTGTAGACGAGCGTATCTCCGTCGTTCGGCGGTCCGGCGGCGATAGGTACGTCCCGTATTTGAGTGTACTTTATATCGCCGGTCTTGTCGGTTTGATTGAGTGAAAAAATCCTACTCGTCATTTTTTTTCTTAACTTAACGCTTTTAATTCTTCGCAAACGTACTTGAGACCGATCAGGGCGATACCGTCCATATCGTTCGAGTCTATAGTTTTATCGTCGGCGTGAGGCAACAATTCTCCGAAACATCGGCGCCAATCTTGAGCGGTAGGTCCCCAGAACGGGTAAGAGTCAAAGTCCCGCCAGCGGTAAGAGTAGATCGGTAGATCGTCCATAAGTTTCGTCGCGACGGCGTCGTTCCGTTCGACGCTCAACTCTTCTACGTTCTCTTTCTCGTTGACGTCGCAAAGAGCCGACCAAGAGTTACCGCCCGGAAGAATCTGTAGTCCGGTAGTTTGAGCGGCGTTCGTAAACACCCTGAAACCGTTCTCCATAAACGCTCGAAACGTAAAAGTATTCGTCGACGTAAATCCCGTACCGTCCGATACGTGGAACGTATCGTTATGACGCATTATCAGATTGTTACCTAAAGCCGTCGATCTGGTCGTACCGCTATCGATCTGCGTATTATCGCCGCTAACGAAAGTAGCCAAACCGCCGCTTAATTGTGACGTTCTGGAAGAAATCGCCGTGCCGTGTAGAACGGTCGCCGCGTCCAAGGACGCGCAACTGACGAGCGTCGAGCTGGTATTGTCGATGTGAGTGCAATTGTCGCACGAGACGAAAACGCAATTCGGACATACGCTTTCAGTACTTCTAGCTTCGCACGACGTTGACGATACAGCGCCGCACGATTGCCCGTTTAAATTAACACTCCTTCCTCCGATCGCGGCTGAACGTCGGCCTACGGTATGATCCCGACCCCCCACGGCCGCGGAGGAATCGCCGATTATCGCGTTGATCAAACCGCCGATTCTCACAGAATCGGCCGCGCCGGACGTAACGCTGTTACTGCCGACGACGACGGCTCCCGCGCCAACGCTCTGCGTCGTTTCCGAGGCGACGGTGACGCTAAAATTTTCTGTACCGATGATATTATCGAGGCCGCCTATTACTACCTGATGAGCGGCCTCGCAACGACCGCTCGTTCCGCCCGCGATGACGGAATCGTTTCCGCCGGCGTCGATGACGTTCGTGACGCCGGCGATGACGGCGCAACGTTCGGCGTTGGACGTGTTTTCGGATCCGCCGATAAGCGCGTTCGCCAAGCCGTTGGAATTGACGTTCAGACCGATCTCTAAACTACCGGCTTTCGTACCGGAGCAATAAGCTCTAAAGACGTTATTCGTCGACGACGGTCCGATTATCATATTCGTAGTATCCGGCGTCGGGAATTGAGGGTTATAGCAGATGTTCGTCTCGCCGCTTACCGCATCGACGATCCGATGCCACGGCGATAAACCCGCCGGCCCCGCGGCTCCCGTAGGTCCGACCGCTCCGACCGCTCCGTTCGGACCTTGATTTCCGGCTATACCTTGCGGACCCTGATCGCCGACGGGTCCGGCGGGCCCGGCTGGTCCGGCGGCTCCGGCATTACCGGCGGGACCCTGATCGCCCTGATCGCCGACCGGTCCTTGCGCGCCTTGCGTTCCTTGAGGTCCGGTCGCGCCGATCGGTCCGACGGCTCCTTGGAAACCCTGAGGTCCCTGATCGCCGACCGGACCTTGATCGCCTTGAACGCCTTGAGCGCCTTGCGCGCCTTGAGGTCCTTGAGGTCCCTGACTTCCTTGCGCGCCTTGAACTCCTTGAGGGCCTTGAGGTCCGGGTGCTCCGGTCGGTCCGGTGATACCCGTAGCTCCGGTCGGTCCCGTGCCCGTAAGGATTCCGAATACGAACTGACCGACGGTCGGATCGAAATATAGAGCGTCTCCGACGCTAGGTTCGTCGCCGGTAATCTGAACGCCGTTTACGGCTTCGATGTTCTTGGGCGTCGAGTTACTTTGAACTGTTCTCAAGTCGAATTCCATTTTTTTTTTACAGCGAGTCCCTCTCGCGGAATCTTAATTTATTTACTCGTCTGATTAGATTCTTGACGGCCAACAACTTGACGGCGTCCATATCGTTCATACCGATCGTCAGATTTCCGCGACCGAATTCGGGAAAAGCGCTAAGCCAATCTTGAGCGGTAGGACTTATCTTGTTGACGTTCTCGTCGTCGTTCATCTTATACTTGTAGACGGGTAAGCGTCGCAACCGTTCCATCACCGCGTCGTCGTCCGATAATAAACGTAAATCCTTCTTGCGGTTAACGTCCGATACGGACGTCCACGAACTGGTACCAGCGGCCATTAAAACTCCCGTAGTATCGATCGCGTTAGTGTGATAGAAAGCGCCTCGGCTGTTCAACTGAGACCACTGACGGTTCATCGTAGCGTTCAACACAGCGCTACCGTCACCCCATACGAACGTATCGTCGAACGAGGACGACGCCGACGTTCCGAAAACGTAAGCGCCCGTAGCTCCGGTAGCGGTACTATCACTACCGCCGCCGACGATCGAACGCGTACAGGACGTTATGACGTTCGATTGTCCGTTCAGAACGACGCAATGCGCGCAACCGTTGCGTATTTCGTTCGTTTCGCCGCAAAGTACGGACGAATAATTATTACCGTTATTCGTTATCAAATTGTATCGACCGGCGCACAACGTACAGTGCACCGTATCCGTTATGCCGGTAAATAAGCTGTTATTCTCGCCGCATAAAACCGAACCGCCGCCGTCGGCGCCTTCCGCTAAACTGATATTTTGAATTCCGCACACGACTACGCTCTTCGATCCTTTACAACGATTTTCTTGACCGGCTCCGATTACGCCTTCGTCTTGAGTCCTGCAAATACGACCGCCGCATATTACGGAATTCGTCGTATCGTCCCCCGGTAAAAACGTATCGATCGTGTTATCTTGTCCGCAAATTATTACCGACGTCGACGCGTCAATTATCGTATGATTCTGACCGCAACCTATGACCGAGGACGTCGATGTATTAACGCTATTCACATCGCCCGTCAGAACGCAACAACGCGTTCCGCCCGTAATGCTGTTTGACGAACCGCCGCCGATACATACGCGCGTCGAGGAACTATCCGTCGAATTTGATTCACCGCTGACGATCGCCGATTCCAGGGATTCGCAGCGATTATTCTGCCCGCTCAAGACGACGCTTCCGTCCGCCCTATTCGCTTCATTCCACTCGGCGCCCGTCGCTCGTCCGGCTCTGAACGCGCCTCCGTTGGCGATGAAAAAGAGTCGGGGATTAGCCGATCCGCCTTCGGTAGTTTGAGGACCGACGACGAGATTATCGTCTACCGTAGTGGGTAACGCCGGATTGAATTTGATTTCGCCTCCGTCTACTATCCACGGGAGGCCCTCCGTAGATCCAGTAGCTCCGGTCGCTCCCGTCGGTCCGGTCGCGCCGGTCGGCCCTTGAGCGCCGTCAAGTCCTTGAAGTCCTCGCGGACCGGTCGGACCTTTAGCGCCTTGAACGCCTTGAGCGCCTTGAGGTCCGTCGGCTCCCGTCGGACCGACGGGTCCTTTAGCGCCTTTAGCGCCGACCGCTCCTTGTGCTCCTTGAGGTCCGGCGACTCCTTGCGGACCTTGAACGCCCTGTACGCCTCTAGCGCCCGTCGCTCCTTTCGGTCCGGTAGGTCCTTTAGCGCCGGTCGGTCCGACTGTGCCGGCGATACCCGTCGGACCCGTAGGTCCCGTATCGCCGGTCGGACCCGTAGGTCCGACGGGTCCTCCGCTCGGACCGTCAGCGCCTTGAGGTCCGGTCGGTCCGCCGATGAGTTGAGCGTAAACTAAAGTACCGTCCGCCGACGAGTAGGAAAGTACCTGACCGCTCGTCGTCGGCAACGCGTTAGATATCGGTACGCCGCTCAACCTGTATCCGCCGTACGTCGTTTCGAGATTTAAGAGACCAAAATCTAATTCCGTCATTCGTATTTTAATTCTAACCTACGGATTTCCGCGTCTAAACCTTTGATGACGCTCAAACTTATCGAGTCCAAATCGAGGAGATTAATGTAACGTTTCGAGTCCGCCTCTTCTTTTTTCGAAACGTTATCCGGCGCGTCGAACAATTCCGAATCGTAAAGGCGATGCCACTGCTGAGCCGTAGTACCGATAACTTTACGATCGCTTCCGACAAAATTGTACGAGTAGACGGGTAAGTTACGGAAACGTCTCGCCGCGTCCGCGTAATCCATTTCCCTCAAATCTCGTTTCAAACTACGATCGCAAGTACTAGCCCACTGAGTAGCGTTAGCCGCCAGTTCGACGCCGGCCGAGTTACTCGTAAACAGGAAAAATCCGTTCGGCGCTTTCGCCGCAAACTCATTACTATTCGTCGATCGCAGTTCGTTTCCGGCGGTCGTCAAGTTGACGACGAAGCAGTTACTGTGCGATGATATCGCGTGAAATCCGACGGCCGTCGATGCATCTCTATCGTTTCCCGGATTTTCGATCGTATTGTTAGATCCGATAATGAGATTATTAACGCCTCCCTCGATTACGTTAGCGGTTCCGTTCATTATCGCGTTTCGAAATCCGTTACTTATCTCGTTACCCGTACCGCATACGACGATCGACATTTCGGCCGTCTTTATCTCGTTAGCGTTACCGCAGAGTATCGAACTGTTTAGACCCTGAGTGGAATTCCCGTCGCCGCACAATACGCAACTATTGTTTCCGCTCGCCCTATTATTCATTCCGCATACGACGGCGGCGAAAGACGATCGGGCTTCGTTCAGTTCTCCCGCGAATACGATAGACGCCGAACCGCTCGCGACGTTTCCGGTTCGTCCGCCGCACACTACGCTGTCGAAACTACTAGCCGTATGTCCCGTTAGCGTCGCGGACGAAGCTCCGCCGACGACGGCCGACCTCAAGCCGCTGGCGGTACTATGACCGCCACCGATTACCGCCGAGTTTTCCCCGCTCGCCGTATTAGCCGTTCCAGCCGAGATACCGCCACCGCCGACGGCAGCGTTATCGTTCGTCGCGCGATTATAGCTTCCGCCGAAAACTACGCTACGACTCGCGCTCGCTTCGTTGTTCAAACCGCTCACGACCGCCGAACTTTCTCCGCTAGCGGTGTTATCGGTACCGCCGGCGAAACTGTACGCGCCGCGATTCGCCGTCGTCCACTGCGTTCCCGTAACGGTTCCGAATCTGAACGCGCCGGGCGTCGACGCCGTCGCGTTGATAAAGAACCCTCCCGTCATCGGAGTTGTTTCTGTACTCTGAGGTCCGAGTACCCAGTTGTCGGTCGCGGCGGTCGGCGCCGACGGTAAATACGCTACTTGATTATCAGAGGTAGTACCGTCGACGAGCCGGTGCCATTCGCTCGTCGCCGGAGGCGCCGTCGCACCGGTCGCACCCGCGAGTCCTTGCGCTCCTTGAACGCCGGTCGTACCGATCGGTCCCTGCGCGCCTTGAGGGCCGGTCGCGCCGATGGGTCCTTGCACCCCTTGCGCTCCTTGCGCGCCGGTATTTCCTCGAGCGCCGATCGGTCCTTGCGCGCCTTGAGCGCCTTGAACGCCGGCTGGTCCGACGGGTCCGACGGGTCCTTGAGCTCCGGCGTTTCCCGCGATTCCTTGCGTACCCGCGGGTCCGGCGGGTCCCTGAGCGCCGACCGCTCCCTGATCGCCTTCCTCTCCCGGTATACCCTGAATACCTTGCGGTCCTTGAACGCCTTGTAGACCTTGAGGACCGGGAAGACCTCCACCCGGACCTTCGGGTCCAGTAGGTCCCGTAGGTCCCGTAGGTCCGGGACCTACGGGCGGCGGTTGCCATTCGAAAACTCCGTTCAACGTGTAGACGAGCGTATCTCCGTCGTTCGGCGGTCCGGCGGCGATAGGTACGTCCCGTATGTGATAGTACTTTATATCGCCGGTCTTGTCGGTTTGGTTGAGTGAAAAAATCCTACTCGTCATTTTTTTTTCTTAACCTATCGCATTTAATTGTTCGCAAACGTACTTGAGACCCATCAGGGCGATACCGTCCATATCGTTCGAGTCGATCGTTCGATCGTCGACGTGCGGTAACAATTCTCCGAAACATCGGCGCCAATCTTGAGCGGTAGGTCCCCACGCGCGATGATTAGAGTCGACGTCCCGCCAGCGATAAGAGTAGATCGGTAGATCGTCGATAAGTTTCGTCGCGACCGACGCGAACGCGTCGACGCTCAACTCTCGCACATTCTCTTTCGCGTTGACGTCGCAAAGAGCCGACCAGGAGTTACCGCTCGGGAGCACTTGCAGTCCGGTAGTTTGAGCGGCGTTCGTAAACACCCTGAAACCGTTTCTCATGAACGCTCGAAACGTTTGAGGATTGACGGACGTGAATTGCGTTCCGTCGCTTACGTGAAACGTGTAGCCGTGATTGATCGTGAGACCGTTACCCATCACCGTCGCGAGCGTTACGTTTTCGCCGATGCTCAAATTCGAACCGGCCATAAAATTAGCGCCGGACGATGATCGATCGTTCGAATGACACTCGACGCACGCGATCGCCAGAGAATTATTCGTTAGCGTATAATCGGATGAGACGCTATCGACGACGGCCGTATTCGTAGACGCCGTTATCGCGCAACCGTCGCTCGACACGAACGCGCAATTAGTCGACGTCTGGAATCCGGCTGCGCTGATCAGGTTAGACGATTTGGTCGACAGAGCGGCCGAATTTACGCCGTTCAAGTCGACGTCTTCGCCGCCGACGATACCGGAACGCGTTTGACTTATATTATGATCCCTGCCGGACACGATCACCGACGACGTCGCGCCGGCGACCAACAGATTATTAATTCCGCCGATTCTCACGGCGTCCGACGCCGACATCGGCTCCATCGCGTCGGTACCGCCGATTATTACGCTACCGCGACCGGAAACGGCGCTTTCGCTGCCCATTATGACGCAATACTCGGCGGTGATGGAACTATTTCGACCGCCCAAAGCTACGGAATTCGACGACAAGTTGGAGATATTTTCACCGCCGGCGATGACGCAATCTACAGTGTTGACGATGCAAGAGTTGGACGCGCCGCCGATAATCGCGCAACGATCGGCGTCGGATACGTTCGACCCGCCGCCGATAAGGGCGTTCGATACGCCGGTCATACCTTCGATGTGACCGCCAATCTGTAAACTACCGGCGTTCGGGCCGGAACAATAAGCTCTGAATAGGTTGTCCGAAGACGAAGGTCCGATTATCAAAGTCGTAGTTTCCGGCGTCGGGAATTGAGGGTTATAGCAGATGTTCGTCTCGCCGCTTACCGAATCGACGATCCGATGCCACGGCGATAAACCGATCGGTCCCGTGGCTCCGGTAGGTCCGACCGCTCCGACCGCTCCGTTCGGACCTTGATTTCCGGCTATACCTTGCGGACCTTGATCGCCTACGGGTCCGACGGCTCCGACGGCTCCGACGGCTCCGGTATTACCGACGGGACCTCGATCGCCCTGATCGCCGACCGGTCCTTGCGCGCCTTGCGTTCCTTGAGGTCCGGTCGCGCCGATCGGTCCGACGCCGCCTTGGAAACCCTGAGGTCCCTGATCGCCGACCGGACCTTGATCGCCTTGAACGCCTTGCGGTCCCTGACTTCCTTGAGGTCCTTGAGCGCCTTGCGCGCCTTGCGGTCCTTGAACTCCTTGCGGCCCTTGCGGTCCGACGACACCGGTCGGTCCGGTGTTACCCGTAGCTCCGGTCGGTCCAGTGCCCGTAATCGTTCCGAAGACGAAGTGACCGACGGTCGGATCGAAATATAGAGCGTCTCCGACGCTCGGTTCGTCGCCGGAAATCTGAACGCCGTTTACGGCGTCGATGTTCTTGGGAGTCGCGTTAGTTTGAACTATTCTCATATCGAATTCCATCGTGTTTTTTTTTGCGCGCCGCCAGTTTCAGCCTTTCGACTTTTTCAGCGTTTTCAGTCTATCGACGCGTCGTATGAGATTCTGAATCGCTAAAAGTTTAACGATGTCCAGGTCGCGCATCCCGATCGTCAAATTTCCGCGTTTGAATTCCGGAAAAACGCTCAACCAATCTTGAGCCGTAGGACTGGTTTTTCTTAAGTGGTCACGTGACACCATGTCGAATACGTAACGATATATCGGTAATCCTCTCAGTCGTTCCATCGTCGCGCGATCGGACAGTTTTTCGAAATCCTTTTTAGCGAGCGCGTTCGACGCCGCCGACCAGGAGCTGGAGTTTGCCGCGAGTATGACGCCGCGCGTATGCGCCGAATTAGAGTACATATAAGTACCGCCGCTGCTCAGATGAGTCCACTGGCGATCGGTCGACGCCGATACCGCGGCGCTACCGTCACCCCATACGAACGTATCGTCAAAGGCGGACGACGCGTTAGTGCCGAATACTTTAGCGCCGGTCGCGTTCGTAACGCTCGAACCGCTACCGCCGCCGACGATCGAGAGCGACGATGATGTGATTGAATTATTCTGACCGCAAAGTATTTGACACGATACGCACGAATCGTTTATTCGATTTCCGGAACCGCACAGTATCGACGATAAGCGGTGACCGGTACCGACGAAAGCGTTATCGTCGCCGCATACTACCGCGCAGTTGACGTTCATCGCCGGCGTCGGCGGAAATTTATTCGCGTTTCCGCAAATAACGCAATTCCCTCCAGACGACGAACCGACCGATAAAGCGTCATTATCGGTCCCGCAGATAACTACGCTCTTGGAGTCGGCGCTCGAATTCGACTGTCCGGCGCCGACGCATCCGGCTTCGTTAACCGAGTTTGACGTACCGCCGCAAATCGTCGAGCGCTTAATCGTCGCCTGATTACCGCTTCCGGCGATTATCGTCGTCTTATCGCCAGCCGTAATGGCGTTATTCTCACCGGCGCCGACGACGCAATCGGCCGACTGGTTGATCGAATTATTCTTACCGCCGACTATTACGCACCGATTAGCGTTCGCCTGAACGACGTTCGATAAACCGAACGCCACGCAGGAATTCGGAACGCCGACCGAGTTGGATTCACCTCCTAACGCCGCCGAGTTTACTCCCGTAACCGTATTATTCTGCCCGCTCAACACGACGCTTCCGTCCGCCCTATTCGCTTCATTCCACTCGGCGCCCGTCGCTCGTCCGGCTCTGAACGCGCCTCCGTTGGCGATGAAAAAGAGTCGGGGATTAGCCGATCCGCCTTCGGTAGTTTGAGGACCGACGACGAGATTATCGTCTACCGTAGTGGGTAACGCCGGATTGAATTTGATTTCGCCTCCGTCTACTATCCACGGGAGGCCCTCCGTAGATCCAGTAGCTCCGGTCGCTCCCGTCGGTCCGGTCGCGCCGGTCGGCCCTTGAGCGCCGTCAAGTCCTTGAAGTCCTCGCGGACCGGTCGGACCTTTAGCGCCTTGAACGCCTTGAGCGCCTTGAGGTCCGTCGGCTCCCGTCGGACCGACGGGTCCTTTAGCGCCTTTAGCGCCGACCGCTCCTTGTGCTCCTTGAGGTCCGGCGACTCCTTGCGGACCTTGAACGCCCTGTACGCCTCTAGCGCCCGTCGCTCCTTTCGGTCCGGTAGGTCCTTTAGCGCCGGTCGGTCCGACTGTGCCGGCGATACCCGTCGGACCCGTAGGTCCCGTATCGCCGGTCGGACCCGTAGGTCCGACTGGTCCTCCGCTCGAACCGTCAGCGCCTTGAGGTCCGGTCGGTCCGCCGATGAGTTGAGCGTAAACTAAAGCGCCGTCCGCCGACGAGTAGGAAAGTACCTGACCGCTCGTCGTCGGCGTCGACTTAGTAATCGGTACGCCGCTTAACGAATATCCGCCGTACGTCGTTTCGAGATTTAAGAGACCAAAATCTAATTCCGTCATTCGTATTTTAATTCTAACCTACGAATTTCTTCGTCTAAACCCTTGATGACGCTCAAACTGATCGAGTCCAAATCTAGGAGATTAATGTATCGTTTCGATTCATCCTCGATTGCGAATTCGTCGGCGAAATCGTCGGCGTTCGACTCTGGAACGTCGTACAGGCGATGCCACTGTTGAGCTGTAGTACCGATAACTTTACGATCGCTACCGCGAAAATTGTACGAGTAGACGGGTAAGTGACGGAAACGTCTCGCCGCGTCGGCGTAATCCATTTCCCTCAAATCTCGTTTGAAACGTCGATCGCACGTACTAGTCCACTGATTCGCGTTAGCGGCCAGCTCGACGCCTCGCGGTGTCGTCGTCACTATGGCGTAACCTAACGGCGCCACCGCTAGAAACTGATTATTAGCGGTCGTATTTAGCGGCGTATCCGACTCGTCTAGATTTAGTACGAACGCGTTGGAATGATTCGCCTCGGCTCGTCTACCGAAACAGACGGCGTCGCTCACTCCGCTCGTCGTGAAATTATTACGTCCGATTAGAAGATTATTCGAACCGCCGGATCGGATTCGAGCCGATACGCCGCCTACGATCGCCGAATTGTCGGAATCTATCGAACACGCGACTCCGGCAGCGATCGCGGTATTTACTCCGCTTATCGAGTTATTCACACCGCTCAATACGCAACTACGATCGCCGGTGACCGCGTTGTCGGTACCGCACGCCACGCAACTATTCGCCGCCGTCGCCTCATTGTTCGAACCGCACACTACGCCGGCGCTCGTTCCAGTCGCCGCATTGTTAACGCCGGCGAGCGTTATAGAATTATCGCCGGTGGCGGAGTTGGACCTCTCACCGCCGACGACGACGCTATCGGCGCCACCGGCCGTATGTCCGTTGGAGCTTCTACCTCCGCCGACGACCGCGGACCTCGCGCCGCTCGCCGTATTGTGACCGCCACCGATTACGATCGAAGATACTCCGCTCGCGGTATTGCCCGTTTGATTTACGCCACCGCCGCCGGCGACTACCGCGCTATCGGCGCTCGCCGTATTGAACGAACCTCCGATGACGCCGCTTCTAATCGCGCTAGCCGTATTAGAAATTCCGCTCACTACTCCCGAACTTTCTCCGCTAGCGGTGTTATCGGTACCGCCGGCGAAACTGTACGCGCCGCGATTCGCCGTCGTCCACTGCGTTCCCGTAACGGTTCCGAATCTGAACGCGCCGGGCGTCGACGACGTCGCGTTGATAAAGAACCCTCCAGTCATCGGAGTAGTTTCTGTACTCTGAGGTCCGAGTACCCAGTTGTCGGTCGCGGCGGTAGGCGCCGACGGTAAATACGCTATTTGATTATCCGAGGTGGTACCGTCGACGAGTCGGTGCCATTCGCTCGTCGCCGGAGGCGCCGGTGGTCCGGTCGCGCCCGCTGGTCCTTGCGCGCCTTGAGCGCCGGTCGTACCGATCGGTCCTTGAGCGCCTTGAGCGCCTTGCGCGCCTTGAGCGCCTTGAACGCCGACCGGGCCTTGCGCGCCTACCGGGCCTTGAGCGCCGGTCGGGCCTTGAGCGCCTTGAGCGCCTTGAACGCCGGCGGGTCCGACGGATCCCGTTGGTCCTTGAGCGCCGGTGTTTCCCGCGATTCCTTGCGTACCCGCGGGTCCGGCGGGTCCCTGAGCGCCGACCGCTCCCTGATCGCCTTCCTCTCCCGGTATACCCTGAATACCTTGCGGTCCTTGAACGCCTTGTAGACCCTGCGGACCAGGAGGACCTCCGCCCGGACCTTCTGGTCCCGTCGGTCCCGTAGGTCCCGTAGGTCCGGGTCCAACGGGTGCCGGTTGCCATTCGAAAATTCCGTTGGCCGTGTAGACGAGCGTATCTCCGTCGTTCGGCGGTCCGGCGGCGATAGGTA